>PVMK01118199.1_pt1 | contig 82360 bp, 73 predicted proteins | sample 1853481 | NCBI WGS metagenome assembly PVMK01 (sample SAMN08533507, study PRJNA380276) | Marine sediment metagenome, whole genome shotgun sequencing project.
CGTTGGATGCCCTGTTGAGTAAGGAGAGAGCCCCTTGCAGTACAAGGGGTTCCTTGGTAGCGGGGGCGGGATTTGAACCCGCGACCTTCGGGTTATGAGCCCGACGAGCTACCAGACTGCTCCACCCCGCGTCGCGGCGGGAAGTATACGAAACACGAGGGCCTATCGCGAGGTCGGTCCCAGGCGTCTCAGATGAGCCCTTAGCGCTGGAATCACCAACAGATCCTTCTCCCGGCCGGCCGCCTCCTCTGACCTGATGACGTCTTCGAGGCTTGCAACCGGCACGTCACGATCGCGATACCGAACTTGCTGCGTTCTCTCAGCGAGATCTTCGTAACCGTCGGTGCCGGCCGGACGACTACTTCGGGGGCAGGCTCTCCGCGTACTGGACACCGGTGTCGATCCAACTGGCCAAGCCCTTGTCCGCGGTGGTGCCGTCCGCACCAACCAGCACCCACCCGGCCATAGGACGCCCGGACAGGTCGAAGGGCCGAACATCGGGCCGAGCCAGAGCCGCCTCGTCGTTTTCCTTGCCCACCCGCACCATCAATTCATCGCCGGCGACGCCGACCGACATGTTGCCGTGGACCATGAAGGCAATCCCCCCGAACATCTTCTTTTCCACCAGGGCGGGATGGTCACCGATCTCGTCCCGGATCCGCTTGGCTAGGTCCTCGTTATACGCCATCGAGCTACTGCCAATCGATGGTGTGAACGTCGACCGGCCCTTCGATCCCCTTCAGCGTCACCGAACGGGACTCGGAAACCGGGAATCGGATCGCACCGGCCTCCTTGAGCGCATCTACGGAGACAACGATCTGCTCGCGCTCACCGACATCCCCGATCCTGGCAGCAACGTGCACCCCTTGCCCGGAATAGTCACTCCCCTGCGGGGTCGCCTCTGCGGTGTGCAGCCCGATGCGTATCCAAGGGGCAAAGCCGTGCTCATGACGCTGTGCCGCAAGGCGGCGCTGGATGGCTACGGCTGCCTCGACCGCATCCGACGCGTCATCGAAAGCGACGAAGAAGCCATCGCCGGTGTGGCGCACTTCCTGCCCACGGTGCTTCGCAAATGCGGAGCGGAGAGCGCGGTTGTGCCAGCGGAGCACGTCCTCCCAGGCGTCGTCGCCGATGAGCCCGACCAGGTCGGTCGAGGTGACAATGTCGGTGAACATGAAGGTCTTGTTGACGCGACGCCCATCGCCGGTCGGGCGCGGCGCATCGTCCCCGAGCAACTCATCCGCAATGCGCACGTCCAGTACAGCCCCGAGCCGCTCGAATGTAGAACGGGCCGCCCCAAGCTCCATGCGCGCGGTGGTCTCGTCGCCCGCCGCCGACTTGGCGCGGCCAAGCAACAGGCGGGCCCGGGCGCTCTCGTAGGGGAGGTCGATCTCGCGCCACAGCCGCCACGCCTTTTCCAGGACCGCAGAGGCCTCGGCGAATCGTCCGTCGTGAAGCTCGATCTCCCCTTGGGCGTTGAGCGTGGCGGCTTCGAATGCGGTCCGCTCGTATTCGACGGCAACCCGCTCCAACTCCTCGGCAGCGGCCCTCGCGGTCTCGGCATCGTCGGCTGCCAACGCAATCGTCACTTGCGCAGGAAGCAGTCGCGCCCGGCTCAGCATGTTCAACGCCGGACCGTCACCGTCGACGCCGGCTCCCCCCGACAAGCTGGCAGCGATGGCCTTGGCGGCCCCTTCTGCATCGCCGCGGGCCAACATCAGCATGGCCAGACCCGGCTGCGAGGCCCACCCGTATTCGTAAGCACGCATGAATGCCTGCTCGGCGGCGTCGAGGTCGCCCATGTGCAGCCGCACCTCACCCACCTGGTAGTGGGCAAAGCCCACCAAGTCGAGGAGGTGGTATCGCTCGAGCTCTTCGACGGCGACACGGGCCTCACGCTCGGCCTCCGAGTACGACCCATGGAGAAGCTTCAACTCGGCCCGATACACCCGGCACACCCCTGGGTACCCCCCAGCAGCTTGGCGATGCATCCAGCGATCGGCCTCCTCCGTCCACTCGCCTGCCCGTCGATAGTCGGCAAGGTTTCGACAAGCCTCGATGGTGTTGCAATACACGTCACAGGCGGTGCGTAGCTCTAGCTCCCCGGACACCGCCGCAGCAGTGGCTTCATCTATGAGCGCCATCCCCTGCTGCCAGTCCCCCTTGGTCAGCAGGGCGAGTCCCTTGAGACTCATTCCAAGGGAGTGCACCTCAGGAACACCGTGACGAAGCGAAATCTCGATCGCTTCGTCGCCTTTGGCGATGGCGTCGTCGAGGTCGCCGCGCGCGTAGAGCGCATCGGCTAGTCGCAGAAACTGCACCCAAGCATGTACTCCCGACTCCGGCTTGTCTTCGAGCATGTGCTCGGCCTTCGCCATCCACCCGGCGGCCACGGCGAAGGCCATGCGTCGAACGGAGAGGTAAGCCAGCCTGACCGCCACACCGGCCGCCGCCACGCTGTCGCCGGTCTCGACATAGGCCGTGTGGGCACGCTGCAGAGCATCGACGGCTTCATCCGGATAGCCGGCCCACCAAGAGGCGTCCGCAAAAAGGAGCAAATCGCCCGGCGTGAGGGCCCGTTCGTCGTCGGCCGCAGAGAAAGCCTCGCGGGCTTCCTCCCACGCGTTTCGTTCAACCGCTTCTCTGCCGGCAAAAAGGGTGTCGTCCACAGTGATCCATCCCCTGCGGTGTCGTGCGGTCACGACGATACCGGGGACCTCGGCCCAAGAGAGCACGGATTCCTGCTACTGCTAAGCGCTCCGGCCGACTGCAACAAGGAGACCGATGTGCCAAGTACACCCGTGCCGTTGGTACCTCACTCGAACTGCTCGCGCCGCACCAGCAGGCTGGCGCTGACCAGGGCGACCCACAACCCGAATCCAAGGCCGGGAATCTCGAAAAGCAGCGGCACGAGAGTCAAAACCGCGGCGAACAGGTAGCCGACGATGACGAGCCATCGCGCCATTGCGCCGGTCCTCCACGCGATCGTCGAGGTCGTGGCGACAAACACGGCCTGCATCCGCGGCATCGCCACCACCAGGATCAGGTCCGCCGCTCTGCCCGCGACGACGATATTCTCGGCATCCGGGAGCAGCGCCTCGCCGATCGAGAGCGCCACCGCAACCCCGATCCCAAGACCGACCAACATCATGGCAACAAACAGGATGGCGCTGCTCAGGAAGACCGTGGCAAAGAACTGATCCTCTCGCTCACCGATGCGTCGCCTGATCACCCCAACAAACCACAGGAAGGCGATGGCGCTGAACGCCGCCAGGTTGAAGGCCGCGACCATCCATCCGCGATGGCCGGGATCCGAATACCACTCAATGATGTCGTCGCCAGGCGCGGTGAGCGCCGGTGCCTGCAGGAAGATGAGTAACACCGCGCCATAAAGCACCGCAAAGGCAAGCCCCGCGATAGCCGCGGCCTCTATCGAATACCCAGGCCGAACGGACGCTGCTTCTGGCTCAGGCTCGGTCACCCTGCCTCCTTCCCACGGCTCACTTCCCGACCAAACGGTCGCCGTAGTATGCCTGGTTCGTTACGAGCGATGACGGGCGGGCACGATGCAGGAAGGCGGACCTCTCAAAAAGGCGTCCGAACAGGAGGCGCAGCAGTCGCCACCCCCCCAGTCTCCGGCCTCTCGAACACGGCGAGAGCGGCTTCACGAGGAGGCCGATCACCTCCGCTCCGAAGCCGGCAAACTGCTGTCTGGTCTCAAGGACATCCGGCCAACGTCACGGACGGTCAGTGCCGGATTCCTCATCTTCGAACGCGACCGGGAGTTCCCAAGCTCACTGCTGATCGGTTCGGTGGCGGCCCGCCTCGTCATCTTTCTCATCCCCTTTCTGATCTTCGTTATCTTCATCATCGGGTTCGGAGCCGAACTCGCCGCAACCAGCGCCGCCGATGCGGCTGCAGAAGCGGGATTGCCGGGGATGTTTGCTCAAGCGGCTGCCGACTCGACTGCTGCCGCCGGGCAGTGGAGACTCGCAACCGTTCTGGTGACCGCGTTTGCCTTGGTATGGGCAGCCAACGGGCTCGGCAGGACGATGCGGGCATCTTTCGTAGTCGTGTGGAGGACGCCACGGCAAAGGGCCCGCCGGCGCTGGCTAATACCGCTGGCGGTCATCGGGGTCACGCTGGCCGCCATGCTCGTGACCGGTATCGGCGCCCGGTTTAATCGATCGGGCCCCATCGACGATCTGGCACGGTTGACCGTTGAGTTTCTGTTGGTGGTCGCTATATGGGTGCTGCTATCCAAGTTCCTTCCCCACGACCCCGGCGCCGATCGCTGGCGCGATTTTCTGCCGGGATCAGTGCTGGTGGGTGTTGGTCTCATTGCCATGAGGGCGGCCATGGTGCTCTACCTGGTACCGAAATGGGCCTCGCTCAGCGAGCGTTACGGCGACATCGGCGTCATCCTTGTCATGCTCAGCTGGGCGTATCTGGTTGGGCTCGCCACTGTCGGCAGCGCCCACGTCAACGCCGCGCTGTTCTCTACCCGTCGCGACCCGGCACAACAGTCCGTTGCGAAGAGGTCATGGCCCCTGCCCGACTTTCTTCGTAAGCAGTGGAGGGTCCTGAGGGGATCAGGCGAAGAAGTAGAGCAGTAGCGCGAAAGTAGATCAGTAGCGAAGTAGCGAAGGCAGACACTGATCTACTGATCACGCGTCGGCGCCAACCGGCCCCGCGACGAGCCTGGCCGCCTCTTCCACGGCACTTTGGGCTTCGTCGATCTTCTCCGTCCACGTGACGATGTCACCGCGGCGCAACGCGGCATCGGCCGCTTGGAAAGCGTCGGCTGCCTGTTGCAACAGCGCGGCGACCTGGTCGTCGACGGTTCCGCTCGGAGGCTGGGCCGGCTGTGCCGGGTCGTCCGGACCAGCTACCGACTCACCGAAGATGGCCGCCAGCGCCTCCTCGAGGGTGTCGCGCATCTCGATCCGGCCGTCGAACGACACCACCACCCGCTTGAACTCCGGGATGCCGGTACCGGTGCTGTTGTCGTCGGCCGAGATATACACCGGTTGCACGTACAGCAGCGATTCGTCAATGGGAATGACCAGCATGTTGCCCTGGATCACCTCCGACCCCCCCTGGCCGAGCAGCGTGAACTCCGCCGAGATGATGGGGTCCTGGTTGATGAAGTTCCCCACCTGGCCGGGACCGTCGATCTGGGTCTCCGCAGGAAGCGCAAAGTCGATGATGCGCCCGTATTCCTCGAGCGGACCACTCTTGGCCACCATGAACGACACCATGTTTGGCCGGTCGAGCGGAGTGAACGGCTGCATCAGCAGGAACGTCAGCGTGTCTTCACCCGGCAGCTTCATCAACAGGTAGTAGGGCAGCATCGGAGGGTTGGCGAATGGCGCCCGCAGATCGGGACGCGGCGAGTTCGACGGGTCTCTGGCGATCTGCCAAGGGTCCGCCACCGTGAAGAACTGGTCGGGATCGATCATGTGGTACAGCGTGTACATGTCGGTCTGCACCCGGAACAGATCCTCCGGATAACGGAAGTGGCTGATGATGTCGGCAGGCAGCTCGGTCCGCGGCTTGAACACACCGGGGAAGATTTCCTCGTTGGCCTGAATCACCGGATCGTCGGGATCGATCACGTACAGATCCATGGTTCCGTCGTAGGCGTCGATGACGGCCTTCACCGAGTTGCGGATGTAGTTGAACCCGTTGGGAAGGCCGGCACCACGATTGAGGCGGCCGGTCGATGCCACCGCCGAGTACGGGTATTTGTCGGTGACCGTGTACAAATCCATCACCCACTTGAGCCGGCCCTCGGTGATCACGATATAGGGGTCGGCATCGGCGGCGAGGAAGGGCGCGATCCGCGCTATCCGAGAGCGAATGTTCCGCTCCAGCAGCACCTTGCTGTCTCCCTGCAAGCGGTCGGAGATCAACGTGTCCAGGTTGCCGAACCGGAGGGCCCAGGCCAGCCGGTCGAAGAACCCGCCGAGAGGGACGCCTCCGGTCCCGTCGTAGCTATTGGTGGCCACGTTGGAGGCGCTGCCCCCGATAGGGAAATCGACCTCGGCCTGTTTGGTGCCGGCAATGAGATAGTCGCTCTCGAGGTGGTCGGAGAAGTACAGCCTGGGCTGGGTGATGTCCAGTGAAGGGTCGCCGGTTTCGTTTACCGGCGGGATGTCCCTGACCGCGAGATCGGGCCGACCGCCGCCGGTCACGTCGTTGGCTGCGCTGAGCACCGAGCCGAACCCGTGTGTGTAGACCAGCTTCTCGGTCACCCAGCCCTCGCCGGGGATGTTGGGCTCGTCGAGCTCCCGAGCCGACACCATGACCTGGGTCAGCGTGCCGTTGATGAGGTAGCGGTCGACGTCGACGTCACCGAGGTCGTAGTAGGTCACGATGTTCTGCAGTTCTCGGTACGTGGTGTTCAGCACGCCTGGATCCCACAGGCGGATATTGGAAACGGTGGGCTCATTGGCGGCGATGTCTTCGGCGGTCAGTTCCGGAGATGCAGCAAAGTTGGCAACCTCGACATCGGTGAGCCCATAAGCAGCTCGGGTGAACTCGATGTTGTGCGCGACATAGGGCGATTCCTTGTTGACCTCGTCCGGCTGGACTTGCAACCGCTGGACCAGGGCCGGATAGATCCCTCCGACCAAGATCGAAGTGACCAACCACAGACCCGCCGCCACCAAGGGAAGTGTCCACCCTCGGAACCACACGTTCACCAGCAGGATCACCGCAGCAACCAGCGAGATGATGATCAGCAGGTTCAGTGCAGGTATCTGGGCGTTGACATCGGTGAAGGAGGCGCCGAAGACTTGACCCCGCGAGGAGTACAGCAGATCCCACTTGTCCAGCTGATACATCGCAGCCTTGAGCAGGGCGAGCAGTGCCAGAAGAATCGAGATGTGAGCCTTCGCTGCCGAGCTGGTGTGCGCTCCCGGGCCTTGCACCCGGATACCACCATTGAGGTAGTGGACGGCCACCACGACCAACGTCAGAACCAGGATCAGCTGGAACCCCCACCCGGCGAGATCACGCAGGAACGGTGCATCGAATACATAGAGGCTGACGTCGTTGCCAAAGATCGGGTCGACGAGACCAAACGAGCCGCCCTGGGAGAACAGCAGCCAGTCCTCCCACCACGCCGCTGCTCCCAGGCCGAGGAGGATCCCGAAGAAGGCGGCTGCGGCGATCCGCAGCCACCGGGCGCGTGGCTCGACCCACATCTGGTAGCGCTCCAGAAGCTCCTCATCGGGACTACCGGTGACGACACCGAGGCGCGGCGACAGGCGATCGGCGATGAAAAGGTTGATCCAAAACGCGACAAAGGCGACTACGGAAGCGAAGGCGACGAGCCAGACCTTGGTGAACACCAGCGTCGTCCACACCCCTACGTGGCCCACGGAGTCGTACCACAGGTAATCGGTCCACAGCGTGGCTAGGGATCGGGCGGTGACGAAGGCCACCACCACCAACCCAATGCTGATGAAGATCCAGCGTCTGGAACGGCGGCCCGTATACGGGATGGGATCTCGATCGATCACGGTGCGAGTCTACGGGCGAAACGAATTCAGCATGCAGGAACGACGGTGCACGAACACTCGAGACTCGCCGGGGGGATCAACGTCCCCGGAGGGGGACCGTCGGCGATCGGCCACGGGCCCGAGCCTTTGCCGCAATCTGCGCAAGAGCGATTGGACGGGATCACAGACACCTGGTGGCAATCCATCGCCCGCAATCCGTCGAGCACGCCCCGTTGGTAGGCCCGTCGCGACAGGAAGCGCACTCGCCGCTCGGCATCGTCGGTTCGCCAGGCGCGGAACACCCTCGACAGTGATGACGCGGTCTCGCGCTTGCCGGCGCCAGCACTCCGAGACCGCTCCAATGACAACGTGGCCGCCTCGACGAACACCGTCGTGAACTCGACTGTCTGATCGTCAACGTGTATCTCCGGCTGCGGGGCGTCGGAGCGCCCGAGCAGCTCGGCGGCAGCCGCGAACCCGGCCGCCATGCTCTCCTCGGCGACCCTCCCCAGGACAGCGCCGATCTCTCCATCCACGAGCGTGATGTCCGGGATCCACGACTCGTCGAGGCGGAGCTCCTCGAGCGCTCGATTCTGGGCCGAAACCAGCTGGCGCTTGACGAGACGCAACGCCCGGTTCTGCACGGGTAGGAGTAACCGGTCGCGAAGGGCGAATGGATCGATTGAGTCGCGAGCCGCGACTGGCGAGTCGCGGGTCTCCACCTGCTCGCCATCGCCTTGTGCAGGCACGGCAGTCGCTGCCTGTGCCGGGATCGCTTCCTTGACAACCGAACCATTGCCCTGAGTCTCCAGCGACGGAGCCGCCCCCGAGGAGCGGAGGTCGTTGAACAAGCCGGCAAGCGGATCTGGTGTCGGTTCAGTTTCAGGCTCGAGTTCTGTAGTCTGTGATTCGGCGGTCGTCACGGGTTCGAGCGCCGGCCCAGGTTCTGAAGAGCCCCCCTCCCCGCCTTCGGCGGTACTCCCCCCGCCGGGGGGAGAAACGGATCCCGAGTCACCTATTTCGTCGACTTCTGACGAAGTTGGCATCGAGCCACCGTCCCCGCCTTTTTCCTCCGCTTGGGGGGAGGAGGCAGCGTCGGAGCCGGCGCCGGAGGAGGCTCTTGGGGTACTCCCCTTGCCGGGGGAAGAAACGATGGGAGTTGAGCTGCCAGCCGAGCCCAAACGATGCCCGGGTCCTGAGGTTTCGCCGCGCAGCGCCTCGACCTCGGCCGCCAACGCGTCGGCATCGACCGGTTCGGAGGTAACCGATCGCTTCTGGGCCACTATTTTCACCACGGCGTCGCCTTCGGACCACGACGTCCGCGGTACCACCTCTGCCTTGGTTTCTAGGATCAGTTCCTCGGTCTTCTGGGGCTGCTCCGGCGCATCCTCAATACCGAGCAGCACCTTTTGGGTATGTTCAAGCTCCTCCATCAGCTCGGCGCGCCGCTCCTCGAGTGCCAGAACCCGTTGCTGGGCGACGTCAGTCTGCTGGCGCGAGCCAATCGCCATCTTGTCCGATTCCCGGCGGGCGGTGCTGACCAACCGCTCTGCCTCCTCGCGTCCTGAACGGACGAGGGCCTCGCTCTCACGCTGCGCGTCCGTCAGCAACCTGGATGACTCCCGATCGGCTTCCGAGCGGACAAGGAGCGCCGACTCGGTGGCGCCGGCCAGCATGGCCTCACAGTGGGCAACGACCTCATCGAGCATCTCAGTGCTGGTCTCCCAGGCGGATTGCCGCGCTTGGACAACAGCGGCTTCGGTCTCGGTCATCGCCTGCCGGGTCTCGGTCTCGGCCTCTTGGCGCCACTCTGCGGTATCGGCTGCAGCGCGCGACCGCATGGCATCCGCGACCTCGCGGGCCTCCTTCAGGATGCGGGCGACCTCATCCCCTGTGGCTGAATACTCGGCTGCAGCGTCGGAGGTCGCGCCAGACTCCAGCTTGGTGACGCCGGCCTGGTGTAGCTGCTGGAGAAGGGCGCCGACGTAGGCGGCGACCTGCTCGAGATAGTCCTCAACCTCGCCGCGGTCGAATCCCCTCAGGGTCAAGCGAAACGAGCGGGCGCGTACTTCGCTCGCAGTGAACTCCTCCATACGGTGAGGGTAACGACCCCGTTCGGCGCTGGGTCGGATTAGCGGCTATTACCGATCACATCTGGTCAATTTTCGTAATACGCAATACGTATTCGCTCTACGTCACCAGATCGACGTTCAGGAAATTGAGAGGGTCGTCGATGGTCTCGACCCGAACGACAGTGATGTCCTCGCCGGCGGCGAGAAGCGCGTCCTCGTAATTCGCCGCCGGGATGAAGACGACGGTTGCCCCGGCGTCGATGGCGCCGAACACTTTCTGCTTGACGCCGCCGATTGGGCCAACCGTGCCGTCGCGACGAATGGTGCCAGTGCCGGCGATTCGCAAGCCGTCGGTGATGTCGTCCTCGGTGAGCTGGTTGATGATCTCGAGGGTGAACATCAGGCCCGCCGACGGTCCGCCGATGTTCTGTGAATCAGTGTCGATCTCGATGGGGAACTCCACGATCGGCTCGTTGTCCCTGAGCAGGATTCCAATCATCGGCCTGTCCGGGTCGTCGACATGGGGACCGAGCACGATTTCGAGCTCAACGACCTCGGGATCCTCGGCGCCTTCCACGGGCCGCTCCACGATGAGGAAAGCCGAATCACCGATCTCCTTGTCGGCAAGGCCGTCGAGCAGATCGTCGCTGAAGCCCACCTCGGCGCCATCGACCGCGACGATGACGTCGTCGGCAAACAGGACCCCGTCGCCACCGGTGCCGGGGACGGTCTCGATCACCACAGCGCCGGTCCCGATGAGGGTGGGCTCATAACCCAATGCATCGAGGGCTACGAATTGAGCATCCAACTTGGATTGCTCCATGCGGGCGAGATTCTCCCGCCTTAGGTCGTCTCGCGACACACCTGATGGACGGATGTTCTCCCGTGGGGAGAGGTCGACCTTTGGGCTGAGCTGCGCCGCAACCCATTCAAAGACATTCGCCTCTTGGAGCGAAACGGTGAGGAAAAAGAGCTCCCCTTCGGAATCGACAACGACGCCTTCGCTATCGACAACGTCGATGAAGTCGGAGGTGTCGTAGACAGGACCCGGTGACAGCGTGTAGTAGGGCACCTTGATCGGCCAGGCAACGGCGATGGCGATGCCGATCGCGATCAGTAGCAGCGAGACCGCCAGCGGCCACTTGTAACCCCACTTCCCGGTCCGACCTGGACGCTCCGTGGGGGCTCCGCCCGGAGCCGGCTGCGAGATCGTTGCTGCACCCTTCATGGTTTTGGCGAGAATACTGGGGCGACCCCAATACATCTTTGAAACGGGGAAAGTCTCATGTCGGTCTTAAAGTCGACCGTCTCACCGGCATTCTGGAGGCATTGTGCAGGCCATACAACAAAACGTCATCACCGCAGCGATATTGCCCACCCGCCGGGCGGTCGTCACAGTCGCCCTCGTCGTCGGGTTCGCGTTGTTCATCGCGGCGACTGCTCAGATCCGAATCCCGCTGCCTGGAACGCCGGTCCCGATCACCGGCCAGACCCTCGGGGTCCTGCTCACCGGGGCGGCCCTCGGCTCGGTGGCAGGAACCACCAGCTTGTTGCTCTATATCTCCCTCGGCGCCGTCGGTCTCCCGTTCTACGCCGGCGGAACGTCGGGCTGGGATTCTCTGACCGGAGCGACGTTCGGATATTTCGTCGGGTTCATTGTCGCCGCCTGGGTGGTCGGATGGTTTTCCGAGCACCGTCGCGACCGGGTGGTGCGCACCGCCGTCCCCGCCTTCATCGCCGGCAGCCTGATCATCTACGCGTTCGGCGTCGGCTGGCTGTGGCTCACCGTGTTCCCAGATCTGGGGACCTCGATCTCCAAGGGGATGACCCCGTTCCTGGTCGGGGACACCATCAAAGCGGTGCTGGCCGGGCTGCTGCTGCCGGGGGCATGGTGGCTCGTCGATCGGTCGAAGGCGTAGCATCGGTTGGTGGACCCGTTCATTCTGAGTCGCAAGTCACAAGACACAGGACGCAAGAAGGAACCCGCGTTAAACGCAAGGGATCGTGCCTTGCTTGCGACTTGTGACTTGTGACTTGCGTCTTGGGACTACCCCGCTTCCAGTTCAGCACCTAGGTAAGCCCGAATCACATCCGGATGGCGTTGCACCTCAGCGGGCACGCCGGTGGCGATCACCCGCCCAAAGTCGAGGACCATCACCCGGTCGGCGATATCCATGACCAGACCCATGTCGTGATCGACCAGGATGATCGAGATGCCGAGTTCCTCGCGAATATCCAGGATGAACCGGGCCATGTCCTCGGTCTCCTCCAGATTCATCCCGGCGACCGGCTCGTCGAGGAGTAGCAGCTCGGGCTCCATGGCAAGCGCCCGGCCCAGCTCAACCCGTTTCTGGATGCCGTACGGCAACAAGGCAACGGGGTAGGCGCGCCATTGTTCGATCTCGAGGAGGTCAATGATGTCTTCCGCAAAGGCACGGTTTTTCATCTCTTCGGCCTTGGCGGGGCCGAACCAGATGGCGCCGTCCCACCACGAGGTCGTGGTGCGAATGTGCCTGCCTAGCGTGATGTTCTCCAGCACGGTCATATGGGCGAACAGCTCGATGTTCTGGAAGGTGCGGGCAATCCCGAGCTCGGCGATGCGGTCGGGCCTCGTGCCCAGGATGCTCTTCCCCTTCCAGCGGATGTCACCTTCCTGAGGTTTGTACACGCCGTTGAGGCAATTGAACGCCGAGGTCTTTCCCGCCCCGTTGGGCCCGATCATCGCAAACAGCTCGTCGTCGTCGACGGCGAACGACACCTCGTCGAGTGCGGTGACGCCGGCAAACGCCAGGCTGATGTTTTCGAATTCGAGGAGGTGCTCGTATTCCTCACGGGTACGCTCGAATTCGGCCTGGACGGAGGAACGCCGGCTTGTCATGACAACCACCGTTTCCTGCGTTTGTAGTGCTTCACGTCGCGGAACGACTTGCGCTCCCCTCCACCGTGGAGCCCGAGGTAGAACTCCTGGACATCCTCGTCGGCGAGCAGCCTGTCCGGGTCGCCGTCCATCACCACCTTGCCGGTCTCCATGATGTAGCCGTAGTCGGCGATCGACAGCGCCATCACCGCGTTCTGCTCGATGAGCAGCACCGAGGTCCCTTGCTGATTGATGTCGACGATTATGTCGCGGATCTGTTGAACGAGCATGGGCGCCAAGCCCAGCGAGGGCTCGTCGAGGATCAGCAGCTTGGGGTCGGCCATCAACGCTCGCCCGATCGCCAGCATTTGCTGCTCCCCTCCGGAAAGGTAGCCGGCAAGGTCCTTGCGACGCGTCTGCAGGGGAGGGAACAGCTCCATCACCCTGGCGTGCGACTCCTTCACGTCGGTCGCGCTGGAGTTGGTGATGGCGCCGGTGCGCAGGTTGTCGTCGACGGTCATCTCGGCGAACACGCGCCGCCCCTCCATGACCTGGGCGATCCCGGCGCGCACGATGCGCGACGCTTCGGCCTCGTGGACCTTCTCTCCGTCGAAAACGATTGATCCCTTGGTGATATCGCCGTCGTGGATGTCGAGCAGCCCGGTGACGGCACGCAGCGTTGTGGTCTTCCCCGCACCGTTGCCACCGAGCAGGGCCACGATCTGGCCGTCGCGGACCTCGAGGGACAGCCCACGCAGCACCAGGACCACGTCGTTGTACACCACCTCGAGGTTGGCGACTTCGAGCATCGTTGCCTCTATAGGAAATCAGGGGTGGCCGGGTCCGAAGACCCGGCCACCCTTCCGGTCAGTTGCTCAGCCTCCCAACGAGAAGCACGGTTCCGTGAACACGAAATCCGACGCGGCTTCGGACACAAAGAAGTCCTGCGCCAGCAGCGAGCCCGTGGTCCCACCTTCCTGGGTCAACGTCTGCTCCGCTCCGCCGGCCGCCAGATAGGTGGCCAGGTCTGGGTCGAAGATCGCACTCTCCCGAGTCACGTACTCGTCTGGGGTGCCGCTATAGCTCTGGTTGGGCTGTGTGCCCTTGAAGTCGACCCCGGTCTGGGCGGCCACCGAAGCGGCAACACCCGCCCGGGTGAGATCGCCGGCGGCGATCGCGTCCCTGAGCACCTGGGTCATGGCGATCCCTTCGTTCCAGCCGATGATGAAGAGATCGGACGGTATCCGGTCCGGGAACGCGGCCGCCATCGCTTCGGTCATCTCGACCATGCCGGGCGCATCGTCGCCCCACAGTACGTTGTACCCCGACTGGTAGTAGACCTGATCGATGATCGGGCCCACCGCGGTGTCAAGCAAGACGAAGTTGTAGTTTGGACCGGCACCCGTCCACATGCCTTGGAACCCGGACTGGACGGCGCCACCAAGGATCCCGGCAAACGTCGTCGGGTTGGTGGCCATGTACACCCAGTCGGCACCGGATGCGGCGATGCCGGCAATTACCTCGGTCGGCTCCTGTCCCCTGATGATCGCGCCCTCACCGTCGTAGACGATGTCTAGGCCGTAGAACTCGGCGCCGAGCTTCACGCCCGCTGCCGCGTCCTGGCCGTAGTCGCCTTGATCGGTGGCGAGGGCGATGGTCTGTCCGCCGTTATCCCTGATGAACTCCAATACGTTCATCGCCTCTATGCAGTAGTTGGTGCCAAGTTCGAGTCCCAGGCCTAGGTCGAGTTCCGGGATCGCCCACCCCGAGTACCAGCTCAGCGGGATGAAGGTCATGTTGTCTTCCGCCATCAGATCGAACACCGACAAACTCGTCGGCGTTCCGGTCGACGCAGTGAGCGCCAGTACTTCGTTACGCAGCGCCTCGTACTTCTCACGATGTATGTCCGGGCTGTATTCGGTGTTCTCGACGACGTAGTCGATCATCCAGCCGTCGATCCCGCCGTTGGCGTTGAGGGTGTCGTAGTACACCTGCATGGCGTCGCTGATATGGATGACCAGGGGCGAGAACGGCCCGGTCAGGTCGTGCAACGCCCCGAGCTTGATCGTCATCGTCTCCGGATCGACACCGATCCCGGTCTTCATGCCAGCCTCTGCAGGCTGGGTAGTTGTCGTCTCCTCAGCCGCAGCGGTAGTCGTCGTCTGCTGCGCCGCAGTTGTTGTTGTGTCGTCTGATGTGCCACACGCTGCGGCGACGAGCCCCAGCGCCAGCACAATCACAAAGATCCTCATTCGTTTCATTGCGCTTCCTCCTCCTATGTCCCGATCCATCCCTCGATGGACGCTAGTAGCTGAATGGCCATGCCTTCCAATAGTTCCTGATCCGTATCCAGATCCCGTATAGCCCAAGGGGCTCGGCGATCAAGAACACGACGATCAGGACTCCGTACAGAACAATGTTGAGCTGAAAGATACTCAATCCCGGTCCGGCCGCGCTGGTGCTGATCAAACCCCAATCGCCGGACTCGGTGGCAACGATGAGATCGGCGAGCGATGCTGCGATACCGTCGCCCTCGGCGAGTTCTGCCAGCCACAGGGTAAATTCTTCGACGAACTTCGGCGACATCACGACGAACACCGTCCCCATCAGCGTGCCCGAGATGGTGCCGGCGCCACCGATGAGCACGATGGCGATGAACAGCACCGATAACTCCAGGCTCCAGTACTCGGGGAGCCTTCTCACGAAGAACGACCCGAGCAGCGCCCCCGCGGCGCCGGCATAGAACGAAGAAACGGCAAACGCCTGCGTCTTTCCCCTGGCTTCGGCTACCCCCATGATCTCGGCGGCGATATCTCGGTCCCGGATCGATGCCCACGACCGTCCCACCCTGGTACGCATCGTGTTCTTGGCGAGCAGTGCGAACAGGATCACCAGCGCCAGCAATAGGTAATACGTCTTGGCTTGGCTGATCAGGTCGACGTTGAACCATGGGCCGTCTTCCGCAAAGGAAACGAGCGGCTCGCCGCGCCACAGGCTGAACTCGAGCTGCGGCCATCCTCGACCGGTGCCAGAGCCACCGGCGATCTTGGTCAGACTGCGCCATAGATACCCGCCGATGAAAACGAGCCCAAGGGTCACAAAGGCGAGATAGAGGCCTCGCACTCGAACGGCGGTCGGCGCAACCAGGATCCCGATCAGGGCCGCCGCGAGCCCGGCCGCGGGCAGCCAGATCCATATCGGTAGCTCCAGGCCCCACACCCCGCCTCCCGGCTCACCGCCGAGAACGGCTGCGGTATAGGCGCCAACCGCCATGAAGAAGGCGTGCCCGAGGGAAACCTGGCCTGCAACCCCGGTGAGGAGGTTCAGCCCGAGCGCGGCGATGGCGAAGATCAGCATCCGGTCGATGATGATCAACCACTCCGAGTCCCCCAGGAACCCAACGAGGGGCAGCGCCTTGAGCGGGATCAGGATGAGAATGACGAGGAAGAGGAGCATCGCCACCCGCTTCGTCGTCGTCGGGAAGATCCGCATCTCCTCCGGGTACGACGTGTATAGGAGTGGTCGTCCTCTCATACCCTCCGGATCTCCTCGGTCCCGAAGATGCCGTACGGCCTGACCAGCAGCACCACCATCATCAACAGCCAAGGCACGATCCCGGAGAAGCCGAACCCGAGCCAGGAAACGTTTGCCAGGTAGGTGCCGGCGAACTCCACGGAAAGGCCAACGAGCATGCCTCCGACGATCGCACCAGCGACCGAGTCGAGCCCGCCGATCACGACGACAGGGAACACGGCGAAGACAGCGAACTCCGTGGCGGGGCTCACTCCCGCTGCTCCTCGTGGGAAAACCGAGAAGAAGATGCCGCCAACCGCGGCGAGGGCCGCACCCATCGCCCACGCAAGCGAGAAGATCATCCCGACGTTGATGCCCTGCGCCAAGGCGGCTTCCTGGTCGAAGGCGGTGGCCCTCATGGCGACACCGGTCTTGGTCCTGAAGAACCAGCCGAGCAGGAGCACCAGGCCCACCATCACCACCAGGGTCACCAGCTGGGTATCGGCGATGCGAACGTCGCCGAACGGGTTGCGGGTCTGGGCTCCCCATGGGTCGCCGAGGCCGCGCGACTCGTTGCGCATCAGATCGTTGGTGATGGTGCCTATGACCAGGGCAAGGCCCAGGGTGATGATGGCCACCGCAAACAACGGCTTGCCGATCATCGGCCTGATCGCCAGCCGTTCGACGATGATCCCGAGCAGGGCGGTCGCGGCAATGGCGAGGAGCGCCGACAGGATCCACTGCCCCCAGCCCGGCAGGGACTCGAGGTACCGACCGGGGAAGTTCACCACGGTGGCGAAATAGACGACCATGTAGGCGCCGAAGGCGGCAATCGCACCGTGGGCGAAGTTGACCACCTGAGTCGCCTTGAAGATCAGCACAAAGCCCAAGGCGAGGATGGCGTAGATCGCGCCGAGAGAGACGCCCTTGATCACGGTGTTGACGAGTAGGTCGAACCCCTCGGCCACCTGGGCGATGACGATGCCGTTTGCGATCATCTATCGAGTACCAAGTAGCCGAGTAGCAAGCAGCAACATCCGGTCCATCATCGGTACATATCTTCGATCTGGTCGCCGAACATGTCCTGCATGGCGTTGCGTTTGATCTTCTGGGTGGCGGTCAGCTCGCCGTCCTCGTGGTCGAGCTCCTTGGGGATCATCCGAAACTTCTTGATCTGCTCGACCCTGGCGAACTTCTCGTTGGTGTCGTTGACCACCCTCTGAATCAGCTCGATGACCTCCGGCTTCTCGGAAAGGTCCCGGTAGGTCGTGTAGGGGATCGACTTGGCCAGTGCCCAATTGCCGACAACGTCATACTCGATGGCGATCAGCGCTGTGACGTACTTGCGCCGGTCCCCGATCACCATCGCTTCTTTGACGTAGGGAGACGTCTTGAGCCTGTTCTCGATCTCCGACGGTGAGATGTTCTTGCCGCCGGAAGTGATGATGATGTCGCTGATCCGGTCGATGATCTTGAGGTGGGTGCCGTCGACCCATTCACCGACGTCGCCGGTCTTCAGCCAACCATCCTCGGTGAAGGCCGCTGCCGTTGCCTCCGCCTTGTTCCAGTAGCCCACGAAGTTGGCGGGGTGAAGAGTCTGGATTTCGCCTGTCTCCTCGTCGAGACGGAGACCAATACCTTGGTACGGCTCGCCGACCGTTCCTACATTGACCCTGCCCGCGAAGTTGGCCGTGGCCACGCCTGTGTTCTCGGTCATCCCGTACACCTCGTAGACCGGGATGCCAAGCCCCATGAAGAACTCGAGGAGTTCGGGTGCGATCGGCGCCGCAGCACTTGCGGCCCACCGAGACCGGCGCAGGCCGGCGTGCTCCTTGAGAGCGCGAAACGTGAGCGGGTTCCCGATCCAATATGCGAGCCGGCTGAGGAAGGTGAAGTCGCCGCCATTGGCGACCCTGGTCCGGCCGACATAGGCGGCCAGCCGCATGGTGACGCTGTTGACCATACGTTTGAAAGAGGAGGCGTCGGTGAGCCTGATGATGATCGCAGCGTGGATCCGCTCCCAGATCCGGGGCACCGCGAAGAACAGCGTCGGCTGGATCTCAGCCAGGTTGGACTGGACGGTTTCGATCGATTCGGCGAAGTTCAACGTCACCCCGTTCGCGCACATCGTCCACGTGGAGAAGATGCGCTCGACGACATGGCCAAGCGGCAGGTAGGTAAGGACCATGTCGCCGGGACCCGGCGGCTTGCCATCAGCGGTTCGCCCCGGGGCGTTGATGATCTTGTCCATAGAGAACGAAGCGTTGGAGTTGGCAAGCACTACCCCCTTTGGTGGCCCTGTGGTTCCCGATGTGTACACGAGGGTCATGATGTCGTCGGGTTCGGCATCGGCCATGATCCGCTCCACGTCGCCGGGGTTCTCCTCGCGATGGCGACGGCCGAGCTCGATGAAATCGTCCCAGAACATCAGGCGCTCGTCCTCGTAGGTGCGCAAACCCCTGGGTTCGACGTAGAGGATGGTGCGGATGCTCGGGAAGGCGTCGCGGCCGGCCTCGATCACCTTGTCCACCTGCTCCTGGTCCTCGGCGAAGTGGACGGACGCTCCGGAGTCGTTGAGCAAGTAGGCGACCTCGGCGGTGGGGTTTGTCGGGTAGAGACCGGTCGATATACCCCTGATCGCCACCGTCGCCAGGTCGAGAATGACCCACTCCGGCCGATCCTCCGAGTGGATCGACACCACGTCACCCTTGCGAACGCCAAGGGCGAGTAGCCCGTGGGCGACGGTCAGCACCTGCTCCCACAGCTGGGCCCAGGTGCGCTCCTGCCAGATGCCGAAGTCCTTATGCCGCATCACGACCTGGTCCGGGTTGGTCTGAGCCCACCGGCGCACCCGCATGGCGACCGTGGGATAGGTGTCAGAAAGATCCGGCGATTCGATCTGTTCCATCGTCCACGAAGTCATGGTGCCTCCGTACCGCGCCGCAGATCATTGAGGATAGGGAATCAGCCATGGCCCTGCAGCGGAGAATCAGTAGCAAATACTTGCTACTTGGCGCTTGTTACTTGTTACTGCTTTCTCACTCCAATCACCTTGAAGCGGCCGGCGACGAACGCCGGATCGGTCAGCGAGGCATTGCCAGCCGGGTTATGACCGGTGACGTGGAAGTCGGAAAAGGCGGCCGACTGGTTGACATACAAACCGCCGGTGAGGTTGAAGGCGACCGAGACGCCACCCTCTACCGCGGCATCGATCGCAGAATCGGTCACCTCATCGTCGGTCGTGTAGACGAGCCAGGTGATCGCACCCTTTTCCTTGGCCGACTGGGCGGCAAGCTGGAGGGACTCATCGGTCGACTCGGTGGCAACGACGTAGATGACGGGCCCGAACATCTCCCGCATGTAGGCGTCGCGATCCGCAGCATCCACCTTGACCACCACCGGGGTGCGAACCGTCGCCTTGGGAAACGCGGGATGATCGATCTGGCGCGACTCGAGCAGCACATCCCCAGAAGTAGCCGCTTCGTCGATTCGGGCCGAGATCTCGTCGGTCTTGATGGCGCCCAGGAGGCCGACCGCTCGTTCGTCATCGCCGAGCAGACCGTCGATAGCCGCGGCAAACCCGTCAGCAACATCGTCGAATGGCATCACCTCGCCTCCGACCTTCACCCCACCGCGGGGGATGTACAGGTTCTGCGGCGTGGTGCACATTTGACCCGAGTACATCGTCATCGACACCGAGAGGTTCCGAAACACATCCCCAAGGTCATCGGCGGAGTCGAGGATCACCGAGTTGACGCCGGCCTTCTCGGTGTAGACCGCGGCGTGGTGCACGTTCTCTTCTAGCCATCTGCCGAATGACGGGCCCCCGGTGTAGTCGACGATCGCAACCGCGGGGTGCATCACCAGATCCTTGGCTACCGGGGCACCCGGAGTGTCGGTAAGCAGAGTCACCAGGTTCGGGTCGAAGCCGGCATCCTGGAATACGACACGAGCGGTCTCGACCATGATCGCAAAGGGGATGATCGTCGCAGGATGCGGCTTGACGATGACCGGATTCCCAGCGGCCAACGAGGCAAAGATCCCCGGATAGCCGTTCCATGTGGGGAAGGTCGACACCCCGATCGTCACGGCAATACCGCGCGGCCGGATGACCCACTCCTTGCCGACGACCAGCGGCTCACGTTTGCCCTGCGGCTTCTCCCAGGTCATCGGAGCCGGAAGGCGGTGCTGTTCGGCGTAGGTGTAGGCGATCGCCTCCAGAGCGCGGTCGAGGGCATGAGGACCGCCAGCCTGAAACGCCATCAAAAACGATTGGCCGGTCGTGGCCATGACGGCATGGCCCATCTCGAAACTCTGGGCGGCGAGGCGGTCGAGGACCTCGATGAGGACACCCACGCGAACCTCGGGCGATGCCTTCCCCCATAGCACCGAGGCATCTTGTGCCGCATCGATGAGCTGCTCGATGGAGGAGTTGGGATAGTCGATGTCGAGCTCGATCCCATAGGGCGATGTCTCTTCGACGGCGAGATAGCCGTCGTGCGGCTGATCGATGGAAAACGCCTTGCCCAGCCTTGCCTCGAACGCGGCTTCCCCCTCGGCAGGTGCAACCTCGCCGTAAGCCTTCGGGTGCTCCGGGAAAGGGCTCCAGTAGGTACGCTCTTTGATCGTCTGCAACGCCTGGTCCAAGGTGTCGCGATGCTTGTCGTAGAGATCGTTCATAGCCCTCCTTCGACCACCAATCGTACAGACCCCTTGCTGCGTCGGTTACCTTGGGGCGACGCATCATGGAGCACACAGTGAGTGCTGCGGTAATTCGCTACGAAATCGATGGCGGGGTCGGCTTGATAACCCTGAACCGGCCCGAAAAGCACAACGCGGTGACGTCCGAGATGCTGCGATCCCTGCTCAACGCAATCACCGACGCCGCGGCCGACGACGATGTGCGGGCGGTGCTCATCACTGGCGCCGGTACGGCGTTCTGTGTGGGCCAGGACCTCTCCGACCCTTCCGCCTCGGGCGACGACCCCGATCTTGGCGCGCTGCTCGAGGAGCGATGGAACCCGGTGATCCGAGAGCTTCGGGCCATCAGGAAACCGGTCGTCATTGCCGTTAACGGCACCGCTGCCGGGGCAGGGATGAGCCTGGCGCTGGCAGGGGACATCGTGCTCGCTGCTCGGTCCGCCAAATTTCACCCTGCGTTTTCTGCGGTCGGCCTCGTCCCGGACTCCGGGGCAACGTGGGCCCTTCCCCGCCTGGTCGGTCCGGCTCGCGCACGAGCCCTCAGCATGGTCGTCGATTCGCTCACCGCCGAGGAGGCGCTGGAGCTCGGGATGATCTGGCAGGTGGTGGACGACGACGCGCTGCTCGGGGATGCCGGCGATCTTGCCGTATCGCTGGCCGCCGGCCCGACGCTTGCGTACGCGGCGATCAAGCAGGCAATCGAGGCCGCAGAGGCAAACACCCTCTCCGAGCAGCTCGACCTGGAACGCGACCTACAGAGAGAGCTTGGCCGGAGCCATGACTACAAGGAGGGCGTCGCCGCTTTCATGGAGAAGCGCAAGCCGCGCTTCGAGGGCCGATGATTCGCCAGTTACCAGTTCGCTCGCTGCGCTCGCTTCCAGTTGCCAGTTGCCAGTTCGATCGCTGCGCTCGCTTCCAGTTGCCGGTTCGATCGCTGCGCTCGCTTCCAGTTGCCAGTTGCCAGCATGTTCTCACCGGTAACGGGTAACTGATAACTGATAACTGATAACTGATAACTGATAACTGAATTTGGCAACTCGTCGCAACGAATCGCTGGCTCAGTACCCTGCTGGCCATGCCTGATGCCTGCGTCATCGATTCGATTCGTACTCCAATCGGCCGTGTCGGAGGGGCGTTGGCGCCGGTGCGCCCCGATGACCTCGCCGCTCACGCCATCGAAGCGCTGCGCTCCCGAAACCCTGCGATCGACTGGGATCTGATCGACGATGTGATCCTCGGCTGCGCCAATCAGGCCGGCGAGGACAACCGCAACGTCGCCAGGATGTCGCTTTTGCTCGCTGGGCTCAGCGACTCGATCCCGGGTGCCACCATCAACCGACTGTGCGGGTCTGGGATGGAGAGCATCGGGTTGGCGGCCAGAGCCATCAGATCCGGGGAAGCGGATGTGGTCATCGCCGGTGGGGTGGAGTCGATGAGCCGCGCCCCAAAGGTCATGGCAAAGGCGACCTCGGCCTACGACCGCTCCATCCAGGCCTACGACACCACGATCGGGTGGCGTTTCATCAACCCGAGAATGCGTCAACGATTCGGTGTAGACGAGATGTCGGGGACCGCAGAGAACGTCGCTACCGAATTCGACGTCTCGCGGGAAGATCAGGATGCGTTTGCCCTGATGAGCCAGCAGCGAGCCGGCGCCGCCATCGCCTCGGGTAGGCTCGCCGCCGAGATCGAACCGGTGACGGTGCCGCAACGCAAGGGCGATCCGATCGTCGTCGACACCGACGAGCACCCGCGGCCGGGCACCACAGCGGAAGCGCTGGCGAAGCTGCCCCCACTGTCCGATGGGGGCACGGTCACCGCCGGAAACGCTTCTGGGATCAACGACGGTGCGGCGGCAGTACTCGTCGCCTCCCAGGACGCCATCGACCGCTACGGCCTCGAGCCGGCGGCTCGGATCGTGTCGATGGCCGTCGCCGGTGTCCCTCCTCGCATCATGGGAATCGGCCCCGTGCCGGCGACCCAAAAGCTGCTGGATCGAACGGGTGTGGGCCTGACCGATATCGAGGTCGTGGAACTCAATGAAGCGTTCGCCTCGCAGTCTCTTGCCGTGCTCCGGCTCCTCGGCTTCCCCGACGACGCCGACCACGTCAACCCGAACGGCGGCGCCATTGCCCTCGGGCATCCGCTCGGAATGTCGGGAGCCCGGTTGGTCGCTACGGCGCATCGGGAGATGGCGATCCGCGACGCCCGGTACGGCCTGACCACGATGTGCATCGGCGTCGGACAAGGTATTGCGATGCTGTTAGAGAAGTCCTAGACACAAGTCGCAAGTCACAAGACGCAAGACGCAACCAGAAGACTGAGCCGTTCAATCGCTTGCTTGAGACTTGAGACTTGCGTCTTGCGACTCTCTTCCTACAACCATCTCTGCTGCCTCCCGGACTCCGGGGTTGCGGTCATTGGCCGCCGCCCTGATCGCCGGCTCCACCGCGGGGTCATCGAATACAGTCAGCGCTACCACCGCTCGACGGCGGACCCGCGGCGGACCCTCCTCGACCAATCCGAGCAGCGTCGGGAGCGCCCGGTCATCACCGATGGCTCCGAGGGCGGCGACCGAGGCCTCGCGGACCAAGCGGTCGTCATCGTGGTGAGCCCGGTCGATGAGCCAATCCACAGCACTCGGATCGGTTAGCTCCCCATATGCCGTCGCCGCTGCTTCGCGAACTCGGGCGTCACCATCCCCACGGGCCGAGGCCAAGGTCTCCGACACATCGTCCTCGGTACACCCGCCAAGTGCCTCGACGGCAACGGCGCGAACCGACGGATCCGGATCTTCACTCGCCAAGCGCCGCAGCTCGGCGAGATGGTCTTCAGGCGCTACCGCAGACACCGAAACCGCCAGCCGGCGGATCACTGCGTCGTCATGGGCCAAAAAGGGCTCAGGATCGTGGATCAACGCAAACAGAGACCGGCTGCCGGGGTCAATGATGATCGAGATCTTCCCTTACCCACTCTGCTCCCTCCGACCAATACTCCTTCTTCCAGATCGGAGCGCGCGCCTTCAACTCGTCGATCACGTACCGAGCGGCCGGGAAGGCGTCGACACGGTGGCCAGACGACACTGCAACTCCCACCGAGGTCTCTCCGACCGACAGCGATCCAACCCGGTGAACCGCAGCAACCGCATTGAGTGGCCACTTCTTTCTGGCCTCGGAGACGATCTCGGCGATCTTCGCCTCGACGTGCTCGGCGTACGCTTCGTATTCGAGATGGGTTACGCCATCGCGACCAGGAGAGTGGTCACGAACCGTGCCGAGAAACACGACGACGGCCCCACTGGCGGGAGTGGAGACGGCCTCGACCAGCCGCCCTGAGTCGATCGCATCGGAAGACACCGAGACGAGGTCGGGCAGCGGGGATAGACGGTCGCGTTGCATACAATCAGTCCGTGGATCACCCTACCCACGGTAACGAGCCTGAGTCGACGCCGCCCCCGGAGCCTGACGGCAACCCCGGCGTATCAGCGTGGACTGATCCGCTCCCCACCCTTGACCCGGCCACCTTCGCCAATGTCCCCGAGGTCACCGAACCCTCTCACTCCCCACAGAAGCGCTCTTCACATGTCCGGACCGGGATCGTCGCCTTCCTATCTGGGGTCGTCGGTGCCATAGCAACCGTGGGCATTCTCGCGATTGGCGGGGTCTTCTCTAGCGCGGAGCCGGTCGAGCTGGTCGCTCCGGCCACTACCGCCGTCGTTGCAGCGCCGGTAGTCCCCCCCAGAGAAATCGTCACTACCGGTCCCGACAACGCGGTGGCGGAGGGTGTATGGGTAAAGGTGTTTCCGTCGGTCGTGACCGTTGAAGTTGGCACCCTCGATGAGGATGACCAGATCGCAGTCACCGCATCCGGGTCGGGGGTCGCTCTCGAGGGGGGTTACGTCGCCACCAACCATCACGTCATCGAAGGATCGGAGGTTGCCCAGATCGTTCTCCAAGACGGACGGATCTATCGAGCAACCCTGGTCGGAAGTGATTCGTATACCGACCTCGCCGTACTGGAGGTCGAGGCCGCGGGCCTGGTACCGGTCGAGATCGGAACGACCAGCGATCTGGCGATCGGCCAAGTCACGATTGCCATCGGCAACCCGCTCGGCCAGGTCGGGGGAGCATCGCTGACCGTCGGGGTGCTCTCCGCCCTGTCGCGCCAGGTCATCTTCGATGACGAGAGCTCGCTGTTCGGGATGCTGCAAACGGACGCTCCGATCACCTCGGGGTCGAGCGGAGGCGCCCTTCTGGACGAGGATGGACGTCTGATCGGCATCACCACTGCCATCGGCTTAGGTGAAGGTGGAGCCGAAGGCATCGGCTACGCCATCCCGATCGATCTGGTGCGACGAGTTACCGCTGAGATCATCGATACAGGGGCGGTGCGCCACGCATTTCTCGGCATAGTTGGGGGGGATTTCATCGACGTAGCCGAGGACGGTGCCCTGGCCCCGAGCGGAGCGGTTGTGATCGAGATTTCGCCTGCCGACGGTGCGGCGGCGGAGGCAGGGTTCCTCGAAGGGGATGTGATCGTGGCGATCGATGCCGTCGAGATCCAGACGATGCAGGATCTCGTTATTGAGCTCCGCCTCTATCGCGTTGATGACACGATCGACATCCAGGTGATACGAGAGGATGAACGGCTGACACTCCCCGTGACGCTAGACCAGCGACCGGACGACACATAGGGGATGAGCGTGAACGAAGGCGATGACCTGTTTGAGCAGTTGTTCCGGCTCTTTCAATCGTCCGGCCCGGTGAACTGGAAGCTGGCCCGCGAACTCACCAAGCGACTCGCCGGTGAGCGAGAGCCGATCGATCCGGGCCTGGCCGAAGAGTATCTGGAGCTCGCCCGCGCCGCCGACCTCCGCATCGAAGCGGCCTCGTCGCTGCCGGCGCCGTCGCCGGGCGATCTGAACCCGACCGACCGTTCGACGTGGGCCGCTGACAACCAGCAGACCTTCCGAGTCCTGGTCGAGCCACTCTCCGGAAAGCTCACCGGCGGCTTCGAAGACCTGCCAGGCACCGAGTCGCTCGGCCAGATCGGATCGATGCTGGCACCAATGGGGCCCGCGATTCTCGGCATGCAGGCTGGGACGATGGTTGGGTTTCTGTCGCACCGCACCCTCGGCCAGTTCGATACCGGCATCCCTGCGATGGACCAGGATCGCCCCTACGTAGTGGTTCCGAACGTCGAAGCCTTTGCCGTCGACAGTGACCTCGATCCGAAGCAGGTCAGGCTCTGGGCCGTGCTCCACGAAATGGTGTTTCAGCGTGTGATGGAGATCGAATGGCTTCGTGGCCATTTCGTCTCGCTGGTCGAGGCGTTCTACGAGACGGTCGAATTCGATCTCTCCGACCTGATGGGAAACCTCGCTGCGCTCGAGGACCCGGCGCAGGTGCAGGAACTGCTCAGCGAGGATGGGACCCAAACGCCGGCGCTGCTCAAAGGCACCTCGGACCCAGAACGTCTCGCTGCGATTCAGGCCTTCACGGCCCTCGTCGAGGGTTACGGCGACTTCCTGGTCAGGAAGGCTGGGGAAGAAGTGCTTCCGGGCCTGAGCGAGATCGAAGCTGCCAACTCGTTGCGCCGCATGGAGCCGGACCAGGCTGAGCAGTACCTGCAACAGGTGGTGGGGCTCGAGTTGCAGCGGAGCCGGGCCGACGATGCCGCCGGCTTCTTCCGCGAGCTTGAACAGCGCTGGGGTGAAGACGCGCTCAACCGAATCTGGGAAGACCCGGAACACCTACCGACGCTGCAAGAGCTCACCGACCCCGTCGGTTGGGCAGCGCGCGTGCTCCTCGAGTAGCGAGGCAAGTCGCAAGTCCCAAGTCCCAAGTCGCAAGTCGCAAGTCGCAAGTCGCAAGTCCCAAGTCCTCTACGAGAGCTGCGTTGCTGATGACTGATGACTCAGGACTCAGGACTCAGGACTCATGGGCGAGCGCAGCGAGCGACCTGATAACTGGTATCTGCCTTCTCACTCTTCACTAGATTCGCCCTAGAGATTCGCCACAATCACGAAGGGAACTCCATGACCCTGGAAATCGGCACGGCGGCGCCTCCGTTCGAGCTCATCGATCAGGAGAGAAACCCGGTCACCAGCGACGACCTCAAAGGCCAGAAAAGTGTCGTGGTGTTCATCCCGTTCCCCTTCTCAGCGATCTGTGAGTTCGAGCTGTGCGCGATCCGCGACCGGCTGGCTGCCCTCAACGACCTCAAGGCCAAGGTGGTCGTCATCACCGTCGACACCCATTTCACGAATCAGAAGTGGTCGAGTGACAACGGGTTCGAGTTCCCGGTTCTCTCTGACTACTGGCCGCACGGTGAAACAGCCATGGCATACCACGCGTTCAACGAGAAGGTAGGAGCGGCAAATCGCGTGTCGTACGTCCTCGACGAGGACGGGATTGTTCGCGACGTTATCGACAGCGGCTCGCTTGGCACCCCTCGAGAGTTCGACGACTACGTCGCCGCACTCGAGGCGATCGAGAGCTGATGACCGCCGGGGCACACCCAACGAAACGAAGCCCGACTCGAGGGGCCATAGCCATCACGCTTGCGGTCATCTCTTCAATATTCGTCTCGATGGCTGTCGACGCCTTCTGGCTGAACAACGCGATCTTCGACGAAGATGGTTTCGTCGAGCGTGTGGCCCCACTCCCAAAGGACCCCGCCGTATCGACCGCGATCGCGGCGAGCACGGTGCAGGCGCTCAACCAGGACGGGGCGCTCCAGGCCCAGGTTGCGGACGCGCTACCCGACGAGCTGACCTTCCTGGCGTCCACCTTCACCGAATTCGCTGCCGAGCTCGTCTTCGATCTCACAAAGGCGCTCGTCGAGTCGGATGTGTTCACCTCGGTTTGGACGGCGATCGTCGAGGCGACCCACCGTGCGCTGACAGCTGCCCTCGAGGGACGGAGCGACGATGTGAGCTTCGATTTGGGCATTGGCGCCGAGCTGATCGTCGACCGGCTCGAAGAGTCCGGGATCACCCTGTTCTCTGATCTGACCATCGGTGAGATCGTTCTCGTCCAGGCCGATCAGCTCGCTGGGCCGAGGACTATCGCCAACGTGTTCAATACCTCGCTCTGGCTGTTTCCGTTGATCGCGCTGCTGCTGCTGTTGGCTGCGGTTGCTGTCGATTGGGACCGGACGCGATCGATCCAAGTCTTCGGTTTCTCCGTGGCGATCACGGTGTTGGCAAGTGCAGCCCTGCTCGCAGCAACGAGGACAGTTTTCGTCGGGGGCGCCGACACCATCATCGTGAGGGAAGCGCGCCGGGCCGTGTGGGATGCGCTGGCCGATGGGTACGTTGTGCTGGCCGCAGCGGTGGCCGGTATCGGCCTTGTCATCGGCGTCGGCACCTGGTTGGGCCGCCGCCAGATGCTCGCTTTGCTCGGACAATCGGCAGAGTGACGCTCGGCAACCAAGTAGATCAGTGGCGAAGTAGTAGATCAGTAGCGAAGGCAGAGACCCATCTACTGATCTACTGATCTACTGATCTACTGATCTACTGATCTACTTGTGTGGGGCCCGGCGGGCGCGCTGCCGCTCTGCTCGGTTGGCTGAGCGTCGGAGACGAGGTGCGGCTACCCTCCCGGCGCGAAGCCAGCCAGGGCGAGGAACACTCCGCTTGCTTTTCGCTTCGGGCCGTAATCTGCATCCGTCAGCAGGGTCAAGACGGCCGCGGCAATGACCGCAGCCTACGAACACGAGCCGGCGCCGGAACTCGCCGAGAGTGCACAGCGCTCACGGATGCCGCCATGGGCCCGACTCATCCTGGTACTTGGCCTTCTGTACCTGTTCCTCGTCGGGGTCAAGCTGCTCGAGGCCGGCATCCAGGGTGTGAGCGGTGGGGCTGAGGCAAGCCTATTTGAGGGCATCACCAATCCCATCACCGCGCTTGCGGTCGGGATTCTGGCAACGGTGCTGGTCCAGTCATCCTCGGTCACGACATCCACGATCGTGGCGCTCGTTGCCGCAGGCAGCCTCCCCTTCGAGACCGCAGTCCCCATGGTTATGGGAGCCAACATCGGGACGACCGTGACCAACACGCTCGTCTCGCTCGGTCATGCCCGGCGCTCAGAGGAGTTTCGGCTCGCGTTCACCGCCGCCACTATGCATGACGTCTTCAACGTAATGGCGGTAGCCATCATCCTCCCCCTCGAGCTTGCCTTCGGTGTGATATCCAAACCTGCTGTGGCGCTCTCCGAGGCCTTCGCCGGCTCGGTTGGAGGAGGCTCATTCAACAGTCCCATCAAGGGAGCGGTGCAATGGGGGGCGGCCCAGATCGGACGCGTGCTCGACCCGCTCACAACCAACCCGCAGGTGATCGGCGGTCTCTCACTCGTGATCGGTCTTCTGATCATCTTCCTGTGCCTCATGTACATCACGCGGAACATGAAGATCCTGGTCGCGGCGCGGATCGAGCGCTCCCTCAACGTCGCACTGGCCCGAAGCGGTCTTGTCGGCATGTCCGTCGGGGCGATCATCACCGTTGCCGTGCAGTCATCGAGCATCACAACGTCGATCCTCATCCCGCTGGTCGCATCCGGGTTGCTTGTCGTCACCAATGCCTATCCGATCACACTTGGAGCGAACGTCGGGACCACGATCACGGCACTGCTCGCTGCATTCGCCGCGGGAACGGTGGACGGGCTCTCGATCGCGCTCGTTCACCTCGGATTCAACGTGCTCGGGATCCTCATTCTGTATCCCATTCCGGCGATCCGACACATTCCAGTCAGGCTGGCAGGCAGCCTTGCTCGGATCGCCATGACCAGAAAGTGGATCGCCATTGTCTACGTGGTCGTCATCTTCATTGCGCTCCCACTATTCGTTATTGTCATCTTCTAGGAGGTTGCTGTGGTATTCGATTTCTTCAGGGGCGGCTCCTCCGCAGTCGAAGGGGTGGAGAGCACACTCGTTCAGATGCTCCTCGACGGCCGTGAGGTGTTCGACACCGCCACCGACGCTTTGTTCGGTGGGGGCAAATCCAAGGAAACGAAGCGCGAGGTGCGGAGCACCGATCGTCACATCAACGTCGCACAGCAGGACGTCAGGCGGGAGTTGATGATTCACGCCTCGGTGCAGGACACGGTCGATCTGCCGCTCGTCCTCGCCTATATGAGCACGGTCAAGGATGCGGAGCGCATCGGCGACTATGCCAAGAACGTCTACGACCTTGTCAAATATGGTGCCGATTTCGAGAACGCCCCGGATCGTGAAGAGCTGTCTGGGTATCGCGATCGGGTGTCGCATCTGATCGGAGAGGCGGCAGAGGCGTTCGCGGCCAGGGACACCGAGCACGCCCAGCGGCTGATCAACAAGGCCGACGGCTTTCTCGATGACTACGACGCACACGTAAAGGCCGCCTACCGCTGGGAGGGCACGGCTTCGGATGCGGTGTCGCGCGCCCTGTACTTTCGATTCCTGAAGCGGATCACCGCCCATGTGATGAACTTCCTGACCTCGTTGGTCATGCCGGTCGACCGACTCGATTACTACGACGAGGCGAAACAAGACCGGTAGATCAGTAGATCAGTAGATCAGGGTCTGCCTTTGCTACTGCGCTACTTCGCTACTTAGCTACTCGTTATGGATTTCTCGCACAGCGAACGGACCCGGGAGTACCTGGACCGGCTGGGTGCGTTCATGGAGGGGCACGTCTACCCCGCCGAGCCGGTGCACGCCCAGCAGGCCGACGAGCAGGGCGGCCGGACCGAGGCGACCCCGGTGTTGCAGACCTTGAAACGCGAGGCCAGGGATCAGGGTCTGTGGAACCTGTTCCTCCCCGACGCCGAATACGGCCCGGGACTGGCCTACGTCGAATACGCACCGCTCGCCGAAATGATGGGGCGGAGCATCGAGCTGGCACCGGAAGCGACCAACTGCTCCGCCCCGGACACCGGCAACATGGAGGTCATTCACGACTTCGGTACCGACGAGCAGAAGGAGCGTTGGCTGGCGCCGCTGCTCGACGGCGAGATTCGATCCTGCTTCTCGATGACGGAACCCGATGTGGCGTCATCCGATCCACGCAATCTGGAGACCTCGATCGTCAGCGATGGTGACGAATACGTCATCGACGGGACCAAGTGGTGGTCGACAGGTGGCATATCGACGGATTGCAAGGTGGCGATCGTGATGGGTGTCTCCAGTCCGGAGGCACCACCGAAGGAGCGGTACTCGATGATCCTGGTCCCGATGGACTCGGAGGGGGTCGAGGTGGTGAGGGATCTGTCGGTGTTCGGGTACCACGACCGTGGCGGCCATGCCGAGATCCGTTACAACCAGGTCAGGGTTCAGGCCTCGAATCTGATCGCAAGCGAGGGCGCCGGGTACATGATCGCGCAAGCAAGACTCGGTCCGGGCCGCATCCACCACAGCATGCGCTCGATCGGAATGGCTGAGCGGGCGTTCGATCTCATGGTGGCGCGGGCCAAGGAACGCACGGCGTTCGGTGGTGCCATCGCCGAGCAAGGGGTCGTCCAGGATTGGATCGCAGAGGCGCGGTGGCGAATCGACCAGGCCCGCCTGCTCGTGCTCTACACCGCCTGGCTCCTCGACACTGTGGGAAATCGGGAAGCACGCCGCGAGATATCAGCAATCAAGGTGGTGGCGCCTCGCACGATGTTGTGGGTCCTCGACAAGGCGATCCAGGTTCACGGTGGCGCCGGCGTTTCCGCCGATACCCCCCTCGCCAGGATGTGGGCGCATGGCAGAACGCTGCGAATCGCCGATGGCCCTGATGAGGTTCATCAGATGGTGATCGCCCGACAGGAGATCGGACGCGACTAAGTCTTCAGTCCTCAGCCTTCAGCCCTCAGCAAGACGAGAAAGTCCACAGTCTCCAGTCCTCGGCCTTCAGCAAGACAAGAGGTCCGTTCCGGTGCGCCTTCGGACTTCTGGCTGACGACTGATGACTGATGACTGATGACTCTCAACCAAACATTCGGCGCCAGACCCTAGAAAACCAGTTGTGCTGGCCGGGACGGGGCAGATCAGCCACCACCTCCTCGAGGTGATCGGGTGGGAGGTCGCCGCCCAGAACGAAGGTTTGATCGGGTGCGTTCCACAGGATCCACACCTCGGCGGGCGTGATCACCCTGACATACTCGAAGCCGTCGACGGCCCAGGTGCGACCGCCTGCAGCGATCTTGGTCACGTCGACACGGCCATCGATGGCAAATAGCGAGAACCGGAACAGCCCATCGGTATAGAAGCCATGCTCGGTTTCGGCTGCACCGTAGGCGTCGATGAGGCGATAGCGGCCCACGCCATCCGGCACCCGAGCCTCGTCCAGGGGGAGCATCATCTGGTACTCACCGTCGTCCTCGTAGTCCTCCATACCCGCCGCCGAGTCGGAGAAGTCGACCATGGCCGAGAAGCGAAAGCGGTTTCCGTCGGCGTCGAAGACCTCGGTCTCGAGCGCTGCCCTGGTTGCGATATCGATGACCATGTGCATTCGGAGCACGCCGTTTTCGACGATGTCGATGGTCTTGACTGTCCTCCCGAAGCGAGTGGAACGCTCGCCACCCGCGAGGTCGTAGGCGTGGCTCACGGGGGCTCGGGCTATCGGGACGTAAGCGAGAGCCGAATCTGGTGAGTCGAGGGCATTGACCTTGCCCTGCCCGATCATCGTATACGCGGGTCCTGAGCCGACCATCGCCATCCCACCGAAGTGCTGCACATCGACCATACCCATCGCCTCGACCCCATCCCAGTGCGTAGAGACGAATTGCCTCCCCGAGTAGACGGCCTGGTCGGCCTCCTCCAGATACTCATTGAGACCGTCGGCGAGGGCCGGTGAGACGCTCAGCGTCGCAGTCGCGACGACGAGCGTGCTCAGGATCGCAAGACGTGGTGCGGTCATGGCGCAGAGATCTCGATTCCAGCCGGGAAAACAGCGAAGCCCGGCTCGGCCGATGCTCGGGCGATGTGCTGAGTGGTCAGGTCGTCGAGCGTGATTGACGGTTGCTGTTGACCACCGAATGCGAGGCCGAGGATCACGGCGACTGCGGCGGCGATCCCGATTGATCCGGCGGCGACGGCACGGCGACGCCGCGACCTCGGGAGAACAGGAATTTGATCAAACTGACCGGTCTCCACGCCCGGTAGCGACCGGACCGCGATCCGAGCCCGGTCGAGGTCATGGAGCTCGGCGCGGCAATCCGCGCAGCTGATGACGTGATCGGAGACTGTGCGCTGTTCGGCAGCGGACAACTCGCCATCGAGATAGGCGGAGAGCTGTTCACCGAGATGGCCGTCGGGGAGCAGCCAGCCGGGGATCTCGAGGTCAGGGAGCATGCGCAGGGCCTTGCGCACTTGCTGGATGCCGCGGAACTCCTCCATCGCCTCCTCTTCGCCGGCAAGGATCTCGTTGACGAATTCGGCCTCCTCGGCGGTCAGCTCACCATCGAGGAAGGCTGAGAACAGCTCCTCTCTGCGGTGGGCCAGGGGGTTTACACCGGCCATGTCAACAGCCCTCTGAGCATCTTGCGGCCGCGATGGATGCGGCTGCGGACGGTTCCGACCGGAATATCGGTGGCATCAGCGATCTCGTCATAGGTGAGGCCAACCACGTCGCAGAGCACCACCGCCTCGCGGAATGCATATGGCAGCTTGAGCAGTGCTGCCTGGACATCGTCGGACAGCCGCACCGAGGCCAGAACCTCATCGGGCGAAGGGCTGGAGCCGAGTGCGTGATGGTCTCCCTCGGGCAGGCTCGTTTCGGGGCGCCGGCTCTTGCGGCGCACCCCGTCCAGGAAGGCGTTGCGCGTGATGCGCCACAGCCACCCTTCGAACGACCCCGGCCTATATCCGGAGAGGCCTTTTCGGACACGCAGCAGCACCTCCTGCACGAGATCGGCAGCATCGTCGGGGTTCCCCGTGAGGCGATAGGCAAAGTTGTAGATCTTCCGCCCATGGCGCTGCGCGACATCTTCCCAACTTGGAGTGAATTCTTCAGCCATCTGCTTCCCGCACCCTGAGGAAGAACGTCGATCCAACCAATTCGGTTCCCCTATCTACTGACGTGTGATGGCTCCTAGACGGAGTCCTAGCCGGAGGCTCCGCAAATAGGGCACGATCCGGTCGCTGCCGGCCAGGGCATTTGCGGATCGGTGGCACAAAGCGGGACGCGCCCGTGAGCGGGAAACGAAGGCGAAGCGGATGCGACCACCGGGTCTCAACGACCAGAGAACTCCGCTGAGCCGGGGCCCGAGCGGCCTGCCACGCAGTGGCAAGAGCGGGAAACGAAGGCGAAGCGGATGCGACCACCGGGTCTCAACGACCAGAGAACTCCGCTGAGCCGGGGCCCGAGCGGCCTGCCACGCAGTGGCAAGAGCGGGAAAAACAGAGTATCCGCTTGTGCCGAGACGACCGGTCACCTCACGGTGCTCGCTCTCAACCAGGCACTGTCCCGATCAGAGAACCCGTTATCAGGAGACGTCGGACTCCTCGACGGTCTCTTCGTCGTCAGCACCTTCTTCGAGCCCTTTCTTCAATTCCCTGGCGGATTGGCCAAGGGATTTCGCCAGGCCGGGAAGACGCGAAGCACCAAAAAATAGGACAACGATCAGAAGGATGATGAGGAGTTCCGGACCACCAATGTTCCTGATGAACGCGAACAGCAATTGATCTCCTTTGTCGCGAGGTCCATTGTAGGAGAATGTAGGGGTTTTGGGGGAAGGGGAGAGAGTTACCAGTTACCAGTTACCAGTTGTCAGTCAAGAGTCGAACCGGAAGGGACGTGTTGTCTTGCTGAAGACTGAGGACTCAGGACTCAGGACTCGAGACTCAAGACTCAGTAGGCGAGCCGAAGGCGACGCCTACTGCAATGCAAAACTATCGACGAAGGGTTGCAGCCGCTCGCGCGTGATAAACCGCAACTTCGGGTTGCGCCGTTCCTTGTCATAGATCATGTACGGACCGTACTTGTCGGTGATCAACATGGCCCTGGTCGGGTTTCGTTCCGCAACGGCAACGGTGAACTGGTTGACCGCCTGCTCGCTCAGCTCGGGGTGGTCTCCCGCGGCGTATGGCAACACCTCGATCAGGGTCTCGGCGCCAGCTCGGCTGGCAATGTAGCGCACACCCTTGTGGTCCTGGGCGGGGACGGGGGCAACGGTGTAGCCGCCGAGAGCGAGTAGGCCGAGCGTCATGTCCTCGAGAGTGGCATGGGCCGGATCGATCCCCGCCGCCCGGAGCGACACTTCGACGCCACGGGACAGCTCGAGATCGTCGGCGAATGGATCGAGCCCCTCGGCGGGCCGTGCCGAAGCAATGCCGGGCCGAACATCGAACTCCTGATCACCGAGGTGAGCCAGAGGGTCGTAGCCGGTAGTCGGGGCGTGCGGCACAAGGTCGGGGGCGGCAAGCTCGGGAATGACGCCAGGCTCCCGCAAATCGAGAACCCCAGCCTCGACGTACTCGCCATCGCGCTTTCCGTTGGCCCTGACCCGTTCGACCTGCTCGATCGGCAGCCCGGCTGCGCTCTTCTCCCTGACCACCCGGGCCGCATCATGAAGCAGCAAGCCGCTGAGGTATTCGTCGACCTCGCCGGGAGGCAGCGGAACGTCGTAGGAAACCGTGGCCGTATTCCCCTCCACGTGAAAGGCGGCCATCGCAGGCCGGAGCTCTGTGGGCTGGGCTTCATTGGGCGCCGCCAGATCTCCGGATGAGGCGCCGCGTACCGCGGCTGCGATCGCCGCCCCAATGGCGATGGCCACCACGATGACGATCACGAAGATGACGAAGATCAAGCGGTCTCCCTAGCTCGAGATTCGAATTGTACGCGGAGTTAGGAGTCCAGAGTCAACAGTCCTCAGTCATCAGTACAGCGAAGCGCGCCGGGACTGGAAGCGAGCGCAGCGAGCGAACTGGGAACTGGGAGCGAGCGCAGCGAGCGGACTTGCGACTCGCGACTTGCGACTCTCTTATCCAGCCTCGCGGCGGCTGGCGGCGATCTGACGTTCCTTGCGGATCTTCCTGCGCTCCCGCTCGGACATCATTCCCCAGATTCCGAACTTCTCGCTGGAAACGATGGCAAACTCCAGACACTCTGCCCGGACCTGGCAGTCGCGGCAGATGCCCTTCGCCGTACGGGTCGATGCCCCACGCTCCGGGAAGAACAGATCTGGATCAGCTCCACGACAGCTGGCTAGATCCTGCCAGGCCATATCCAGGCCACCCGTTTGCAAGACTTCTAGGAGGTCGACAAGCATCATCTCTCCCTACGCCAATGTAATTACAACTCTGTAATTCTCGCACACCCTGCGCAGTCATGTCAACTCGGAGAGTGGCTTTTTGAAAATAGCCGGTCGGCGCTCGCCAGCCACCGCCCGTTCGCCGGCCTCCGGCTCCCGGTCTCCGACCCAGATGCGCACCGATGCCTCGAACTCGGCTCATCGGCCTCGACCCGATAGATGACGGCGGGGGACCGGCGACCAGCAGCGGGTGACGAGCGAATAAGATCAAGACCCAGCAGGTAGATAAGGCGCCCTTTGACGACGAGCAACAGGAGAGCCGAGGTCAACCGTCGCTCAGGGTGGAGGGCGTGGCTCGGCCCCTTCTTCACTTCAGACCTCGGCCTCAAGTGGCTGATGGCCCTGACGGGCATCGGGCTGCTCGGCTACGTGCTGGCCCACATGGTCGGCAACCTCAAGGTGTTCTTCGGTGCCGAGGAGATCAATCTCTATGCCGAGTCGTTGCGCGAGCTGCTGTACCCGCTCGTCCCCAAGCAATCGATCCTCTTGCTATTCCGGATCGGGCTCACCGCCATGTTCGTCTTCCATATCTGGGCTGCCTGGGTGTTGACCAACCGCAGCCACAAGGCACGCGGCGACATCAAATACCACGCCAAGCGTCAGTACGGCGCGGTCAACTATGCCAGCCGCACCATGCGATGGGGCGGCGTCATCATCCTGCTGTTCCTGATCTTCCACTTGGCCGATCTGACGTTTGGCTACGCCAACCCGGATTTCATCTCCGGCGACGTCTACAACAACATCGTTACCAGCTTCCAGTTCGCCCCCGTCGCCGTGATCTACATCGTCGCCCAAGTGTTCCTAGCGCTGCACATCTATCACGGGGCATGGAGCTTGTTCCAGAGCCTCGGCTTGGCCAACCCACGCTTCAATGACTGGCGACGCTGGTTTGCGGTGGCGTTCGCTTTGATCATCCTGATCGGGAACACGTCCATGGTGCTGGCCGTACAGGTCGGGTATTTGACTATATGAGAAAGGCCTCCAGGTGACAGCACCACCCTCGCCGATACTCGATGCGCAGGTCCCCGACGGCCCGATCTCGGCGAAGTGGGACCAACACCGCTTCGACACCAACCTGGTCAACCCGGCGAACCGTCGCAAGTACGACATCATCGTGATCGGCACCGGGCTGGCCGGGGCTGGAGCCGCTGCCGCCCTCGGCGAGCTCGGCTACAACGTGAAGGCGTTCACCTACAACGACTCCGCCCGCCGTGCACACAGCATCGCTGCTCAGGGAGGGATCAACGCAGCCAAGAACTACCCAAACGACAACGACAGCATCTTTCGCCTGTTCTACGACACGGTGAAGGGAGGCGACTACCGCTCCAGAGAGGCCAACGTCTACCGGCTGGCGCAGGTCTCCAACGCCATCATCGACCAAACCGTCGCCCAGGGCGCACCCTATGCGAGGGAATACGGCGGACTCCTCGACAACCGGTCCTTCGGTGGGGCCCAGGTTGCGCGCACCTTCTACGCCCGCGGGCAAACCGGTCAGCAGCTCCTGATGACCTCGTATCAGGCGCTCGCCAGACAGGTCGGACTTGGCAAAGTCCAGGTATTCACCAGGACAGAGATGCTCGACGTGGTCACCAAAGACGGCAGGGCGGCCGGGGTGGTCGTGCGCGATCTGGTGACTGGAGAGATCTCGAGCCACTCCGCCCACGCCGTGGTGCTGGCGACCGGCGGGTATTCAAACGTCTACTTCTTGTCGACGAACGCTATGAACTGCAACGCCACCGCGGCGTGGCGTGCCTATCGCAAGGGTGCGCTTTTTGCCAACCCGTGCTTCACCCAGATCCACCCGACGTGCATCCCGGCGAGCGACGAGTTCCAGTCGAAGCTGACCCTGATGTCCGAATCCCTGCGCAACGACGGCCGCATCTGGGTGCCGGCGAATCCGGACGATCCACGCCCACCCAATGAGATTCCAGGAGCCGATCGTGACTACTACCTGGAACGGCAATATCCGACGTTCGGGAACCTCGTCCCCCGCGATGTCGCCTCTCGAGCCGCGATGCGGCTGATCGATGAGAACCGGGGCATCGGACCTCTGAAGAACGGCGTGTACCTCGACTTTGCCGATGCCATCGATCGCCTCGGCCGGGAGACCATCGAGGAGCGCTACGGGAATCTCTTCGAGATGTACCAGCGGATCACCGACGAGGACCCGTACACGGTCCCGATGCGGATCTACCCGGCGCCGCATTACACGATGGGTGGCTTGTGGGTCGACTACAACCTGCAAACCACCGTCCCCGGTCTATTCGCCGCCGGCGAGGCCAACTTCTCCGATCATGGCGCCAATCGGCTGGGTGCTTCGGCGCTGATGCAGGGTGTCGCCGATGGGTATTTCGTACTGCCGGCCACGATCTCTCATTACCTGAGCGATCGGCTCAGCGTTGACCCGGTGCGGACCGACGATCCGGTATTCGTGGAGGCAGAGGCCGCGGTCGACAGCAAGATCGGGCGGCTGTTGGGCATCGGGGGAACCCGTTCCGTCGATCATTTCCATCGCCGCCTCGGTCACATCATGATCGATTACTGCGGTATGTCTCGCAGCAAGGAGGGGCTGGAGAAAGCCCTGGCTGAGATCGCAGCCTTGACCGAGGAGTTCTGGCGGGATCTCAAGGTGCTCAGCGACAACGAGTCGATGAACCAGTCGCTGGAACGCGCCGGCCGGGTCGCCGACTTCCTCGAGCTCGCCGATCTGATGGTACGCGATGCCCTCGATCGTGAGGAGTCGTGCGGGGGCCACTTCCGAGTTGAACACCAGACCGAGGACGGCGAAGCGCTGCGCGATGACGAGCACTTTGCCTTCGTCTCCGCCTGGGAGTGGCAGGGGGATGGTGTGGCGCCTATCCGCCACAAGGAGCCGCTCACCTTCGAAAATGTCGAGCTGACCCAGAGGAGCTACAAGTAGTGGATCTCAAGCTCCGCGTGTGGCGGCAGACAAAGGGGAACGCGGCCGGCGAGTTCACGGACTACGCGGTGACAGACGTCAGCCCTGAGGCGTCGTTCCTCGAGATGCTCGATCAGGTCAACGAAGGGCTCAACGACGCCGGTGAGGATCCGATTGCCTTCGACAGCGACTGTCGCGAGGGGATCTGCGGCGCCTGCGGGCTGATGATCAACGGCACCCCGCATGGGCCGCAGCGCGGAACCGCTACATGCCAGCTACACATGCGCAAGTTCACCGATGGCCAGATGATCACTATCGAACCGTGGAGAGCTGCGGCCTTCCCCGTGATCAAAGACCTCGTCGTCGACCGGAGCGTATTCGACGACATCATCGAGTCGGGCGGGTTCATATCGGCGAACATCGGCAGCGCTCCGGACGCAAACGCGGTGCCGGTCCCGCATACCGCGGCCGAATCGGCCATGGATGCGGCTGCCTGCATCGGGTGCGGCGCCTGCGTCGCCGCCTGCCCAAACAGCGCAGCCAATCTTTTCACCGCAGCGAAGATCACCCACCTCAACCTGCTTCCGCAGGGCCAGCCGGAGCGCTATGTGCGCACGGTGGCGATGGTGGAGACCATGGAGGAGTACTTCGGCTCGTGTACCAACTTCGGTGAGTGCGAGATCGCATGTCCCAAGAACATCTCGATCGACGTGATTGCTTGGATGAACCGAGACTTCGTCGCGGCCCAGTGGAAGAACCTCGTGAAGGCGGGACAGGCCTAGAGAGTCGCAAGTCGCAAGTCGCAAGTCGCAAATTCCTAGGTGGGTGGTGGCCGGTGGCCAGGTCCCAGTTTCCAGTACCCGAGTCGCAAGTCGCAAGTCGCGGGGTTCGTCGTAATACGTTGTACGTAATACGGAGTACGTCCCCGAATCGCCGGCACGGCCGAACGCTACAATTTGGCATCTCGACGAAAGGATCTCTCAATGGCCAAGTTCCTGACCGTGGAACACATGGAGGCGGGTACCGAGGCGCTGAATGGCGACGCTGCCTTCCAGGAAGCAATGGCGAACGTCGACCTTGGGCTCCAGTTCACCGTGACTGGTGGTCCAGACGGAGATGCGGTCTATTACCTCCAGATCTCTGACGGTGCCGCCACCTTGGAACTCGGTGAGCTGCCAGATTTCGACGCATCCGTTGCCAGCGACTACGAGTCGGCGTCTGCCATCTCACAAGGTGATCTCAACATCCAGATGGCTTTCATGACCAACAAGATCAAGGTCGGCGGCAATATGGCCAAGGTGATGATGCATCAGGGTCTCATCAACGAATTCGCCAGGGTTTCGAGCGGGCTCGATCTGGATTATTGAGCCCAAAAGAAAAGGGCGCCCGCAGGCGCCCTTTCACTCGTTTGCGGTTCTGTCTTCTCTAGCCCGGCTTTACGCGATCCTTGAAACCTTGCCCCGCTTTGAATGCCGGAACCCTGGTCGCCGGCACATATACCGGCGCACCTGTTTGCGGATTCCTAGCCGTACGCGCCTTGCGGTCGCGTCCTTCGAAGGTGCCAAAGCCAGTGATCTGGACCTTGCCCTGGGTGACGACACCACCCATGATGACGTCGAGCGTTTCGTCGATCATCTTGGCCGTCAACGCTTTCGATTCACCCGTATTGCGGGCCACCGCCTCGATCAACTCACCCTTGTTCACAGTGAACCTCCTTGGTCGCTGAGTGAATTACAGCGGTGTAACCCTAAACGTCGCCGTCATCGTTTGGCAAGAACCCTTGCACAGTACGGAATCTTGGTTTCGCGTTCTGGCCGAGGCGAGGCGAAGCCGAGCCGGGGCCCGAGCGGCCCGCCGCGCAGCGGCAAGAGCGTGAAAACACCGCACTGCCTTGCCTGAGAGGCTGGACAGCGGGCGCGGCTTCCTGAGGCGAGCCGGGGCCCGAGCGGGCCGTAGCCAAGAGCGTGAAAACACCGCACAGCCTGGCCTGAGAGGCTGAACAGCCGGCTCGGCTTCGCCTCGCCTCGCCTCTAGAAGTCGATCTGATCCAGATCGGCGACCTTGGCCTTCACCGCCTCACCGGCTGCGATCAACTCGGCGAGCTCGTCCTCCGCCAGCATGACCTCTCGGATCTCCGTAACCCCACCGGCACCCACCTTGGCGAGAACACCCAGATAGACGTCGTCGATACCATATTCGCCTGTGAGCCAGGCACAGATCGGCATTTCTTCGCCGGTGTCGTTGATAACGGCCTCGACCATCGCCGCCGCTGCGGCCGACGGGGCGTAGTAGGCACTTCCGGTCTTGAGCAGGCCAACGATCTCGGCGCCGCCCCCGCGAGTACGCTCCACGAGGCGAGCGATCGCGGCCGAGTCGAGAACATCGGCAAGCGGTTTCCCGTCGATCCCGCACAGAGAAGTCACCGGCACCATGGTGTCGCCGTGGCTTCCAAGGGTGACCGCCTTCACCGAAAGGATATCGGCACCCGTTTCTTCGGCGATGAAGTGGGCGAGCCGCGCCGAGTCGAGCATCCCGGCCTGGCCGATCACCCGGTCCTTGGGAAACCCTGAGACTTCAGCGACGAGGGTGGTCATCTGGTCCAGCGGGTTGGTCACGACGATGATTACCGCATCCGGGGAGCGCTCGACAATGCGCTCGGTGACATCCTTGACGATTCTGGCGTTGACCTCGAGCAGATCCATTCGGCTCATACCGGGCTTTCTGGGGAGCCCGGCGGTGATCACTACAACGTCGCTGCCTGCCGTGTCCGCGTAGTCGTTGGTGCCGGTGACCATCGTGCGATGGCCGACGATGGAGCGCGACTGGTTCATGTCGAGGGCGAGTCCCTGTGGGAGCCCCTCGACAATGTCGATCATCACCACCTCACCGACGATGTCGGCTTCGGCAAGGCGCTGTACGGTGGTCGATCCGTACTTTCCTGCACCAACAACGGTGACCCTGGACATATGAGCTCCTCGGGGTTGGGGACCTGGCAAGGGTAATTGAGATACCAGTTGCCAGTTGCCAGTTCCCAGTGCCCAACCCCGATTCCAAACTGGTAACTGGAAGCGAGCGCAGCGAGCGAACTGGTAACTGGGAACCTACATCCTCTCAATAACCGCGTCGGCGAACTCGCTGGTTTTTACCTCGGTGGGGTCGTCCATCAACCTGGCGAAGTCGTAGGTGACGATCTTGTCCTCGATCGCCGCCTCCATGCCCTTGATGATGAGGTCCGCAGCCTCGTTCCAACCCAAGTACCGGAGCATCAACTCTCCAGACAGGATCACCGAACCCGGGTTCACCTTGTCCATTCCTGCGTACTTTGGCGCAGTGCCGTGCGTTGCCTCGAATATGGCGTGGCCGGTGTCGTAGTTGATGTTGCCGCCGGGAGCTATCCCGATCCCGCCGACCTGGGCGGCGAGGGCATCTGAGACATAATCACCGTTGAGGTTCATGGTTGCGATCACGTCGTACTCGTCGGGCCTGGTGACGATCTGCTGGAGGAAGGCGTCGGCGATGACGTCCTTGACCAGGATCTTGTCGCCTGGGTCGCCACCGCTGTCCTCCCACGACACTGCCACATCCGAGAACTCGTCCCGAACCACCTCGTAGCCCCATTCCCTGAAGGCTCCCTCGGTGAACTTCATGATGTTGCCCTTGTGGACGAGCGTGACCGAATCCCGGTCGTTGTCGACCGCGTGCTGGATGGCGGCCCTGACCAGACGCTTCGTGCCGGTCTCTGATATCGGCTTTATCCCGATCCCGCTATCGGACCGGATGTCCCATCCATACTCCTCCTGGAGGAATGTGAGCAGGCGCTTCGCCCCCTCGGTATTGGCCTCGAGCTCTTTGCCGGCGTAGACATCCTCAGTGTTCTCCCGATAGATCACCATGTCGATCAACTCGGGGTGTTTCATCGGAGAGGGAACACCCTCGTACCAACGTACGGGTCGAAGACAGACGTAGAGGTCGAGCATCTGGCGGAGGGCAACGTTGAGGCTACGGATCCCTCCCCCGACCGGGGTGGTCAACGGGCCTTTGATCCCAACCATGTAGTGGCGGAACGCCTCGACCGTTTCCTCCGGGAGCCACTCGCCGGTTTCGTTGAATGCCTTCTCTCCGGCGAGGACTTCCTTCCACCCGAGCTCGCGATCTCCGCCATACGCCTTGTCGACCGAGGCGTCGAGTACGCGCTGTGCTGCGGCCCAGATATCGGGGCCGATGCCGTCACCTTCGATGAAAGGGATGATCGGGTGGTCCGGGACCTCGAGTCCGTCGGCTCCCATGGTGACGGCTTCTGCCATGCGCGGTGCTCCTCTGCAATGGGGAGCCGTGATTATCCCAGAAGTGGGCCCGTTCCGGTCGGCCGGCTCTCCAACACTCGGGCACCCCATCCGTTCTGTGGGCCGTCAGGCCCGGTATCCGGTCACCCGAACCCAGGGTTGGCAGGACCGCTAGGCAGGTCGCTCGGCCAGGGCCACGGTATTGGCGAGCAGCGACGCGATCGTCATTGGACCGACGCCCCCGGGCACCGGGGTGATGGCGCCAGCGATCTCCACCACAGCATCGAAGTCGACGTCGCCGACGAGCCCCTCATCATCGCGATTGATCCCGACATCGATCACGGTCGCACCAGGCTTGACGTAGTTCGAATCGATGATCTCTGGCCGCCCCACCGCGGCCACCAGGATGTCCGCCTGTCGGCACACTTCGGCGAGGTTGGGTGTTCTGGAGTGGGCCTGGGTGACGGTGGCGTCGACCCCTTTCTGACCCAGCAGCAGCGCCATGGGGCGGCCAACGAGGAACGAGCGCCCGACGACCACCGCGGTCCGCCCCGCCGTTGCGATGTCATAGTGGGCGAGGATGCGCATGATCCCTGCCGGGGTGGCCGGCAATGGCCCGGGGCGGCCCATGACGAGCAGCCCGAGGTTGAACGGGTGCAGACCGTCTGCGTCCTTCGTCGGTTGGATGGTCTCGACGGCTCCCTCTGCATCGAGCCCATCGGGCAGTGGGAGCTGGAGGATGATCCCATCCACCTGGTCGTCGGCGTTGAGCTCGGCGATCACGCTCTCGATATCTGTCTGTGAAGCGGTACCAGGGAGGTGGCGGTCGATCGAAATCATCCCTGCTTTCTGTGCTGCCCGGTGTTTGTTGCGCACATAGATCTGTGACGGCGCATCGTCACCAACCAGGATTGTGGCGAGGCCGACCTGCTTGCCGGCCTTGCGGAGCGTCGCCACCCGGTCGGCGACCTCGCCCCTGACCACGGCGGCGGTTTCGGTCCCGGAGAGAATGGTGGCACTCAATGGAGGAAATGCCTTCTACCCGTGAACACGATCGCCATCTGGCGAGCGTTGGCGGCTGCGATGACCTCATCGTCCCTTATTGATCCGCCTGGCTCAACCACCGCGGTGACACCGGCCGTGGTGAGTAGCTCGACGCCATCGGGGAAGGGAAAGAACCCGTCGCTGGCGGCGACTGCGCCGTGGGACCGGTCCCCGGCCCGGGAAAGGGCTCGCTCGGCGGCCCCGATCCGGCTCTGATCCCCGGCACCGACGCCGACGGCGGCTCGGTCCTTGGCGACGACGATCGCGTTCGACTTCGTGTGAGCAGCGACCGTCCACGCAAACCGGAGATCGACGATCTCGTCGCTCGTCGGAGGGCGCTCCCCCGCCACCGCCCAACCATCGGGAAATCCGTCGCCGCCGAGCTGTACCCGGTCGCGTTCCTGGACCAGGTAGCCACCGTCGATTCGCCGCACATCCAGATCCCGGGTACCGGCAAACGGCGCCTCCAGCACCCGTAGGTTCTTGCGCTTGGCAAGGATTTCCGCCGCATCCTGTGTCACCGAAGGAGCGATGACCACCTCGACGAAGTATTCAGCGATCCGGGATGCCGTTGCGGCGTCGAGTTCTTCATTGAGCGCGATCACGCCTCCGAACGACGACAACGGGTCGCATTCCCACGCTGCCAGGAACGCGTCCGCTGCGGTGTCCGACTCGGCGGCGCCGCACGGGTTGGCGTGTTTGATCACGACGGCCCCCGGCCGAGCCAGGTCGGCCACCAGCCGCCACGCCGCCTCGGTGTCGGCGTAGTTGTTGAACGACATTGCTTTGCCCTGGAGCTGGTCGGCGCGGAGCCACCACCCCTCCCCTTCTCGCTCGGCATACAACGCGGCGAATTGATGCGGGTTCTCGCCGTAACGCAACCTCGCCGTGTGATCAAGGACGCTCGATACATCCCCGAACCCCTGGTCGCCGTCGAACCAGGAGGCGATCGCGGCGTCGTATGCCGCCGTGGTGGCAAAGGCAGCGTCGGCGAGGGCTCGGCGCAGTTCCCCTGAGAGCCCGCCGGTCTCGACGGCTTCGGCGACTTCGTCGTACCGATCGGGAGACACCACCACCCCGACCCACCGGTGGTTCTTGGCTGCGGCACGGATCATGGTGGGACCGCCGATGTCGATCTGCTCGATCGCTTCGGCATCGCTTGCCTCGCCGGCAACGGTCTCCTCGAATGGATACAGGTTGACCACGACGAGCTGGAAGGGATCGATCCCCCGGGCCTCGAGATCGCCGAGGTGCTGGTCATCACCGAGGTCGGCGAGGATCCCACCGTGGATGTTGGGATGGAGCGTCTTGACCCGTCCACCAAGCATCTCGGGAGCGGCGGTGACGTCGGCAACACTTGTCACCGGGATCCGGGCATCGCTGAGGTGGCGAGCCGTTCCGCCTGAGGAGACGATCTCAACACCGGCGGCGCTTAGACGCTCGGCGAAGTCGACGAGGCCGGTCTTGTCGGATACCGAGATGAGGGCCCGGTCGACCGGAACGGTCGTCATTGACCCTCCCAGACTACGTGGCGGCCTTCGATGACCAGCTCCCCACAAGCCAGGGCATCGACCACCTGCGGGTACACCCGATGCTCGACCTCCCGGATACGGGCATGCAGCGTTCCCTCGTCGTCGTCGGCAAGGACCGGGACCGGTTCCTGATAGATGATCGGGCCGTGATCGACCTGTTCGTCGACAAAGTGCACGGTGACGCCGGTGATGACGACGCCGTGGGCGAGACTTTCCCGAACGGCGTTGGTGCCGGGGAACGATGGCAGCAAGGCAGGGTGGATGTTGATGATCCGGTTGGGGAACCGATCGATGGCGACCGGCGCCAGCACGCGCATGAACCCGGCCAGGATGAGCGCGTGCGCTTTATGGCGGTCAGCGATATCGCAGATGGCGAGGCTGAACTGATCCCGTGCCTCGTAATCACTCCAATCCACGACCTCGGCAGGGATACCCGCGGTAGCGGCGCGGTCCAAGGCCTTGGCATGGGGCCGATCGGAGATCACCACCACCACCTTGGCGCCGTAGCCGGGGTCCTCAGCGGCGTCGATGATGGCCTGCAAGTTGCTCCCGGTCCCGGAAACGAGGACGGCGATGGGGTAACGCGAGGTGGACATCCGTCCGGGATGTTACGTCGCCGCTCCCGTTTCCCCGCGGTGGCCCGAGCGGGCCGCAGCCGAAAGCGGGAAAACGAAGGCGAAGCGGATACGACCACCGGGCCTCAACGACCAGAGAACTCCGCTGAGCCGGGGCCCGAGCGGCCTGCCACGCAGTGGCAAGAGCGGAAAACGAAGGCGAAGCGGATACGACCACCGAGCCTCAACGACCAGAGAACTCCGCTGAGCCGGGGCCCGAGCGGGCCGCAGCCGAAAGCGGGAAAACGAAGGCGAAGCGGATACGACCACCGGGCCTCAACGACCAGAGAACTCCGCTGAGCCGGGGCCCGAGCGGCCTGCCACGCAGTGGCAAGAGCGGGAAACACAGCAGCTCCACTTCTGTCGAGACGACCGGTCACCTATCGGTGCGCGCTCTTAACGCACGCACCGCACCATCCATCGCTCGTGCGTACGCAGGGTTCAGGGAGGTCTGTATGCAGGTGCGACGGCTACGACGGGCCAAGCGCCTCCAACATCGCCGCACCCATGTCGGTCGGGGTGGGGGCGATGACGACCCCGGCACCCTCCAGCGCAGTGATCTTTGCATCCGCCGTCCCCATCCCACCGGAGATGATGGCCCCGGCGTGGCCCATACGCTTCCCCGGTGGAGCCGAGGTCCCTGCGATGAACCCGGCTACCGGCTTGGTCATGTTGGCCTCGATCCACGCCGCCGCCTCTTCCTCGGCAGTGCCGCCGATCTCGCCGATCATCAGCACCCCGTCGGTGGCAGGGTCCTCGTTGAACATGACGAGGCTGTCGACGAAGTCGGTGCCGTTGACCGGATCCCCGCCGATTCCGATCGCGGTCGTCTGCCCGAGCCGGTTGAGCGTCAACTGGTACACAGCCTCGTAGGTGAGGGTCCCCGACCTGCTCACCACGCCGATCCGCCCAGGGGTGTGGATGTAGCCGGGCATGATCCCGATTTTGCATTCCTCCGGAGTGATCACGCCGGGGCAGTTCGGTCCCACCAGGCGGGTGGCCTTGCCCTCCAGATATCGCTTCGCCCGCACCATGTCGGCAACCGGGATCCCCTCGGTGATGGTCACCACCAACGACACCTCGGCATCGGCAGCTTCCATGATGGCGTCGACGGCGAACGGCGGCGGTACGTACACGACAGAGGCGTCGGCGCCGGTCGCCTCGACCGCGGCGGCGACGCTGCGGAAGATGGGAAGCTCGACCCGGTAGGTGTCCTCGCGCCCTGGAACGCCGGAGTGGTCTGTCTCCCCCTCGAAGACCTCGGTCTCGCCGGCCCGGCTCGGGTGTACCGCCCCCACCATGGTGGTCCCGTAAGCAATCGCGGTGTTGGTGTGGAATCTGCCGGTCTTGCCCATCCCCTGGATCAGCACCTTGGTGTCCTTGCCGACCAGAACGCTCATGTCAGCTCCAGGATCTTCTCGGCGCCGTCTTTCATGTCGGCAGCGATCACGAGGTTTAGGCCGGACTCACCGAGGATTTGCTTGCCAAGCTCGACGTTGGTTCCCTCCAGCCGGACCACAAGCGGCACCTCGAGCCCGACCTCTTCGACGGCGGCAATAACCCCCTCGGCGATGGTGTCGCAACGCATGATCCCGCCGAAGATGTTGACGAAGATGCCCTTCACGTTTGGATCGGCGGTGATGATCTTGAAGGCCGCGGCGATCTGGCCCTCGTCGGCACCACCGCCGACGTCGAGGAAGTTGGCTGGCTCACCGCCGACGGTCTTGATGATGTCCATCGTGGCCATGGCCAGCCCGGCCCCGTTGACCATGCACCCGATGTCGCCGTCCAGCTTGATGAATGACAGTCCGTGCTCCGTGGCCTCGAGCTCGGCGGGATCCTCCTCGGTGACGTCTCGAAGCGCCGCGATCGAGGGGTGCCGATACAGCGCGTTGGCATCGAACGCGACCTTCCCGTCGAGGGCCATCACCTCCCCATCGATGGTGACAACGAGTGGGTTGATCTCCACGAGGTCGGTATCGAGCTCAACCGCCGCCCTGGCGAGGCCGTGGAGGAACTTGACACCGCTCTTCAAAGAATCGCCTTTTAGCCCCAGGCCGTAGGCGATCGAGCGCGCCTGGAACGGCAGTAGGCCGAACCCGGGGTCGATCTCCTCGGTGATGATCTTCTCCGGCGCGTTGGCCGCAACCTCTTCGATCTCGGTGCCACCCTCGGTGGAGGCCATCACGATATTGCGCGACGTAGCTCGGTCGAGGAGCACCGAAAGGTACAGCTCGCGGTCGATGTCGATGCCCTGCTCGATGTAGAGACGAGTGACCTGCTTGCCGTCTGCGCCGGTCTGGATCGTCACCAGCGTCGAACCGAGCATGTGCTCGGCCAACTCCCTGACCCGCGCCTCGGCGGCTTCGATGCCGCCGTCGATCCCGTCGGTAACGACGTTGACGCCGCCGACGTCCGGATGCTCCTTGAAGCGGCCCTTGCCCCGCCCTCCGGCGTGGATCTGGGACTTGACAACGACGACAGGGTTTTCGCTCTCCTCGATCAGCGGACGCACCGCCGCTACCGCCTCGTCGACCGTGGTTGCCACCCGTCCCAAGGGCACCGCGATGTCACGGGCGGCGAAGAGCTCCTTTGCCTGATATTCATGGATGTTCACTCGGGCCCGCTCCCGCCGGCGAGGTTATCCGCTACCCACTGCTCGATCTCTCCCAGCGGAGTCCCTGGGGTGAACACGGCGGCAATGCCGGCCTTGCGCAGCGGCTCGATGTCGGCCTCCGGGATGATGCCGCCGCCGAAGACCACGATGTCTGACGCACCATGGGCGGCGAGCGCCTCTACGACCCTTGGGAAGAGTGTCAGGTGGGCCCCGGACAGGGTCGACAAGCCCACTCCGTCCACATCCTCATCCACGGCGGTGCGTGCGATCTGGTCGGGTGTCTGGTGGAGCCCGGAGTACACGACCTCGCACCCGGCATCGCGTAGGGCTCGCGCCACCACCTTGGCGCCGCGATCGTGGCCGTCGAGGCCGGGTTTGGCGATGAGGACGCGGGCTGCCATGCGGAGAAAGGCTAGTTGGCGGCGGCGAGGCGCGATCCGGGGCCGGAGCATGCATGCCGCGATGGGCGGCGAGAATCAGGCCGGGAGCAGATACCTGATGACGTCTGCCGCGTGGTAGGTGTCGTTACCAGGCTCGACAAACCGGGCGACGTTCTTCACCTCGTCGCCTGAGGTGACCAGGGTGCCCTCTACTTCGCCGTCGTCCTTGATCTGGTCGAGGCCGATATTGGCCAGCAGGGCGTTGCACAAGCACTTTCGACCCATGGCGCCTTCTTCGGTACCGCCCTTGTCGACGTAGTCCTGGACCGGCTCCGCCGAGCATCGGTAGCCGATCCTGCCGTTGTCCTTCTTGTAGGCGGTGCGGAGGTAGCCAAGGTCGCACACCCTGGTGCGCTTCTCGAAGACGACAGGGTCCGAAAGCGTATCTTCCAGCTCGACCACCTTGAAGGGGAATCCGGTAGGCGACGCGATCGCGTCCGTGTAGATCTTGGCCTCGCCCTTGCGGGAGAGCTCGAGTACCCGACGTTTGATGTCGGCGTCGAACCCGGACTCCTCGCAGTAGGCAAAGGCGGTGCCGACCTGAACCCCTGTTGCGCCGAGTTCCAGTGCCGCCTCCACCTGTTGTGGCTCGCCGTAACCGCCGGCCAGCCAAAAGGGCTTGCCGATGTCGCGAAAGACCCCTAGGTCTGGGATGTCACGGTCTGTGTATATCGGCTCACCCTCAGGAGTGAGCTGTACCTTGCCCCTGGGTGGGGCGTTGTGACCGCCTGCGGTCGGGTACTCGATGATGTAGCCATCGACGAAACCTGTCGCCTTGCGCTCCATTGCCGTCCCCAGCACATGGGAGGCGACGATGGCGAGGAACTTGGGCCGCGGCACCGGCGGCAGCGGCGTACCGTCGCAGAACTCGACCGGATCGAAGTGGGTATAGATGACCTCGCCGCGCTCGGTGCCCTTGACGTCGATCTTGTATTTGACTGCCTTGCCCTCGTGCAGGTCGTCGAGAATGCCGGGGAACGTCATCGGGATGCCCGCACCGACCACCACGTAGTCGACGCCGGCGAGCATCGCCCCATAGATCGAAGTGAGGTGGGGGATCTGGATCTTCTCCAGGTAGTTGATGCCGACGGAGCCGTCGTGGCCTTCCTTGGCCAGGAACACCTCGACGAAGTTGGCGGCCACCATCAGGTCCTGGGCCATCCGACTCATCTTGATCGTGGGCATCGGTTTGGCCTTGTACCGGGCATCTGGCGCCTTGCCGCCTGCGATGTAGTACTTCTCCAGAATCCGCTCGGCGACGCCCGGTATCGGGAACGCCTCGAGGGCACGGCGCTGGCTGCCATCGAGGTCGCCGTCCCCGAGCCGGCGGTACAGGGAGGTGTCCACCCCGGTGCCGGAAACGATGCCGAGATGTCCTGCGGACGCGACTGCGTTGGCGAGTTGAGGGCTGGATACTCCGACTCCCATTCCGCCCTGAATCAGCACTGGCTGGTCGTTGGCCACGGCCGCAATGCTAGGCCGACGAACGCTGTTGTCGGTCTAGTTCCGAAAAAAAGGTGCTTGCAATTGCAAGCACCTAAGCGAGTTCCCAGTTCCCAGTTCCCAGCAAGAGATCAGGTCTCGACTCGGGTGACTGGCGACTCGCGACCTTCTATGCCTTCTCCAGCGGTGCCCATGCCAGGAGCAACCGTTTGTCTCCCTCATCGAAGGTCACCACCGCCTCGGCTCGATCGCCGGTGCCGACCACCTCGCGAACAACACCGTCGCCCCAGTGGGCGTGGCGCACCCGGTCTCCGCTGATGATGTCGGTGTCGGACACCGTTGGATGTGAGGCCGAGGCGGCGGCTTGGATGGATTGTTCGGTTCGTTTCGCCTTCTGGATCAGCGATTCCGGGATCTCGCCAAGGAAACGGCTTGGCCCGTTGTATTGAGACTGGCCCCACAGGTTCCGGTTCCAGGCCCTGGTGAGGAACAGCCGCTCCTCCGCCCTGGTGATCCCCACGTAGCACAACCGACGCTCTTCCTCGAGTTGAGCAGGGTCACCGAGCGAGCGCATATGCGGGAACACCCCATCCTCCATCCCGGTCAGGAACACGGCAGGGAACTCGAGGCCCTTTGCATTGTGCAGCGTCATCAGCGTTGCCTTCTCGGTGTCCTCCATGCCATCGATGTCGGCGACCAAACTGATGGATTCCAGAAACATCTGAAGTTTCGCAATCGGCTCCAGCCCTTCCCAGTCGGTCGGGCCCACCGATATCGGTCCCGACTCCTCGAACTCGGCTACGGCGGAGACCAGTTCCCTCAGGTTCTCCTCTCGCCCCATCGCCTCGATCGTTCGTTCCGCTCGGATCATGTCGAGATAGCCGGTCTCCTCGAGCACCGCCTCTGTGACCGCCCGTGGTCCGTCGCCGATCCGATCGCGCAGGTGATCGAGGAGCGATACGAACTCGGCGATGCTGCGCTGGGCACGACCGGTCAGCCGCTCGTTGGCGCCCCCCTGTCGCAACGCATCCATGAAACCGATGTCGGCCGCCTCGGCAAACCGGTCGACGTGGCCGACGCTGGTGTTGCCGATCGCCCGCCTCGGAACGTTGATGATCCGCTTGATGGCGACCTGATCGTCGGGATTCACCACTGCCCGCAGATAGGCGACTGCGTCCTTGACTTCGCGACGGTCGTAATACCTCGGGCCGCCGACCACCTGATAGGGCAATCCGTAGCGGACGAGTACCTCTTCGATGACCCGGCTCTGGGCGTTGGTCCGGTAGAAAACAGCAACGTCGGACAACGCGATGCCATCGCTCTCCAGGTCGCGCATCTGCTCGGCGACGAAGGCCGCCTCGTCCTGCTCATCCGACGCCTCGAAAGTGACGATGGACTCGCCGGCGCCTTCATCGGTCCACAGCTGCTTGGGTTTTCGGTCCTCGTTGTTAGCGATCACCGCGTTGGCGGCGTCGAGAATTGTTTGCGTCGACCGATAGTTCTGCTCCAGCATCACGACGCGGGCGTCGTCGTAGTCCTTCTCGAAATCGAGGAGGTTGCGCATATCGGCACCGCGGAAGGCGTACACCGACTGATCGGCATCACCGACAACGAACACATTCCTGTGCTTGCCACCCAGAAGCTTGACGAGCGTGTATTGCGCGTGGTTCGTGTCCTGGTACTCGTCGACCAGGATGTACTGAAAACGTTCCTGGTAGTGAGCAAGAACCTCGGGGAAGGCTTGGAAGATCTCGACGGTGAGCATCAGGATGTCATCGAAGTCGACGGCCGACGCTTCCACCATTCGCTGCTGGTAGAGGCGGTATACGTCTGCAACCTTCTCGTGGTAGAAACCGGAGTCACCCAGGGCGTAGGTCTCATAGTCGATGAGCTCGTTCTTGGCGTTGGAAATGGCGGCCCTGATCGCCTTCGGTGGGAACCGTTTGGGGTCGAGATCGAGGTCCTTGACCGACATGGTCACCAGCCGGAGCGAGTCGGCATCGTCGTAGATCGAGAACGAGGATCGGTAGCCGAGCCGTGGCGCCTCCCTGCGAAGGATTCGGACGCAGGCGCTGTGGAACGTCGACACCCACATTCCGTCGGCGACGCTCCCACCGACGAGGCTGGCCACACGCTCCCGCATCTCGTTCGCCGCTTTATTGGTGAAAGTGATGGCGAGAATGGCGTACGGCGAGACGCCGTGGTCGCCGATGAGGTGGGCAATCCGATGGGTGAGAACCCGGGTCTTGCCCGAACCGGCACCGGCGACGACGAGCACGGGCCCATCGACGGCGGCTACGGCTTGTCGTTGCGCCGGGTTCAGCGATTCAAGAAGGTCGGAGTCAGGCATGAAGACCGAAGTGTACCGAGGTTCGCTCGTGGAACTACATGGGTGTGATTGAGTCAGGAGTCGAGAGTCCAGAGCCAGAAGCAGCCGCCCAAGTCAGGACTCTGGACTCTTAAGTCGAGAGTCAGGAGTCGAGAGTCCAGAGCCAGAAGCAGCCGCCCGAGTCAGGACTCCGGACTCTTGAGTCGAGGGTCAGGAGTCGAGAGTCAGAAAGTGACCAGTTGTCAGTTGTCAGCAAAGATCTCTCAACGAGGCCGAAAGGGAACTGGGAACTGGGAACTGGGAACTTGCGACTTGCGACTTCTACGCCGTTTGTTCCTCTTCTCGGCGCTCCGCTATCAGCTCGTGGAGCTTCTCGGCAAGGCCACCCTCCCGGAAGTCCGACTTATCGAAGAAGGCGTCGACGCCGGCCTGTTTGGCCCGCTCCACGTCGGCCTCGTCCGCGACACCGGACAGCATCACGATCGGAGTGTTGGCGTGTCGCTGCCGGACCATGTGGACGAGGGCGACTCCGTCGGCTCGCGGCATCGAGAAATCGACAACCAGGGCATCGAAACTCTCGCTCTGCAACGACCCGAGGGCATCGGCAACGCTTCCGGCCACCGAGGTCATGAATCCTGAGGTCGCCAATGCCGACGAAACCACCTGCTGCACGCCGAGCGAGTCATCAACGATGAGCACCCTCGGCGAGGAGAACGATGGGCCATCGGCGGCGAGCCGGCGTTGCCGCTCGACCAGGCTTGCGGTGTCGACGACCAGGGCCACTTCGTCTCCGCCGAGCAGGGCGGCACCAATCACGGTCTCGGAGCCGGCAAGGAGCGCCCCGAGTTCCTTCGCTGCCACTTGTCGGGTCCCCAGCACGCCTTCGACCGCGAGGGCCACCTGGCCGACGGAGCTCGAGACCACCACCACTTGGGTGGGTAGCCGGCTGGTCGTGAAACCTACGACATCGGCGAACGATCCGAACGGAACCTCTTGTTCGTCCCAACGGATAACCGTCGCGTCGTCGGTGACGGTGATGGCGGCCGCGCTCATCGGGATGACCTCCTCGACGGCAGCCGCCGGAATGCCCCAGGTGAACGCCCCCGAGACCACGAGCAAGGCACGCTGCATGGCGCGATGCACTGGTACCGTGATCGTCACGCTCGTCCGTTTGTGCGGGACACTCTCCACCCTGAAGGATCCGTTCAACGCCTCAACAGCGTCGCGAACCAGGCCAAGTCCCATGCCGTCTCCTGCGAGCTCTCCGACCTCCTCCAAGGTCGAGAACCCGTCCTGATACAGCAGGGCGCGCATCCGATCTGGTGCAAGCTCAGCGTCGCCATCGATGAGGCCGTCGGTAATCGCCTTGTCCCTGATGCGGTTCCAATCGATCCCGCGCCCATCGTCGGTGACGACCAGCTTGAGGCTGGTGTCTTCCTCCGATGCAACTACGGAGATCACCCCGGCGCCGGTCTTCTCGACACCGACGCGGGTAGCCGCGTCCTCGATGCCGTGCACCACACCATTGACGACCAGCTGCCTCACCGCGTCGTCCAGCATGTCGAGCACCTGACGATCGACGAGGATGCCGTCACCGCGGATGTCCAGGCGCACCTCGTTGCCGGTCTTTTTCGCCAGGTAGCTGACGAGTTGCGGAAGCGTGCCCGTAATTTCGCTGAGTGGAACCGAGGCCAGCTGGAGACCTTCGGTCTCGAGAGATTCTGCGAACTCGGCGATCGGGTCGACGGCCTGTTCGATGGCGGCGACCCGCTCCGCGAAGAACGGATCTGCAGCGACATCGTTGCCGAGCTCGCCAAGCTGCGCCTTCAACGCGTCGACATCTATGCGCATCGTCACCAGATGGTTGACCAGGCCGTAGAGGCGGCCAGCGTTTACGTTGATTATCTCCTCGGCAGCCCAGTCCTGTACCGAGGCGATCAGACCACCAAGATCGGCCAGCGCTTCGTCGACCTCGCCCTCTCCGCGGGGGCCGGGACTGGGCTTCTCCGCCACCGCAACCCCACCTTCGGGTGTCGGGAATTCGATCACCGAGGCAGTCTGCTCCTCAGGAGGGGAGCTGGATTTGAGAGAAGGTGGTGAGGGAGGCTGCTCTGTCGTCGGTACGGATGGCTCGGACTTGGCTTTCTCCTCAGACGGCTCGGGCTCAGGCTCGTCTCCAGCCGTCTTGGGCTCCGACTCGCCTTCCTCTGAATCGTCTTCCTGCTCCTCCGAGGCCGCCGGATCCGGCTCCTCTTCAGCATCGTCTTCCACAGTTTCGTCGTCGTTCGACTCTTCTTTCTGCGACGCCTCCGATGCTGGCTCTTCGGCCCCAGATCCTTCGCCGCCACTCTCGGGTTCGTCGTCGACGACCTCCAAGTCAGCCTTCTTATCCGGCATCGGAGCTGTGCTCGGTGGCCGCGGCAGCTCGTCGGGGAGCTCTTCACCCTCGAAGTATTCGAGGACTGCGGCCATCGCCTCGTCGAGTTGACCTGGATCGGTGAGCGCACCAGGCAATGAGTTGCTCAGACCCTCGAGAATCCGGCCAAAGATCGGAAGCGGTGTGATGTCGCCGCGCTGGATCCAGCGCCAGATCATTTCCAGCATCTCGCCGGCGGTAGCGACATGGTCGTACCCCATGACCCGGCCGGTTCCCTTGATCGTGTGTCCCTCGCGCAACAGCTCCCCGGCGATCTGCGGGGTCATGTCTCCATTGCGAAGAGTTCGCGCTCCGTTGGCAAGAATCGCCGACCGCTCAGCGACCTCGCCCACGAACATCTCCTGCAACTCTGGGTCGTCGCTCCAAGTCACGCGTCACCTCAGCCCCACGAAGATCGTTGGCTCCATTCGATATCGACGCACTGCGCATAGGTCTTAAGACCTATGTCGGCGCAAAGTGACTAGTCCGAGGGCGCACAGTGCTCACGCGGTGGTCTCAAGTCGCAAGACGGCAGCGGTTTTCGCGACTTGCGACTTGCGACTTGCGACTTGCGACTTCTCTATTCCCATTCGATAGTGGCAGGAGGCTTGGACGACACGTCGTAGGCCACGCGATTGATGCCAGGGACCTCGTTGATCACGCGTGACGAGATGGTGGCCAGTACCTCATATGGGAGCCTTGCCCAGTCGGCGGTCATGGCGTCCTCCGAGGTCACGGCACGAATGATCAGCGGGTAGGCGTAGGTGCGCTCGTCCCCCTGCACCCCGACCGTGCGGATCGCGGGGAGCACCCCGAAGGTTTGCCACAGCGACCGATACAGACCCGCCCTCCGGATCTCCTCGAGCACGATGGCGTCTGCGGCCCGCAGGATGTCGAGACGCTCTCTGGTGACGTCACCGATGATCCGGACGGCGAGCCCTGGCCCGGGGAATGGCTGGCGCCACACGATCTCCTCGGGCAACCCAAGCTCCTCGCCGACGGCGCGGACTTCGTCCTTGAACAGGTCTCGCAGCGGTTCGATGAGCTGGAGATGCATGTCGTCTGGGAGACCCCCGACGTTGTGGTGGCTCTTGATCTTGGCGGCATCCTTAGTGCCGGATTCGATCACATCGGGGTACAGCGTGCCCTGTACCAGGTAGGCGGCGTTGTCAATGTCTTCCGCCACCTCCTCGAAGATGCGAATGAAGGTTTCGCCGATGATCTTCCGCTTGCGCTCCGGGTCGGTGACGCCGGCAAGGGCTTCGAGGAATCGGTCCTCCGCCTTGACGTGCACCAGGTTCATGTCGAACGTGCTTCGGAACGTCTCTTCCACTTGCGCCCCTTCGCCTTCCCTGAGTAGACCATGGTCGACAAATACGCATACCAACTGGTCACCAACGGCGCGGTGCACCAAGGCGGCAGCAACAGAAGAGTCGACGCCGCCCGATAATCCGCAGATCACCGAGCCATCGCCAACCGCGTCACGTACCGCGGCCACCGACTGCTCGATGATGCCGACGTGGGTCCAGGTAGGCCTCGCCTGGCAGACGTCGTAGAGGAAGTGCTTGAGCATCTCCTGTCCGCGGGGGGTGTGGGCGACCTCGGGATGGAACTGCACGCCGTACAAGCCACGGTCCGGAGCCTCCATTGCCGCGACGGGTGAATCGGCGGTCGTTGCCGTCACCATGAACCCATCGGGAGCCGCGACCACAGCGTCTCTATGGCTCATCCATACCGTCTGCTCGTCGGGGAGACCTTTGAATAGGGCGGACGATCCGGAGGCGGTGAGATCGGCGGAGCCGTACTCGGCGATATCGTTGCGTTTCACGGTGCCGCCGAGGCTGGCGGCGATCACCTGGTGGCCGTAGCAGATGCCAAGCACGGGGATGTCGAGGTCGAGCAACGCATCGTCGATGCCGTAGGCATCGGGCGCGTACACCGATGCGGGTCCCCCAGACAGGATGATCCCAAGTGGATGGCGATCGCTCACCTCGGCAGCGGTGATGTCCCTGGGGACGATCTCGGAGTAGACGTGGGCCTCACGGACGCGCCGTGCGATCAGCTGTGCGTATTGGGCGCCGAAGTCGACGACGAGCACCCGGTCGAAGTCGTCGCCCTGGGATGCATGGCCGGCCGGCGCCACCTCAGCCCATCCCGACGCCCTGTGACCGCTGCAGGTGCTTGCCTTCGGTCTGCATGGCCGGGGCAACCATCACCTCGGCCTTCTGGAACTCCTTGACGTTGGCGTACCCGGTGGTTGCCATCGAGGTGCGCAACGCTCCCATCAGGTTGCGGCGGCCGTCGTTCTCATGCGCCGGACCGACGAGGAGCTCTTTGATCGACCCCAACGAACCCACCCGGACCCGCGAGCCTCGTGGCAGGGTCGGGTGGAAGGTCGCCATCCCCCAATGCACGCCGTTTCCGGGGGCCTCGTCGGTTGCCGCAAATGGCGAGCCGAGCATCACCGCATCGGCTCCAACGGCGATGGCCTTGGCGATGTCCCCACCGGTGCGCATGCCACCGTCTGCGATCACGTGGACGTAGCGCCCGGTCTCTTCCAGGTAGCGGGTGCGAGCACCCGCGGCGTCGGCGACTGCTGTGGCTTGGGGAACCCCGATGCCGAGCACGCCGCGGGTGGTGCAGGCGGCACCGGGCCCTACACCGACAAGGACGGCGACGGCACCGGTTCGCATCAGATGGAGGGCGCCAGGATAGGAGGCAACGCCACCGACGATCACCGGCATCTCAACCTCGCGGATGAAGGCGAAAAGGTCCAGCGGCTCGGTGCGGGAGGACACGTGCTCTGCCGACACCACCGTTCCTTGGATCACCAGGACATCGAGCCCACCCTCCTTTGCTTGGTCGATATATTCGGTGACCCGCTGCGGTGTCAGGCTCCCCGCCGCAATGACCCCGCTCTCCTTGATCTCGGCGACGCGCTGGGTGATCAGATCGGGCTTGATCGGTTCGAGGTACAGCTCCTGCATTCGCCGCGTGGCCTTCTCGTCGGCGAGCGATGAGATCTCCTCGTAGACGGGCATCGGGTCCTCGTATCGGGCCCATAGGCCTTCGAGGTTGAGGACCGCCAACCCTCCGAGCTGGCCAATGGTGATCGCCGTCGACGGGCTCACCGCCGAATCCATCCCGGAGGCAAGGAGCGGGAGATCGAACGTGAAGGCGTCGATCTCCCAGGTGAGGTCGACATCTTCGGGGTCGCGCGTACGCCGCGAAGGGACGATGGCAATATCGTCGAACCCCCAGGCACGCCTGCCCGATTTTGCGATGCCGATCTCGATCTCCATCGAGCCCCACCTCCAAGTGACGCCAGCCCACGTGAGGGTAGCGAGTTAGCCAGTAGCGAAGTAGCCAAGTAGCGAAGTAGCGAAGTAGATCAGAGGATCAGGATCGGACCTTGCGGCGTAGGCCCGCCAACATGCGCTGAACCTCCCTGGTCTCCCGCAGATATCCAGCAGCATCCGGTATCCATTCGAGGTCGCGTGCAAGCATCAGGTGATTCTCGAGCTCGGCTGCCGATCCCAATGCGATGGTCAGAAAGCGCCGAAATTCTTTCACGGATTCGCGTCCAGCGCCCTCGGCGATGTTGGCCGGAATCGAAAGCGCCGCTCTCACAAGCTGATCGCCGAGAACAAACCTATATCGGCCAACAAATCCGTCTGCCTCCCTATGGAGGTCCAACGACAGCTGAAATGCCTTTTGCCAAACGAGGAGCCGTTTGAAGTCGCGCATGTAGCCGTTCTACCGCAGCTCGGACACCAGATCCAGACTGTCGCGCTACTTGGCTACTTGGCTACTGCTCTACTTGGCTACTGCTCTACTCGCTACTTGCTACTGCCGATGCAGGCCTACTGCGTCGCGGACCTCTTGCTGGTAGCCCTCCGCTTTGGTTCTGGCGTCGAGGGCACCCCGTTGCAAGATTCTGGCCACGTCGGCATCATCGAGGTTCTGATAGACCGAGCGGATCGGCGCCAGCTCGGCGATCACGGCCTCGGCGACGGCCTCCTTGAACACTCCGTAGCCGCCGTCTGCGTACTCCTCGGCCAGGTCGTCGATCGACCTGCCCGTGCACGCCGACATGATCTCGAGGAGGTTTGAGATCCCCGGCTTCTCTGCCCGGTCGAATCGCACCGTGGGTTCGGAATCGGTGACCGCGCTCATGATCTTCTTGCGTACCTCATCGGGGCTGTCGAGCACATCGATCCTGCTCTTCGGATTTGGATCGCTCTTTGACATCTTGGCGGTCGGGTCGGTGAGCGACATGACCCGTGCCGAGGTCTCGGGAATGAGACTGTCCGGGACGGGAAACACATCCCCGAACCGGTTGTTGAAGCGCTCGGCAAGGTCGCGGGTCATCTCGATGTGCTGCTTCTGATCGTCGCCCACCGGCACCAGGTCGGCTCTGAGCAGCAGAATGTCCGCCGCCATCAGCACCGGGTAGGAGAACAACCCGAGGCTGGCCGGCACCCCCCTATCGGTCTTGTCCTTGAACTGGGTCATCCGATTGAGCACACCCATCGGAGTCACCGTCCCAAGGATCCACGCCAGCTCCGGATGGTGGGGGACCTGGCTCTGCATATAGAACAAGGACCGGTCGGGGTCGATCCCGATGGCGAGCAGCACCTTGGCGGTCTCCAGACGGGCCGTCACGAAATCCTTCGGATCGTACGGGTTGGTCATCCCGTGCAGGTCGACGATGCAGTAGATCGCGTCGATGTTGGGATCGTCTTGGAGCGCGACCCAGTTGCGGAAGGCACCAAGGTAGTTCCCCAGATGGATGTTCCCTGTCGGCTGCACGCCGGAGAACACCGTGTGTTTCTTTTGCTCGGTCACCGTTTCTCCTCATCAATCAATCGCAAAGACGGCGCCTGGTCGCCCGGCGGTGAAGCGATCGCCTTGTTGTGACCGTGTCCTAAAGCCGCCCGACCTCGTCGACCAGATCGGTCGCCATCACCGTGCCACGCTTTGCCAGGCGCGAGCCGGCGATGCCGTGATGATAAGCCGCCGACCGTGCCGCAACGTCCTCGGGTAATCCGCCAGCGATGAAGGCGCCAAGCATGCCGGCGAGGACGTCTCCTGTCCCGATCGTCGCCAACTCGGACCCACCGGTCGTCACCGCCCATGTCTCGGCACCGTCGGTGACGAATGTCGGGGATCCTTTGAGCAGCACCAGTGCTCCCGTCTTGTCCGCGAGCCGTTCCGCTGCCTGGTAGGAGGCATCTTCGCCACTGATTCGAACGAATTCGCCGGCGTGTGGTGTGATCACAATCGGCGCCATCCGAGAGGTCAAGGTCGCGACCCCGTCCAGCGCGTTGATGCCGTCCGCATCGAGAACAATCGGTCCATCCCAGCGGGCGAGCAGGCCCTCGACAAATTCACCGTCAACCGGCCCAAGCCCTGGCCCAACGACCAGGACGTCGTAACGCTCAACGACCTCCAGCACCTCATCCAGGTCACCGGCTCGGAACCAGTACGAATCGCCTACTCCGGCCGCCATCACCCCGGGGTCGAGCGCCGCATAGACCGGCACGAGGGAGGCAGCGCACACGATGGTTGCCGCTCCGGCACCGGCCTTTAGCGCCGATCGCGTCGCCAGCATGGCCGCCCCGGTGATCCCAGGTGAGCCCCCAACAACCGCTACCGACCCTGCCGACCATTTGTGCGCCCGCCGGTCACGAACCGGAAAGGGCGCATCGGCCGCTTCGCACAACATGAGCTCGGCGCGGGGCACACCGAGCCCGATGTCCACCACCCGCAAATCACCACTGCGATCAGGACCTTCCCCGAGAAAGTGCCCGGTCTTGGCAGCCTGGAACGTGACCGTCACGTCGGCACTGAAAGCAGCACCGGCAGTATCCCCGGTTGCGGCATCGATGCCAGACGGCACGTCGACGGCGAGCACCGGGGTCTCGAGCTTCGTCCAAGGAACAACCTCGTCGGGAAGCGTCCCCCGAAACCCAACGCCGAACAGGGCGTCGATCACCAGATCGGTCGGTTCGGGTTCGCCAACGCGAACCACCCTCACCCCGGCGCGGACCGCGGCCGTCCCCGCCTTGCGAGCGGGCGAGTAGTCCCCGGTGGGGAAGCCAAGAGATCGGACCGTCACCTGTGCCCCGCGGTCGGCGAGGTGCTTGGCGGCGACATATCCGTCACCGCCGTTGTTGCCGCGTCCGGCCAGCACCGTCACCCTGTCCCCGTAGCCAACGCCCATCTCGGCAGCGGCGACGGCTACAGCAAACCCCGCCCTTTCCATGAGGGTCTCGATGGGCTCAGTGGAAACGTTGTCCAGCCGCGCCGACTCGGCGGGTGTGGTGATCGGGTGCATGAGTGAATTGTACGGACTGTGTTCCCCTCGGGGTTCCCGCCAATTGCGTCCACCGCACTCGCTCTCAGCCGTGCCTCGGTGGGGAAAGCGAGATCTCTTTGATCTGCGGTAATTGAGGTGTGGCCGACGACGCCAGCCACAGGTTCACTCGGGGTAGCCGACGCCTCCGGCAAGGCCGACGATCACGCTCCAGACGGCTTCCTGCGACGCCTCGTCGCTGATTCGGGGCTCGGTGAGATCCTGGAGCGGGCCGATCATCTTCTTCGGAGCCGAGGCAAGGAACCTGCCGTTGACCTCATCAGCGAAGTCGATGGCCTCCACGTAGCGCCCTGCGCCTGTCTCGAGATCGTGCACAACGCCGACACGGCCACCGAACCTCGTCATCAGCGGGATCATGACCCGCTGCATCATGAAGCCCTGGTGACGGCCGGCGTCGGTTTCGGTCGTCGATCCGGGTGAGACCGCATTGACCGTCGATCCGTCGGGAAGGCGGCGGGCGAGCGCCCCTGCCCACATTGCCCCGAACTGCTTGGCGTCGGCATACGCATTGTTTCCCTTGAATTGAACCGGGGGCCGTTGGCGGGCCACGGCTCCCGCTGCCGCCTCGAGATCGCCGTCAAACGTTTCGCTGGCAAGCTCCGGGAGATCGACGACCTTCATGAAGGGGACGTCGCCCCGTGCCGCTTCGGAGCCGGCGATCACGACGCGGGCATCGTCGGATAGGAGTTGGTTCTCGATCAGACGCATCGTCAGCAGGTGGTGTCCGACCAAGAGCGCAAAGGTCTGCTCGACCCCCTCCTCGTTGCGGACCAGTTCCTTGCCGGGGAGTAAACCAGCGTTGAGGATCAGAATGTCAATCGCGTTGCCGCGGCGCTTCAGCTGGTCGGAGGCCGCTTCGACCGTCGCTAACTCGCCAAGATCGAACGTGAGTGTTTCGAACACGGCGCGGCCGGCCCGCGCTTCTAAGCGTTGCTTGGCGTCGGCAGCCTTCTCCTCGGTACGCGCGGTGATCGTGACCCGGTCGTATCCGGCTTCGGCCAGCTGGGCTGCGGTCTCGAACCCAAGCCCTGAAGTTGCGCCGGTGACCAGCGCGGTGTTCTTCGCACTCATGTCTTGTGCCTCCCCTGATTTGCGCGTGAACGACGCACAACCCCTGCACCCCGACCGGAATTCCGCCGATTGATCACAACTTGCTCTTCTCTCGGCTCTTCCCGAGGCGAGGCATGGCGCCCATGAGCAGCGCCCCGGCGATCGCCGCAGCTGGGATGATCCAGTTGATGGCGGCGTCCTCGGTGGCGAGGCCGAAGTACGAGACCGCTGCCGCCGATCCGGCGGTGAGCAGCACACCGAGGGTGACCCATCGTCGGCGGGCCGGCGCCGGCTTGTCGCTGATCCGCCACTCGAAGCGGGCGAAGATCGCCACCAGGGCCCCGGTCACGGCCAGCAGCACCGCAATCCAGATTGGTCGGGTGAGGAACCAGGCCCAGGTACCCGGTTCTATCTGGAAGGCCACACCGCCGAAGGTGAACAGCCCGATCGAGGCGACGATGGTCATCGCAGTGAGATGCCATAGATAGACGGTCATGATCACCCCGGAGATGGCAACCACCACGCTCCATGTCCCCGGACGTTGCGTGGCCCTGGCGACCACAGGTTGGGTGCCGAGGATGACCCCTGCCTGGACGACACCCAGCAGCAAGATGGCAAAGGTAGGTGGGGTCATGTTGGTCAGCTCGGCGCCAGGGATGCCAACCATCGCCACCGGGTACCAGCCGATCCAGGTGACCGCGATCAGGGCGGCAAGAGCGGTGCCGGAGATCACCCACCCGGTCGCCGGCGGGATAGGTCGGCCGGCGGCGTCCCGGCTCGCCCACCAGTAGCCGAGCTGGTGGACAGCTGCCCACACGAAGAGGAAGTTCACCCAGCCGATGCCAGGCACCTCGAACACGAAGCGGGCGATGTCCACTGCGATGGCGGTCCCGGCGATCGCAGCGACACTGCCCAAACCGGCGCGCCGCCACCACCGGTGGGTCAACGGAGCCAGCGCGACCAGACCGATGTAGACGGAGATAAACCACAACGGCACCGTCGCCGACATCGACCCGGCGCGGAGCACGTCAGCGGGGATAAACGGCCTCAAAACAACGATAAGGACCGTCCACACCACCAGCAGCGGGATCACGGGGGTGTACAGGCGGCGCACCCTGGTGGTGATCCACGCTCGCCGCAGCTGTTCGCCTTCCTCGACCCTGCGCAGGGCGCGGGCGTTGGCGTAGCCGCCGACGAAGAAGAAAATCGGCATCACCTGGACGATCCAAGTGACCCACGCCGAGTACGGGATCCACTGCAGGCTGTTCAGCAGGGCGATCTCCCCATCGGCTTGGAGCCAGATCGAGGCGGCCAGCCAGTGACCGAATACAACCACCAGGATTGCTCCCGCCCGCCAGAAATCGATGATCCGGTTCCGCGCCGCCGGAGTCGCCTCGGCGACCTTGCGGGTGTGGGTGAGGTAGGCGGCCATGGTTGCTCCCGACTACTTCGGCCATACAGTTTGACCTCTGAGACAGGAATGAGGTGTCAACGCCGACGACATCAGCTACCAGGCCTCGATCCAGGCGACCACCAGGTGGCGAGCAGGGTTGAGGAGGTCCTGGTACGGACTCGCGCGCTCGATGCACGTCAATGAGGTGCCTTCGATGGCTCGAACGAGGGATCGTTAGGCTCGTCAGATGGTCGATCTACCGGAGGGCCTCGTTACGTTCCTCTTCACCGACATCGAAGGGCAGCAGCCGACTGTGGGAGGAAGCGCCGGATTCGATGATGGAGGCAATCCGGCAGCACGACGACGCCATCGACAAGGCGGCCGCGTCCCACCGAGGGATCCCGGTGCGCCCACGCGGCGAGGGAGACAGCAGATTTGTGGTCTTCCCTGCGGCATCAGATGCGGTGGCGGCGGCGGCAGAGATGCAACACCGGCTGGCGGACATGGAATGGGCGACATCCGAGCCGCTGAGAGTCCGAGCCTCCCTCCACACTGGCACCGCCGACTTGCAATTGGGCGATTACTACGGGACCGCGGTCAACCGGGCTGCTCGTCTCAGGGCCATCGCTCATGGCGGCCAGACGGTGATGTCCGCCTCGACCTGGGAGCTGGTCCGGGACACGATGCCGGAGGGCGTCTCCGCTCAAGACATGGGCGAACAGCGGCTCAAAGATCTGACGAGACCGGAACGGGTGTATCAGATCAACGTGGATGGGCTCGACGACAGCTTTCCACCATTGGATTCCCTCGATGCCGTGCCCAACAACCTGCCGGTCCAGCTGACCGACTTCGTCGGCCGTCCCGAGGTCGAGGACATCAAGCGCATCATCGGTGAGACCCGGCTGCTCACGATCCTGGCACCAGGCGGGGCGGGAAAGACTCGGTTGGCCATCCAGGCAGCCGCCGACCTCACCTCCGACTACCCGGATGGGGTGTTTTTCGTCGACCTCGCGCCCGTCACTTCGCCCGCGGATATCGCCCAGACGGTTGCCGAGTCGATCGGCGTCGCCCTCGCCACCGACGAAGACCTGCAGACCCAACTCCTGGCGCATCTCGCCAACGAGCACCTTCTCCTGGTCTTCGACAACTTCGAGCATCTCGCCGAGGGCGCGGGCATCGTCTCAGAGATCCTCACCGCAGCACCCCAGGTCAGAGTGATCACCACGAGCCGAGCCAAGCTCAATATCACCGGCGAGACGGTGTTCGCCCTGCCCGGGCTGGTCATCAGATGGGATACGTCAGAGGAGGCGTTCAACGCCAGCGGTGTCCGCCTCTTCATCGATGCGGCCAAACGGGCCGATGCCTCGTTCTCGCTCCAGTTGGACGACCTCGATCCTCTGGCCCAGATCCTCGATCTGGTGGACGGCATGCCACTTGGCATCTTGCTGGCAGCGTCGTGGGCCGACACGGTCCGGGTCGACGAGATCGCCACCGAGATCGGGCGCAGCATGGACTTCCTCGAGACCGAGACCCGTGACATGCCCGACCGGCATCGCAGCATGCGTGCGGTGTTCGACTACTCGTGGACGATGCTGAACGAGGGTGAACGGCGTATGTTCGCCGCCCTCTCCGTCTTCCGTGGTGGCTTCACCCGCGAGGCCGCGGAAGTAGTTGCGGGGGCGTCGCTGCGGAGCCTGGCAAATCTGGTGAGCAAATCCCTCGTCGCGTTTGATCGCGAGACCGGCCGCTACGCGATCCATGAGCTACTCCGCCAGTACGCCGACGAAGAGCTCCAGCTTGACCAAGCGCGGTGGAGCGAGACTATCGTTGCCCACAGCGCCTTTTTCGCTGAGCACACGGGCCAGATCGAGGGATTGATGTTGCTCGGCGACGAAGTGACGGCCCTCGATCTGGTCGAAGACGACCTCGACAACATCAGGTGGGCGTGGCGGCAAACACTCCAGCGTGGCGACGGTGAGGCGATACGGTCGATCATCTTCGGGTTGTGGTTTCTCTACGAGATCCGAGGCTGGACCAAGGCGGGAGCCGAGCTTTTCGCCGAAGCAAAAGACGCCTTCGCCCCGGATGCAGACAACGTTGCCACCGAGATCGCCGGGGCACTGATCGCATCCTTGGAAGCCAAGCATCTGGCGAATTTCGGGCAGGCGAGGGAGGCGGCACCAATAGCCGCAGGTGCGGTCACCGCCCTGCGGCCCCTGTCCGATCCCTTCGCCCTCATCATGGTGCTTGAGATGGTCGGGGAGATCGCGGCATACCTCGGCAACTTCGAGGAGGTGCTCGCCGTTGGCACCGAGGCGTCACGGGTTGCCGATGATGCCGGCCACGAGATGTTGTCGGCGGGGATGAAGAACTATCAGGCGCTCGCACACTTGCAGATGGGCGACGCAGAGACCGCACTCCGGCTGCTCCTAGAGGGGGACGAGGTCTTGTCACACCTCGGCGAGCTGTTCATGAGGACCTGGAACCTCGCGACGCAAGCCATCATCGCGATGATGCAGGACCGCGTCGACGATGCGATCGATTTGCACAGCCTCCAGGCCGAGCTGGCCCGAGAGGTCGCCTATCTGCGCGCCGAGGCGCTGGCGCTGCAAGGGTTGGGACAGGCGTATACCAGGGGCGGAGACCTCGAGCGAGCAAACGACGCTCTGCTCGAGAGCCTGGAGAAATTCGAACAAATTTGGTTGGTCGTTGACATGGCTGCGCTCATGGTGATGATCGCACGGGTAATGGCGGAGAAAGGGCAGGCAGAGCAGGCCGTTGAAATCCTGGCAGGGGTGCTCGCCGATCCGTCGAGGGACCAGTTATCCATGATCGAGCAGGTCTCGATCGGCGAGGCCGCTGAGGGCGTTTTGGAACCACTCGAGGCGAAGTTGGATCCGCTTGTCTACGCCGCGGCCCACGTCCGAGGTGGGACAATCAGCCTGGACGTGATGGTCAAACAGCTGCTGAGCGGTCCATAGGGCAGCGATTCCGACACCTCAGTCTCCGCTCGTCGATCCACCAAGCGACGGGTATGGTTCGCGGGGATGGCCTCGGGCCGAAAGGATCCGGCGCAGGGACGGGTGAGGGCGGCGCACATGAGTACGGAGATCTACCTAGACCACGTGAAGGACCGGCTCCAAGCGGCCGGCTTTGACTGGCGCGACGGATCGCAGATGGAAGGACCCGGGCTGCTGGCGGCAGCTTCGAAGTCAGGATTCGAACTCACCAACTTGGGGATCTCGGAGGACTTCTTCGTATTCGGAGGGTTCGACAACGCCGACATCAACGCCGTGCGTGATTTCTCAGCGGGGTGTTCGTCTACGCGGTGGCGATTGTGCACAGTGTCGATGATGAAGCTGCTCTGAGCATTCGCCAGACCATGCCACCGAAACACTGGAGTGCAGCAGAGATCCCCGTGGTGCTGAATCTGTCCAACGGCGAGCTCATCTTCTTCGAGAAGACCTCGGCCTGGGGTGCCGCCTACTACAAGGGTTTCCGCAGCAAGATCAAGCAGTTCCTCACCCCACCGGACTTTCCCGGCTGAGCTCACGCTCGGGATGGAGATGAGTCAGGACGCCATTTTCGTCTCCACCGCAAAACGGGGGAGACGCGGCAAAGCTGATGCTTCGCCACAGAGGGGCCCCTGGAGGAGCAGACGACTCAAATGACCTCCAATCGTGCTCGGGTACCCCCCCAGACCCCCCCCGATCGCCGGCTTACGCCTGCACGGGCTTCTCCCACCCCGTGGGAGAAGCGAAGACACGACCCTCGAGGACATCAGGAAGGGCTAGGCGAATGACTCGATCAGCTCCCAGAGACGGTCGACGTGCTCGGCCGTCGTGTAGGTCTGGCCGATCGACACCCTGACGAAGCGGCGGTCTTCGATCGTCGACGGTGATACGTGCGCCCAGCCCGATTCGTTGATTGCCGTGGCGAGGGTGTTGGTCGCATCGTCCCCATCGACGTGGCGGAACGACACCAGGCCGAACGGCGTGGGTGCGATCAGCTCCAGCGAGGAATGCCGCTCGAGACGTGCTGCCAGATCGGTGGCGAGGCGGTGATGCTCCCGCACGTGGTATCGGATCCCCTCCGCTCCATAGCTCCGGATCACGAACCACAGCTTCAGTGCCCGGAAGCGGCGTCCGAGCGGAACGTGCCAGTCGCGGTAGTTGATGACCTCGCCGGACTCCGACGCCTCATCGCGCAAGTAGGGCGTGAGGATGCTCATCGTGTCGATGAGGGGCTTGCGGTCGGCGACGTAGAACAGGTTGCAGTCGAAGTTGGTGAACATCCACTTGTGCGGGTTGAACGTGTAGGAGTCGGCGAGCTCGAGGCCGTCCTGATGGTGGCGGAACTCTTTGCAGATCATCGCCGTGCCGGCGTAGGCGGCATCCACATGGTGCCACAAGCCGTATTCGCTGGCGATTTCTCCGATCGATCGCACCGGATCGACTGCGGTCGTCCCCGTCGTGCCCACGTTGGAGACAACGGCGGTCGGGATGAGGCCGGCCGCCAGGTCGTCGACGATCGCCCGACGTAGCTCGACGGCATCGAGGGCGTATTCGTCGTCGATCTCCATCAGGCGGATGTGTTTGAACCCGGCGATCTTGGCGCCCTTCTCGATCGAGGAGTTCGATTGGTTCGACGCGTACAGGACCTTGGACTCTGCCTGGCCCTCTTTCTGCTCACGAGCCACAACGAAGGCGACATGCGTCGAGTCTGATGCACTCATTTGGATGACTCCTCCGCCCGGACCGGTGGTCTTCCAGGTCTTGGGGAGCCCGAGGAGATCGACGAGCCAGTCGGCAACGACGGATTCGAGCTCGGTAGCCGACGGGCTGGTGGACCACATCATTCCCTGTGTCGACAGACCGGCCGATACCAGCTCGCCGAGGATCGAGGGAGGTGAGGAGTTGGCGGGGAAGAACCCGAACCACCCCGGCGACTGCCAGTGGGTGATCCCGGGCATGATGATCTCGTCGAGGTCTCTCATGACGTTTTCGAAAGGTTCGGGTTGCTCGGGAGCCGATTCGGGCAAAAGGGCACGGATGTCTCCAGGCTTGACGTCTGGTGTGATCGGTCGCTCGCCTACCGTCTCCAGGTAGTCGGCGACCCAGTCGACAAGATCGTGCCCGTGCCGACGGAACTCGTCGAAGGGCATGTGGTACGGCGGCTGCGCCGCCGAGTCATGAGTCGCCAGTCGAGAGTCCTCGCTTGAGTGTTCAGCAAAAGCCTCACTCTCTTCGGGCTCTGGACCCTGGACTCCAGACTCTTGACTCACTTCAGGTACTCCAGCAACTCTCTGACCATGAAAGCGGTTGCTCCCCACAGGATCCCTTCGTCGAACTGGAAGAACCACATCTCAAAACCCTGCCAGTCCTGGCTTGTCCACCGCGAGTCGTCGAGCAGGTCGTCGAGCCGGGGCTCGATGATGCTCTCCACCTCCGCCGGGTCCGGTACCAACTCCACCGGTCGCTCGATCCTGGCGACCACCGGCACGATCACTCTGTTCGGATCCCGCGTGGTCAACGGTCGCAGTCCGCCGAGGATCTCGACGACGTTGTCGGAGGGAAGCTTGATCTCCTCCCAGGACTCTCGTTTGGCAGTGGCGATGGGATCCTCGCCGTCTTCGATAGCACCACCGGGGAACACGACGTCACCGGGATGAGTGCGCATGTGCTCCGGTCGGGTGGTGAACACGATCCTGGTGGTTCCGTTGTCGTCGTACAGGGGAACCAGTACGGCATAACGGGCATCCGGTGGTGTATCCACGGGGGGCAGCGTAGAAAGAGCTTTCCAGACGTCCATTCCCCGAGCATAAGGGGATAGGCTTGCTCCCGATGGCGCGACACCTCGACTCTCGTCTGCGGACCACCCCGCGGTTCACGCTTCGTCCATTCCGGCGAAGAGACGTGGTCGCCCTGCATGAGGCGGTGTTGTCGTCGAAGAAGGAGCTGCAACCGTGGCTGCCGTGGGCGAATTCGTACGATCGATCGGTTGCCCAGCGATTTGTCCGGGACTCGGCCGCCGCATGGGCCGAGGGCAAGGCCTTCGACTTCGCCATCCGCACCTCGGGCGACCCCAACCACCACCTCGGGAACGTTTCGATCTGGTGGACGTCACGCCAGAACGGCATCGGAGAGATCGGGTACTGGATCAGATCCGACATGACCGGACAGGGTGTTGGTACCGAGGTGACGGCTCGTTCCATTCAGATCGGATTCGAAGAGATGGACTGCCACAAGCTCGTACTGCGCGTTGCGGTCGGCAACGTCGGCTCGGAGCGAATCGCCCAACGCCTCGGGTTCACGTTCGAGGGAACCCTGCGCGATGAGGTCAAAATCGGCGACGAGTGGGCAGATCACACGGCGTGGAGCTTGCTCGACTACGAATGGTCAGAGCTGTATGGAAAGCTGAAAGCCGACGGGGTACTGGCGTAGCGAGTCTGAAGTCGCAAGTCACAAGTCACAGGACTCGAGTCGGGGTCTCGCGTGTGCGCAACGGCATAGTCCCGCCTCTCTGGTTGCGACAGCACTTTGACCCCCTCCAGCGCCCTACGGGCGTCACCTCCCTGAGGGGGAGGCAACAAGACAGCGAACGCGAAGAAGGAGCGGCCGTTTCCGACCGCCCCTTCTTCTTTGACTTGCGACTCGCGACTTGCGACTTGCGACTTCCTAGAAGTCCATGCCTCCCATGTCGTGACCGCCGCCAGCGGGCATCGCCGGAGCATCCTCGGGCTGCTCTGCGACCAGTGCCTCGGTCGTCACCAACAGGGCCGCGACTGAGGCGGCGTTCTGCAGGGTCGAACGAGTCACCTTTGCCGGATCGATGATGCCGGCCTTGATCAGGTCGGTGTATTCGCCGGTTGAAGCGTCGAACCCGGTGTTGCCTTCCGAGTCATGGAGAACCTTGTTCACCACAACACCGCCCTCATATCCAGCGTTCACAGAAATCTGACGCAACGGCGCCTCGAGAGAACGACGGACCAGGTCTCGCCCGGCCTTCACATCGTCTGAACCACCGCGGAGCTTGTCGATTGCTTCGGTTGCGCGGAGTAGCGCCACACCACCGCCGGGGACGATGCCCTCTTCAACGGCGGCACGGGTTGCCTGGATGGCGTCCTCGATGCGATGCTTCTTCTCCTTGAGCTCCACCTCAGTCGCGGCACCGACCTTGATGATGGCGACGCCACCGGACAGCTTGGCGAGACGCTCGGAGAGCTTCTCACTATCCCAGTCGGAATCCGAGTTCTCGATCTCGTTGCGGATCTGCTTGACCCTGGCTTCGACGTCCTCGTGACTGCCGGCGCCTTCCACGATCGTGGTGTCGTCCTTGGTCACAACCACCTTGCGGGCCTGACCGAGCAGATCGAGGGTCACGTTCTCCAGCTTGAGACCCACTTCCTCCGAGATAACCGTCGCACCGGTGAGGATGGCGATGTCCTGGAGCTGGGCCTTCCGACGCTCACCGAACCCGGGTGCCTTGACGGCCACCGAGGGGAAGGTTCCGCGGATCTTGTTGACGACGAGTGTGGCGAGCGCCTCACCGTCGGTGTCCTCGGCGATTACCAGGAGGGCCTTGCCGGACTGCATGACCTTCTCGAGCACCGGGAGCATGTCCTGGACCGAGCTGATCTTCTGGTTGGCAATCAGGATGTACGGATCATCGAGAACGGCCTCCTGACGATCGGCATCGGTGATGAAGTACGGCGAGATATAGCCCTTGTCGAACTGCATACCTTCCGTGAACTCGAGCTCGATGCCAAAGGTCTGGCTGTCCTCGACGGTGATGACACCCTCGTTGCCGACCTTGTGCAGGGCGTCGGCGATCCGCTCCCCGATCACCTGATCGGCCGCCGAGTTCGAGGCCACATAAGCGATGTCCTCCTTATCGTCCGACGACACCGGTGTGGCGGCAGTCGCGATGTACTCGACGACCCGAGTTACGGCCTCCTCGACGCCCGCTTTCAGCTCCATCGGATTGGCCCCAGCAGCGACGAGCCGCAGCCCGTCGTGGACCATGGCCTGGGTGAGCACGGCCGAGGTGGTCGTGCCGTCGCCGGCCACATCGTTCGTCTTGTTGGTGGCCTCGTAGGCGAGCTTGGCGCCCATGTTCTCGTACGGGTCCTCGAGATCGATCTCCTTGGCGATGGTGTAGCCATCGTTGGTGATGGTGGGGGCACCCCACTTTTTCTCCAGCACGACGTTGCGGCCGCGCTGCCGAGCGTCACCTTGATGGTGTCGGCGAGCTTGTCTACGCCGGTCTGGAGACTGCGGCGGGCCTCCTCATTGAAACGAAGTTCTTTTGCTGCCATGTAGTGGATTCCCTCCTAGGCCAATATGGCGAGTACGTCGCGCGAAGAAAGCACCAGGTACTCCTCGCCTTCGACCTTGACCTCGGTGCCTCCGTACTTCGAGTAGAAGACGAGATCACCGACGCTGACGTCCATGGGGACGCGTTCCCCATCGCTGAACTCACCCGGACCGACGGCGAGGACTTCACCAAGCTGTGGCTTTTCCTTGGCCGTGTCGGGGATGACGAGGCCGCTGGTGGTAGTGGACTCGTCTTCGTCCTTGGGCTTCACGACAATACGGTCGCCCAGGGGCTGTAATTTCATCCGATCCTCCTTCGTGGGGTCTAGCAGTCACGGATTGCGACTGCCAACATTACCACGTTTCTGGCACTCTCGGACCGAGACTGCCAAGAAAAAATGGGTCTTCAGTCGTCAGTCTTCAGTCATCAGCCGCCTACTACCGGCCTCCGGCCGACGGCTTTCCGGGCCATGTCGAGCGTCGAAGGGTTCGATCGAGCGCTACAAGCATTCGGGGATGGGCCATCAGCTCAACGCTGCGCCCAGATCCCCCGTCTCGATCATGCCGACGACTGCACCGTCGTCGACCACCAGCCACCGGCTAGCGCTGGAGCTTCGTGCAATCACCTCGTCGATCGGTGTGTCGGCGTCGATGATGTCCCTAGGGCCGATCGGGGACATCACGTATGCAGCACGACCGAGCTCGAGCCGCGCCGGAGCGAGCCCATCGACCTCGGCTTGCCCGAGGATGCCGGTGACCCTCCCGTCGACCGCGACGGGGAGTGCCCGCAGATTTGGCCCCGCCTGGAACAGCTCCATCACCTCGGCGACACGCATCGTCCCGGGGACGGCATCCGGCGTTGCCCGCATCACGTCTCGAGCCCTGGCTCCTACGGCCCGAGCGATGAGCTCCTCCCTCCTGCCGGCGGCGATGGCGCTGCGATACAGGAACCAGCCCAGCAGCGCCCAGATCAGGCCGGAGGAGTCGGTGCCAAAGATGAGGACGAAGAGACCGAAGCCGGCAACTCCCCAACCCAGCGCCTTACCGGCAGCGGTCGCCAGTTGCGTTGCACGGATCCGATCGCCGGTCGACCTCCACAGCAGCGCACGCAACGCCCGGCCACCGTCTAGCGGCAAGCCGGGTAGCAGGTTGAAGGCTGCGATCAACAGATTGATGGTGCCGAGGAACCGCATCGTCTCGGCCGTCGGCTCATGCCCACCGGCCACCAGCGCCAGCGCCCACAGCAGGCCACCCGCTGCCACCGAACCTAGGGGACCGGCTATCGCCACCCAGAACTCATCGGATGGCGTCGAGTCCCGGTGGTCGATCATGGAATAGCCGCCGAACACCAACAGCCGGATACGCCGAGGGTGCAGCCCGCGGTCGGCAGCGACGATGGTGTGCAAAGACTCGTGGAGGAGCAGCGAGGCCAGGTACAGCACGGCGACGGCGAGGCCGAGGATGGTCGCAACCGACGAGGCGTCGTACGACGACACGAGAGCCAGGTACTGGAGCCACCCGAGGACTACAGCAACGACAAACACGGGGGCGTCGGCGATGACCTCCACCCCGCGGATACGCCCGAGGCGGATTGCGGTGGTCATGCCCCGAGGCGCATGGCTGGGTCCACGTCGCTGTCGAGCGTATCCGGCGTCGCTCCAGTGGACAGGCGCTGGACGCCGACGGCGGCGACCATGGCGCCGTTGTCGGTGCACAGGCTCGGCGACGGGACGTAGAGGCCAACACCGCGCCGGTCCGCCTCCTCGCTCAGCCTCTCCCGCAGGCGGCGGTTGGCCAGGACGCCCCCGCCACCGGCGACGACCTGCGCCCCGGTGGAGTCGACCGCGTTGAACGTCTTGTCGACGAGCACGTCGACGATGGCCTCCTGGATCGACGCAGCCACATCGGCTCGCGGTGGCAGCTCGCCCGCGTCTCTGGCTTTCTCCAGATAGGTGACCACCGCAGTCTTCAGCCCTGAGAACGAGAAATCATAGGGCCGGTCGGCCAGGGCCCTTGGGAACGCCACCGCACCACGATCGCCGTCGTCGGATTCGGCGTCGATGGCGGGCCCACCCGGATAGCCGAGGCCCATGAATCGGGCCAACTTGTCGAACGCCTCGCCAGCGGCGTCGTCGATGGTTGCGCCAAGCGTTTTGTAGTCACCCCAATCCCTGACGTGGACGATCTGACTGTGACCACCAGAGGCGAGGAGCACGATTGCCGGTGGCTGGTAGTCCTCGAACTCCAGCCTGGGAGCGAACAGATGGCCCTCCATGTGATCGACGCCGAAAAAGGGCTTACCAAGGCTCCACGCCAGCGATTTGCCGAAGGCGAACCCGACCATCAATGCGCCGACGAGGCCCGGGCCGCGAGTCGCCGCCACCGCGTCGATCTGATCCGAGTAGACACCTGCCTGAGACATCGCCTGGTGCATGAGCGGGCGGATCGCCTCCACATGGGCTCGGGCGGCGACCTCGGGAACGACGCCACCGAATCGCGCGTGAATGTCGGTCTGCGATGCCAGCACCGACGATCGTACCTCGAGACCCTCAATGACGGCGACACCGGTCTCGTCACAGCTGGTCTCGATTCCAAGGACGAGTGGGTCGCTCACGCAGCCTCCCCCAACTCGAACCGGATCCCGTCCAGCCGCTCCTGATACTCTGCGGCATCGATGTCGATGGCCCACATCACCACTGCGTCCTCACCCCGGTAGTAGCCGTGCCGCTTGCCCACCTCGGCGAAACCGAATCGCTCGTACAGCCGCTGGGCATTGGTGTTACTCGCCCTCACTTCGAGGGTGAGGTGCCGCGATCCCGAATCGAGGGCACGCTCGACGAGGGCGAGGAGGAGCCGGGTGCCGAGATGCCGCCGCCTCGCCTCCGGCGCCACCCCCAGCGTGGTGAGGTGCGCATCATCGTCGACCAGCATCACCCCACCGAAACCGACGATTCCGTCACCCTCGGTAACCGCGAGGTAGATGCGGGTTCGCTGGGTCAGCTCGTCGCGGATGATCGCTTCCGACCAGGGCTCGTCGTATACCTGATGCTCGAGCGCCACGATGGCGGCGATATCGGCCAGGGTGGCGTCGCGGATGATCACCAGGTCTCCGAGCGGAAGGTTTCCCAGTTGATATCCACGTCGGGTTCGCGCATGTACTCGGGACGAACCTCAGACGGCTGTCCGAAGTCCTCTCGCCCAGACTGGATGGCCGCGATCTCGCAGATCACATCGGCCGACGGATATCGAGGCCGGCCCAGGCGCACCCGGTGTAGACCCGACCAGATCGACTCGGGCAGGGCTTGCCAGTCGCCGACTACGAGCGAGTCCACAGCCTCGGCATCCAACCTTGCCCGGAACTCGTCTGGTCCAACGACCTCGGCATCCCCATCGGGAGCGACGCCGCCCGGCAACGGTCGATACGGAGCCACCGCCACCTGTCCACGGCGCATATCGACCACCGACCAAATCCTGCGGTGCCCCGTCGCAGCCCGCACCGCCTGCACGGTGAGCGAGGAAACGCCGACCAGTGGGACGCCCAAGGCGGCGGCGAAAGCCTGTGCCGTGGCCATCCCTGCCCGGATACCTGTGTACGGACCTGGGCCGTAGTCGACCACCACGATATCGATGTCACTTGGATCCCAGCCGGTTCGCTCGAAGCAGAAGTCGATGGCGGGGATGAGAAACCCGACATGGCCTCGCCGGTCGACGCGGACGTTGAGCGCGGTGAGTGCGCCGTCCTCTCCGAGCGCCACCGATGACGCCGGCGTCGCCGTTTCGATGGCGAGGACCTTCACGCAACCTCCTCGAGAGATCGGGAGGACCACGATCCCCGCGGAATGAATCGGAAAGTGCGTCCGGTCTCCCCTTCCATGAAGATGTCGATGTCGAGCCGATCCTCGGTGACTGCCTGCGAGACGGCCTCGCCCCACTCGATTACGAGCACACCGTCGGCCGCCGTTTCCTCTAGCTCTAGATCTTCGAATTCGGCCACCGAGCCCAGCCGGTAAACATCGGCATGGACAAGCCCGAGAAACCCGTCGTCGTAGTGGCGGGCGATGACGAAGCTCGGACTCGCCACGGGGACCGTGATCCCGAGGCCTTCTGCAATCCCGCCAGTGAGCAGCGTCTTGCCGGTGCCAAGCCGCCCGCTCAGCAACAGGACGTCACCGGGTTGCAGGATGGACGCCAGGCGCTGCCCGAGGGCAAGAGTCTCACTCGGAGCGTCGGTTCGAACCTCGATCATGGGGCCTCATTGACCGAAGAGGCCAAGCTGCTGTGGTTCATCCGCCGGTTGCGGGGGCGGCGTTTCCTCTTCGGTGCCGGTGTCGGTGGCGAGGTTACCGTCCAGCACGTCGCGGACGAGGGAGAAGTCGTAGCGCAGGTCTTCGAGCACCTGTGCCCTGCCTCGCAGTGCCGCAGCGGGGTGGAACGTCGGTACTAGATATCGGCCCCACCACTCGTAGGCCACGCCCCGGAGCTTGGTGATGCCGACCTCGGTTTTCAGCAGGAGCTTGGTAGAGAAGTTGCCGAGGGTGACGACGACGGCTGGGTCGATCAACTCCAGCTGGGTCCGTAGGTAGCCCTTGCAGGCGTCGATTTCATGGGGTCTCGGGTCCCGGTTGCCCGGCGGCCTGCACTTGACGACGTTGGTGATGTAGACGGCATCGCGGGTCAGGTCGATCTCGGCGAGGAGCTCTTCGAGGAGTCGCCCCGAAGGGCCGACGAACGGAATTCCCTGCTCGTCTTCGCGCTGGCCTGGTGCCTCCCCAACGAACATCACATCGGCCTGAGGATCGCCGGCGCCGAAGACGACCTGGGTCCGGCCCTCGGCAAGGTCACACTTGGTGCAGATCAGCGCCTCAGCCTCGACCACCTCGAGCTTGAGGACCGGATCCGAGGACTGCGTGGTCACAGCGCACCATTAGGGGCCGAGTTGATTGCCGATTCGATCGCTCGTCCTACCACAACAAAGGCCGCCTGTTGGATCATGTCGATGTTCGGGTCCGGCTGGTCTCCGAAGGACACCACGAACGTCGAGTCACCATCGTACCGGGTGTGGGTAGGGCGGATGCAGGCGCCCAGAGCGTCGTGGGCCCGGATCGCCATGCGGCGTAGCTCGTTTCGGTCGTCGATTCCGGCGTCGGTTGCGATACAAACCAGGGTGGTGTTGTCCGGCGTCGGACCCACCGGCACCTCCATCGACGCATGCTGACCGCCGGTGAGCGGCTCACCCTCCAGGGAGAAGACGTCGCCAACGGCGTTGAGTACCACCAGGGCACCGACGGTGGCCTCCTCCAAGCGGACGACGGCGGAGCCGACCCCCCCGTATCGCATCGAGTCGGGTCCGCGCCACCCGGCGACCGTCGTCCCCGAGCCGGCACCGACCCTGCCAAGGGACGCGGGATCTTGGGTGCGTGCCAGATATGCCGTCGCACCGTCGTCCGGGCCGGGCCGTCGCGCCACGTCCCCGGTCATCAGATCGAACACGATGGCCGAGGGCACGATGGGGACGGGACCCCACGGGGTCGGAGCCCCCCGCCCCTCCTTCTCGATCTCGGCGGTGACGCCGTCGGCGGCAGCGAGACCGAAGGCCGATCCACCGGAGAACATGAGGGCGTTCACCGTCACCGGCTTGATCGCGGTTCCAAGCGCATCGGTCTCGCGCGTCCCCGGCGCTCCGCCGCGTACGTCGACCACGGCGACGTTCGGTTCCGGAAAGGTGAGCACGGTGACACCGGTGGCGGCCTCGGCGTCGGTCGAGTGGCCGACGGCTACGCCTGGGACGGCGGTGATCGTCTCATTCTCCATCGGAGGACCCGGTGTACACGCGTGGTAGTCGCGGCCCGAAGTGGCACACGACTTCGTAGTTGATGGTGTCGAGGCGGTCGGCCCACTCCTCCGCGGTGATCTCTTCCGTCCCTTGCCGTCCGAGAAACACGACCTCGTCGCCGACGGAGACCGGATCGTCACCGATGTCGATGACCACCTGGTCCATGGTGATGGCTCCGGCGAACGGGTAGCGCCGGCCATTCACCAGGACCTCGCCGCCGTTCGATGACAGTCGCCTGGCGATGCCGTCTGCGTAGCCAACGGGAACGGTGGCGACACCGGCGTCGGTCGGAAGCGGCCGGATCCGGCCGTACGAAGGTCTGGCGCCGGCCGGGAGGTTCCTCACGTAGGACACCTTGGAGACGACGCTCATCGCCGGCCGCAGCGGAACCGCGGATCCAACACCGGGAGCGGGGCGCAGACCGTAGATGCCGAGCCCGACCCGCACCAGATCGAAGCGAGTGTCCGGATAGTCGAGGGCGCCTGCGGTGTTGGCGGCGTGCATCATCTCGGGGATGATTCCCTCGTCGTCGAGTCGTTTCCGGAAGGCCCTGAGCTCCTGGGCCTGATGTGCGGTGAAGTTGGTGTCTTCGTCGGAGACGGCGAAGTGAGTCCACAGGGCTTCGAGTCGAAGGTGGTCGTGGTCGTCGATGAGACGAGCAACGGCGAAGGCCTCCTCACCGTCGGCACCGACACGATGCATTCCCGTGTCGAGCTTGAGGTGAACCGGGACCACGGTGCCGGCGGCCTCGGCTGAATCGGCCAAGGTGTTGGCGAACGAGGTCCGGTATACGGTTGGGGTGAGACCCCACGAGATCATGGTCGAGATGTCCGCTGCTTCCGGTTCGGCGAGGACGAGGATCGGGGCCTCGATACCGGCCTCGCGTAGACGCACCCCTTCAGAGACCAGGGCCACGGCCAGCCACGTAGCCCCGCCAGAGAGGGCGGCCTCGGCAACGGGAACGTCTCCGTGGCCGTAGGCGTCGGCCTTGACCACTGCGCACAGGGCGGCGGGCTCAACGGCGCGGGCAATGGCCCTGGTGTTCGCCGCGATGGCGTCGAGATCCACGGCGATCCAGGACTGGCGCATGCGCAGGAGAGTACTTCGTCGGGCTGGCGGTTCCCCACGTCGATCACAGTCCCGGTCCGGTGGTTGAATCGGGTGTGGCCACCCGGGGTAATCGAACATCGTTCTGGATCGGGATCGCTGGTGGCGTGGTTGTCGCCACCGCCATCGTCGTGGCTGTCGTGTTGCTCCTCCCGGAGAGCGCGGAAGCGGGAAGCGTCACCGACGTCGGGGTTTGGAGTGAGACCGAGAGCTGCCCGAACGTGTTCTTCGTGGGCGCCCGCGGGACGGACCAAGACCCCGGCATCGGGCCCCAGCTCTCCGATGCCTACTCCATCTTCCTGAGCTTCCTGCATCCCGAGCCGGGCCGCGACATCGGAGTGGCGATATATCCGCTCGACTATCCGGCCGCACGAGGCCGATTTGGCGACAGTTCCAGATACGAAGAGAGCGTCGCCGCCGGAGCGGAGGAGCTCCGAGCTGCGGTGGACCTGCTGGGCTCGCGATGTGAAGAGGCTCGCATCGTCGTGGCCGGATTTTCCCAGGGTGCACAAGTGATCAGCGTCGCCGACCTAGGCACCCTCGGTGAGGAGACCATCGACGCCATGATCCTGTTGGCCAACCCAGTGTTCGCCCCGGACGACGCCACTGAGAAGTCGGGCGACTTCAACCCGGACCAGGGCGGCCTGGTGGGCCGGGCCTCTCTAGACGGCGAGTTGGCCGACCGAACCATCCAGGTCTGCTTGCGCGGGGACCCGGTGTGTCAATCGGGATCGCTGGCGATCTGGGTTCACTCCAATGACTATTTCGGATCCGCCCTCGACCCCGCCGCCGAGTTCGCCGCCAACCAGGTCAACCCAAACCTGTGACCCTTTCCCGTCGTACGTGCTTAGAGGCTCCGCAAATAGAGCACGATCCGATCTCTGTCGGCAAGAGCTATTTGCGGAGCCGTGGCCCGAGCGGCCCGCCGCGAAGCGGCAAGAGCGGGAAAATGGCTCCACTTCTGTCGAGACGACCGGTCACCTATCGGTGCGCGCTCTTAGAGACTCACTGAGCGCGACCCCAGACACGTACGACGTGATCTTCCGGTCGACACCCTTCTCCTCGCGGTCCGAGCGTGGCACCGTTACACGCATGTCCGACCTCGATCGCGCAATCTCTCTCCTCGCAAGGACTCAGCACGGCGTTTTCAACCATCGGCAGGTCGTGGGCTCCGGTGGGACCAAGCGGCAGGCCTTCTACCGCCTCTCCTCTGGCGACTGGCTGTCACTGGACCGAGGCGTCTATGCCCTCGCATCAGCGCCGGCGACCTGGCGACGCCAGCTCATGGCAGCGGTGCTCAGCAAGAACCGGGCAATCGTGACCGGGTCGTCCGCCGGCGCCCTGCACAGCATCCCAGGTTGTCGGCTCGGCAGGCCGGAGATAACCGTCCCGTACTCGGGGAGCGCAGCGAGCTCGGTCGCAGTCGTTCGGCGCCGTTCCGATTTCACGGCCATTCAGAGGGTCACGATCGACCGGATCCCGACCGCCACGGTGGCCGAGACGCTTTTCGACCTCTCCAATCGCCTCCCCCGTCTCGCCCTCGAAGGAGCCATCGATGATTGCCTGGTGCGGAGCGCGGTGAGCGTCGGAGACCTACAGGTAGTGCTCGAACGGATCTCAGGGTCGCGGCTCAAGGGCACCAAGGCGTTCCGAGAGACGATCGCCGGTCTCACCGACGACTACACGCCGACGGAAAGCGAGCTCGAACGGATGCTGTTGCGTGCCATCGACGACCCACGGGTAGCGAATGTGAATCGTCAAGCTCGGCTTGCTTGGTGGCCGCTCTTGCCGCACCGGGTCGACGCCGTGATCCCAGAATGGCGGTTGATCCTGGAGGCCGACGGACGTGCTTTCCACACCAAGCGCTCCGATTTCGAGCGGGATCGGCAGCGGGACAACCTTGCGGCTGCGCACGGGTACCGGGTCATGCGGTTCACCTATCGAGCCTTGACGAAGGACCCGGCCGGCGTGCTGCAGCTCGTCCTCAACGCTGGCCAACACCGTTCGCCGGCCTCAGTCGTACGTGCTTGGGGTGACCCTCAGTGAGTACGTAGACACGTACGACGGAACGGACGGTGTGGAGGTCGGGAAAACCTTGTCTGATATGGCCATTGGAAGGGTCGTGCGGGTTCCGTAGGGTGGAGCCATGCGCTGGGTCGGTTTCTTCGTGGCGTCGTTGGTAGTCGTGGGGTGCTCGTCGTCGACCCCGGCGACGACGCCAACCTCGACACAGACCACCTCGACGACGACCACGCTGGCGACGACCACCACCGTGAACCGAGTGGCTGAGATCGAAGCGATCTACCAGGACCTGGAGGAACGACGGTTGGACGCGCTGTACAGGGGGGATCGAGAAGCGTTCCGAGCCGTTCACGTGGACAACGGCTATCTCGAGCTGAGCATGGACTTATTCGACGTTCTCGATTTCGATGGGCCGCCCGAGCTTCAGGTCGACATCGTGCGGATGGTCCACGACGGAGAGCAGTGCATCGCCTTCGAAGACATTGTGCATCGTGCAGATCTAGATGAGTCAAGCGATCCCTCGGTCACAGTGCTCGAACTCAGCAATGGTTTGTGGTTACTTTCATACGCGGGGAGTGGGTGGACATGCGACGGACCTCATCCGTTCGAGGCCTAGCCGTCTTCCTCGTTGCAATCAGCTGGTTGCTAGTCGGCTACGACCCCGGAGGCGATTGCGCGGGCGAAAATGCGATTGATCCGGTCAAGGGACGTTTCGTCT
>PVMK01116998.1_pt1 | contig 82188 bp, 89 predicted proteins | sample 1853481 | NCBI WGS metagenome assembly PVMK01 (sample SAMN08533507, study PRJNA380276) | Marine sediment metagenome, whole genome shotgun sequencing project.
AAGCCAGAAAATATGGAAAAACAAAATTTGGTATGGAACGATTTATAAACGGATTTTTGGACCTCATTACAATTTGGTTTGTGTCTCGATTTGGTAAAAGGCCCATGCATTTCTTTGGGGCATTGGGAGCCTTAATGCTAATTATTGGTTTTGCATTTGCCATATATTTAGGCATCGATAAAATTTTTGTAAATCCCGGCGGGCGGCTACTTACTCAAAGGCCACAATTCTATATATCTTTGGTCACAATGATTATTGGAAGCCAGTTCTTTGTTGCCGGTTTTCTGGGAGAAATTATTCTTCGATCCAGGCAAGACAAGAAGCGTTATTCAATTAAAGACGAATTGAATTTATAGCCGTACCTTTCAAATTAACGTCTTATTGTATATTAACATTTCCTGAATTTCTTACTTTTGTGAGATACAACTTTGAATATGAATATGATCGAACCCGAATTATTACATAGAGTTAATACATGGCTAACATCTGCCTTTGATGCGCAAACTCAAAATCAAATTAAGAAATTAATTTCGTCCAATCCCAAAGAATTACAGGAAAGCTTTTATAAAGATTTGGAATTTGGCACCGGGGGGATGCGGGGTATTATGGGCATTGGCACCAATCGAATGAATAAATATACCTTAGGCAAGAATACCCAGGGCCTGAGTAATTATTTGAAAAAATCCTTCCCCCTGGAAGCACTAAAAGTAGCCATTGCATTCGATTGCCGGCACAATAGTAAATCCTTTGCTAAAGTAGTTGCCGATGTGTTTTCGGCAAATAACATCGAAGTTTATTTATTTGAAGATCTGCGGCCTACGCCAGAATTGTCATTTACCTTAAAATATCTTAATTGTCATTGCGGTATTGTATTAACGGCATCACATAATCCTCCGGAATACAACGGCTATAAGGTGTATTGGCAAGATGGTGGGCAACTGGTACCTCCCCAGGATAATGAGGTTATTCAGGAGATAAACCATTTGAATTATTCAGAAATTAATTTTATGGCCAATGAGAGCCTGATCAATTATATTGGAAAAGATTTAGATAAGGTCTTTATAAATGCATCAATAAGGAATGGGAGTTTTAATACTTCGGCAGAGGCCAAGCACAATTTGAATATCGTCTTCACTTCCCTTCACGGCACATCAATTACTATAATCCCCGAAACCCTAAAACGGGCTGGCTATACCAATGTTCATATTGTTAAAGAACAAGAGGTCCCTAACGGTGATTTTCCTACAGTAGAATCTCCTAACCCCGAAGAACCGGCAGCATTAAAAATGGCAATGGAATTGGCCGATAAGGTTAATGGCGATATTGTTATTGGCACAGATCCGGACTGCGACCGCCTTGGCGTTGCCGTGCGTAACTTTAATAATGAGCTGGTCATACTTAATGGAAACCAGGCTATGCTAATGATGACGGATTTCCTGTTAAAGCAATGGCAGGATCAAGGCAAAATTAAGGGTCAGGAATTTATTGCCTCTACTATAGTTTCTACACCCATGATGCTTGAATTAGCATCGGCGTATAACGTAGAATGTAAAGTAGGTTTAACAGGTTTTAAATGGATTGCCAAAATGATCAAAGATTTTCCAGAGCTCGACTTTATTGGTGGCGGTGAAGAAAGTTTTGGATTTATGGTTGGCGATTTTGTAAGAGATAAAGATGCTGTTACCGCAACACTCTTAGCCTGTGAAATTGCGGCACAGGCGAAAGCTAAAGGCAGTTCCTTATACGAAGAACTCATCCAACTCTATGTAAAACATGGATGTTACAAGGAACATTTAATTGCAGTAACTAAAAAAGGCATTGATGGTGCACGGGAAATCAACCAGATGATGATCGATTTTAGAGAGAACCCATTGGTCGAAATAAACGGTTCGAAAGTGGTGATGTTGGAAGATTACCAGTCGTCTATTGCAAAAAATCTGATTTCGGGGAAGGAAGAAATTATAGATATTCCAAAATCCAATGTCTTAATATACTATACGGCCGATGGCAGTAAGATCGCCTTACGCCCCAGTGGTACCGAACCAAAAATTAAGTTCTATATCAGTGTGAATTTGCCTTTGGCATCTGTTGCCGAATTCTCGAAAACGGATGCTCTGCTGGATGCAAAAATAGACGCCATTATAAAAGATATGCACCTTTAATTAATGAACTATTTTAAACAAATACTTCGGTTTGCAAAACCATACAAGGGATATGCGGTTTTAAATATAATTTCCAATATATTTTATGCTCTTTTCGGGACACTCTCCATGGTATCATTGTTTCCAATGCTTAACGTACTCTTTGGGAAAACAAAACCATTAACGGTTAAACCAACCTGGGAAGGCTTAGGCAACATAACAACATACGGAGAAGATTATCTGAATTTCTTCGTAACGCAAAAACAGGAAGGCGGGAATGACGATGTTTTAATATTTATGGTTGCTCTTGTTGTAAGTACCTTTCTTTTAAAAAATGTATTCGGTTATCTCGCCATGTTTTTTATTACGTTTTTAAGGAATGGCGTACTAAAAGATATGAGGAATGAGCTTTACGACAAAATTGTTGAGTTGCCAATTTCGTTTTATTCCGAAAAGCGAAAAGGCGATACCATGTCAAGAATATCTACCGATGTTTTGGAAATTCAGCATTCATTTCTATCTATTTTAGAGCTTATCGTAAGAGAACCGTTAATGATTATTTTTACGATTGTTGCAATGTTCCTTATTAGTTCCAAGCTCACCATATTTGTTTTTATTTTTATTCCTGTTTCCGGATTTTTAATTTCTCTCATTGGAAAATCATTAAAGCGAAAATCGGATAAGGTTCAAAAAGAACAAGGTTTTTTTCTTTCTATAGTAGATGAAACCTTAGGCGGACTAAAGGTTATTAAAGGATTTAATGCTGAAAAAATATTTGGAAGGAAATTTCGGGAATCCACAACCCGGTTTTATAAATTTTCGAATGCATTACTCAACAGGCAAAACCTGGCAGGGCCTACAAGCGAATTTCTTGGTATTTCGGTTATCGCCGTCCTTTTGTGGTATGGAGGGCAGATGGTTTTAAAGGATAAAGCCCTTGATCCGGGATTGTTCCTGGTCTATATGGGATTAGCCTATAATATACTTACACCCGCCAAAGCAATAAGTAAAGCCAGTTATAAGGTTAAAAAAGGAAATGCGGCTGCCGAACGTGTTTTGGAAATTTTAAATACAACGTCTTCACTTAAAGATAAGCCGGATGCCATTAACATAAATGAATTTTCTAAGGCCATAACTTTAGAAGATGTGTCCTTTAAATACGAAAATAACTATGTGTTAAAGGATTTTAATTTGATCGTAGAAAAAGGAAAAACCGTGGCCCTTGTAGGACAGTCCGGAAGCGGAAAATCAACCATAGCCAACCTGGTTACCCGGTTTTATGATGTAACGCAAGGGAGTATAAATATTGATGGACTGGATATAAGGGATTTGAGCAAAAATTCGCTTCGGGAGTTAATGGGATTGGTAACCCAGGACTCTATCCTGTTTAATGATACGGTAAAACACAATGTCCTTCTGGGAAAAGAAAATGCTACAGACGACCAAGTTATAGAAGCTTTAAAAATTGCGAACGCCTGGGAGTTTGTTAAAGACCTTCCGGATGGTATTGATACCAATATTGGTGACTCGGGAAATAAACTTTCCGGAGGTCAAAAACAACGTTTAAGTATTGCGCGTGCCGTTCTTAAAAATCCTCCTATTATGATCCTGGATGAAGCCACATCGGCTCTCGATACGGAAAGCGAGCGTTTGGTACAAGTCGCCTTAGAAAATATGATGAAAAATAGAACCTCCATAGTCATTGCACACAGGCTTTCTACAATTCAAAGAGCAGATACGATAATAGTGATGCAAAAGGGCAGGATCGTTGAACAAGGCCAACATCAGGAACTCCTGGATAAAAGAGGAATTTATAGCAATCTCGTAGAAATGCAGTCTATTCAGTAGAAGCAATTACAAACTATTATAAATTAAGAAAAGGACGAAATTTGGGCATCGTCCCTTTCTTTTATTATTACCAGATTTGGGGAAATGGTAATAAACTAGTTGGTTAAGTTGTTGTAAACATATAACAAAAATTTAAAACTACCAAAATATTTGTGTATTTTACCGATACTAATATACACTTTATCGATGATTATACTTTCAACTTACTGTTTTATAAGGTTTTAGTCTTTGCGCTGTTATTTTGCCAATTAGCAATTAAACTATTGCTAAATTGGTAAGTCTAAATACGAAACTATTTTTTGTGAATAACGAAAAAGAACTATTACTACAACTCAATTCAGAACATACACGAGAAAAAGCTTTTAGGGATTTAATAACCCTCTATAAGGAACGCCTATATTGGCACATACGTAAAATCGTAATCTCTCATGATGATACCGATGATGTGCTTCAAAATACATTTATTAAAATTTATAAGAACATAAATAAATTTAAAGGCGAGAGCAAACTGTATTCCTGGATGTATCGTATTGCTACGAACGAATCTATCACATATTTAAATAAAAAAGCAAAACGACTCCATATTACTATAGAAGCGGTGCAAAACCATGCGATTAACAACTTAAAAGCTGATGTCTATTTCGATGGTAACGACATACAATTAAAATTACAACAAGCCATTGCAAAACTACCCCAAAAACAGCAATTGGTTTTTAATATGAAGTATTTCGATAATATTAAATACAAGGATATGTCCGAAATTCTTGAAACAAGCGTGGGGGCCTTAAAAGCATCGTATCATTTGGCCGTTAAAAAAATTGAAGGATATTTAACCGATAATTAAACCATTTGAACTAAATTGTGTCTAACTAGTAATGAAAACCAATTTAATTAACATAAAAGAAAGCGGCTTTAGATCTCCCGAAAATTATTTCGGTACTCTTGAAGACAAAATAATGCATGCCATTCAGGAAGAGCATACGCTGGGCAGTGTTAAGGAAACTGGTTTTAAACTTCCCGAGAACTACTTTAATACATTGGAAAATGACGTCTTACAAAAAATTGAAAAGGAGCATACACCTAAGGTCATTAAGCTATTCAGCAAGAGAAACCTTATTTATGCCTCAAGTGTAGCAGCAGCTGTTCTTTTACTTTTTAATCTGTCAATTTTTGATAAAAAAGTGACATTTGACACTTTGGAAACACAAACCGTTGAGAACTATATTATAAATGAAGGGATAGACACCTACGAATTGGCTGCTTTATTATTAGAAGAGGATTTATTGGAAGAAGATTTTACACAACAAAGTATTACTGACGAAACATTGGAAGACTATCTTTTAGATAATTTGGATTTAGAAGAATTGATCGTTGAATAATAAAATTAAAGAGATGAAAATAACATTACTATACATAACAATTTGTCTTATTTCAATTGGCAGTTTTGCGCAGCCAAACAGGGAAAGAATTAAAGCCCTTAAGGTTGCACACATTACAACCACATTAGATCTAACTGAAAAAGAGGCGCAACAGTTTTGGCCAATTTATAATGCTTATGACAATAATATTTCAAAGATCCGACAGGATGATATACGCAGAATTCATAGAGAAATAAGGCAAAGTGCAGAATCGCTTAGCGAAAAGGAGGCCGATGAATTGCTCGCACGTTTTTTAGAGGCCGAAAATAAAATCCATATCGAACGTACGCAACTCGTTGAAAAATTGCGAAAGATTATGTCCTCTCAAAAAATAATTATGCTCAAAGTTGCCGAAGAAGATTTTAACCGAAGAATATTGGACGAAATGAAAAAAAGACGGCAGCAACGCATGAATAAGAACAGGCCCTGATATTACAAAGAGAAACAAATGTTTCTCTTTTTTATTCTCAAAAATTTATTGAGCCCCTTTCATTTCTCATTTATAAATTATTTAGCAAAAAATAATTAATTAAACTTACCTTTGCAGGCTTAATTATTACTAATGCGATTACATCGAAATTTATGTTTTGCGGTTATTGACGGATTACTCCAGATCTTCAATGATGGTGAATATGCCGACAAGGTGGTACAACAACTTTTAAAACGTGATAAGCGCTGGGGGAGCCGGGATCGTGGCTTTGTGGCCGAAACCACTTATGATATTGTACGCTGGAAACGATTATATGCCGAAATTGCTAAAGTAAAAGAACCATTTTCAAGAGATGACGCCTGGAGGCTTTTTGCCGTTTGGGCCACATTAAAGGGAATAAAATTGCCGGATTGGAAATATTTTGATGCGACTCCAACCCGCAAAATAAAAGGTAAGTTTGATGAGTTGTCGAAAATCAGAAAATTTAAAGAATCTGTTCCCGATTGGATAGATGAGGAAGGCACAAAAGAACTGGGCGAAGTTTTATGGACCAAAGAGCTGGCCGCATTAAACCAACAAGCACAGGTTATATTAAGGGTAAACACGTTAAAAACCGGCAAGACCGATTTACAGTTAAAACTCCAATCTGAAAATATTGAAACCGAATTTCTACCCGGGCATCCATTCGCATTAAGATTAAAAGAACGAACCAACGTATTTAAAACTGAAGCATTTAAAAATGGCTGGTTCGAAGTACAGGATGCTTCATCTCAACTCGTAGCCACTTTTTTAGATGTAAAACCTGGGATGAAAGTTGTAGACACTTGTGCCGGTGCCGGAGGAAAAACACTCCACCTCGCCACCATTATGGAAAACAAAGGACAGTTAATAGCGATGGATATCTACGAAAGTAAACTTAAAAAGTTGAAAATTAGGGCACGCAGAAATGGAGTCCATAACGTCGAGACCAAAGTTATTGAGTCTACAAAGCCCATTAAAAAGTTATATAATAAAGCCGATAGGGTACTTATTGATGCCCCTTGCTCCGGGTTGGGTGTATTACGCAGGAATCCTGATTCTAAATGGAAATTGAGGCCTGAATTTTTAAGCCAAATAAAAGCGACACAACAAGATATATTACAACAATACTCGAGAATGGTAAAATCTGGAGGAAAATTAGTCTATGCGACCTGTTCGATATTACCATCAGAGAATCAAGAGCAAGTTCAGGAATTTTTAGAATCAGATTTGGGAAAAGAGTTTAACTTTGTTAAAGACAGGAAAATATTGGCGCATAAATCGGGTTTCGACGGGTTTTACATGGCGCTTTTAGAACGAAAATAGTAAGTCTTTATAGCAATTATTTCAGAATAGAATAGATCTTATGGTGAAGATTGGATATCGTAGCCTTTAAATTTCCATTTCGCAGTTCCCCCATCCAAATCATATATCTTGACAAAACCCGCCTCTTTCATCTTTTTGGCACATTTGGCACTGGTCTCACCCGATTTGCAATACACAATAACGGGTCTAGACTTATCTAATTTTTCAATCTCCAGCGCAAATGTGGGCGAATTATAATCAATGTTTTGAGAGTTGTCTAAAAAACCTTGCCTGCGTTCTTCCGGGGTTCTGACATCTACCAACTGAACTTCATCAATTTCAGAAAGCTCCTGTATTTCTTCGGCCGTTACAATTTCTATTTCATTGCTCATCCTGTTATTACAACTATAACTAAATACAGTCATAACAGTGAATAAAATAAAAACATTACGATTCATACAGTAGTATTAAACGGATTTAACGTTTCTTTAAGATATACTATATAGACGATAAAAAAACCAAAGTGTTACAACAAATTTTAATTTAATTCTCTATTATATCTTAATTGAGCAACCTATTGCCCTTGTTTTGGTTTCTTTAACTTCCTCGCCATTAAGCAATGCATTAACTGCATTTTCTACATATGGCTCTGTTACTGCCGAAGCATCTTTATAATTATTATCCACAGCTCCAATATATTTAACGACATTACCTGCATCGGTCTTTTGCAGGACATACATATGTGGCGTTTTTTTAGCTCCATATTGCGGAAAAATGTTTTGGTCCTCATCTATTAAATAAGGAAAAGTAAAGCCCTTTGCTGCCGCTCTTTTCTGCATGGCCTCGAAAGAATCTCCTGGTTTAATGCGCGTATTATTAGGCATAATTGCAATCACCGGATAACCTTGAGGAGCATATTTTTTATTAAGTTCATTAATACGGTCCTCATATAAAACTGCATACGGACATGTATTACAGGTAAACGTTATAATAAATCCCTTAGCATCCTTATAATCTGACATGGAAACCATATTGCCATCAACATTTTTCAATTTAAAGTCTGTAGCTATATCGCCTATATCATATCCACCACCTGCGGAATTCCCATTTTTTGTAACAAAAGCAGTTACCAGAAAAACAATAGTCAATACTGCAACGGATTTTAAAATTTTACTCGCCATAATTTTATTTGATTTATGGAGTTCGTGATTTTTCTTTGAAAAGTTCATGATCTCTAATTTAAAAATTGTTTTAATTCTGTTTCTAATTGTTTATAAGTAAATGAACGTTCATAAAATTGTCGCTTATTCTTATTATATATTATTGTTATTGGTATTGCCCCAGTCCATTTCTCGCTAACTTTTGGCATCCATGTATTCATGTCGGGATCATCGAGAGCAACAACTTTCGATTGTAAATTCTTTTCTTTTATAAAGGGCTTTAATTTTTTATCATACTGAAATGGAAAATCCAAACTCACCAACAGCACTTCAACATTCTTGTCTTTATAGCTGGTATTTAATTTTTCAAAATGAGGCATTTCCTTAATACACGGAGCACACCATGTGGCCCAAAAATTGACAACATGCGTTTTGTCGTCATTCTTATTTAGAAGCTTTTCCAGGCCATTAAAATCGTAAATTTCAAGATCGTCATAAATAACTTCGGAAACCGGAACAGCTTCCGCGACTTTATCCCTGACTTCATTTTTACAGGAATAAAAACATAGTATTACAAAAAGAAAATAGTATTTCATCTAACAGTAATTATTGGTTTTTCATGGCTATATGAAACAGACCAAATTTATGATATGAGTATGTAACGCCTAAATGTTAGGGTATATTTCATAGCCTAAAGTTAAAAATCAATCCGCTTCTCTTTATGTTTTTAACATTAATTTAGGTTTATAGTAAAATTTATCTTTTTAAGCGAAAAAATTGGTAAATCATTTTTTCATTTCTATATTTGACCCAATTAAGAATATGAACACAATTTTAAATCATACATGGTGGTGGAGTTCTCGAAACGCAATTTCGTGAATTAGACCTATAGTATATTTAAAACTCAAAATATAAAGGCTTGTCATTCACGACAAGCCTTTTTTTTGTTCTGAACCCGGTTCAGGAAGAAAAAAACGACAGTTAAATGAAAACATATAACATTCATACCCATTATAAAAAAATTCTTGCCGATACGGTTACTCCAGTGAGCATTTATCTTAAAATAAGGGACAAATACCCGAATAGTATTCTATTGGAAAGTAGCGACTACCATGCGAATGACAATAGTTTTTCATATATCTGTTGCAATCCTATTGCATCGATCAAAGTGGAAAACGAAACCATTATACAATCCTTTCCTGATAAAACAATGGTAGTCACACCAATAGAAGGCACAACTAGTGTTTCAGAAGAAATTCACCGTTTTACACAACGATTTAAGGTAAATTCCGATAAGGCCTTTAAATTCATAAACAATGGCATCTTTGGTTATATGACTTATGATGCCGTAAGATATTTTGAGGATATAGATATCGGTAAAAAAGAAGGTGCTCTCGACATTCCTGATATTTTCTATGTGGTATATCAAAATATAATTGCCATTAATCATTTTAAAAATGAGGCCTACGTTTTTGCACATTGCTTCGATACTGAAAATAATGTAGAAGATATCCTCAGGCATTTAAAAGTACAGACTTTTGCGTCTTATGATTTCGCATCAGAAGGAGAAATTGAATCCAATCTAACCGACGATGAATATAAGATTCATGTTGAGTTAGCTAAAAAACATTGTGCCCGGGGAGATGTTTTTCAATTGGTATTGTCAAAGAATTTCAGACAGGAATTTAAAGGTGACGAGTTTAATGTTTACAGAGCATTACGAAGTATAAACCCCTCACCTTACCTTTTCTATTTTGATTATGGAAACTTTAAGATTTTTGGGAGTTCACCTGAAGCCCAACTCGTTGTTAGTGACGGCAAGGCCGAAATACATCCCATCGCAGGAACCTTTAAACGTACAGGAAACGATCTTGAAGATGCCAAACTTGCCGAGCAACTTGCCACAGATGATAAAGAAAATGCCGAACATGTAATGCTGGTAGATCTGGCCCGTAATGATTTAAGCCGTCATGGTAACAATGTCACAGTAGATACCTATCGCGAAGTACAATTCTTTTCACATGTTATCCATCTTGTAAGTAAAGTTACAGGTAAAAAACATAAAGATGTATCGACAATGCAGGTTGTGGCCGACACCTTTCCGGCAGGAACATTAAGTGGTGCTCCAAAACATAAAGCCATGCAACTTATAGAAAAGTATGAAAAAACAAGCCGTGGATTTTATGGTGGAGCTATTGGTTTTATGGATTTTCAAGGCAATTTTAATCATGCCATTATGATAAGGACATTTCTAAGCAAAAACCATGAATTACACTGGCAGGCCGGGGCCGGGCTGGTGTCTAAATCAAATCCCGAAAACGAATTACAGGAAGTTTATAATAAACTGGGTGCATTAACGAAAGCCATCAAGATGGCAGAAGAGGTATAAATTATGAAACGAGCATTAATAAATTTTAAAAAAATATTTACAAAATGGAATGTTTAAAATTCCTGCCTGCCGGCAGGCAGGTTTTATAATTAATTTATTATCAAATAATTAACTAAAATTTAAACGTGTGAAAAAGATAATAGTTATAGATAATTACGATAGTTTCACTTACAATCTCGTTCATTACCTTGAAGATCTGGGTTGCGACGTTACGGTAAAACGCAACGATAAACTCACTCTAAAAGATATTGAGCCCTTCGATAAGATTGTATTATCTCCCGGTCCCGGTATTCCCGAAGAGGCCGGATTACTCAAAGAGATAATTGCAACCTATGCTTCAAGTAAGAGCATTTTAGGTGTTTGTCTGGGGCAACAGGCTATAGGAGAAGTATTCGGTGGAACTCTTATTAACCTGGATGATGTGTATCATGGTGTGGCAACCAGCGTAAACATCATTGCAGACGATGAATCCTTATTTGAGGGATTGGATAAGAACATTGAAGTTGGCCGTTATCATTCCTGGGTTGTTGATAGCAAATTGCCCGAAGCGCTCGAAGCCACCTCTGTAGATGATAATGGACAGATCATGTCACTTCGACATAAAGTATATGATGTAAAAGGGGTTCAATTCCATCCCGAATCGGTTTTGACTCCCGATGGAAAAAAAATGCTATACAACTGGATTAATCTTTAATCGTTATGAAACAATTATTAAATCGGCTTATAAATCATGAAAGCATCACCAGTGAAGAGGCCAGTCAGGTACTGGTAAATATTTCCAAAGGAGATTATAATCAGAGTCAGATAGCAGCCTTTCTCACCGTTTATATGATGCGCAGTATTACTCTTGAAGAATTAAGAGGTTTTAGGGATGCCTTATTGGAATTATGTATTCCAATAGATCTAAAAGAATTTAACGCCATAGATCTGTGTGGAACCGGTGGTGACGGTAAAGACACCTTCAATATTTCTACCTTGTCTTCATTTGTAACTGCCGGTGCAGGGGTAAACGTTTCGAAACATGGCAATTACGGCGTGTCTTCGGCTTGCGGATCATCGAATGTTATGGAATATTTAGGAATTAAATTCTCCAACGATGAAGATTTTTTGAAACAGTCAATTGATAAAGCCGGTATCTGCGTAATGCATGCACCTTTGTTTCATCCGGCAATGAAAAATGTGGCTCCCATACGTCGCGAATTGGGTGTAAAAACCTTTTTTAACATGCTGGGCCCCATGGTAAATCCGTCCTTCCCAAAAAATCAAATGGTTGGGGTTTTTAACCTGGAACTGTTACGTCTCTATGGCTATCTATACCAGAATACGGACAAAAACTATAGCATCGTTCATGCTTTGGACGGCTATGATGAGATATCGTTAACGGGAGAAACCAAGGTGATCTCGAACCATTCTGAAACCACCTTCTCACCACAGGACCTTGGGGTTTCAAAAATTGATCAGAAGTCAATATTTGGAGGAAATACCGTTGAAGACGCAGCCAAAATATTTATGAATATTATCACTGGAAAGGGTACTGAAGCACAGAATAATGTCGTTTGCGCCAATGCCGGACTTGCTATTGCAACCTCACAACAAATTGAACACAAGCAAGGCTTTGAAAAGGCCAAGGAATCATTGCTCTCAGGCAAAGGGCTTAAGGCATTACAGACAATACAGCAATTAAGCAAATAGAATGACGATACTGGATAAAATAGTAAAAGATAAGCGTGAAGAAGTCAATCTACGACGTGCTTTGATCCCGATAAGTCAATTGGAAGCGTCTGTCCTGTTCAATAAAGCTTCTATTTCATTAGCCGTTAATTTACGAAACAGCACCTCCGGAATTATAGCAGAGCACAAACGCCGTTCTCCTTCGAGGGCTGTCATCAATCAGGGTTTGAATGTTCATGATGTTGCCAAAGGATATGAAAATGCCGGCGTTTCCGGCATGTCTGTTTTAACAGACATTAAATACTTTGGAGGTTCTTTGGACGATCTACTTTTAGCGAGAGCGAGTTGTGATCTACCCTTGTTGCGCAAAGAGTTTATCATCGATGAATATCAAATCGTGGAAGCAAAGGCGCATGGGGCCGATGTTATTCTACTCATAGCAGCAATACTCACGCACGATGAGATCAAACAATTTTCTGAGCTGTCGCAAAGTTTAAATTTAGAGGTTTTGCTGGAAATACATAATGAAGCTGAACTGCAGCGATCGCTTATGCCTTCTTTGGACATGATAGGAGTGAATAATAGAAATTTAAAGACCTTTGAAGTAAATTTGGAAACCAGCGAAGTATTGAGTACAATTATCCCCGATGAATTTATCAAAGTGTCCGAAAGCGGTATATGTGCTGTCAATGCCATTAAAAAATTGAGGCCTTATGGTTATAAAGGTTTTTTAATTGGGGAGAATTTTATGAAAACCGATAACCCCGGAGCAAGTGCAAAGATTTTTATAGATGATTTAGAAACTAATTAAAAAGATTCCCGCTGATGCGGGAAATGAATATGAAACTCAAGGTATGCGGAATGAAATATTGGGACAATATGAATCAGGTGGCGAACTTGCAACCCGATTATATGGGGTTTATTTTCTATGAAAAATCGCCGAGGTATTTTAATGATATTATTCCAGATTTACCCGATTCCATTAAAAAAACAGGGGTCTTCGTTAATGAGGAATTGACCGAGGTCATTCATAAAATTAAGGCGTATGATTTGCAAGCGGTACAGTTACATGGTAATGAATCGCCGGGATATTGTAAACATTTAATGCCTTATGAGGTTGAGATCATCAAAGTATTCTCAATAAAAGATGAATTCGATTTTGAGGTATTAAAACCTTATGAATCCGTATGTGACTACTTTTTATTCGACACCAAAGGCAAATTGCCCGGAGGTAATGGCTATGCATTTAACTGGAACGTATTAAAGGACTATCCATCGGCCAAGCCCTTCTTTTTAAGTGGCGGAATTGGGCTTGATCAAGTCAATACGATAGCGTCATTCATGAGTACACCGGTATCTAAAAATTGCTACGCCATCGATGTCAATAGCAAATTCGAGATCGAGCCCGGTCTAAAAGATATGGAACAGTTAATAACATTTAAAGCGGACGTCATTACGAGGAATACCGGTGGAAATCGGGAGACGAAGTAATCTTTTGAATTGAATTAAAAATGAAAATATAACCCACCAAGAAAAAGATTGCCACTCACACCTTCGGCGTGATCGCAATGACGAAAAATAGAAGACTATGAATTACAATGTAAATGAAAAAGGATATTATGGTGAATTTGGTGGAGCGTTCATCCCTGAAATGCTTTATCCCAAATGTGGAAGAGTTACGTCAAAACTACCTGAAAATAATGAGCGAACCCGAATTCCAGGAGGAGTTCAATAAATTGTTAAAGGATTATGCAGGTCGTCCTTCCCCACTCTATTTCGCGAAACGGCTTTCGGAAAAATACAATACCAAAATTTATTTAAAACGCGAAGATCTCAATCATACCGGGGCACATAAGATCAATAATACTATTGGTCAGATCCTAATGGCAAAACGTCTTGGAAAGCAGCGTATCATAGCGGAAACGGGAGCTGGCCAGCACGGGGTGGCCACGGCAACGGTTTGTGCCTTAATGGGTTTGGAATGTATTGTTTATATGGGCGAAGTTGATATCGCCAGGCAGGCGCCCAATGTCGCCCGGATGAAAATGCTCGGTGCAACAGTGGTACCGGCACTGTCCGGAAGCAGAACCTTAAAAGATGCTACCAATGAAGCCATTCGCGATTGGATAAATAACCCTGTGGACACACATTACATCATTGGAAGCGTGGTGGGGCCTCACCCCTATCCTGATATGGTAGCTCGTTTTCAATCTGTAATTTCAGAAGAAATTCAGTGGCAATTACAAGAACATGAAGGAAGGCCCAAACCCGATTATGTCGTAGCTTGTGTTGGTGGAGGAAGTAATGCGGCCGGCGCTTATTATCATTTTTTAGAAGATCCCGAAGTCAAGCTTATATCTGTGGAGGCCGCGGGGTTGGGTATCGATTCCGGTGAAAGCGCAGCTACCTCTGTTCTGGGAAAAGAGGGCATCATTCACGGGAGTAAGACCCTGTTAATGCAGACCAGCGATGGACAGATTACCGAACCCTATTCCATTTCTGCAGGTTTGGATTATCCCGGGGTTGGCCCCATGCATGCGCATCTTTATAAATCCGGAAGAGCGGAATTCATGTCTATTACGGACGATGAGGCAATGACAGCAGGACTGGAATTATGTCAGCTTGAAGGTATAATACCGGCAATAGAAAGTTCGCATGCCCTCGCGATATTTGAACAGAAAGAATTTAAACCAAATGACCTGGTCGTTCTATGCCTCTCGGGTCGTGGTGATAAGGACCTGGATACTTACATCAATCATTTTAAACTATAATTTGTGAATAGAATCCATAAAAAACTACTGGAAGACAAAAAACTATTGTCCATATACTTTACGGCCGGTTATCCTGAACTTGAAGATACTGTAACCATAATTAAAACTTTAGAGAACAGTGGTGTTGACCTGATCGAGATTGGGTTACCTTTTAGCGACCCCCTGGCCGATGGCCCGACGATCCAGGAAAGCTCAACGCAAGCTTTAAAAAATGGAATGACCACACAGGTTTTGTTCGATCAATTAAAAGGAATCCGGAGTTCTGTGAACATTCCATTAATTATAATGGCGTATTTCAATCCCATATTGCAATATGGTGTTGAAGCATTTTGTAAAAAATGTGAGGCGATCGGTATTGATGGATTGATACTTCCGGATCTCCCTGTCGATGTTTATCACGATAAATACAAAGCAATATTTGAAAGTTATGGTCTCATAAATGTATTTTTAATAACGCCTCAAACCGGTGAGGAACGTATCCGGTATATCGATTCCCTTACAGTCGGATTTATTTATATGGTCAGCACTTCGAGCGTTACAGGAATACAATCCGGGTTTGGAAATACCGAAGTCGATTACTTTAAACGGATCGCGGATATGAACCTCAACAATCCGCAAATTGTTGGTTTTGGAATTAGCAACAGTAAAACCTTTTCACAGGCCACTAAATACGCGAAGGGCGCCATAATTGGAAGTGCTTTCATTAAACACCTTGCAGATAATGGCGTTAATAAGATTGATGATTTTGTAAGAGCTGTGAGATCTTAATTAATCCACATAACTAAGGGAAAAGAATGTTAAACCAAGTATCAAAAATACTCCTGGTATTGCATAACCCTAAAATCGAAGGTGTTGAATTTCGAATTTTTATGCTTCATTTCACGGTATAAAGGCATACTCCCTACGGCCCGGTTTGCAGAGCCCGAGGAAGAGGTTAAGGAAACCGTTTTTATAATTCGATCAAATTTGACAGATTCCTTCCCCCGAATGCTCGGGGTCGGAATGAGGAACTGATGAACTCTGGGAATTTCATTCGAGACTAGTTCTAATTTTAAGTTGTGATCTTTAAGGTGTTTCCTGAAAAAATATTCAGGCCCGTTCTTACTGTTACCTCCAATAAACAGCAGCGTATCAATTTTTTGAAATTGTTTTAAATAGCCGATCAGGTTTCTAAGCTTAATGTTTTTCATCCCAAGGTCGGAAGCATCTATTTTTTCACGTTCACAGCTCTCCACAATATCACAGATTCCAATGTTGTGTTCAATTAAAAAATGTTTACGCTGTTCAATGGCCTCGTCGGAATTATCGTAATGCAGATCTAAATCATGGATTTTGTCTATGTAAAGCCATAAGGAGTTGTAGTAACTCCCGTAGCAAAAATCGACATCCTTTTCCAATAAATCCCCTTTTGAAAAACGTGGTGGTGGTAGTGTCCCCACGATTAGTTTGGTAGTGTTTTCCCTTATAAATGGTTGATATGGATGTTTATGAAAGAACAGTGAGCAATTAATTTCTTAAATGAATTTAGCGGTAATCTAAAATACTAAAAAAAATAGTATCTTTCTCAACTAAACCTAAAACAACGAACATGGGAAAAGGGGACAAAAAAACCAGGCGTGGAAAAATAACTATGGGAACCTATGGTGTAAGACGTCCTAAGAAAAAAAATAAATCTATAATAGTTATCGCTAAGGCGAAACCTAAAGCGGCCGCAAAGGCAAAACCTAAAGCGGCAGCTAAACCCAAACCAGCCGCCAAACCCAAACCAACTGCCAAGACCAAACCGGCCGCCACCAAGGCTACGGCAGATGCGAAAGCTGAAGCAAAAGCCGAGCCTAAAGTTGAGACAAAGACAGAACCAAAAATTGAGGCAAAGGCAGAGCCAAAAACTGAAGCAAAGGCTGAACCAAAAACTGAAGCAAAGGCAGAACCAAAAACTGAGGCAAAGGCTGAACCAAAAACTGAAGCAAAGGCAGAACCAAAAACTGAAGCAAAGGCAGAACCAAAAACTGAGGCAAAAGCAGAACCAAAAACTGAGGCTAAAACAGAAACTGATAAACCTGCCTCCGACAAGGCTACGGCAGACACGAAAGCAGAAGAGGATAAAAAATAATTATAGTATTATTGTCGGTGGGGTAAGCGTGTAATTGAACTCATCTTGACTTTTTGTTTTTAACCGAAAATGAGATAAAATTTGTTCAGATGAGGTGCTTTTTGCAAGGTATAGCAGTGCTACACGTAAAAAAAGTAACGAAATATGAGCGAATTTGAGCCGTTTTTTAGGAAATAGAAAAAGTCAAGATAAGTTCATTACCTGATAAACACCAATTCGGTTTCAGTGGACATGGAATCGCTAAACCCATAACCCTGGTAATTAAACCCTTTAATATCCTCGATAGTATTGGCATTTATATCGATGATATAGCGCGTCATATAACCCCTGGCCAGTTTTGCGAAGGTCATTATGGACTTATACTCACCATTTTTAAAATCTTTAAACACCGCAGTAACTACAGGAACTTTCAATGCTTTAACATCAATGGCCTTAAAATATTCATTACTTGCGAGGTTTAAGAACAGTTCATCATCATCCAGTTCATCATTTAACGATTGTGTGATTTTTTTACGCCAGAATTCGTATAAATTTTTATTCTTCCCCACGGGAAATTTGCTTCCCATTTCCAATCGGTAAGGCTGTATTAAATCTAATGGTTTCAATACCCCGTACAACCCCGAAATTATTCTAATCGTATCTTGAATCTTATCGAGCTTATTTGGCAAAACGGAATACACATCCAGTCCGCGGTATACATCACCACTAAACGCGTAAATGGCCTGTCGCGCATTATCTTTGGTGAAGGGTAAATGCCATTCCTGATTGCGTTCATAATTGAGCTGGCCCAAATTACCGGATATACCCATAAGTTTTGATAATGATCTTGCCGATTTCTTTTTAAGCAATCTATTTAGTCGCCCAGATTCTGCCAAAAAACAAGATTCGCTTGTTAGGCTTGTGGGTAATTGGCTTTCAAAATTCAAAGATTTTGCCGGTGATAAAACTAATTTCATATTTCTTTCCCACGCCCGCCTGATCCATTCGGGCAGGAAAGTGGAAATCTTATTTTAATTAATAAAAATTTTATGTATCAAATTTACAATTACTCTTTAATATTTTATAAAGTACATCACAAATATTTACAATAGCAGTATTACTAAAATTTATATAAGGAATAATTAGATATGACGATCCTTAGAATAGTGCCTCCATTTTTCGATGCATTCCATCATATCGCCGGGAATTTCAGAATTAAACCGTACGAACTTGCCGGATTCGGGATGCTCAAAACCTAAGGTCCTGGCGTGCAGTGCCTGCCTTGGCAATACTTTAAAACAGTTATCTACAAATTGCTTGTATTTGGTAAATGTTGTACCTTTTAAAATGCGTTCGCCACCGTAACGTACATCGTTAAACAAGGTATGCCCGATGTATTTCATGTGTACACGTATTTGGTGTGTGCGTCCCGTTTCTAATTTACAGGATATCAAAGTTACATATCCCAGACGTTCTAAAACTTTATAATGGGTAACTGCGGGTTTTCCCATTACGGCATCATCGCCTTCAAACACCATATTTTGTAATCTGTTTTTAGGATTTCGGCCAATATTTCCATCTATTGTACCTTCGCTGGCATCTACATTTCCCCAAACCAAAGCAAGGTATTCTCGCTCGCTTGTTTTTTGGGCAAATTGATTGGACAAATGTGCCATGGCTTTTTCGGTTTTGGCCACTACCAATAACCCGCTGGTATCCTTATCGATGCGATGTACTAAGCCCGGCCTGTTGCTCGAATTTTTTGGTAAGTTATCAAAATGATAGATCAGTGCATTTATTAATGTTCCCGAATAGTTGCCATGTCCGGGATGAACCACCTGCCCCGCAGGCTTATTAACAACCAAAAGTGTATCGTCCTCGAAAATAATATCAAGAGGGAGGTCTTCTCCTACTAAAAGGAATTCGGGTGGCGGATGAGACAATAAAACCTTTATTTCATCAAACGGTTTTACCTTGTAATTGGATTTTATCGGTGTTCCATTAACGAAAATACTACCATCCTTTGCAGCTTTCTGGATTTTATTACGTGTTGCATTTTCGATAAAATTCATTAAATACTTATCGATACGTAAAGGATGCTGCCCCTTTTCTACAATAAACGCATAGTGTTCGTAAAGTGAATTCTCTTCTTCTAATGGGATATTATTTTCCACCTGGATCTAATTAGATGAGCGTTTACCATTACCCAGTACCAAATCTAATTTCGTCGTTTTTTCTAATAAGGTTCCGGGTTTTACTGTCTCGCCTTTATATTTTACCGCCAGCACCTCGTTCTTTCCGATATCGTTTGCATAAGTTATATTGCCAATAACAAATCCCAGGGCCTCAAGAGCGGGTTTTGCCTGGCGTATGGTGCGACGGGTAATATTCGGCACAGCTACTTTTCTATATCCTGAAGGGTTTAAGGATAAATATATTTTTCGGTTTTCCTTTACCAGGGATCCCGCGATGGGCAATTGATCGATTACCGAATACTTTGGATAATTGGGATTATAATTGGCCGAATCCTGAACTACCAATTGAAGATCTCTATCATCCAGCTCCATTTGTACAACATCCAGAGTTTTTCCTTTCAAAGTAGGAACTTCAATAAATTCGCCATGATTTGTAGAAAATTTCAGCCATTTTAGAATTCCGAAACTTAAAAGAACAATAACAGCTATGGCTAAAGCGATTTGTCTTAAAAAAACTTTACTCGTAACAAATTTAATAAGGCTCATGTGTATTAATAATATTTGGTAAAACTACATAAATTTATGTTTTCGAAATTTAATTATTTAAACTTTCGTTTTTATAAGTACGTTATATAAATATAAAAAGGCTTTCGAATTACTTAAAATAAATGATATTTTTACAGAACGATTAAAACGGTGGATTATTGATCTCTGAAATTAACATATTAAAATGAAAAAGCATATTGCCATTATTATGGGAGGTTATTCCAGCGAATATGAGATCTCTTTAAAAAGCGGGAATGTTGTTTTGAATCTTTAGATGTGTCAAAATATACGATCTATCGGGTTCATATTTTTAAAGAAAAGTGGGTTTATGTTGATGACAATAAAATGGAATACCCTATCGATAAAAACGACTTTTCGGTCAATGTAAATAATAACAAGATCGTTTTTGATTGCGTATTTAATGCGATACACGGTACCCCGGGAGAAGATGGTTTTATGCAGGCCTACTTTAATCTGCTCAATATCCCGCATACAAGTTGTGGCATGTATCAGGCAGCCCTTACTTTCAATAAGCGTGATTGTTTGAGTGTCCTTAAAACTTATGGCGTTAAAACCGCTGAGTCCTACCATTTAAATCATGGTGATTCTTATAAAAAAAGAGACATTATTGGTAGGGTTGGGTTGCCCTGTTTTGTTAAAGCCAATAAAGCAGGAAGTAGTTTTGGAATCGTTAAAGTGTATAAACAAAAGGACCTTAAAAATGCCATGGAAGTGGTCTTTGAAGAAGATGACGAAATCATTATCGAATCCTTCCTCGATGGCATCGAAGTATCTGTTGGAGTAATTACTTTTAAGGGAAAAACTAAAGTTTTGCCCATTACAGAAATTGTTAGCAATAACGATTTCTTTGATTATAAGGCCAAGTATCTTGGCGAATCTCAGGAAATTACACCGGCAAGAATTAGCGATGATATGGCCAAAAAAGTGAAGGCGGTAGCCAAAAAGGTCTATGAAGTGTTGAGAATGAAAGGTTTTTCGCGAAGTGAATTTATCTTTAAAGACGGGGAGCCCCATCTTTTAGAAGTAAATACCGTTCCGGGATTTACCAAAGAAAGTATTTTACCTCAACAAGCCCTTGCTGCCGGAATTAGTTTAGCCGAATTATTTGGGAATGCCATTGAGGAGGCTTTGAATAATTAAAATTCATTAACTTTATAAAAAGTTTGTTATTCCGTACTTCCTGCCCAAATGGATCAGGCGGGGATTCGGAATCCAAATAATTAATTAAAAGATTCCTGCTTCCGCAGGAAATAATATGAAAAAAGCATTATTTCCCGGGTCGTTCGACCCCTTAACTTTAGGCCATTACGACATTATTAAAAGAGGTGTTACCCTTTTTGATGAAGTTATTGTGGCCATTGGGATCAATGCCGACAAAAACTATATGTTTTCCCTTGAACAACGTCAGCAATTTATAGAAGACGCTTTTACCGATGAGCCTAAAATTAAAGTAGTTACCTATAAAGGACTTACCGTAGATTTTTGTGAGGAAATAGGCGTTGGTTTTATATTACGCGGACTTCGTAACCCGGCAGATTTTGAATTTGAAAAGGCCATCGCGCACACCAATCGTGACCTGGCCCCTATTGAAACTGTATTTCTTTTAACCTCGGCACAAACATCATATATCTCTTCTTCCATTGTACGGGACGTTATAAGGAATGATGGCGATTACACTAAATTGGTTCCTAAAAGCGTAAGGGTAAAGAAATGAAGGCATTTGATATAAACTTTCTGGATCATGTAGCCATTCGTGTTAAAGATATGGATGTTTCTATCGCATGGTATGCAAGAGTTATGGGCTTAAAGCAATACAGACTTGAAGAATGGGGGGATTTCCCTGTATTTATGCTGGCCGGAAAATCGGGTGTTGCCATATTTCCTGCAAATATGGACCACGAAAAACTGAATCCATTATCACGAAATGTAAAAATCGACCATTTTGCTTTTAATGTTTCAAACGAAGATTTTAAAAAAGCACAATTATATTTTAATGAGATAAACCAGCAATTTGAATTCCAGGACCATCATTATTTTCATTCCATTTACTTAAAAGATCCCGATAATCATAAGGTAGAATTAACTACAATATTGGTTGACGAAGAAGCATTCTATAAGTAATTATTGCGGCTCATATTCAAAAAGCCCTTTGGTAAATTTTTCCGGATTTGCGGCCAGGTAATATCGCGGATCATCAACATCTTCGACGATCACTTCTCGGAATTTAGGGCTTGATTTATACAACAGAATTTTACAGTCTTCACTTAAATGTTTCAGTTTAATAGACTTCCCTTCAGCTTCATATTTTTTAACCAGATTGAAAATTGCTTCAAGAGCAGAATGGTCGCTTACTCGAGATTCCACAAAGTCGATCTCCACATTTTGCGGATCGTCCTTTACATCGAATTTTTCATTAAAGGCAATGACAGACCCAAAAAACAGCGGCCCCCAAATCTCATAGACCTTCGTTCCGTCTTCCTTCACCCTCTTACGGGCCCTGATACGTTTTGCGTTTTCCCATGAAAATACCAAAGCACTTATAATAACGCCCGCAATAACGGCTATTGCCAAATCGAATATTACTGTTAAGGCCGATACTGCAACTAAAACAATGACATCGGTAATCGGGATCTTATTTAATATCCTAAAACTACTCCAAGCAAAGGTCCCGATAACAACCATAAACATTACACCAACCAAAGCGGCAATTGGCACCTGTTCAATCAAGCTTGAACCAAATAAGATAAATGCCAATAGAGCTAAAGCAGCCACAATTCCGGAAAGCCGGCCTCTTCCTCCTCCTTTTATATTAATTAGGGATTGTCCTATCATGGCACAGCCTCCCATGCCACCAAAAAATCCTGTAACGATATTTGCCCCACCTTGAGCCAAACACTCCCTGTTAGAATTTCCCCTGGTTTCGGTAAGTTCGTCAATTAAATTAAGGGTCATTAAGGATTCGATCAATCCGATCGCCGCAAGAATTAAAGCATAAGGGCCAATAAATTTTAAAGTTTCCAAACTGAACGGAACTTTATTAAAGATATCGAATTGAAATAGCGGTAATCCACCCTTCAGGCCTTCACCCCCGCCTTCATGTATAAAACTTCCGACGGTTGCAACATCAACATTTCCAAATATTACAATTGCGGACACTGCAAGGATTGCTAAAAGAGCTTCGGGTAATTTTTTTGTGAGTTTAGGAAGCCCAAACATTATACCCATTGTAAGTAATACCAGTCCTATCATGATCCAAAGTTGAGCACCATGCATCCAGACGGATTCACCATTATCCAGAGTCATAAACATGCCAAGTTGAGATAAAAATATAACGATCGCTAAACCGTTTACAAATCCCATCATTACAGGATGGGGAATCAGACGAACGAACTTCCCAAGTTTTAAAATACCGGCAAACATTTGTATTATTCCCATTAGGATAACTGTAGCAAACAAATAATAGAGTCCCAGATTCTCGCCTTCAGCTCCCATTGCATTTCCTTCGGCTACCAAAGCCACCATGACCACTGCCAAAGCTCCGGTGGCGCCACTTATCATTCCCGGTCTTCCTCCAAAAATGGCGGTAATTAAACCAATCATGAATGCGGCATAAAGTCCCACCAACGGGTCCACACCTGCAACAAAAGCAAAGGCAACAGCTTCGGGCACTAAGGCCAGTGCTACAGTTATTCCACTTAAAATATCGTTTTTTGCATTTGCTGCTCGCTTTCTAATAAACTCGGTCATGATGGTCGTATTTTCGAGCTGCAAAAATACAGCTATTAATATGTCTTATAAGGCTTATTTTTTTAATTTATATCCAGGTTACTCATGGATTTGACTTTGAATAGATAAACCGGTAACTTGGATCCATAAAACCATGATAAATACAATTTCTAAAATATATTCTCCTAATTTAATCATGCGGGTTTACAATGTTGATGATGCCGAAGTATTAATTGAAGCTCTTACACCAAACATCGACCATATGTTGCCCTGGATAACATGGGCAAAAGATGAACCGGAATCCCTGGAAGACAAACAGGACAGAATTCGAATGTGGAACAACAATCATCTGCAAAATATAGATTACTACACTTATGGAATATTTACAATTGCAGACGAGAAAATGATAGGGACCGTATATCTCTTTACAAGGCGAGGTAAAGGCATTCTTGAAATTGGATATTGGATTGACAAAAATGAAACCGGCAAGGGATATGCCACAGAGTGTTCTTATGCCGTAACAAAACTTGCATTTGAACATATTAATATTGAGAAAATGGAAATCCATTGTGATACGGAAAATGCGGCCAGTTCGAAAATACCTGAAAAGTTAAGTTATCGTAATGAATTCGATTACAGAGTACTGGAAAAGGATAAGAATGGTCGGAGAAGAGTATTTAAGGCCTGGGTATTATTTAAAGAAGAGTTTAAAACAAGTCCCCGATATGAACCCCTTATATTTTTTGATAAAATTTAAATCAATCCCTTAATATTGGCATAGGAATTTTCCATCGCCTTATCGATTTGTGCTTTATTTAACCATTCCACTTTAGTAATGCCTTCCTCCTCCTGAGCCTTGAGGGGACCGTCATAACTGGTTTTCATTTCGAACCAATAGGTTATCTTAATTTTGTATTTCCCGTTGCGTTTAAAGATATGATAGGTCATTTCCAAAGGCTTGGTGATTTTTAAGTCCTTAACCCCGGTTTCTTCCTCAACTTCCCGTATGGCAGTTATAGCAATGGTTTCTTTATCTTCGGCCTTCCCTTTTGGTAAATCCCATTTATCATTTCTATAAATAAATAGCACCTCGCCCTTGTCGTTATAGACTTTACCTCCACCTGCAATAACGTTTGGTAATTTCTTCAGGAATTTTTTTATCAGATTCTCCTTATCGGAATCTATTAGCCTAACGGAACGTATATTTTTGTTTTGCAAATCCCTAATAACCTTTTCAACACTTACTGTATCCAGAAGATAGTTCTTAAAATTAGTTTCAGGTTCAACTATGGTGGTTAAAATTATGGGTTTATCGTTAACAAATATTTGATACATATTCTTTAAAAACAAAATATAACACTGCAAAAATTATTAATTTTTTACGTAGTTTTGCGGCTATGATTTTCAACAAAAATACGGCAAAAAAGACTGCCGAAGTCCTATTGCAAATAAAAGCAATAAAATTGAGTCCGCAAGAACCTTTTACCTGGACCTCCGGATGGAAGTCTCCAATATATTGTGATAATAGAATTATATTGTCTTTCCCTCCTATTCGCAATTATATAAGAGAAAAAATGGCGAAATTCATTGAAAGACACTATGGAAAACCCGATGTTATCGCCGGAGTGGCTACCGGAGCCATTGGCATTGGTATTTTAGTTGCCGAATATATGGGGTTACCTTTTGTATACGTTAGACCTGAAGCCAAAAAGCATGGCCGCCAAAACCAGATTGAAGGGTTTGTACAAAAAGGTCAAAATGTTGTGGTTGTTGAGGACTTAATTAGTTCTGGTAAAAGTAGTTTGAACGCCGTTAAAGCACTTAAAGCGGCCGGATTAAATGTAAAAGGCATGGTTGCCATATTTTCTTATGAGACCGATATTGCTATCGAAAATTTTGAAAAAGAAGCTGTTACGCTTCATACCTTAAGTGATTATGAGAACTTGCTGGAACAGGCACTGGATACCCATTACATTAACAGTAAGGAATTAAAAACCTTATCACAATGGAATTCCAATCCAAGTGAGTGGAACGCCAATTGATATTTTTAAGAATAGAGATAAAAGATCATAGAATAAAGACGTAAACCGGGTGAATGAATCCCAACACCCAGGACATATAACCTAAGACCTAACAGCTAAATTATGAATTTAGAATCTCCAAAAGTAACTATCGACAAATCAGCTCAGGAACTGTTTGATTTTTTGACCAAAGTTGAAAATTTTGAGAAATTGATGCCCGAGAATATGAGCAAGTTTGAAATGTTGGGAAATGACAAATTCTTATTTGCGTTAAAAGGAATGCCTGAAATAATTCTGCAAAAGAAAGAAGAAATAGCTCCTCATAAAATTGTATTGGGGGCGGCTGGTGGCAAATTAGATTTCTCTTTAACTGGAAATATTACCGAGATCAATGCACATAAAAGTGAAGTGCAGTTGGTGTTTTCCGGAGATTTTAATCCAATGATGGGTATGATGATAAAAGGCCCCATCAGTAAATTCATCGAAACCTTAGTTGTTAACCTAAAAGGTGCTTAATTAGTACAATAACTGTATTTCCTTTAGATCAAATTCTTTTAAAATATTGTCTTCAAGCAAAACCTGAAGATTACCATCATTACTTATTCCTTTAATAAACCCGGCAAATTTATGTCCTTCAACATCCCTGAAGGTTGAGGGTTTATTTTTTCTGAAAAGCATTTTTTCATATTCGGTTTTCAAATCTTCCATGCCATCCTTATTTAAGAGCTTAAAGTAATATTTTAAATTATTAATAATAACATGCATTAATTCATCAATATTAAAAACCGTTCCGGTAATGGTTTTTAATGATGTTGCGTTAGGTAAACCTTCAAATTTGGACTGATTAACATTTAGGCCTATGCCTATTATAGAAGCTTCGAGCTTGGTGTCCTTTATGACATTTTCGATTAAAATCCCGCAAATCTTTTTGTTATCTGACAAAATGTCGTTAGGCCATTTTACAAATAATTTCGGAATGTTAAAGCCTTGCAAGGATTTTATAACAGCCAGGGAAGTCACGATACTTATAAAGAACTGGTTTTTAACCGCAATACTTAAACCGTGTTTAAAAACACTACATGTGAGGTTTTTAGAATTTTCGGAACTCCACAATGTTCCCATTTGTCCTCTGCCATGAGTTTGATGTTTAGCCGAAACACAGGTATAATCTTCTATTTTCTCCTTATCACTTAATTGTTTTAAATAGGAGTTGGTTGAATCGGTGGCATTAAGTTTGATTATATGCATAAAGGATAAAAAAATTAAATTATATATTTCTTAAGATTAATAGGGGTGTAAAGAGCCAAAAAAATAATAACTTTGTGCAAAATTAAAAAATTTTAATGACGAAAGAAAAAAGTAACGCAGATCTGCTGATAACAACTATTTTAGATGGAATTGAAGATGTAAAAGGACAAGACATAAACATATTAGATTTAAGAGCGTTAGAAAACACTGTTTGCGATTATTTTATTATTTGCGAAGGAACATCAAACACACAAGTTAACGCCATAGTAAATTCCATTCAGAAAAAAGTAAGTAAAGAAACTAGGGATAAACCCTGGCATATTGAAGGCAGCGACAATGCCGAGTGGGTTTTAATGGATTATGTAAATGTAGTGGTGCATGTGTTTCAAAAACACATTAGAGAATACTACGACATTGAAAGCCTTTGGGGTGATGCTCAAACAACAGAAATAAAAACGAGTTACTAAAAAAAAATTAATGTCAAACAATAAAAAAATAAATAATAAAAAACCTAAACTTAATCCGTATTGGGTTTACGGATCTATAATAGCTATATTTTTAGTATTCAATATTTTTTCGGGTGGATTGAGTTCATCGAGTGGAAGCCTTAGCTCCCCGGCTCAATTCTTTGAGTACTTAAAAAATGGAGATGTAGAAAAAGTTGAAATAGTTAACAGGCGGGAGGCCAAAGTTTATTTAACAAATGCAGCACTTTCAAAAGAAGTACATAAAAAGTCCATTAAGCCTTCAATTTTGTCAATTTCCGGAAGATCTCCGAATTATCAATTTGAATTTGGCGATTTACAAAATTTTGAAAACCAATTAAGACAAGCTCTTGAAGATAATGATTTAACGACCACCATAAATTATGAAACCGAGCAAAATGTTTGGGGAGATTTTCTTTTAACTCTGCTTCCGTTTGTATTAATCATTGGTGTTTGGATCTTTATAATGCGAAGAATGTCGGGTGGTGCCGGAGGAGGAGCAGGTAGTCAGCTATTTAATATAGGTAAATCGAAAGCTAAACTTTTTGACCAAAATACCGAAGTTAAAACTTCGTTTAAGGATGTAGCGGGATTAGAAGGCGCCAAAGAAGAGGTACAGGAAATTGTAGATTTTCTGAAAAACCCGGAAAAATATACCTCATTAGGTGGTAAAATTCCTAAAGGTGCCATACTTATCGGAGCCCCGGGAACAGGTAAAACTTTATTGGCAAAGGCAGTAGCAGGTGAGGCTCAAGTTCCATTCTTCTCGCTATCGGGATCGGATTTTGTTGAAATGTTTGTTGGTGTCGGAGCTTCCAGAGTACGGGATTTATTCAAGCAGGCCAAAGAAAAGGCTCCTTCAATTATTTTTATTGACGAGATAGATGCCATCGGTAGAGCCAGAGGTAGAAATGCGATGTCCGGAGGTAATGACGAGCGGGAAAACACCCTAAATCAGTTATTAACAGAAATGGATGGATTTGCAACAAATTCCAATGTAATTGTAATTGCCGCAACCAACAGGGCAGATATTCTGGATAAAGCACTTATGCGTGCAGGGCGTTTTGATAGGCAGATATTTGTAGATTTACCGGATGTTAGGGAGCGAAAAGAAATCTTTAAGGTCCATTTAAAACCGCTTAAAAAAGCACAAGGATTAGACACTGAATTTTTGTCGAAACAAACCCCTGGATTTTCCGGTGCCGATATCGCTAACGTTTGTAACGAAGCCGCATTAATTGCAGCCAGAAAAGGTAAAAAGTCCGTTGGCAAACAAGATTTTCTCGATGCTGTAGATAGAATTATAGGTGGACTTGAGAAAAAAAATAAAATAATAACCCCCGAAGAGAAAAAGGCAGTGGCTTTCCATGAAGCTGGACATGCTACTGTAAGTTGGATGTTAGAACACGCAGCCCCTTTGGTAAAAGTCACTATTGTTCCAAGGGGAAGATCGCTAGGCTGCGGCCTGGTATTTACCCGAAGAACGTTTAATAGTTAGGCCCGAGCAAATGTTGGACGAAATGTGCGCAGCTTTGGGTGGCCGTGCTGCCGAAAAAGTTATTTTTGATAAGATTTCTACAGGTGCTTTAAGCGATTTGGAAAAAGTGACCAAGCAGGCCAGGGCCATGGTAACTATTTATGGACTTAGTGATAAAATTGGAAATTTAACCTATTACGATTCTTCAGGCCAAAATGAATTTGGATTCACAAAACCCTATAGCGAGCAAACCGCAGAATTAATAGATAGAGAAATTTCCGATATTATAGAAAAGCAATATCAACGGGCTTTAAAGATTTTGGAAACTAATAAAGATAAACTTACTCAACTTGCCAATGTTTTGCTGGAAAAGGAAGTGATTTTTAAGAAAAACCTGGAAAAAATATTTGGAAAAAGACCCTTTGCAGATAAAGAAGAAGCATTGGCCAAAGAAGCATAATTGCATTATTATTCGCCAAATTGAGAGGGATTAAATTAAGTTTTTATATATTTGATATCGAACATATTGAAAATTGTTTAATAGCGAAACCCTATGAATCTTTTTCGTAAAATTTTTGGTTCATCCGGTGATTCCCAAGATCATATTAAAGATGAAGGGAGAAGCAAATATATGCCCGATATTAAGCTGCCGATTGATGAGCGTTTTACTATTAATTTTAAAGCCAACGGGGGGAAATTTTTGTATTGCGAGGATTTGAACGAAGTGAATCAAAACCTCAATTATATTCTTCAGGAGAACGATTGGAAGGAAAAGAAGGTCTTGCTATTGGACGATAATTTGGCTCAAAAATTCAAGTCTTTTAATTTTGAAGTGAGTAAAGTCGGTAATGACTGTGAATTCTTTTTAACAACTTGTGAATTTTTGATTTCCAATGATGGATCTTTATTAATTTCATCTAATCAAATTGCCGAAAAAAGACTCAAAGAACTTCCTCCAAACTTTATTATTTTTGCCACAACAAGCCAGTTTGTAGAGACCATAAGCGAAGGCTTAAGGGGTATTAAGGAGAAAAACCGGATGAAAATACCAACAAATATTACTACAATAAAACACTTTAAAAATTGCGACGATAAAGATTTCCTTAGTTACGGTAGCAGTTCGAAAAACTTATATTTGCTCTTATTAGAAGACTTATAAATGAAAGAACTTAGAATCAGGGCATTATCAGGTATTTTATACGTCGCCTTATTCTTACTTGCACTAAATTCCCAATATGCCCTTACAGGATTATTTTTTGTTTTCGGTTTAGTCTGCCTTGTTGAATTCAATAAGCTCATTCAGCTTAAAGGTATTGTTTCTTATCTTATATTCATCTTACTCTATATTGTGTTTTCCTATTGGCAATTGTTTGCAGAATCGAACGAAGGCTTTAGTGAAGCAATTCAAATATTGCATGTCCTTACTATTTTTGTGCAATTATTTCTTATAAGGGATCTGTTTTATGAAAAAACACTCCCACTTTTTATAACCAAGCGATATATTAATACAACCTTTTATTTATCAAGTGCGTTCATTTTTTTAATTCTTATTGCAGATTATTACGAAACCTTTAATCCAAACATCTTGCTCGGAACCTTTATTTTAGTTTGGGTCAATGATACTTTCGCTTATTTAATTGGAAAGACCGTAGGAAAACAAAAGTTATTCCCACGTATCTCACCCAAAAAAACTGTTGAAGGCTTTTTGGGTGGCCTGTTCTTTTCATGTGTGAGCAGCTATTTTATTGCTAAATTTACAGGGACATTAGATTTTACAACATGGCTTATTATGAGTATAATTATTAGCGTGTTTGGCACATTAGGCGATTTAATAGAGTCTAAATATAAACGACAAGCCAATGTAAAAGATAGCGGCGTGATCATGCCCGGACATGGAGGGTTACTGGATCGTTTAGATAGTATTATTTTTGCAGCTCCATTTATTTATTTGTTTCTAAGGTTAATAAATTATGTTTCATAAGGAAGGCCATAAAATCATATTTGCAACTTTAGTTTTTATTGTGGCCTCATTTTTACTAATTGATAGTTTTATTCAAATAGCCTGGCTTCAAACTTTCCTGGAAATTATTTTACTTATATTTTTTATCCTTATTCTTCAATTCTTTAGAAATCCGAAGCGGCAGACTATTTTAAACAATAGTCAGGTGCTTGCCCCGGTTGACGGAAAAGTTGTTGTTATTGAAGAAGTTTTTGAAAAGGAATATTTTAAGGAAAAGCTTATACAGGTGAGTGTTTTCATGTCACCCTTAAATGTTCATGTTACGCGATATCCTGTTGGGGGAAACATTGCTTATAGTAAATATCATCCCGGGAAATATTTTGTGGCGTGGCATCCTAAATCCAGTGAAGAGAACGAACGTACAACGGTTGTAGTGGATAATAACACTTACGGTAAGGTCCTTTATCGTCAAATTGCCGGAGCTATGGCCAGACGCATTGTCAATTATGCGAAGGAAAATAATGAAGTAACTCAAGGGGCAGATTCTGGGTTTATAAAATTTGGTTCGAGAGTGGATTTATTTTTACCTTTAGATACTAATATAAAAGTGAAACTTAACCAAAAAGTCCGTGGTGGACAAAGTGTTATTGCCGAATTGTAATGACATCTAAAGAAATTGACATAGAATTTCAAAATGCTGTAAATCGGGTTAACGCCCATAAGGATCCGTTTCCTGCCGATTATTTATTGCGCTTATACGCCTATTATAAAAAGGCGACCAACGATTACGGGAGGCCCAGTAGTAGCAAAGCTATTATTAATGCCTTTAAGACCAACGCACTATTTCAAATTAAGAACATTAGCCAGGATGAAGCTAAAACTATCTATATTGAACTCGTAAACGATTACTTTTCGCCAAAGGAGTAATCAAATGTATTGGTGTCGATTTTGTATCTTCAGAAAATGAAACGAGCATTAATAAATTATAAAATAATATTCACCAGACAGAATGTTTAAAATTCCTGCCTGCCGGCAGGCAGGTTTAATGTGAGAACGTAGTGGTTGCACACGTTCTTAATTTTATAATTAATTTATTTTTAAATTATTAACTAAAATTTAAACGTGTGAAATTAAACTATCCCAGTATCATAATACTATGTTTTGCTATGATGACAATACAGTCCTTTTCCCAAAATAAAAGATTAAGAGATTACGGTGTAGAGATTGGAATCTTAAAAACCGGGGTAAATAATGCCATTACCGATGTTGAGGGTGTTAAAGTAGGCCATGAAACTTTAATAATAGGTGATAGTATTCGAACAGGAGTAACGGCGATATTACCACATTGGGGAAATATATTTCAGCAAAAGGTTCCCGCGGCAATTTATATTGGCAATGGTTTTGGTAAGCTGGCAGGATACAGCCAGATTAAAGAATTAGGTAATATAGAAACACCTATTATACTAACGAATACCTTAAGTGTTCCAGCTGCTTCCAATGCCCTGATCACTTATACTTTGGGGTTACCTGGCAATGAAAATGTAAGCTCTGTCAATTCGGTTGTGGGAGAAACAAATGACGGTTGGCTCAATGATATAAGGGGGCGGCATATCACCGAAGGCCACGTTTTAAAGGCTATACGAAATGCAAAATACGGAATCGTCGCTGAAGGCAATGTCGGTGCAGGAACCGGAACCCGCTGTTTTGAATATAAAGGGGGCATCGGGACGGCATCACGTGTAATTCCGGAATCTTCGGGAGCCTATACTGTCGGTGTTCTGGTACAAACCAATTTTGGAGGTGTTTTTGAATTAAACGGCGTTCCTATAGCCAAAGAACTAAATACCTACCCCGATAAATATCGGGAAAGCATGGACGGGTCTTGTATGATGGTCGTAATTACCGATGCGCCCTTAGATTCGCGAAACCTGGAAAGGCTCGCCAAACGTGCTATGTTAGGACTGGCGAAAACCGGTGGTATCGCCTCCAATGGCAGCGGCGATTATGTGATCGCTGTTTCAACAGCAAAAGAAAATTTAATTCCACATTCCAGTGATGCATCAACAAATGATACAAAAGTATTGCGAAATGAAGCTGTTACGCCCTTATTTCTGGCGACCATCGAAGCTACTGAAGAAGCGATTTTAAATTCTTTGTTTGCTGCTGAAACGATGACTGGGAGACAAGGGCATACAGCCAATGCCCTGCCTATGGATAAAATACTTGCTTTATTGAAAAAATATAATAAAATAAAGGGCAAAGAATAACCATAACACCTCAATTGTTGCACATTCGTAGTAAATTCAATACTATTATTCCAAACTCGCCAAACTTGCTTTAAGCGTCTCAATTTTAGCTAATGCATCGGCTTCCTTTTTCTTTTCGGTCGCCACTACCTGTACTGGTGCTCCAGCCACAAATCGTTCGTTGGAGAGTTTCTTTTGTACCGATCTTAAAAAACCTTCGGTATAATTTAATTCTTCGGTGAGTTTTGCAATCTCTGAGGCAACATCAACACTACCCTGTATGGGCACAAAATACTCGTTAGACTTTACCCTGAAGGTTAAGGCTCCCTTCAACCTTTGCATTAGTATAATTTAGGGCAGAGATGTTCCCGAGTTTGTTAATAACGACATCGAAATTTGTTGGAACATTGTCATTATTCAATACAAATAGTGCAACACTATCCTTAAACGCAATATTCTTTTGCTTTCTAATGGTTCTTATTCCCGATATAACTTCTGAGGCAAAATCGAATGTTGTGATCAATTTCTCATTAACCGGTTTAGTATCCGGCCAATCTGCTATAATAAGGGCCTGTTTAGGATTTCTTTCGCTAATATGTTGCCAGATCTCTTCAGTTAAAAATGGCATAAAAGGATGTAAGATCTTTAAATTATTTTCCAATATGGTTATTACCGCGTCGAAAGTCTTCTTGTCAATTGACTGTTGATAGGCCGGTTTAACCATTTCAAGTAACCAGGAACAGAAATCATCCCAAATCAACTTATAAGTGGCCATTAAAGCATCGCTTAACCGGTATTTGCTGTAGTGATCTTCAATTTCCAAAAGTGCCTTCTGAAATTTACTCTCAAACCATTCAATGGAAACAGAAGCGTATTCGGGCTGTTTTATCTCTGCGGTTTCCCAACCTTCGATCAATCGGAAGGCATTCCATACTTTATTGGCAAAGGCTTTACCTTGCTGACACAGGGCTTCGTCGAACATGAGGTCGTTTCCTGCGGCAGAGCTCAATAACAATCCTACGCGAACACCATCGGCACCAAATTCCTTAATAAGTTTTAAAGCATCAGGTGAATTGCCCAACTGCTTGGACATTTTACGGCGTTGTTTATCCCTTACCAAACCAGTAAAATACACATTCGAGAACGGTTTCTCATCCCGATACTCGTAACCGGAAATGATCATACGGATAACCCAAAAGAATAGTATATCCGGTGCAGTAACAAGATCATTGGTGGGATAATAATAATTTATGTCATCATTATCTGGGTTTCTAATACCGTCAAAAACACTTATAGGCCATAACCAGGACGAGAACCAGGTATCCAAAACATCCGACTCTTGTATAAGATCCTTGGATTTAATATCTGAATTACCTGACTTTGCTATTGCCAATTCCACTGCCTTTTCAATGGTTTCGGCTACAACGAAGTCATTTTTGCCATCGCCGTAATAATAAGCAGGTATTTGCTGTCCCCATAATAGTTGACGTGATATATTCCAATCCCGGATATTCTCTATCCAATGACGATATGTATTCTCGAACTTCTTTGGGAATAGTTTAATATCTTTATCAATTAAAACAGAATTTAAAGCTGGTTTGACAAGATCTTCCATCTTTAAGAACCATTGGTCGCTTAACCGCGGTTCGATAACGGCCTTTGTTCGCTCACTAGTGCCTACTTTATGTGTTAAATCCTCAGTTTTAACCAATATCCCCAAATCGTCAAGCTCTTTAGCGACGTCTTTTCTGGCAACAACACGATCTTTACCTTCATGATGTAACCCATAACTGTTCAAGCTTCCATCATCATTTAGGATATCAACAACTTCAAGATTGTGTCGATCTCCAATTACCTTATCATTTGCATCATGAGCCGGTGTTACTTTTAAACATCCGGTTCCAAATTCAATATCTACATAATCATCCTTGATAATTGGTATTACGCGGTTACATATAGGCACAATGACCTTTTTACCATTTAAATGGGTAAAGCGTCCATCATTAGGGTTTATACATACTGCGGTATCGCCTAAAATGGTTTCAGGGCGTGTTGTGGCAATGGTTACGAAGTCATTCTCACCATCTATTTGATATTTAACATAGTACAAAGTGTCAGTGCGCTCGACATGAATTACTTCTTCATCCGATAAAGTGGTTTTGGCTTCGGGATCCCAATTCACCATACGATAACCACGATAAATTAGCCCTTTATTGAATAGATCTACAAAAACCCGGATAACAGCATCGCTCATATCATCGTCCATGGTGAATTTCGTCCGGGCCCAATCACAAGAACAACCTAATTTTTTTAACTGTTCAAGGATTACACCGCCATATTCATGGGTCCATTCCCAGGCGTGTTCCAAAAACGCTTCTCTTGTAAGATCATTTTTATCTATTCCCTGTTCCTTTAATTTAGCAACCACTTTAGCTTCGGTAGCAATAGAAGCGTGATCCGTACCGGGAACCCAACAGGCGTTTTTCCCCTTTAACCGTGCACGACGAACTAACACATCCTGAATAGTATTGTTAAGCATATGCCCCATATGTAATACCCCGGTTACATTTGGTGGGGGAATAACAATGGTATAAGGCTCTCTTTCATCCGGCTCCGAGTGAAAATAATCATGCTCCAACCAATAATCATACCACTTATCTTCTACCTTATTTGCATCATATTTTGATGGAATTCCCATACTTTGGAATAGTTTTTGAACATTAATGTGCAAAAGTACTTATATTTCTTTTTCTGTAAAATTATAATGTACAATTAAATAAGTATAATGTACTCACGTAATTGCATTACGTCCAATATTTTTGTAGAATGATTAAAAAGTACCTATGTTTACAATGAATTTAAAATTAAAATGATGAAATATTTAATGACATTTTTATTTGTCGGATTAATCAGTTTATCAATAAATGCCCAGGATAAAGTGGCTAAAATCGAATTTAAAACTGACGTTATTGATTATGGAACTATAGAAAAAGGTGCTGATGGTGTAAGAATATTTGAATTTACAAATACAGGTGAAGCTCCCCTTATAATTAGTAAAGTTAAATCCAGCTGCGGGTGTACCGTTCCTGAAAAGCCTGAAGAGCCTATTTTGCCGGGTAAAACAGGGGTGATTAAGGTAAAGTATGATACTAACAGGGTTATGCCAATAAGAAAGACTATAACGGTAACTTCAAACGCAGCGAATGCGCCAACAGTTGCATTAAAGATTAAAGGTCTGGTTATAGATTCGAGCAATAAGAGCCTTTTAGATAAGAAAGACAAAAGTTTACTGGAAAAAAATTAGAAATTACAACCATAATAACGATATATAGCCCTTTTTTAAGGGCTTTTTTTATAACAAATTTTCCAGTCTGAATTGCAATTTAAGCCGTATCCCATCCCGATCTACCAGTAAATTGATGCGTTTTCCCGTATCCCCATAAAACATTTGAATGATCTCTTGAAGTGAATATAAATGCGAATCCTTACCGTTTACCGATAAAATAATGTCTCCTATTTCTACTCCGGCTAATTTTGCCGGGGACCCTTCTCTTAATTGAACTACTGTAAATGCGGCTGTCAACGAATACTTATAGGTTCCGGATAGAATTATTGAAGAATGAGCAACCGATTCATTATTATTGGCACTATCAATAGATCCAAATATAAACCTGGGGGTTTCCCTTTCCTTTACCACTCTCACTCCGGCATGTTCCAATGTGATACCACTCTTATTATAGTAAAAAGGATTACTAAAGTTGTTATTTTTTTTCAGGATGATTTTAGCTTTCCTGTAGTCGAAAATTATATTGAACCGCTTTAAGATCTCACCAGATAAACTTCCGTTTCTGCCTTTAATCTTTTTTGCATAAGCTATAGAAATCGAATCGGGAAAAGCCACATTAATATTTTCAAAGTTAAAATTCTTAAGCGAAAATTTATCTATATTAGCGCGTTTACCATAAACATTTCCACTCAATCCACGACCCAAAAAGTCATCGAAATATTTATTCGGTATCGAAATATTAGAAGCCTTATCTTCAAATAGCCATAAGGCATCACTTCCACCCGTGTCTATTAATAATTTTACAGGTATACTTTTATTTTTTTGACCAATAATTGCCTCTATATAAGGTTTATTATTGTAAAAACTTAAACTAAAAGATTCACATTTTTTGCACTTTTTCGGCTTGTAATAAAGCGGATCATGTAAACGGATAAACTTGGATGAATAGTTAATCTCGACAATAAAATCCTTCAGAATGTCATATCCTATAATACCATGAATAGGCACTCCCAATTTCGGGGCAAAATTTAAAGCGGGATCAAAAACAGCGTATAAATCCTGATTTACGTTAATGGCATCGCCAATTCTGAAAATATTTTTTTTAGATTTTAAGGCTTCCACGGTATCTCCTTCTCCCAATCCCCTTAGGTAAATAAGTTCGGCCTCATTAATATGAAGATCCTCATTTAGGTTTAAAAAATTAAAAATTATGGGTTTGCTTACGCCCGTATCCAGCAAAAAAGATAGCTCCACCCCATTAACTTCAACTGGAATTATAATAAGGTTACTGATGAGTTTAAAATTAATTTTATCTGTATTTGTCCCCTGTAAATCAAACTTTCCCTGTGCAAAACTTTGAAGTACTATCACACCAAAGAAAATTAAAATCAAACGGCATTTGTTCATATATATAACTTTATAAAATACGGTATCAACAATTTACAAATCTTTTAAGAGAATAATCTATAAAGGTTGGTATTTTAAAAAAACTTTAAGATTAATTTTGCAACTTTGCAGTCTTAAAGATAATGCAATGCCTAAAATATCGAAAAAGGGTATTTCAATGCCCGAATCACCCATACGTAAATTGGTGCCCTATGCCGAAGATGCAAAGAAAAGAGGGGTAAAAGTGTATCATCTTAATATCGGTCAACCCGATATTAAAACACCGCAGGTTGCGTTGGATGCCGTTAAGAACAATACGTTGGACGTTATTGAATATGGTCGTTCTGAGGGATCGGAAGAATACAGAACTAAGATCACCAAATATTATGCGAAGAATGGTATCGATGTTAATGCCAGCGAGATCATTGTAACTACTGGTGGAAGCGAAGCATTGCTATTTACCTTTGGCAGTATTATGGACGCCGGTGATGAAGTCATTATACCCGAACCGTTTTATGCCAATTATAATGGATTCTCCACGGCTTCAGGTGTAAAAGTCGTTCCGGTAATTTCTAAAATTGAAAACAATTTTGCCTTACCTCCCATAGACGAATTTGAAAGGTTAATTTCCGATAATACCAAGGCGATTCTTATTTGTAACCCGGGAAATCCTACAGGCTACCTTTACAGCAGGGAAGAAATACGGAAATTAGCTAAAATTGTAAAAAAACACGATCTGTTCTTAATCGCCGACGAAGTCTATCGTGAATTCACTTATATTGATGCCGGACATTTCTCGGTAATGGAAGTCGAAGGATTGGAAGACCATGCGATAATGATCGATTCCGTTTCAAAGCGGTATAGCATGTGTGGCGCAAGAATAGGTTGTATTGTTTCCAGAAACAAAGACGTCATCGCGACAGCATTAAAATTCGCCCAAGCCAGGCTTTCTCCTCCAACATATGCACAAATAGCCAGTGAAGCAGCTTTAGAAACACCTCAAAGTTATTTTGATGCTGTTAGAAACGAGTATATTCTAAGGCGAAACACACTTATTGAAGCATTGCGAAAAGTTGAGGGCGTTAAGGTAGGAAACCCAAACGGAGCCTTTTATTGTATCGTAGAGCTACCCGTGGATAGCGCCGACGATTTCGCGCAGTGGCTTTTGGAGGATTTTGAATTGAATGGAGAAACCATTATGGTGGCACCAGCGGCAGGGTTTTACTCGACGGAAGGACTGGGCTTAAACCAGATTAGAGTAGCATATGTGCTTAAAAAAGAAGATTTAATCAAATCGGTTAATATCTTAAAGGAAGCATTAAGACAATATAATTCTAAATGAAGATTTTAGAAAATATATCTTTAAAACAGTACAATACCTTTGGTATAGATGTAAAGGCAAAACATTTTGTTTCGGTTAATAATGTTGAAGAATTAATATCTGTGTTAAAACTTAGAGATTATCCCGGGAGATTTATTCTAGGCGGTGGAAGCAACGTGCTTCTTACAAAAGATGTTGAAGCTTTAGTAATTCATCTGAATTTAAAGGGGTGTCGGGTAATCTCCCAAAGTGAAGAAAAGGTTAAGGTTAAGGTCTCATCGGGTGAAAACTGGCATGGATTTGTACTGTGGTGCTTAGAGAATAATTTTGGCGGAGTTGAAAACCTTTCACTTATTCCCGGAAATGTTGGTGCTGCACCTATACAGAATATAGGGGCATATGGATCAGAGCTTAAGGAAGTTTTTGTTTCCTGTGAGGCATTGCATATTAAAACAGGAAATTTAGAAACTTTTGCAAAAGAGGATTGCAAATTTGAATATCGTAATTCAATCTTTAAACAAGAATTGAAGGGCGAATATGTCATAATAAGCATTACTTTGGAACTACGTACAAAAGACCATAAATTAAATACCTCTTACGGGTCGATTTTGGAAGAATTGGATAAAATGGGCATTAAACATCCCACTATTCAGGATGTCTCCAAGGCTGTAATCACGATTAGAGAATCTAAATTACCAAGCCCGGAAAAAATAGGTAATAGCGGAAGCTTTTTTAAAAATCCCGTCATTTCGAAAGCTCATTTTAATTCTTTGAAAAATAATTTTGCCGATATGCCCAATTATTCGATTTCGGAAGATAAGGTTAAGATTCCTGCAGGTTGGCTTATTGAACATATTGGTTTTAAAGGAAAGCGATTTGGAAATTATGGCGTACATAAAGATCAGGCCCTGGTATTGGTCAATTACGACAATGCAAAAGGTGAAGATATTCTTAAATTATCGCAACTTATTCAATTAACAGTTAAAAAAATATTTAGGATAAATTTAGAATCAGAGGTAAATATTATTTAATCTTGTACGTTATTTATTGAAATGAGCCAAAAAAAGTATCACGTCCAATGTAGAGGATTAATGGCGAATTCTATGTGACCTTTGGAAAACAATAATAAAAACGCATAAAATAATAATTTGGTTTCAAAATTAGAGCAACATATAGTAGATCTATTAAATGAAGGTGATCAAAGGGCAATTCCATTAATTTATGAGAATTATTCAAGTTCACTTTTGGGAGTAATTACTAAAATTACCCAAAATGATGCAATAGCCGAAGATGCACTTCAGGAGAGCTTTATTAAAATTTGGAAAAACGCAAGAAAATACGATGCGAACAAGGCCAAATTATTCACCTGGCTTTATAGAATAGCAAGAAATACGGCAATTGATAAGTTAAGAAGCCATAATATTACGTTTAACAAGGAAATCCAAATCGCAGATTCCAACGTATATAAATTATCAACATCGGGACTCAACCAGGATACTTTAGATTTAGAAAAGCATATGGATACATTGGACTCTAAGTATCAAATTGTTCTAAAGGCATTGTTTTTCGAGGGTATGACACAACAAGAAGCCAGTGAAGAATTAAGCATCCCTTTAGGCACGGTGAAGTCCAGATTAAAAATTGGATTACGCGAACTTAAAAAGATCTATAATCCTTAAAAACTGAAATCATGGAAAAAAAAGTACACGATTTTTTAGAATCAGGTTTATTGGACAAATACTTAATTGGGTCAACTTCTAAGGATGAAAGCCAAAAAGTAGAAGCATATATTGAAAAATATCCCGAAGTCAAAGAAGAATTCGACATTTTACAGGTGCAACTGGAATTAGCAGCGAGATCAAATGCTATCAACCCACCTTCACATATTTTAGACAATATTTTAGACAAAATTAGTACCGATGAAATGGTTCAGTTACAAAAGAAGCCCAGAGTTCCATATTGGTTTAGTATAGCTGCCAGTATTGCAGCACTTATTTTTGCCGGAAGTTCATATATTTTCTATAATGAATATAAGATACTTGAGGACGAGAATAATACGATCGCCGATGAAGTTTTCGATCTGCGAAAAGATATTGAAAATAACAATAATAAACTGGACGATGTTATGCGGCAGGTCATGAGGCTTAATAATCCCGAAACGCAAAAGTATGTACTTCGTGGTAACGAGAGGGCTAAAGATTTAAAAACAGTGGCTTATATCAATAGTATTGAGAAATCATCCTTGATAGATGTTGTTAGTTTGCCCGAACTTGCCGAGGAACAGTGCTATCAAATGTGGGCAAAGCTTCAGGATAAAATGGTAAATCTCGGTATTCTGGATATTAATGACCGTAAACTTCAATCTGTTCCCTATATAGAAGATGCTTTGAGTTTAAGCATCACCATTGAGCCTAAAGGAGGTAATGATATTGCATCTTTAGAAAATGCCGTAGCTCAAATACTATTGGATAAGGACAATCAATAATGTAATCCAAAAGAGCAATTTGGGAATTAAAAGATAAATTTAGTAATCCATTTTTATTGTATAAAAGCCTTATCTTTGTACAAATTAAATGCATTGATGAAACTTTTATTAATTACCCTTGTCCTTATAGGATTGGCCATTGCCGGAATAGCTATAAAGATCTGGGCGAAAAAAGATGGCGAATTTGCCGGAACTTGTGCAAGCCAAAACCCCATGTTAAATGTTGACGGTGAAACTTGCGGGTTTTGTGGAAGAACACCAGATCAATACAATGATTGTGAAGAACCTCAACACTCTTAATTAGGTAATGCTGTGCTTGATGCCTTATTTTACACATTTCTTCTTGTAGTTTTTATTCAGTTTGTTTATTACGGTATTATTTTTTCAAGATTCGCCTTTTCTAAATCTGTTACTCCAAAGCCGAAAAACATAGCTGTATCCGTAATTATTTGTGCCAAAAATGAAGCTGAAAATCTTCGACAGTTTCTCCCTTTAATTTTAGAACAGGATCATCCAAACTTTGAGATCGTTTTAATAAATGACGCCTCAAATGATGATACTCTAAAAGTTATGGAAACTTTTGCTCAAAAAAATCACAATATCAAAATTGTGAATGTAAAAAATATTGAAACCTTCTGGGGAAGTAAAAAATATGCCTTAACACTGGGAATAAAAGTAACTTCCCATGATTTTTTGCTTTTTACAGATGCCGATTGCAGACCTGTTTCTAAGTATTGGATAAAGGAAATGAGTGGTCGTTTCAGCAATACGAAGACTATAGTTATAGGATATGGGGCATATAAAAAGCAAAAACGTTCCTTGATGAATAAGTTAGTGCGTTATGAAACTTTGTTTACAGCCATTCAGTATTTATCATATGCTAAAATAGGAATGCCGTATATGGCGGTGGGGCGTAATTTAGCTTATCGGAAAGATGAATTCTTTAATGCTAACGGCTTTATGAGCCATATGAATGTACGATCCGGCGATGATGATCTATTCGTAAATCAAGTAAGCAATCCTGAAAATACAGCCCTTTGTTATTCTAAAGATAGTTTTACCGAATCTTTACCGGAAAGCTCATATAAAGATTGGATAAATCAAAAACGGCGTCACTTCTCGACTGCCAAATACTACAAACTTAAACACAAGTTAGTGTTAGGTTTATTTTTCTTAACCCAATTCCTTTTCTGGGGTATTGGTATTGCTTTGATCGCAGTTTTATTTCAGTGGAAAATAGTGATGCTTTTATTCCTCTTACGACTTACTGTTCTATATCTAATACTTGGATTTTCTGCAAAAAAATTGAACGAAACAGACCTGTTGGTTTTGGCGCCTTTACTTGAATTATTTTTAATTTTCACGCAATTCTTTATCTTTATCATTAATCTTACTTCAAAACCAGGTAATTGGAGATAATACAAGCCATTAAAAAAGCTAAACAGAACAATCAATTGGCGTTTAACTATTTGTTAGACACATTTTGGAATGATGTTTATGGGTTTCAGTTAAAGCGTACAGAAAATGAGAATGATGCAGAAGATATAACCATTCAGACATTTTCCAGGGCGTTCGACAAAATACATTCATATAATGAAGACTATAAGTTTAAAACATGGCTCATAACCATATCTAAAAACATTCATGTCGATTTTCTCCGGAAAAAGAAAACCTCAATTTCTCATGAAGAAAGCGATGGCAGCAAAGATCATTTTTATGATGTTATAGACGAATCTCCCACTCAAGAGGATCGAATTATAACCGAACAAAATCTTGCCAAATTACTGCGGGACATAAAAAAACTCAAGCCCGGATATCAGGAAGTTATTAATCTTAGATATTTTCAGGAATTAAGTTATTTGGAGATCTCGAACCAATTAAACGAACCTATGAGCAATGTAAAGGTAAAACTTCTTCGTGCCAAAAAATTACTTGCAGAAATAATTCAGAATAAATAATGAAGTTAAGCTTAAAAAAATTGGGGCCAGGCTTACTTTTTGCCGGCGCAGCAATTGGAGTATCCCATTTGGTACAATCTACAAGAGCCGGAGCAGAATTTGGAATGGGATTGATATGGGCGCTCTTATTAGTAAATTTATTTAAATATCCGTTTTTTCAATATGGCCCTCGATATGCCTCGGCAACCGGAGAAAGCCTGCTGGACGGGTATAAAAAGCTGGGTAAGGGTATTTTAATAGTTTATTTCGTATTAACCTTTGCCACCATGTTCGCCATTCAAACTGCCGTTACGATCGTGACTGCCGGTTTGGCTTCATCAATTTTTGGTGATTTTTTTAGTGTTGAGGTTTGGACAGCAATTATATTATTAATTTGTTTAGGGCTGTTATTAATAGGAAAATACAACCTGTTGGATAGCCTCATAAAAATAATCATTATTATCTTGACCATTAGTACCATTGCCGCAGTTATTGCAGCCTTTACAAATAACACATCGTCAATTTCACTGGTTCAGGTTTTACCGAAAGAAACTCTGGAAATTGGTTTTTTGATCGCTTTTATGGGATGGATGCCGGCGCCTTTGGACATATCGATATGGCATTCACTTTGGACCATTGAGAAAAGAAAGGATGACCAGACATTTAACACCAGATCCGCTCTTTTCGATTTTAATGTTGGATACATCGGAACAATTATACTTGGTATTTCATTTGTATTACTTGGACTTTTAGTCATGTATAATAGTGGCGAAAAATTTAGTAGCAGTGCCGGTCTATTTTCAAATCAGCTTATTGAAATGTATACTAAAAGCCTTGGTGATTGGGCCTATGTTATCATTGGCATAGCCGCATTTACCACCATGTTTAGTACAACATTGACCACCCTTGACGCCTCACCAAGAGCCATGCATAAAAGCGCTCAATTACTTTTCAATAAAAGTTTTAAGAAAGGCTATTTGTTTTGGATTTTAACATTGCTGGGAGGTACACTTCTCATATTTTTTGTATTTGCATCAGAAATGGGACTATTGATAAAAATTGCAACTATATTATCATTTTTAACCGCCCCCTTCTATGCCATAATTAATTACAGGTTAATCAGTAGTAAACATACTCCAAAATCCATGAGACCCTCTTTAATATTACATATTTTAAGCTGGATGGGCATCATTTTTCTTATAGGTTTTAGTGTTTGGTACCTTACAATATTATAAGATTTAATTAAGATAATACTTTGTATCTTTGCCTGGGTATTTTATTAAAAAATGAATTCCAAAACTGCAACAAACATATTACCGGAAAGACAAGCTAAGCCAAAATGGCTTCGCGTAAAATTGCCTACTGGGAAAAAATATACCGAACTTCGTGGCCTTGTAGATAAATATGGGTTAAACACCATTTGCGTATCCGGAAGCTGTCCTAATATGGGCGAATGCTGGGGCGAAGGTACTGCCACTTTTATGATCCTTGGTAATATCTGTACGAGATCCTGCGGGTTTTGCGGTGTAAAAACAGGCCGTCCGGAATCTGTAGATTGGGACGAACCCGAAAAAGTAGCGCGTTCTATTAGGATCATGAACATTAAACATGCTGTTTTAACCAGTGTCGATCGGGACGACTTGAAAGATATGGGCAGCATTATGTGGGCAGAAACCCTTAAAGCCGTGCGCAGAATGAATCCTGATACCACCATGGAATCGCTTATCCCCGATTTTCAAGGCGTAGAACAACATTTGAATCGAATTCTGGAAGTTTCTCCCGAAGTCATTTCCCACAATATAGAAACCGTTCGTCGGTTATCAAGAGAAGTCCGCATTCAGGCAAAGTATGACAGAAGTCTCGGTGTTCTTAAATATTTAAAGGATCAGGGACAAAGACGTACAAAATCGGGAATCATGTTAGGACTTGGGGAAACTCGCGAAGAAGTAATAGAGGCGCTGCATGACCTTAAAAACGCCAATGTAGATGTAGTTACCATTGGGCAATACTTACAACCAAGCAAAAGACACCTGCCTGTAAAAGAATTCATCACTCCTGACCAATTTGACGAATATAAAGCCATTGGATTAGACCTGGGTTTCCGCCACGTAGAGAGCAGTGCACTTGTAAGATCGTCTTATAAAGCTCAAAAACATATCCATTAGCCATGATTAACGTAGCGATAAATGGTTTTGGACGCATAGGACGGCGCGTTTTTCGGATGCTTCAAAATCACAAAAACATACAGGTGGTCGCCATTAATGACCTGGCAGATGCCAAAACCCTAAGTCATTTATTAAAGTATGACAGCATTCATGGGGTTTCCCAGGATGAAATAAGCTATAACTCGGGCCACATTATTATCAATAATGACAGTATTACGCTTCAGAATGAACCTAATATAGCGTCGATAAACTGGAAATCTTATAATGTCGACATCGTTATAGAGGCCACAGGAAAATTCAGAACCTCCGAAACCCTGCAACATCATATTACAAATGGAGCTTCTCAAGTCATTCTTTCGGCCCCTCCATTGGACGATGCCATTAAAACTCTTGTGTTGGGAGTCAATGATCATATTTTGGATGGTAGCGAAACCATCATTTCCAATGCCTCATGTACGACCAACAACGCCGCCCCAATGATTGATATTATAAAAAATTTATGTGGTGTTGAACAGGCCTATATCACTACAGTGCATTCTTATACTACCGATCAAAGCTTGCACGATCAGCCACACAGGGATCTACGCCGGGCGCGAGCAGCCGGACAGTCCATTGTACCCACAACTACCGGTGCAGCAAAGGCCTTGACAAAGATATTTCCCGAATTATCCGATGTTATGGGGGGTTGTGGAATACGAGTTCCTGTCGCCAACGGATCGCTTACCGATATTACATTTAATGTGAAACATACGGTCTCTGCCGAAAAAATTAATAGCACTTTCAAATTGGCTTCTGAAACAAAATATAAAGGCATTTTAGAATATACCGAAGATCCTATAGTCTCAATTGATATTGTCGGAAATCCAAATTCTTGTATATTTGATTCCCAGATGACCTCGGTTATCGGAAATATGGTCAAAATTATTGGATGGTACGATAATGAGACCGGATATTCGGCCAGAATTATTGATTTGATCAACGAATTATCTAAAGAAAAGTAATGTTTATAAAATCAGATTTTTATAAAAAATGTGCATTTTATCGAATAAATCGTTATATTTGTCGATAAAGTTAACCTAAAAATGTCCCAAATCAAATATTACATATTTGTTTTTTTAGTCTTAATTGCTACGCAAAATTACCCTCAAAACAAAATTGAGGTTGATATCGCTTTGGAACAAAATAAAGTGGAAGTGGCCATAAATAAGGCAGAAAATGAAAGGCAAGATGGCAACTTTTACACTGCTATTCAATCCCTTAAGCAGGCCCTTCTCATTTCCGAAAAGATTGATGATAAAAAAGCCCAGGGAATTATTCTATCTAAAATCGCAAAACTCCAATATAATATTGAGGAACCTAAAGATGCTAAATATTCGATTATCAAGGCCATTGCTATCCAAAGCAGTATTGATGATAAATTAAACTTAGCCATATCGAGATATACTTATGGACGGATATATTTAGGGCAAAAGGACTATAGCAATGCATTGGATTATTTTAAGTCTGCAAGGACAATTTTTGAAGAAGAAGGCCTGAATGAACTTATTACCGAGGTCACATTAAGCGAGGCCAAAGCACATATTGGATTGGAAAATTTAAGCCAGGCCAATGCCCTTATTGAAAAAACTATAATATTATCTAAAAAGCACGGATTAAATAGTCTGTTAAGCTCTGCTCTTGTTAAAAGCGGTTTTATTGCATTTAAACAAAATAAATACAAGATGGCATTATCTCAATCTGTCGAAGGATCCGAAATAGCAAAAAACAATGGTGATTTAGAGATATTGAACGAAAGCTACCGGCTTTTAAGTGATGTTTATTCAAAAATAAATAACTATGAGTTGGCCAATATTAACTTAAGACTATATATCGATCTTAATGATTCTATCTTAAAAAGTAAAAGTGAAATACTATCGCCAGAAAAAAGAGCCCAATTTATAATCGACGATAAAGATGCGGTTATTAAACTTCAGCAAGATGAAATTATAGCCAAGGATGAGGCAACCAGCTTAGGCAAGCTAACAACTATATTGAGTATAGGCCTTATTACAATACTTTCGCTATTAACGCTCTCGCTTTATAAAAACAACAACATTAGGCTTAAAACTAATAATATGTTGTTCAAGAAAAACACAGAGCTAATAACCGAAAAGGAAAGGGCTGAAATTGCCGCAAAAGCAAAAATGAATTTTTTATCTACCGTTACTCACGAATTAAGAACTCCATTATATGCTGTTACCGGTTTAACGAATATGCTCTTGGAGGAAAATCCAAAACCCGAGCAATTACAGCATTTAAAATCGCTTAAATTTTCTGGAGATTATCTGTTAACTTTTATAAATGATATCCTCCAGATTAACAAAATTGAAGCCAACAAGGTGGAACTCGATCCCGAAATATTTAATTTAAAACATAAAGTAGAAAATGTTGCTGCCGCCTTGAACAATTCGGCTTTAGATAACCATGTTAAAATTCACATCGAATATGACAAATCACTACCTGAAGTATTTGATGGAGACCAATTAAAAATATCCCAAATATTGATTAATCTTATTGGTAACTCTATTAAGTTTACAAAAGATGGTGATATATGGATCAGGGTCCTTAAAAAGAATCAAAATAGGAAGAAATATATCATTTTGTTTGAAGTTGAGGATAACGGAATAGGAATTACCAAAGAAAAACAAGAGAACATGTTCGAAAGTTTTTCACAGGGTTCTGTACAGATCAATAGAAAATATGGAGGAACAGGATTAGGACTATCCATTGTTAAAGGACTGGTAGATATACTTGATGGCCGGGTGTTATTGAAAAGTGAATTGGGTCAGGGTACTACCTTTAGTATAGAATTGCCGTTACACGAATCTAAAGGAATTGTAAAGGTCGAAAAGGCTAATTATTTTAAAGATGTTAAGGATATAGATCTTGGAAAGGTTAAATTATTAGTTGTAGAAGACAACAAAATTAACCAAATGATCACTAAGAAGATTCTAAATAAAATGGGCCTTTACTGTGATGTTGTGGACAACGGTGAAGACGCTGTCGAACAGATAAAGGCCGACAACTACGATGTCGTCCTTATGGACATTCATATGCCCGGAATTAGTGGTATTGAAGCGACCAAGATCGTTAGAAGCTTTAATAAAGAACTTACCATATTTGCGCTTACCGCAGTAACCCTTGAAGATAAAATGCAGGAATTTGATGAAGCGGGCTTCGATGCTATTATCTCAAAACCCTTCAAACAGGAAGATTTCGAAAAGAAACTTTACGCCGCATTATTTAAGAACAATTCATCGGCAAAAGCATCTTAATCTTTAACAAATTTTTTAATTAGTGTATTAAATTTTTCAGGATCTGAAACCTCCATTTCAATGGGCATATAATACAATCGACCCGGATCTAAATTATTGTACAATCTGGTATAATCTTTTTCTGTAGTCAAAATAAACGGTTTGTCTTTTAATGACTTTAATTCCTTATCGCTGAAAGAATGGTGGTCTTTAAAGCTTAAATGCTCGTATTTAAACCCATTATTATCCAAATACTGTAATAAAGGTTGCGGATCGGCAATCCCAGTAACTACAGTAATATTTTGGTTGGCCAAATCAGATAGAGACCTGAAACTTCCAGAACCGTAAATTGTTTGTGAATATTTAATCCTGCTAAAAAACACATGCTGCACCTTAAGTGGATTTAACCGTTTTATAATATCCATTTTCTCATTATCGCCCAAATTATCAGGGCATTTCGTAACGACGATAATATGTGCTCTTTTCGAACCCGATCTCGGCTCCCTTAAGTTACCCGTAGGTAAAACAATATCATCGATATATAACTTGTCATAAGTTGTAAGCAAAATATTCAGCCCTGCTTTTACTTTTCTATGCTGGAAGCCATCATCGAGTAAAATAATATCGGGAGTATCGGACATTCTTAACAATTGGTCAATTCCATTTTGCCTGTTCGCATCCACACTAACTATAATATCATTAAACTTTTTATAAAATTGAAACGGCTCATCTCCGATAGTTGAAACGGTCGCTTTTTCATCCGCAATATAAAAGCCCTTGGATTTTCTTTTGTAACCGCGACTTAATGTTGCAATTTTATAATTCTCCTTAAGTAAAGCGATCAAATATTCTATCATTGGGCTTTTTCCGGTTCCGCCAACACTCAAATTACCCACACAAATAACCGGAAGGTTGTAACTTCTGGATGTCTTTATGCCCAGATCATAACATATATTGCGCAACTGCGTAATGAGGAAATAAAAGGGAACAACGGGAAACAATATTTTTCGCACAAAATTCATAGCTACGAAACCGACTTGAATAAAATAATTATTAAGTTACCAATTTAGTAATTATTTTATTCAACAAAGGTTACATCTGTCAACTTAAAAAAATAATAATTATCAGATGAAAGTAATTATTTATATTTGAACTTAAACAAATATCCATGATAGTTCAGGACGTTATAAATCATTTGGAAGAATTATCACCTATAGCTTATGCCGAAGACTTTGATAATGTAGGCCTACTTGTTGGTGATAAAAACACACAAATTACAGGTATTCTTGTAACTTTAGATACGCTTGAGCCCGTTGTTGATGAGGCCATAGAAAACGAATGTAATCTTATAATTAGTTTCCACCCCATCATATTTGGCGGACTAAAAAAAATAACCGGACAGAATTATGTCGAACGTGTTGTAATTAAGGCCATAAAACACGATATAGCAATATATGCCATTCACACTGCCTTAGATAATGCACTTCAGGGAGTTAATGATATGATTTGTGAGCAGATAGGGCTTCATAACAGGCAAATTTTAATCCCACAAATTGGAACGATCAAAAAATTGACTACATATGCCCCAAAAGCGGAGGCAGATCAAATCCGTAGCGCTTTGTTTGCTGCCGGTGCAGGACGCATTGGCAATTATGAAGATTGTAGCTTCAATGCCGAAGGCATTGGGACATTTAAAGGAAATATTGATTCGAATCCTTCCGTAGGACGAAAGGAGAAATTACATTTTGAGCCCGAAGTCCAAATTTCGGTGACCTTTGCCAAACATATAGAGTCAAAAGTTCTTCAAACCCTATTTAAAGTTCATTCCTACGATGAGGTTGCCTATGAGGTGACCACATTAGAAAATAAAAATCAGCATATTGGCATGGGAATGATTGGCGAATTGAATAACCCAGTCAATGAGCTCTCGTTTTTAAATCACTTAAAGCTTAAAATGCACGCTAAAGGTATCAGGCATTCGCAATTGTTAGGCAAATCCATTCAAAAGGTTGCGGTTTTAGGGGGATCGGGTAGTTTCGCTATTACGGATGCTATAAACGCCCAGGCCGATATTTTTATCACTGCCGACCTCAAATATCACGACTTCTTCAAAGCTGAAAATAAAATACTTCTTGCCGATATTGGACATTACGAAAGTGAACAATACACAAAATCACTTTTAGTCTCATTTCTTACAAAAAAAATCACTAATTTTGCAATCATTTTATCAAAAACAAATACCAATCCTGTAAAGTATTTATAAGTATGGCGAAAAAGAAAGAAGTTACTGTAGAAGAAAGGTTAAGAGCTCTATTCGATTTGCAATTAATAGACTCTCGTGTTGACGAAATTAGAAATATAAGAGGAGAACTTCCGTTAGAAGTGCGCGATTTGGAAGACGAAGTTGAAGGTTTAAATAAAAGACTTCAAAATTTAGTTGAAAGTCTTGCTAATATTGACGATCAGATAAAAGGAAAAAAGAACCTTACCGAAGAAGCCAAAGCCTTAATAAAAAAATATAGTGAACAGCAAAAGAATGTTCGCAATAACAGGGAATACAATTCTATAACTAAAGAAGTAGAATTTCAGGAACTGGAGATCCAACTTGCCGAAAAACATATTAAAGAATTTAATGTACAAATTGAACAAAAAAATGAGGTCATTGATGCGACTAAGGGCCGCATTAAAGAGCGTGATTCTCATTTAAAACACAAGAAAAAGGAATTGGATTTAATTCTTTCTGAAACCGAAAAGGAAGAACAGTCCTTAATAGAAAAATCGAATAAATACAAGGAGCTTATTGAGGATAGGCTGGTAACTGCATATACAAGAATTCGAAAGAACGTAAAAAACGGATTGGCTGTCGTAGCTGTAGAAAGAGGCGCTGCAGGAGGATCATATTTTACCATTCCACCACAGGTGATTATGGAAATTGCTTCTCGTAAAAAAATAATAACAGACGAGCACAGCGGAAGAATTTTAGTCGATGAAAATCTGGCCAAAGAACAAAAAGCAAAAATGGAAAAGTTGTTCACTAAATTTTAATTGGAAAATTAACAATATTATAACCGGAGCCTTTACTATTTTTGTAAAGGCTTTTTTGTTTGGCAAAATTGAATATTCGGTGTTAAGTTTTCAGAAGGTATACGACATAAGCCTAAAGCAGAAAAACATTATGATAAAGATGAAATCACTATCCATCGCTTTTTTATTAGTGTTTACATTCAGTTGTAAGAACAACGCCCAGGTAAGCGATAACCAAGTAATTATTCAAAACTTAAAACCCGTTGAAGTTCGACTACAAGACGGTCAGGCCAGGGCTTATTTTGCCAGCGGATGTTTTTGGTGCGTAGAAGCCGTTTATGAAAGTTTAAAAGGGGTTGACGAAGTTATTAACGGGTATTCCGGAGGGCATACTAAAAATCCGACTTACGAAGCCAGCAATACGGGAAGAACGGGTCATGCAGAGGCAGTTGAGGTTATTTACGATCCCAAGATCATCTCTTTTGCGACATTAGTAGATGTTTATTTCGGATCTCAAAATCCCACCCAATTTAATGGGCAAGGCCCGGACAGGGGCTCTCAATATCGCTCAATTATCTTTTACCAAAATGAAGTTCAAAAACAGATCCTTCTTGACAAGAAGACCATACTATCCAAAGCATTGGATTCAAAGGTTGCAGCCGAGGTTCTTCCATTTCAGGAATTTTGGGTTGCCGAAGATTACCATCAAAATTTCGAAAGCCTGCACCCAAACAACAGGTACATCAGGAACGTTTCCATCCCCAGATTGCAAAGATTCCAACGAGAATTTCCACACCTGCTAAAAGAAGACCATTAGACAGGATAATTAATTCTGGTTTCACTACATTTGAATAAACTCCTCAAATAATGAAAACCAGTATTATAGTTTTTGCCTGCCTAATAATATTGTCATGCAAATCTCCTCAAAAGGAAGAAAAACAACTTACTGTTGCCGAAAAAATTGCCAATGCACATGGATTTGAAAGCTGGGGCAATGTTTCCATGATAAATTTTACATTCAATGTAGACCGGGACAGTAGTCATTTTGAACGCAGCTGGCAATGGGGCCCAAAAACTAATGACATAATAATGATCTCAAAAGGAGATACCGTCGCCTACAACAGATCACGCATTGACAGCACCAATCTTCAGGCCGACAAGCGGTTTATTAACGATAAATATTGGCTTCTTGCTCCCTTTAATTTAATTTGGGACGAAGGCACAACCATAAGTGAACGTGCAAAAAAAATTGCGCCAATAAGTAAGGATACACTTAATAGTATAACGCTTAGTTATTCTAACCAAGGAGGATATACTCCCGGAGATGCCTATGATTTTTATTTTGGTGATGATTTTTTAATTAAAGAATGGGTGTATAGGCAAGATAGTGGTAATGAACCTTCTACGATAACCACATGGGAAAATTACCAGAACTTCAATGGTCTTAAAATTGCCCTGGATCATAAGAAATCCGGAATTGACTGGAATCTGAATTTTACGAATATAAATGTGATTTTAGAAGATTAATTTCGTTCGGAATTCAACTCTTTTTTAGAGTAAAAATCACTATTTTTGGATAAATGCAAAACACAAAAATAGTGTCCAATTATTATACAGGTCTCGACTATGCCAAACAGTTGGACAATGAAGATAAACTTGCGGATTATAGGACCCAATTTCATATGCCTAAAGACAATGAAGGCAAGGAATTGATATATCTCTGCGGTAATTCTCTGGGATTACAGCCAAAATCCACAAAAACATATATTAACCAGGAACTTGAAGATTGGGCAAAATTAGGTGTCGAAGGACATTTGAAGGCCAAAAATCCCTGGTTGCCATATCATGAGTTTTTAACAGTAAGTATGTCAAAACTCGTAGGTGCGAAACCTGTCGAAGTGGTGGTTATGAATACCCTAACCGCTAATCTTCATTTCATGATGGTATCCTTCTACAAACCCACAGCGGAACGCTATAAGATTGTTATTGAAGCCGATGCCTTTCCTTCCGATAAATATGCTGTAGAATCGCAACTGCGCCATCACGGATTCGACGATAAAGAAGGATTAGTCCTATGGAAAGCCCGCGAGGGCGAAGAATTAGCAAGATTTGAAGATCTTGAGGTCATCCTGGAAGCTCAGGGTGATCAAATTGCCCTGTTAATGATTGGTGGTGTTAACTATTATACCGGTCAATATTTTAATTTAAAGCGTATTACAAATTTAGGGCATAAACATGGTTGCATTGTGGGGTTTGACTGTGCCCATGGTGCCGGTAATGTAGTTCTTGATCTACACGATAGTGGAGCCGACTTTGCCATTTGGTGTACTTATAAATATATGAATTCGGGGCCGGGAAGCCTGGCCGGTTGTTTTGTGCATGAACGGCATGCTTATAACAAAGACCTTAACCGATTTACCGGTTGGTGGAGTCATAACAAACAAACCCGATTTAATATGCGTCATGAGTTCGATCAACTTCCCGGAGCAGAAGGCTGGCAGCTAAGCAACCCTCCAATTCTATCTATGGCAGCAATTAAAGCCTCATTAGATATCTTTAATGAAGCAGGAATTGAAGCTCTAACCGAAAAATCGAAAAAGCTTACCGGATACTTTGAATTCTTGCTTGATGAATTGGGTCATAAAGACATTAGGATCATAACTCCCCGTAATCCCGAAGAACGCGGATGCCAGCTCTCGATTCAAGTTATAAATGCCGATAAAAGTTTGCATCAAAAGCTTACAGAGGCTGGAGTTATAACCGATTGGAGAGAACCGGACGTTATTCGATGCGCGCCCGTACCACTATACAATTCCTTTCAGGATGTTTATAACATGGTAGAATTGCTCAAAAATATTTTGTAGATGTATATACCAAATTCATATAAAAACAAAAACCTCTCTCAAGTAAAGCAATTTATAGAGCATAATGGCTTTGGAATCCTGCTGAGCCATGATAATTCGAAACCTCATGCTACTCATATTCCATTGGAATTATCGAAAAACGAATCCGGAAAGGATATCCTCCAGGGCCATGTTGCTAAAGCAAACCCGCACTGGCAGTATTTTAAGGATAATGCTGAAGTATTGGTTATTTTTAACGGGCCACACGGATATATATCATCCTCCTGGTATGATTTCGAGGAGGTTCCTACCTGGAACTATATCGCGGTACATGTTTACGGTATCATAAAAATTGCATCTCAAGAAGCATTATATAATTCACTGGTACAATTGGTAGATAAATACGAATCGACTTCCCAAAACCCTGTTAGTGTAGAGAAATTTTCGAAAAAAACTATGCGACAAATTAATGGTATCGTGGGTTTTGAAATTGAAATTACCGATATCCAGGCGGCATATAAATTATCACAATCCCAGGATGATAAGAATCATGATAATATAATCAATGAATTGGAAAGTGGTGATAAAAATTCAAATAAGGAAATTGCCGAAGCCATGAAGTCGGAAAGATATGGATCACAAAATGACGCATAAAAAAGAAAAAATACTCATTCTTGGCGCAGGGCTATGTGGTTCGCTTCTGGCTCTTAGATTGGGGCAACGCGGTTATAAAGTAGTTGTCATGGAAATGCGCCAAGACTTGCGCAAGGTCGAAATTAGCGCCGGACGATCTATTAATCTTGCCTTTTCCGATCGCGGTAACAAAGGAATGAAACTTACAGGTATTGAAGAAAAGGTAAAGGCGCTTTGTATTCCTATGAACGGCCGAATGCTGCATGATAAGGAAGGAAATACCATGCTTTCAAATTACAGTGGCCGCGATTATGAATATATAAATTCCATTTCAAGAGGCGGATTAAACGCCCTGTTATTGGATGAAGCGGAGGCTTTGGAAAATGTAACCATTCACTTTAATAAAAAATGTAAGTCTGTTGATTTCGAAAATACCACTGCCCTTATTAAGGATTACGGGTATGCGTCCGAATTTGTAGCATCCGCCGATGTCATTATTGCCACCGATGGTGCCGGTTCCACATTAAGACAAAGTTATTATCTTGAAAATAAGTTCCTATTTAGTTTTTCCCAAAATTTTCTTACTCATGGCTATAAGGAATTGAGTATCCTCCCCACAGAAAACGGAGATTACAAAACCTATAAAAACGCGTTGCACATTTGGCCACGAGGTGAATTTATGCTCATTGCTTTGCCCAATTTAGATGGCAGCTTTACGGTAACTTTATTTTTGAGCCATGACGAAGGCGAATACAATTTCAATAATTTAACAAGCCCTGAATTGGTTACAGAATTTTTCAAAAAGGAATTCCCGGATGCTTTGGAGTTAATGCCGAATTTGACCCAGGATTTTTTCGATAATCCGTCTTCAGCCCTTGGAACAGTAAAATGCTCCCCGTGGCATTACAAAGGAAATACATTGCTAATGGGAGATGCCGCACATGCCATCGTGCCTTTCTATGGCCAGGGAATGAACGCCTCCTTTGAAGATGTTGTGGAATTTGATAATATATTAAATGAACACGAAGGCGATTGGGAAGCTGTCTTCAAAAACTATGAAAAAGCAAGAAAAAAGGATACCGATGCTATCGCAGATCTGGCCATAGATAACTTCCATGAAATGAAAGATCATGTTGCCAATCCTATTTTCCAGAAAAAACGTAAATTGGAAATGGCTTTGGAAAAACATTTTCCAAATGAATATTCATCAAAATATTCCTTAGTAACGTTCAATGAGGATATTGGCTATCATGAAGCCATGTCTCGGGGAAGAGCCCAGGATAAAGCGATTTTAAACATGATCGCAGACGGTGACATAGATCTAAATGGAGATTTAAAAGAAATTTTTAATGAAATAAAGCGGGAGACCGACGAGATTATAGACGATGATAAGATAGCCCGAACCATGTAACACTAACATTGACATCATTCCCGTAAAAGCGGGAATCCGCTAAAATAAAACTAACATATAAAAGATTCTCACTTTCTTGGGAAAATACATTATGAGTGACAAAAAAGTAACACCAAGAGGTGCCTATCCACATACTAAACGTGTTGGTGATTTTATTTTTGTGTCGGGAACAAGCTCCCGATGCCCCGATAACACCATTGCAGGAGTTGAGATCATAGACGAAATGGGTACCAAACGATTAGATATAAAAGCCCAGACCAAAGCCGTTTTAGATAATATTGCTTCCAATCTCGAAAAAGCCGGAGCTTCAATGGATGATGTTGTGGATGTTACCTCCTTTTTAGTAAATATGAATGACTTTGCCGGATACAATGAAGCCTATGCCGAATATTTTAATGCCGAAACCGGACCTGCCAGAACTACTGTGGCAGTCCATCAACTACCACATCCGGATTTGGTGGTCGAAATTAAAGTTATGGCTTATAGAAAAGTTTAAAGCTAAGAGTCGCGATGAATAAAATAATGAAGATCCAAAACTACATAAACGGCAAATTTGTTGATCCCGTCCAAAATCAATGGATCGACAACTATTGTCCTGCTAATGGTGAAGTATACGGCCAAATACCCAGTTCATCTAAAGAAGATGTGGAGTTGGCATACAATGCTGCGAAATCTGCTTTTCCCACATGGTCTCAATCCTCTTTGGAATCGCGTAGCAGGGTCCTCATTAAGATCTCGGAATTACTGGAAACAAATTTACAGCGATTTGCCGAAGCTGAAAGCAAAGATAATGGTAAACCTATATCCCTGGCCAAAGCTGTAGATATTCCAAGGGCAGCGAGCAATTTTCGTTTTTTTGGTAATGCTATTACCCAATTTTCAAGTGAAAGCCATGAAAGTGTCGGTCAAAATGCAATTAACTATACCTTGCGTCAACCCATTGGTGTTGTGGGCTGTATTTCTCCCTGGAACCTTCCACTCTATCTTTTTACATGGAAGATCGCTCCTGCCTTGGCAGCTGGAAATTGTGTAGTGGCCAAGCCCAGTGAAATCACTCCCATGACCGCTTATTTATTAGGAGAAATTTGTAACCAGGCCGGATTACCAAAAGGCGTTTTAAATATTGTGCATGGCCTCGGAACCGCAACCGGGCAGGCCATAGTAGCGCATCCTTATATAAAAGCAATTTCGTTTACCGGAGGTACGGCAACAGGTGCTCATATTGCGAAAGTAGCCGCCCCCATGTTTAAAAAGTTGTCATTAGAGTTGGGGGGGAAAAATCCTAACATCATATTTGCCGATTGTGACTATGAGGATATGCTGGAAACTACAGTGCGTTCGTCCTTTGCAAATCAAGGTCAGATCTGCCTGTGTGGAAGCCGAATTTTTGTAGAGGCTGGCATTTATAAGAAATTTAAAACCGATTTTGTAGAAAAAGTGAGGCAATTAAGGGTTGGCCACCCATCGAACGATGACTCCAATATTGGAGCCCTGGTATCCATGCCCCATCTGGAAAAGGTGATACAATATATTGATATTGCAAGGGAAGAAAACGGAACCATCCTTTGTGGTGGCAACAGGTTAAAAGTTGAAGGATATGAAAATGGTTATTATTTAGAACCTACCGTTATTGAAGTCCCCACCGATGAATGCCGGGTAAATCAGGAAGAGATATTTGGCCCTGTTGTAACTATGATGCCCTTTAAAAGTGAGAAAGAAGTCTTACTAATGGCAAATAAAGTAAAGTATGGCCTCTCTGCTACAGTATGGACGAACAACTTAAAACGCACCATGCGAATGAGCAATAAATTGCAAGCCGGTATAGTTTGGGTAAACACCTGGATGATGCGTGATTTACGTACCCCTTTTGGAGGCGTAAAAGATTCAGGCGTTGGACGTGAAGGTGGTTTTGAAGCCTTACGTTTTTTTACTGAAGCGAAAAATGTTTGTATAAAGTATTAATAATAAATCGAATGTCTCCTCGAGCGCAGTCGAGAGGTTTTAATGAAAACCTATTATGTTTACATATTGAAATGTTCGGATGGACTAACTTACACGGGTATAACAAATAACATATCCAGAAGAATGATCGAACATCAAAAAGGAATGAATAAAAGTTGTTTTACATATGGCCGGCGACCCTTAGAGTTAATCTTTTTTCAAGAATTTAATGATGTAGAGCAAGCAATATATTTTGAGAAAAAAATAAAAAAATGGAGTAACCAAAAGAAATTGGCTTTAGCTAAAGGAGACTTTGATATGCTTCAAATTTTGTCAGAATGTCGAAATGCCACGCACTCAAAATATAATCCATAATTAATGTGGTTTGCTTCTCGACTGCGCACGAAGTGACAGATGGAAGCGATAGCTCGACCCTACTCGACTCGACAGTTCGGTGAAATATTAAAATTAAAAATGACAGAAATAAAAGACTCCATTTATTTTTCTTCCAATACAAGAGATATGGATTTAAAAGCCATTTATGATTTTGTGAAGGATTCCTATTGGGGGAAAGGTCGTACCTTAGCGGAACAAAATATAGCGCTTCAAAATTCCATAAATTTTGGACTATTTCATAACAATAAGCAAATAGCATACACCAGAGTGATGACGGATAAAGTGTTTTTTGCTTATGTGCTTGATTTTTTCGTCATAGAAGCTTATCGTGGTAATGGTTTTGGAAAACTTTTAATGGAAAAAGTATTGAGTTTTGACCCATTAAAACAAGTAGATAAATGGATGCTTGCAACCAAAGATGCCCATGGACTATATCGCAAATTTGGTTTTGAAGCGATTAAAGACCCCTCAAAATTAATGGACAGAATGAGCCATAGAGCTAAAGAAATATACGAATAAAATGGATTTAAAATTAAACAATAAAAATGCCCTGGTATGTGGAAGCACCCAAGGTATAGGCAAAGCTACAGCAATGGCTTTGGCGGCAGAAGGTGCCAATATTACTTTAGTCGCCAGAAATGAAGATAAGCTTAAAAAGGTGCTTGCCGGATTGCCATCACATAGAAATCATAATTATATTGTTGCCAATTTTTCGAATCCGGAGGCTCTTAAAGAAAAAGTTGCTGCTTTTATTGAAGGTCATCACGGTTTTCACATCCTTATCAATAACACAGGCGGCCCAAAAGGAGGACCTGTTTATGTAGCAGAATTAAGTGAGTTTGAAAGTGCTTTTACACAACATTTAAAATGTAATCATATTCTGGTACAAGCCTTGGTACCGTTCATGAAAGAAGAAGGCTTTGGACGCATCGTGAATATTATTTCAACTTCGGTAAAACAACCCTTGGATGGACTTGGGGTAAGTAACACCATTAGGGGTGCTGTAGCTAACTGGAGCAAGACCTTAGCTAACGAATTGGCCTCTTTTGGTATTACGGTAAATAATGTACTTCCCGGAGCCACTTCTACCGAACGTTTAGCCGAAATAATCAAAAATAAATCATCAAAAACCGGGATAACGGAAACGGAAGCTTCTAATACTATGAAAAATTCCGTGCCCGCCAAGCGTTTTGCCCAACCAGAAGAAATCGCTAACGCCGTTACATTTCTTGCAAGTGAAGCAGCATCTTACATTAATGGAATTAATCTTCCGGTTGATGGTGGAAGAACAAAATCTTTGTAACTTTATAACTTAATTGTATTATTTAAACACAAAGTCATGAGCAATTTAGTTTCTCCTTTAAATTTTAAGAATTGGATCGAAGAAAACAGACATCTATTAAAACCTCCCGTAGGAAACAAATGTGTATGGAAAGATGGTGATTTTATTGTGATGGTCGTTGGAGGTCCAAATAGCAGAAAGGACTACCATTATAATGAAACTCCTGAGTTTTTCTACCAGATTGAAGGCGATATCGTACTTAAAATTATTGATAATGGTACTCCAAAAGACGTACATATTAAAGAAGGCGATATTTATTTATTACCGCCTAAAGTGCCACATTCTCCGCAACGCGGGGAAAATACAGTCGGGTTGGTTATCGAATATAAACGTCCTGAAGGCATGCGTGATGCTATTTTATGGTTTTGTGAAAATTGTGTCACTAAACTCTATGAAGAACCTTTTACATTAAAGAATATCGAGACCGATATGCCGGTAATTTTTGATAGTTATTACAGTGATGAAGAAAAACGAAGTTGTCCAAATTGCGGTTCCGTAATGCAACCTCCTAAAAAAGTACAGATCGAATAGTTAAGGATCGTTACCGGGAATAACAAATACACTATTAAGATCCTTGCCTTTGTCCAGTTCCGGTAATTATCCGAATTATTTTAAGGTAAAAAGGAATAACAATTAATTATAAGATTCCCACTGTCGTGGGAAATAAATATGAAACGCAAATTACGTATTAACGGTCACTCGCACTTATTACCTTATCCAGAGGAAATTCCACAATTCATGAAGGACAAAGGTATCTTTTGGGTGGATAAGGATCGAAAGTTTATGCTTCAAAAAGATTGGAGCCGCCCGGTAACAGATTCCAGTTTCTTTCTGGAAGAAAAGTTGGAGTGGATGGATCGCTATGATATAGATCATGCAGTTGTACTTAACCTATCTCAACTTTACGGTAATGGATTACGCGTTGAAGAAATGAAGCAGGCCCTGAGGTTTCAAAATGATTTTAATGCAAAAGTCCAACATAATAATCCCGGTAAATTTACCTGTGGCTTTGTGGTACATCCCGGATTTGTTCGAGGTGCATGTTGGGAAATTGAACGTTGTGTCGAGCAACTGGGTATGCAGTTACTCTGTTTACCAACACATTATATGGACACCATTGGAACATGGCGTTGTATTTTTGATGAAGAAAACGAACCCCTATTCGAACTCGCTAGTAAGTTCAATTTGGCTGTTGAAATTCATCCCTACGACGGTGAAAAATTTATTAAACTCGAAAATACATCGTGGCGATTTCATCTCATTTGGATGTTAGCCCAATGTGCTGATGCCTATCATTTTTTTACCTTGAATGGGTATCAGGAAAAATTTCCCGGTATGCGTGTGTGTTTTGCCCATGGCGGGCAACTGGCCCAAATAAACCTCGGTCGTCGCATTCAGGGATTTGATGGCAGGCCCGATTTGTTTGAAGGCCAGAGTCATCCGAGAAAAGCGGTCGGTCACAAAAACATTTTCTTCGATACATTGGTCCATGATACTGGTTCGTTACAACTTCTTGTAGAAAACCAGGGCTCTGCACAAGTTCTTATGGGTTTGGATGATCCTTATCCATTGGGTGAAATGGAAAGCGAGTCACAGTCCTCTTACCCGGGAAAAATTCTCGATCTGGCCATGGAGCGTGATATTATAAATCAGGAGGAGTTTGATGCGATATGGCAGGATAATGTAATACAATGGTTGCATGGTGATAATCAAGAAGCAAAAACTCAATTGATTAATAGAATTTTATCTTAATGCAATTTATACCAGAAGAATTAGACGCTTATGTTGTAAAGCATTCTACCGACGAGCCGGAACTCTTGCAACAGCTTAATAGAGAAACTAATCAAAAGATATTGCAACCACGAATGCTATGTGGCCACTATCAAGGGCGTTTATTAAGTATGATCTCTAAATTGATCCGGCCTTCCAACATTCTTGAAATTGGAACTTATACCGGCTATTCTGCGATATGTTTAGCCGAAGGTTTGGGAGATTCGGGAGAACTACATACCATCGATATCAATGAGGAATTGCAGGATATACAACGTAAATATTTTGATAAATCCGGATTTGGGCATCAAATTTTTCAACATACCGGAAATGCATTGGAGATAATACCTACTTTGGACATAACTTTCGATCTCGTTTTTATTGATGCCGATAAAGAAAACTACTCCAATTACTTTAATTGTATTATTGATAAATTAAAACCGGGTGGAATTATTCTTTCGGATAACGTGCTTTGGAGCGGCAAAATAATTGAAAAATTAGATCCTGAAGATATTGACACAAAATCAATAATTGAATATAACACACTTCTTAAAAAAGACCATAGAATAGATACTATAGTATTGCCCATCCGAGATGGATTGTCCATAAGCAGAAAGAAATAATATTCTTATGGGTCAAATTTAATATGTATACTATGAAGCCCTAATTAAGGAATCATCGGAGGAAACATTCATTCTATACTGTTGAATACAAGCCGTAATTTTTTGATAGAATTCAAAGTTATCGAATGGTTTGGTAACGATATCATTAAAGCCTAAATTGGAGAAGTCGTTTTTCACTTCTTCGATATCTGCTGCTGTTAGTGCGATAACGGGGATATATTTATTAATTTTTCTTATTTCTTTTAATGACTCAATGCCATTCATTATTGGCATATTCAGATCCATTAAAACAAGGTCATAGATGTTATTATCCCTGACAGCATTAAAAGCTTCAAGTCCGTTTTCAACGATTTCGCAGTCAAAATTGCCTTTCTGTAAGATATTTTGGGTCACGATTTGATTTATTTTATTGTCCTCGGCTACCAGGATCATATATTTTTCCTGAATTTGAAGGGGCCTTTCCACGTCAATATCGGTAGGAGATTCAATTTTCATATCGTAATCAATTTCGAATGAAACATTAAAACTAAACTCAGATCCCACACCCAACTCACTAACAAGCTCTATCTTACTATTAAATAGCCCTACAAGGTGTTTTGCAATCGAAAGCCCAAGGCCTGTACCCTGGTAATGGACATTGTTTTCCTCATTAACCTGCGAAAAATTCTCAAAAATCCTTTCTTGTTGATCTTTCGGAATTCCCGTTCCATTATCCTTGACAACAAAGCGAAGATTAACACTTTTATCTGCAAATTCCAATACTTCTATGCTTAGCCATATCATTCCATTTCTTGTAAATTTAATGCTGTTACCTATTAAATTAATAAGAACCTGCGATAATCTAACATTATCACATTTTATAAACTCCGGTAGATTTTCGTCTATCGAAAGTATAATCTCATTATTGCTTTCCTCGCTTCGGTATTCGAATGAATCAATAATATTTTCGAGCAACACTTTAAGATTAACAGAGGCCATTTGCAACTCTACTTTCCCCGATTCAATTTTGCCCACTTGTAAAATGTCATTGATAAGGTTTAACAGATAATCACCTGAAAACTTGAGTGATTTTATAAACTTACTGTCCTTGATACTTATATCGTTGCTTTTTAACAACAAGGATGTCAGTCCAACAACACCATACAACGGGGTTCTTAATTCGTGAGTAACGTTGGAAATAAAATTGGACTTTAATTGAGAGGATTTTTCAGCCAGATCACGGGCTATTTCCAACTGTTTATTGCGGGCTCTCAATATACTGCTAAGTCTTCGCTTAGATAAGTAATTTTTAAAAAGTGCTGCGAATGAAATCAAAAGCAAAAAAACAATCACGGTGATAATGATATTTATTTTTTGCATTTCATATGCAACCTGCTCCTGAAGGAATCTTTCGCTGTTTGCCAACCGGGCCTCTCGTTTATATTCTGCGTTATACAACTTGGATTTGGCAATATTTTCTTGTTTTACTTTTTCCTCATTTATAATCCTTTCGCGGTAGAAATTGTGCCTTATCAGCATGGTATAGGCTTCATCACTATTACCCATCGATGCCAGGCTTTGAGAATGCACCTTGTATATCTTACTTTTTAATTCATTGCATTCCAAATCTTCATCAGAATCATGTTCCTTTAGTACTTTCTCGGCTTCTTCAAATTTTTCTATGGCATTGAGTAATAATTCTTTTTGTACAAAGTAACGCCCAAACATAAAACCCAGGAGACCTTCATTATACACGCTATATTGGGTATTATCCAAATTCTTTCTTGCCCTTAATAAATATAAAAAGGCCTCGGCCGGATCCTCCAAATCCAAATAAGCGTCACAAAGGCTCATTCTAATTTTAAATAAGACCCCTTGTTGCACATCAATATTGTTTTGATTTTTTACAATGTCCTTTTGGGCATAGAGTAAAGCTTTTTTAAAATAGGGAATAACCTTGGCGATTTGCTGCTTGTTCCTGTAGACCTCGCCCAAGCTTAAATAAGAATATGCAATAAGGTAATTATCATCAATGTACTGAGATTCAGCCAGCATTTTCTTAAAACAGCTTTCGGCATCATTATATTCTTCCATATAGCTGTAAATCTTGCCCAGGCTGAAATTGGCAACAGCGTTGCCGTAACTATCACGAATGGAATCGGACAGTTTTATAGCTTCGTTAAAGGAATTAATCGAATGCATCATATCATTAATATTATAATAATTTAATGTAGACTTATTAATACTATCGATCTGATTAATTAACTCCCGTTCACTTTGACTAAAGCACAGGGTAACAGTAAATAAGACATAGATGAGTAGGTTATTTCTCATTCTTAAAATGGTTAACTTGGGTATAACAAAGTTTGTTAAAACAATTAACAGTTCAAAATATTCGTCAATAAATAAGATAAAGGGAATGGTTTCTTCGTTAACGGTTCTTTTTATGCAAAAAAAATCGTCAAACTTCGTATACCAGAAAGGAATTAAAGCTTTCGACTTACAGAACCTGTAAAATCGTCTAAATCGTCTTTTACTTTTTTAATCTCTTGATTAATCTCTTTGGTAACATCGGTATCTAATCCATGCTTTTCGGCACTCTTCGAAATCTCGTGCTTTATATCGTTGGTTGCATTTTTAAGTGTACGCATTCCCTTTCCCAACCCACGGGCTATTTCAGGGATTTTATCAGCGCCAAAAACCATAACTACAATAAAGAGTATTAAAGTTATCTCGGTACCGCTAATAAAAAGGAATGTTGCTTGCTGTATCACATTACAAATATAGTGAGTAAATTTTATATGATTACAAAATCGTTCTTAAATAATGAATTATCAATGAGACAAAGTATATTTCTAAAATACAAGATCAATCTAATCCTCAATCTCTTTGATTTTCCTAAAGTTTTGACTCCTTCCTATTAAAAATTCCAAAAATTCCATTTCATTTCCATCTTTCATCAGGTTTCTATCGAACCCGCCCTCTTCAACAAAATATACAAACTCGTTTATATTATTTTCAGAAATTGCAAGATTGTTCATCAAATACGTAAGTGAGAATTTATTGGACAGACTTTCATAGGACAAAGGCTCCTTAATAATTTCATTGCTTTTTTGTGAATTAAAAAGAGGTTTTATCAGAAGGCCAATAATTTGAACAAAATCTGCTCCATTATAATATCGTCCATGTTCCATGGCCAAATTTGTTACCTCAGTTTTATAATCAGCCGAAAACTCATATTCATCCATATTTTGAATCCCGAAATACAAGGCGTCCAAATCGGGATTAAAGGATTTAACATTTTCCATATCTACAATAAGGTTTCCGGAAAGTCCATAAGGCAGGATAACCACTTCATCGAGCCTGTTTATTCTTTCGACCAAAAAGACTGTTAATACCTTTGAAGCCAAAATATCTTCATTAATAACCAGGGCGAATTTTTCAAATTGCAAAGCAGACACTTCCACCCTGTCATTAAGAGCCACCTTAATAGAAAATTGACCATCGACATTGGTAATAGTTCCTTTATTTGAGGACGTATTGTAAACGGTAACACCTTCAACATCAACACTATCTACAATAATTCTTCCATAGATCTCAATGCGATCGATACTTTGCGAAAACCCCAAACAAACTGTAAAACATGAAACTATTAATGCAAGAAGGCCTTTTTTTATAGGATTAAAGACGTTATTACTTCTCATTGTGCAACGTAAACCGGTTTTAAACTTTTGTTAAATGATGTAATTATTTAAATTTACGAAAAAGTAATGGATTAAATGAAAAACATTATAATTGCCAGCACGTCCACGGTACACGATAGTGGCTTTTTAGATTATCTTCTGGAGGATTTAAAATTATTTTTTAAGAATGCATCTTCAATTATATTTATTCCTTATGCACGACCAGGTGGAATAACATATGATGCATACACTGAAACTGCGAGTAAAGCATTTTTAAAAATTGGTAAAACCGTTAACGGAATTCATAAATTTAAAGATCCGTCAAAAGCAATAATGGAGGCTAAAGGAATATTCGTAGGTGGAGGAAATACCTTTGTACTGGTAAATCAATTATACAAAAAGGGCCTTATGCAAGCAATTCGAAATGTCGTAATAGGGGGAACTCCATATTTAGGAACTAGTGCCGGAAGCAATATATGCGGCCTTAACATTTGTACAACTAACGATATGCCAATTGTTTATCCTCCCAGTTTCAAGACCCTTGCGTTTGTTCCTTTTAATATAAATCCGCACTATTTGGATCCCGATCCAACATCGAAACATATGGGAGAAACCAGAGAGACCAGGATAAAGGAATTTCATAGCTTTAATACGCAGCCTGTAGTAGGCTTGAGGGAAGGGAGCTATTTACACTTGATCGAAAATAAAATTATTTTAAAAGGAGAGCCATCAGCCAGAATTTTTGAGTATAATAAAGCCCCTTATGAAATTGGGCCTAATGAAGATCTAACTTATTTAAAATAATTAAAGGGTTTTTAAAAAATGATATCCTAAAATATTAAATCCTTCATTATAATAAAATTTGTGCGAAGGATTGTTTTGCACATATGTATTTAATTCCATAGTTTCATAGCCTTTTTGCTTCACATGGTCATATATCCATTTAAAAAGCTGCTTCCCCAATCCTTTTCCTCTATAATTATCGTCAATATAGACATGATCTACCTCAACGCTTTTTCCCGAATAATGGCGTGTACAATACCACATGCCCGAAACACCAATTAAGATTTCTTTATCATAAATTCCAGCGCATTCATAATTCTGATCGACCATCTCTGAAAATCGCTGCTCTAATATATCATCGGAAAACTTTGTGTTCTGTGAATTTCTGAATTAGAGGAATAATGCTGTTAATTTCATGTTTTCCAATAATTCTGAAAGTATAAGGCATAATAAAATTATTTAGGCTTTGTAAATACAAATTTATACAAAAAGCGCTCTTTTATCTAAAGTACATTCCAATATTATCCGGTGTAATGCCTTTTAATATTTGCTCAATTTATTTGAACTTAGGTGTTTTTGCCCTTATAGAAAGTAAAATGAGAAAAGAAAACAGAAAAGAAAGATTAATGATCGAAGCAAGAACCCTACCTTTTGCCATAATATAGTAACGGTTAAGTGCCAATTTCAAAACCATAAACAAATAAAAAACTCCTTGCATAGTCAGATGCAAGGAGTTTTTATCATTAAACTAACTCTAATTTAATATGAAATTAAATTAAACTCTTCTATTACTTTCTTTTCTTTTCACTTAATGCCTGTTCTAAAGCAGAAATGGCATCTCCTGCCTTGGATAATTTAGCATATCTTAAAGCAGTAAATCCTTTTATAGATTTTGTTTTTAAATCAGCTCCATTTGCAATGAGCATTTTTACGATCTCAACTCTATTAAATCGGGCTGCATACATTAATGGAGTCATGCCGTTAGATTTTTCATTTACATCCTCTCCTAATGCGATTAATTTCTGAACCGTTTCGGTGTCTCCTTTTGCAATAGAAATACAAAAAGCATTCACATTGGAAACTACTTTTTCAATTTTGTAATTTTTCGAATTTTCGGGAACTTCTGAAGCGTTAATATTACCTGCAGATAATACTAATGCGATGGCTGTAAGAATAATTGTTTTTTTCATGATGAAATAATTTAAATGTTTATGATTGTTTTTTTTGATATACTAAAAAGACGAATTAATTTTCATTCTGTTACATCATTTAACATTATTAAAACATTTTTAACTTTTCATTCACAAACTGCTCCGGCTCACAATAGCCCTTAATTATTCCGAATCATCAGTATATCCCGTTCTTTTTTATCATTTTCTAACCCGCTTGTTTTTTCGAAAGATATATCTTTGCCGAACTTGAAGTTAAGTCTTTATGAAACGAACATTAATATATTTTAACTATATATTCATAAAAGAGAAGTATTAAAATTTAAACGCATGAATAAAAAGGTTATGTTAATGATCCTTGATGGATGGGGCAAATCCCCCGACCCTAAGGTATCGGCTATAGATCATGCTAACACCCCATTTGTAGATTCACTTTACACCAATTATCCCAACGCTTCCTTAAGAACTGATGGTTTACATGTAGGTTTGCCGGAAGGACAAATGGGAAACAGCGAAGTGGGGCATATGAATCTTGGTGCTGGCAGAATTGTGTATCAGGATTTAGTTAAGGTCAACCTTGCTGTTAAAAATAATACCCTGCAATCGGAACAGGTTTTAGTGGACGCTTTTAATTATGCCAAAATCCATAATAAGAATGTCCATTTTTTGGGTTTGTTAAGTGATGGTGGGGTACATTCTCATATTAATCATTTATTTGGATTACTTTATGCTGCAAAGGATTTTGGATTACAGGATATTTTTGTTCACGCATTTACAGATGGTCGTGATGTAGATCCTAAATCAGGATATGGTTTTATTACCGAACTTGAAGAACATCTTGAAAATACAAATGCAAAACTGGCGACCATTACCGGGCGTTATTATGCTATGGACAGAGATAAGCGCTGGGAGCGCATTAAACTGGCTTATGATGCTATGGTTAATGGTACCGGAAAAGCATCCATGAATGCACTAAATACAATACGGGAAAGTTATGAAGACGACATCACGGACGAATTTATCCGACCTATTGTAATGGTTAATGATTCCGGTCTTCCCATTACAACTATACAAAATGATGATGTTGTTATTTTCTTTAACTTCAGGACAGACCGTGGACGGCAACTTACCCAGGCCCTATATCAACAGGATTTTCATGAACAAAATATGCATAAGCTTAATTTGCATTATGTAACCATGACCAATTATGATGATGCCTTCGATGGAATCCATGTAATTTTCAACAAAGACAATCTTACCGATACATTAGGTGAAATTTTAGAAGCAGATGGTAAAAAGCAGATCCGTATTGCCGAAACCGAAAAATATCCTCACGTTACCTTTTTCTTTTCCGGTGGTCAGGAAGAGCCCTTTAAAGGCGAATCCCGAATTTTAAAGAATTCACCCAAAGTGGCCACTTACGATCTTAAGCCTGAAATGAGTGCCTATGAATTACGTGACGCCTTAATTCCCGAATTGCAAAAAGGAGAAGTTGATTTTGTATGTCTTAACTTTGCCAATGGCGATATGGTTGGGCACACAGGAGTTATGGAAGCTGCCATAAAAGCATGTGAGGCGGTAGATGATTGTGTGAAGGATGTGGTTAACAGTGCAATTAGTAACCACTATACTACCATTATAATTGCCGATCATGGTAACTGTGAAACCATGATCAACCCCGATGGGTCACCACATACGGCTCATACAACAAATCCTGTTCCTATTATTTTAGTAGATAAAGACATTAAGTCTATCAAAGACGGCATTCTTGGAGATATTGCCCCCACAATTCTTAAAATCATGGGTGTAGAAAAACCGGCGGCAATGACAAGACATGCTTTAATAGATTGAGAACAGATAATTTTTTTTTATTGTATTTTTACTTTGTATTAATCCCATTTGATGAATTTTTACGATAAACTAACCATAGCCATTGATTTTGACGGAACCATTGTAGAAGATGGATACCCGGGCATTGGCAAGCCCAGAATATTCGCTTTTGAAACCTTAAGAAAACTACAGGAAGATGGGCATCGCTTAATTTTATGGACCTATAGAAGCGGTCGAAAATTGGATGAAGCGGTAAGCTTTTGCAATGACAATGGAATTGATTTTTTTGCAGTGAACAAAAGTTTTGATGAAGAAGAATATGACGACACCAAAAGCAGAAAAATTTACGCCGATCTGTTTATAGATGATCGAAATATTGGAGGTGCTATGGGATGGGGAGAAATCTATCAATTGATCACGAACGAAATTCCCAATATAAAAATCCGGAAAAAGAAAAAAGGGTTTTTTTCTTTTTTTAGATGACCACTACTCTTTTATTAATTCGAAATAAGCTTTATCAATAATTTCTCTTTGATCCGGATGGGCAATATTTACCAAAGCCTTGACCCGGTTTTTTATTGTCTTTCCATACAAATTGGCAATCCCATATTCTGTTACCACATAATGCACGTGAGCCCTTGTTGTAACAACCCCGGCTCCGGGTTGTAAGCATGGGACGATCCTGCTTATTCCTGTTTTGGTAATTGAGGGTAAAGCAATAATGGCCTTTCCATTATCACTTAAGGAGGCGGCCCGGATATAATCCATTTGACCCCCAACTCCGGAATACATTTTTGTGCCGATCGAATCTGCACAAACCTGACCCGTTAAATCCACTTCAATGGCCGAGTTGATCGCTACCATCCTGGGATTTTGCTTAATTATTGAAACATCGTTAACGTAATCGGATGCCCGCATTTCCACAAAAGGATTATCATCGACATAATCATACAGTCGTTGCGAACCCATTAAAAAGGTAGCCATTGCTCTTCCCCTATTAATAGTTTTATAATTTCCATTAATTACATTACTCAAAATGAGATCGATCACCCCATCTGAAAACATTTCTGTATGCAATCCCAGATCCTTATGATTAGTCAATCTTGATAAAATGGCATTAGGTATGGATCCTATTCCCATTTGTAAGGTACTTCTATCTTCGATCAATCCCGCTACATAATCTGCTATCTTATGCTCAATTTCTGTAGGTTCGCCATAGGCCATAGTTGGCAAAGGTTCATCACATTCAACAAACAAATCGATCTCGGTGTGATGGATAATACCGGCACCATGGGTTCTGGGCATTTGTCTATTGACCTGCGCAATAACCATTTTAGCATTATCAATTGCTGCCAAAGTCGCTTCTACCGAGACACCCAAAGAGCAATACCCATGCTTGTCGGGTACAGACACATGAATCAAGGCCACGTCCACAGGTAGAATATTCTTTTTAAACAGTAAAGGCAATTCACTTAAGAATACCGGGGTATAAGACCCATTCCCGGCCTTTAAAGTGTGTCTTACATTCTTGCCAATGAAAAATGAATTGACGTGGAAACTGTCCCTCAATTCCGGATTGGCATAAGGTGCTTCACCTTCAATATGCAAATGGCAAACTTCTACATTGCGCAATTCTGCTTGTCGATTCGTCATTGCGTTTATTAATATCTGAGGTGCAGCTGCTGCCGCCTGAACATAAATCCGGTCATTCGATTTAATAACTTTAACTGCTTCTTGAGCGCTTACTATTTTATACATATCTTATTTATTTGTACCGTAAAATTATTAATAAACTCTCTCTTAATAACTATCTAATGTCATATTATGATAAAAAATAATGCAATTTTAATTTTAATATCTTTGTCATTATTTTTAAGCATGATTATTGTAAAGACAAAAGAAGAAATTGAGTTAATGAGGGAGAGTGCATTGGTGGTATCCAAAACTTTAGGGCTAATTGCCAAAGAAATTAAACCCGGTGTGACTACCTTGCAATTAGATAAAATAGCCGAAGAGTATATTAGGGATCAAGGTGCAATTCCCGGATTTTTAGGACTTTATGACTTCCCCAATACCTTATGTATGAGTCCAAATACTCAAGTCGTACATGGAATCCCTAATAATGAACCCCTGGTTGACGGTGATATAATATCCATAGACTGTGGCGCCGTAAAGAATGGATTTTACGGTGACCATGCCTATACTTTTGCTGTGGGTGAAATAGATCCCGAAACCGAAAAGTTGTTAAAGGTTACTAAGGAATCCCTTTATGTTGGCATTCGCCAGTTTAAACTGGGAAATCGTGTTGGAGACGTGGGATTTGCCATACAACAATATTGTGAATCTTATGGTTATGGGGTTGTCCGCGAATTGGTTGGTCATGGTTTAGGACGTCAAATGCACGAAGATCCCGAAATGCCTAACTATGGGCGAAGAGGTCGTGGAAAGAAATTTGTGGAAGGACAGGTCGTTGCTATTGAGCCTATGATTAACATGGGCACATATCGTATTAAACAACATAATGACGGTTGGACCATAACGACTTTAGACAATAAACCATCGACCCATTTTGAACATGATGTTGCCATTGTTAATGGCAAACCGGAACTACTCTCTACTTTTGCTTATATCTATGAAAGTTTAGGTATTGAAAGCAATGAAGAATATGAATTTAGACAAAAAGAATTAGTTTTATAATTATGAACTTTAATATTTCCGAAATCCCTGCAATAGACCTTGTGCCTGGCATTAAAGGCCGATATGTACACACCGAAAATACGACTACAGGTTTTGTGGAAATTGATAAAGGTGCAGTTTTACCAGCGCATTCGCATATGCACGAGCAGACCACCCAAGTAACCCAAGGCAAATTGGAAATGACCATAGATGGTGAAACTATGATCCTTGAACCGGGTACCTTTGTTATCATTCCTTCTAATGTTGTTCATAGCGCAAGGGCATTGACCCATTGTCTGGTAATAGATACATTTTGCCCAGTAAGAGAAGATTATAAATAGTAAAAACTAAACTTTTTGAAATCTCTTTTTAAACGAATACTTAATATAGTACCAAGGACTTTTCTTATCAGGATAAGTTATATAGTACGTCCGTTTTTGGCATTTTTATTAAAGGGAAACACCTTTACCGATCCTATTGACGGCAATAGTTTTAGGTCCTTTTTACCATATGGATACGGGGTTCAACGGCAAAATGCCTTATCGCCATCAACACTTTCGTTAGAGAGACACAGGCTGTTATGGTTATATCTTAAAAATGAAACCCGCTTCTTTACAGATAAAATTAAGGTCTTACATTTTGCACCGGAACAAGCCTTTTACAAACGTTTTAAAAGATTGCAAAATTTGGATTATACTACAACCGATCTGAATTCGCCTTTGGCTGATGTTAAGGCAGATATTTGTGACCTCCCTTTTAATAATAATACGTTCGATTTTATTTTGTGCAATCATGTTCTGGAACATATCCCGGATGATACTAAAGCATTGCAGGAACTCTTTCGCGTTTTAAAACCGGAAGGCATGGGCATTTTTCAAATCCCTCAGGACTTGTCAAGAGAAATAACCTTTGAGGATGATACCATTACCGATAAAAAGGAAAGAGCTAAAATATTCGGGCAATACGATCATGTTCGCGTGTATGGCCGGGATTATTTTGATAAGCTTCGCAGTACAGGATTTAAGGTTCGGGAAGTTGATTATACGGCAGTACTTTCTCAAGATAAGATCATGAAATATTGTTTGGCTAAAGGAGAGATCATTCCGGTAGTTTCGAAATAAAGCATCTCAAAGAGGAGATTGCCACCTCCCAAAATATTGTGAGATTCGCAATGACATTTCATTCATTCTTCCGGAAACCCGTTAAAAGCAAGTGTTTCAAGGGCTTTAGATTCGTTTTCAATAACCAGGAACACTTTTAATTTGGGATGATCTCTTAAAAATGCTTCTACCCTTTCTGTTCCCATGGCCTGAAAAGCGGTGGCGTAGGCATCGGCAGTCATGCAGTATTCGGCTATAACCGATACGCTTAATATATTGGTTTTACTAGGATATCCTGTTTTAGGATCGATAATATGCGCATATCGATTACCCAGATGGTCAGTCCTAAATTTGCGGTAAGTTCCCGATGTTGCCATGGCCTCATTTTGCAATATAACCGTTCTTAAAATCGACTGATTTTCGTCAAAATGCGGTGTTTCAATACCCACTTTCCAGTCCCTTCCTTTCTCCGGATTTTTACCATTGGCCCGGAGCTCACCGCCTAATTCTACGAGATAATTTTCAATGTGTTCACCATTAAGAAATTCAGCTATGACATCCACAGCATAACCCTTAGCTATAGCATTAAAATCTAAATATATTCCTTTCGGTTTTAAGATGCTTTTATTGATACGATTAATCTTATTGAATCCCACAAAACGCATTAAACTGTCTACTTTCAAACTATCAAGATGATCTATATTACCTTCTGGCCCAAAATTCCAGGCATTGACCAATTTTCCTATTGTCGGATCGAAAACACCATCGGTTGCTTTATAAATTTCTCGTGAAGTTTCAAGAACCTTTAGAAAATGTGCATCAATGAGCACGTTTTTATTGCGGTTAAGTTTAGAAACTATAGAATTGGTTTGATAAGTGGACATGGACTTATTAATCTCATAAAAAAGGCTGTCAAATTGAGCTTCAAAGTTTAGACCATCTTCAGAATAGTATGAAACAGAATAGCTCGTACCAAATACTTGCCCGGAAATTTTTATGATCTTAGTTTCCCGGACACATGATAAGATAAAAATAAATGTCAGCACACACACAATTCCTCTGTAGAAAAAAAGATATTGTGGTGACTTAGCGGACTTATAAGGAACAGATTTTTGAATTCTCATTAAAGCACTAATTCAAACTTATTTCAACCTCCTTGATACCATGATATTCCATCAAATAGTCTTCATTAAGATATAAAGGGAGACTTTTGTCTGCAGCATTAGCCAGACCCACTCCGGCGAATAATACCTTGGCATTTTGTTCATGCGCATGTTTCTTAAAGGATTCCATCCAGACAACATCGTATTTATTGGCGTTTTCTGGTAGTATCGCAACTTTTACAATAACAAAATAGTATTGTTTGTCCTTATCCCGACACACAAACTGCGGATAACTTTTAATTTTGCTGTTTACCGCAATAAACTCAAAATCGTGCTCCTCCAACTCCAGGCCAACATGGTTCATGGCCAAATTATGTAATTCTTGTTCTGTAAGGGGTACACTCATATTACAAAATTACCATTATTATTCATTTGAATAAAATTTACTTAGCTTTAAAATCTATAACTTACTAATTTACAAATCTTAATGATCCAATTCTTTCGTCGTATCGGGCCGCAACTCCTTAATGAAAATAAAGCAAGAAAATTGTAAGTATAAAATAAAAAGAGCTAAACTAAAAACCCAACACAGTGTATTGGGTCTTTCATTCCTGTAAAGGCAGGAATCCATATATGATGTAGAATTCTCTTTATAAAATTCCTTGCTACGCAGGAATTTTAACCGCCAAAGTCATCGAACCTTATATGCTCATCCGGGATACCAAAGTCTTCGCCCATTTTCTGTACGGCCTTATTCATTAATGGTGGCCCACAGAAATACAGCTCGATATCTTCTGGCGCTTCGTGATGGTCTAAATAATTATCGATCACGCAATTGTGTATAAAACCAACAAATCCATCACCTTCGGCATCAATACTTTCTTTGACTTTCCAGTTATCTTCCGGCATTGGTTCGGACAAGGCCAGATAGAACCTGAAATTTGGGAATTCTTGTTCCAGTTGTTGAAAATGATCCAAATAGAATAGCTCTCGTTTAGAACGCCCGCCATACCAATAGGTCACTTTTCGACCGGTTCTTAAGGTTTTAAACAAATGATATAAATGCGAACGCATCGGAGCCATACCGGCACCACCACCAACGTATAACATTTCAGAATCGGATTCGTTGATAAAGAACTCCCCATATGGGCCTGAAATGGTTACCTTATCTCCAGGCTTTTGATTGAAGATATAAGACGAAGCAATTCCAGGATTTACATCCATCCAGCCGTTCTTAGCACGGTCCCATGGCGGTGTGGCAATACGTACATTGAGCATAACTTCACGCCCTTCAGCAGGATATGAGGCCATAGAATAGGCACGCTCTACGGTATCGGTGTTCTTCATGACCAATGGCCAGAGGTTGAATTTATCCCATTCGGCCTTAAACTTATCCGGAGTTTCATGTTCTTCGGGATGGGCCGTAATATCTATATCGGAATATTTAATTTCACATTTTGGAATTTCGATCTGGATATATCCCCCGGCTTTGTAACCCATATCTTCAGGGATCTCCACCACAAATTCTTTGATAAAGGAAGCTACATTATAATTACGCACCACCGTGCCCTCCCATTTTTTAATACCGAATACTTCTTCGGGTATGGTAATCTCCATATCCTGTTTTACCTTCACCTGGCAGGACAATCGTGCCCCGTGTTGCAATTCTTTTCGGGTAAAATGTGGTGTTTCAGTGGGAAGAGCTTCTCCTCCACCCGATAACACATGACATTCGCATTGGATACATGTTCCCCCGCCACCACAGGCAGATGGCAGGAAGATCTTTTGAGATCCCAAAGTGGATAAAAGGCTATCCCCGGAGGCGACTTCAATTTCCCGTTCGCCATTTATCATGATCTTAACCGGACCGGAGGGTAATAATTTTTGTTTTACAAATAACAATAATCCTACCAGGGCCAGGGTAATAATTAAAAATGATAATACCGTGGCTATAACGGTTCCTAATGTACTTGCGGCTAATATCATGTTACTTGTTTGCTTTAATATGATTTGCTAACACTTTTTCATTTTCTTCTTTGTTAGTTTCTTCCTCTTCGATTTTAGATTCAACCAATACGGTTTTCTCTTCCGCTGAGGCATCGTCACCACCGGTCAACATTCCTCCGAAACTCATAAATCCAATGGCCATCAATCCTGTAATAATGAACGTAATTCCTAATCCTCTTAAAGCAGGAGGGACATGAGAGTATCTTATCTTTTCACGAATGGCAGCAATGGAGAGGATGGCTAAAAACCAGCCGATTCCCGAACCGATTCCATATGTAGTGGCCAACCCTAAAGTAGCGATCTCACGCGATTGCATGAATAACGATCCGCCCAATATAGCACAGTTCACAGCAATAAGTGGTAAGAATATACCCAATGAGTTATATAAGGCCGGGGAAAACTTTTCTACTACAATTTCAACTAATTGCACCATTGTAGCAATGGTTGCGATAAACATGATAAAGGACAAGAAACTCAGATCGAAATCGGAGTATTCGGGGCCTAACCATGTTCCTAAAGCACCAGGCTGCAATAAATATTGGTCCAATAACCAGTTTAAAGGAACCGTGATTGCCAATACAAAAATAACCGCTGCACCAAGACCAATTGCCGTTGCAACTTTTTTAGATACCGCCAGGTAAGAACACATGCCAAGGAAGGTGGCAAATACCATGTTATCTATAAATATCGATTTGAAAAATAACTCTATATGTTCCATATTCTATATGTTGATGAGATCCTGAAACCAGTTCAGGATGACAAGTCAATTTAATGATCTTCTATTAATGCTTTATTCTTAGTGCGTTGTACCCAGATAATGAGCCCAACAGTAATTAATGCCATTGGCGCCAACAACATAAATCCGTTGTTTTCATAACCTATGGAATACAATCCCGTTTTATCAATGGGATTACCTAAAACTTCTATACCTAAAAGGGTTCCTGAACCTAATAACTCTCTAAAGAAACCGACAATTATCAAAATTACACCGTACCCAAATGAATTACCAACACCGTCCAAAAATGAACGCCAGGGCCCATTACCCAAAGCAAAGGCCTCAAAACGTCCCATGATAATACAATTTGTAATTATTAATCCCACAAAAACAGAAAGTGTTTTACTTAGCTCGTAAGCAAAGGCTTTCAACACCAGATCCACAATGATTACAAGTGTGGCTACAACTATAAGTTGAACAATAATCCTGATCTTGGGAGGAATGATATTTCGTATTAAAGAAATCACAACATTACCAACACCTAATACAAATAAAACTGAAACCGCCATTACAATAGAAGCCTCCAATTCGGCTGTAATAGCCAGAGCAGAACAGATTCCCAACACCTGAATTGTAATAGGGTTATTATCCGCTAACGGGTCCGTAATTAATTGAGTGTCTTTTTTTGAAAGTAAACCCATAAGTTAGTTGTTTTTTAAATTATTAAAATAAGGCACATACAATTTCAATTCGTTTTTAAGCATGGCCGAAACACCATCACCCGTAATGGTTGCTCCCGCTATGGCATCAACTTCATTATCGAATTTATCCTTATTCAAGGGGTCGGCATTTCCTTTAGCCACTCTAATTCCTTTAAAAGCCCCATTAGACATTAACCGCTCTCCAATAAAATCGTCCATAAAGAAGCGTTTGTTAATATTTGAACCAAGACCTGCAGTTTCACCTTTATGATCGAAAAAGGCGCCTTGAACCACCATGTTTTCATCCATGGCAATAAAGCCCCAGATAGCATCCCAAAGGCCTTTACCTCGTATCGGAGCGACATATAACTTTTTCCCATCCCTTTCTCCAATGAACAACGGTAATCTTCGGCTGTAACTACCATCCTTGGCCAATGTTTTCTCTTTCTTGACATCAATCAAATATGCCTGGTCGTTTTCGGTGATCTCGCCACCTTGAATAACCACCTGTTTCGTAACATATTTAGAAAACTCCTCGGAAATGATATTTTTAGAAACAAATTCCATACTTCCTTCTTCATTTTCATTGACTCCCATCGCATACAAAATGTTCTGCTGCTTCTCTATACGCTTATTCTCATCTATTCTACCTTTAAATCCGGCAGCCGCAAAGGCCAGTAACGAACCCACTACAAAGACCATCCCAATTGCGAATATTACGGTATATGTATTTTTATCTGTTCTCTTTTCCATACTTATGCGGTATTTGCTTTAAGACGTTTGAGTCTTCGTTTTACATTTCCTTGAACTATGTAATGATCGATCGTCGGGGCAAATACATTCATGAGTAGAATTGCCAGCATAACACCTTCCGGGTAGGCCGGATTGAATACCCGGATCATAATAGAAATGAAACCTATTAAAAATCCATAGATCCATTTACCCCTATTGGTTTGTGAGCCCGTTACCGGATCGGTAGCCATATACACCGTACCAAAGGCAAATCCTCCTATAAGCAAGTGATGCCACCAAACCGTGTTCATTAACCCATAAAATTTACTGCTTTCGGTGATAATTCCCGCGTCGGCTACCTGATTGAATATTAGTCCCATTACCAGAGCTCCTACAACCGAAGATAACATGATCCTCCAGCTTCCTATTTTTGAAAAGATCAAAAATAATCCACCCAATAATATGAGTACTGTTGAGGTCTCACCAACCGAACCGGGAATAAATCCTAAAAAGGCGTTCCAGATATCACCGGTTTGACCCAACACTTCCTGGTTTTGTGCCAGGCTTCCCAAAATTGTTTCTCCCGATATAGCATCAACCGCAGCACCTTCTGCAATTTGGTTCGTTCTTTCCACTGCTCCATGAACCCATACTTTATCCCCACTCATCCATGTAGGATAGGCAAAGAATAAGAAGGCCCTTATAGTCAAGGCCGGATTCAAAATATTCATTCCCGTTCCTCCAAAGACTTCCTTGCCAAGAACCACACCAAATATCACCGCTACCGCCAACATCCAAAGTGGAATATCTATCGGAACAATTAAAGGGACTAGCATACCTGTTACCAGGTAACCTTCCTCAACTTCATGTTTCTTAATAACGGCAAACAGGAATTCAATACCCAGACCAACACCATAAGACACGATCACCAGGGGTAATATCTTCCAGAAACCAATCATAAAGTTACCCATGGTCCAGAACTCCGGACTAAAAAATCCTCCCGAAACTGCGCTTATCTCACCCAATGCCAACTGATTTTGATACCCGGCATTGAACATACCAAAGATCAAACAAGGAATCAGGGCCATGATCACTGTATTCATGGTTCTTTTCAGATCATCGGCTGCTTTTATGTGAGTTCCACTTCGGGTCGTTTCGTTCGGAAGGTATAAAAACGTATGCAGGGCATTAAATGCAGGAGCCATTTTGGTTCCCCTATATTTTTCTTTTAAGTTGTGTAAACTATTCTTTAAACCCATTCTATTTAATATTTTTCATTTTTCTACGCAAAATGAATAATTCTTAGTATTTTTCATTTTACTACTTAAAATGAATAATTTATCCAATTTCTTTAAGCATTAAGTCCAAACCCTTTCTAATAATATCCTGATGCGGTTGTTTAGACACACACACAAACTCCGTTAAGGCAAAATCTTCAGGTGCAACCTCGTACATTCCAAGGGCTTCCATTTCGTCAAGATCTTTATACATACAGGCTTTTAATATTTGCATCGGATAAATATCCAGCGGAAAAACCTCTTCATAGATTCCCGTGAGCACGAAAGCACGATGCTCTCCGTTAGTATTGGTATTGAGTTCGTATTTTTTATTTGGGAATAACCATGAAAATGTTAAGGCTCTTGATGTGGATACCTTATTGAATACCGGTTTTGTCCAACCAAAGAATTCGTAGTCATCACCTTCGGGAATGACCGTGATAGCATTACTGTAGTAATCAAGAAAACCATCCGGCTGTACCTGATTTCCAGTTAATACATTACCTGAAATAATACGCACATCGGCATCTTTATTTATACCCCTATCGTAGATCATGGTAGCGACTTCGCATCCAATTTTTGTTTTAAGATATCTTGGATCTTGAATAGAAGAACCTGCCATGGCCACCACACGTTCGGCATTAAATCGTCCGGTAAGTAATAACTCTCCAATAATAACAAGATCCTGTGGATTTACGGTCCATACGACCTCTCCTTTATTAACCGGGTCTATTTTGTTTATTTGGGTTCCTACATTTCCTGACGGATGTGGTCCCGACACCTTATGAATTGTTATACCGTTTAAACCGGACAAGGGCGAATTGGATGTTTTTCCAACACAAACATGAACTTCACCTTCTGTGAGTTTTCCTAAAGCTGTAATTGCGGTCTGCAACTCTTTTTCTTTACCGTTTAAAACAAAATCGTAATCTGCGGCCAAAGGCGCACTCGCATACCCCGAAATAAAAATGGCCTTAGGCGTTTTATCAGGGTTTGCAATGACATCATAAGGTCGTTGCTTTATAAATGGCCAGCATCCCGAGTTCTGTAAGTGAGACTTAAGGTCGGAAGCAGATACGGATTGCAAATTAATTTTATCATTTTCCCTATACTCCTGTTCTTTATCTGCCTGAAGCTTTATAGTTAATATTTTACGTTTTTCTCCCCGAGTAATTTCAAGGACCTCTCCCGATACCGGAGTGACAAATTTAATAGCTTCGTTAGATTTATCGTAAAAAACAGGGTCTCCTGCTTTTAATCTGGAACCCTCTTTTGCAATAAGTTTTGGAATAACACCGTGGAAATCTTCGGGCCTAATGGTATAAAAGTTGCTTACTATTGCCGTATCAATGGCTTTCTCAGCTTCACCTTTAAGTTTAATGTCCAGACCCCTTTTAATACGAATGTCA
>PVMK01189049.1_pt1 | contig 82142 bp, 80 predicted proteins | sample 1853481 | NCBI WGS metagenome assembly PVMK01 (sample SAMN08533507, study PRJNA380276) | Marine sediment metagenome, whole genome shotgun sequencing project.
AGCAGGTCTGGTGATTTTTTGTAAAAATCGGCCAATCCTTTAACTGCTGCAATGTAACCTCTTTGGGTGTGAGGCGAAAAACGCTGAAGGGTCATGTAGTTCAGAAATTGGGTTCTTAGATCACTGCTCATAGTAATACCTCCTTGATAAAAGTTAATAAGAATTAGACATATCCGTTTACCAAGAAGGTATTATAACTGAGAATCGTTGGAATGAAATGTTAATTTTGTTGGGATATGATCAACATAGACCAGAATGGGGGTTACCTTTCCGCGAAGCGGTTCAGTTCTGCCTTGAATCGTGAATCCAGACCATCACATGAAGGGTGTTGATTGGGGTATCAAATCATCTATCCGAAACCTTTGATACCTGCAATAAGATCCAACTATCAATGACCTAATTTTTCTGTGATACCATAATACGATATCACAACCTGAGCCAACCTTTTGATTTCTGCTATGAAAATGTAAATATCGTGTCTATAAAAATTCGTGTGATATCGTTTTTTCAAAATGGGCAAACTCATTTCACAGGATTTGCCTATTTCATTTTTATGATATATGTAATCAGCATGAACTGACTTCAGGTTGTTGTTTTGGCAAGAAAGCACAGGCTGACAACCTGAAAGATGCCAACAATAGCATTGCCCGCAATATCGCCTTCTAAATTGGAGAAGAGCCAAAAATATAAGGGAGGGATTTTATAATGCCAAAACAAAACGAATCACCCTACGTCTCTCATGTTTTTGTTTGTACCAATGATCGTGGCGGAGAAAGAAAATCGTGTGCAGACAATAACAGCCAGCTTATTAAATCTAAATTGAAGGACGCAGTTAACGAGAAAGGCTGGAAAGGAAAGGTCAGGATTTCCACTTCAGGATGTATGGGGCTTTGCGCCAAGGGCTCTAATGTGATCATTTACCCTCAGAAGATATGGTTTTCCGAAGTTTTCCCTGATGATGTGGATGAAATCGTGTCTACCATTGAACGTGTCATGGCAGATGATTGATTCTATTCACTGAGGTTATCCTCAAATTAAGCCAACGCTCTATGGGACTGAGAAAACAACGGGGTCAATTGTTGTGATATCGTTTTTTCAAAATGGGCAAATCCATTTCACCGGGTTTGCCTTTTTTGCAATTTTGTAAGAAATACGATATATGTAATCAGCATGAACTGACTTCAGGTTGTTTTTATGGCAAGTTATGTAGTTAAAATTTATTATGTTCTTATTATTTAATTCTCCTCATATAGTTCTTTCATCTTATTCCTAAAATAAATTTAAAAATCCATCTAATTCTTCTAATTCTCTTCCATCCTATTTACTTTGCTGTTATATTATTTCTACGGCAGAGAGGTGATGGTCACGTGATAGACTGGAGCATTTTTGTGCCATTTGAAAATCCCTTTATTCAAGGCCTCGGGCATAAGGAGGAAGGTAAAAAATGGAACCAGATTGCCTGAGAAACAGGAACTTCAATTTCCTGATCGGAGTGGCCTTTAAGGGGTTACTGCCCGTTTGAGGCTAAACAGCAGGCGTGCCTCGACCATCAATAATTATGCTGTTAAACAATTTTGAGTTATGTTGCAAATGCTTGTAATGTGTTGTTATTAAACTATATATCGACTTGCAGGCCCGCAGTAGAAATCCCAATATATTTCAACTGGATAAGTGGATCCGCACCATATGCAAGATATCTTTAATCACGCCCACCCCTTATTTCAATCGATTCATCCCAACAACAAATACCACAAAGCAGCATATAAATATTTGAGATCTTAAACATTTTATTATTTGACATAAAACCATCTTTATAATACTTGATTTAATATAGATTCTCTTTTGAAATCTGTACTCCACTCGACTCGATTTCCATTGTGAAACATCTCTTGTTCTGCTGATCTCGCTCTCTATTTGGCATAGAAAGCTTCCACAACAGCTTGCTATTTCGGTAAATATCTCTCAAAAGGCAAATTTTCATCAACTCTTTAGGAGGTAATACCATGACCACACAAGACTTTAAACGTAAGCTCACCGCTATCCTCAGTGCGGATGTCGAAGGCTACAGCCGTCTCATGGGTGAAGATGAAGAAGCCACTGTCCGAACAATAACAGCATACCGAGAGGTGATGAGCACCCTTATCCGGCAGCACAGCGGGAAAGTGGTGGATTCTCCGGGCGACAATTTGCTGGCTGAGTTTGCCAGTGTGGTCGATGCAGTACAATGTGCTGTAGCCGTTCAAAAAGAGATCAGTGCCCGCAATACTGAACTGCCTGAAAATAGGCAGATGCAATTTCGTATCGGCATCAACCTTGGAGATGTTATTGAAGAAGGTGACCGGATATATGGTGATGGCGTCAATATCGCTGCCAGACTGGAAGGTTTGGCCGAGCCGGGAGGCATTTGTATCTCGAAGACAGCTTTTGTTCACATCGAAAGTAAGCTGCCTTATGGATATGATTTTATCGGCGATCAAACAGTAAAAAACATTGCCAAGCCGGTGGGAGCCTATCGGGTCTTGATGGATCCGAGGGTGACGGTTGCAGGAAAGCTGGAAGAGGAAAAACTTGCACCAGTGCGTCGAATGCCAATTCTTGTTGGGGTAGTTGTTGTCCTTGTGTTGGCCGTTGCTGTGGGGATCTGGCAGTTTTACATGCGACATCCGTCATTAGAGACTGCGTCTGTTGAAAAGATGGCATACCAGTTGCCTGACAAGCCTTCCATCGCAGTCTTACCTTTTGACAACCTGAGCGATGATCCTGAACAGGAATATTTCAGTGATGGGCTCACCGAGGAGATTATCGCTGCACTTAGCAGTGTTCCAAAACTCTTTGTGATTGCACGAAACTCCACATTCACATACAAGGGTAAGCCTGTAAAGGTTCAGCAAGTTAGTGAGGAATTGGGGGTTCAGTATGTTTTAGAGGGAAGCGTGAGAAAGGGTGGAGATAAGATACGAATAACAGCTCAGTTAATCGACGCTCTTACCGGGAAGCATTTGTGGGCGGAGCAATATGATCGAAATCTTAGCGATATATTTGCTGTTCAAGACGAGATCACAAAAAACATTATCACGGCCATGCAAGTAAAACTGACGGAGGGAGAACAAGCCCGAGCGGCTGCAAGAGGCACAAAAAACCTTGAAGCCTACTTAAAGTACTTGCAAGCAAGAGAGCTCATTCACCATATCAATATAGAGACCAATGCTTTGGCAAAGCAACTGGCAGAGGAAGCCATTTCCTTAGACCCGGAGTATGCTTGGGCATACAAGATTCTGGGCCAATCCCATATGTTGGACGTGTGGCTTGGTACGAGTAAATCCCCAAAGGATTCTATGGGAAAAGCTATAAAATTAGTGCAAAAGGCAATTGACTTGGATGAAACGTATGCTGAAGCTCACGCCCTTTTGGGCTACTTATTTGTAATGATAAGGCAATATGATAAAGCAATTGCTCTGGGAGAGAAGGCTGTCAACCTTAATCCCAATTCTGCTGATTCACATATGAGATATGGCAAAATATTAACTTTTTCTGGCAGGTACGAGGAATCCATTCCCGAATTAAAGAAAGCTATTCGTCTTAATCCGATTCCTATGAACATATATTTATATAGCTTGGGACTTTCTTACGCCTGGACGGAACAATACGAGGAGGCGATAACATGGTGTGATAAAGCGGTCCTTCAACAGCCAGATTCTCTATGGGCCCATATTGCGATGACTTTGGTTTATAGTTTGTCAGGGAAAGATGATAAAGCTCAGATTCAAGCCGCAGAAGTGCTTAGGATAAATCCCAAGTTTTCCCTTCAGAAACTTGGAAAGAACAAATACAAAAAAAGAACTGATTGGGATCGGTTTGTTGCTGCCTTACACAAGGCAGGTATCCCTTATAAGCCGCCACTTCCACTGCCTGATAAACCTTCCATTGCCGTGCTACCTTTCGATAACTTGAGTGGAGATACTAAACAGGAATATCTTGCTGATGGGATTAGCGAAAGCATCATTTCCGCCCTTTCAAAGATATCTAAAATGTTTGTGATTGCTCGAAACTCGACATTTACCTACAAAGGTAAGCCCGTGAAGGTTCAACAGGTTAGCAGAGAACTGGGCGTTCGATATGTATTGGAAGGCAGTGTTCAGAAGGCAGACGATAGGCTTCGCATTACAGCACAGCTTATCGATGCAACAACAGGGAATCATATATGGTCCGAACGATATGATCGCAAGTTAGAAGACCTATTTGCCCTCCAAGATGACATCACTAAAAAAATTATCACAGCCTTGCAGGTCAAGCTGACAGAGGGAGAACAAGCCCGAACAGCCTCGAAAGGCACAAACAACCTTGATGCTTACTTAAAGTTCTTGCAGTCGATGGAAACTATGCGGCGTTTTAATAGAGAGAGTAATGCTTTGGCAAAACAATTGGCAGAGGAAGCCATTGCCTTAGATCCTAAATACGCACCGGCTTATAGAGCTCTGAGTGCAGCCCACCTGATGGATGTGTGGCTCGGCACAAGTAAATCCCCTAAACAGTCTTTGGCCAAAGCCATGGAATTGGCACAAAAAGCTATTGCCTTGGATGACACTTATGCTGAAGCCTACAGCGCTTTGGGCTTCCTATATTCAATGACAGCACAGCATGATAAAGCCGTGGCCACAGCCGAACACGGTGTGGCACTTAACCCAAATTCAGCTGATGCTCATATGTTGCTGGGCCATACCCTCAGGTTTGCCGGTAGGTATGAGGAATCCATTCCAGAATATAAGATAGCGATACGTCTTAATCCTATCCCACCGAATAATTATTTGTTTGGTATAGCAAAGTCCTATGCCATGACGGGCCAATACGAGGAGGCGATAACATGGGGTAAGAAAGCAGTCCATCAAAAGCCCAATAATTTTTTAGCCAATATTATACTAACTGAGATTTATTGCTTGTCAGGACGAGAAGAGGAAGCTCGGGCTCAAGCCGCTGAAGTGCTTAGAATACAACCCAAATTTTCACTCGAGAAATGGGCAAAGAAAGTTAAAGGACCGGATAAAGAAAAAATTTTTGATGCCTTGCGCATGGCGGGACTGCCGGAGTAAGTGCAGCTTGCCACGATCTGATTAATAGGTCAATCTGAGATATGTAACGGTGAGCACAGGAATTTTGAACGTTGTAAAACCTGCACTATCTCCAACTCATCGACCAAAATGAGGGGCTAAAAAAACCTGTGATATCATCAATCCCAGTTCTTATGGCTGAATTGCATGTTTCTGCTATTATGTTGCGAGTTGTCCTATCCTATTGAAAAAATAAGGTTTTATTGAAGGCGCCTTGGAAGTTCGTATTTGTATTGATTGTAATGGGTTAGAAGATTAGTTGCAAAATTGTAAAAAAACTTGCAACATAATTCGAACCTGCCTGGGCACCTCTGCGATCGGACTTCAGGGAATAAAAAGCTTCCTTAAAGGCCACACTATCAGAGTAGCTTTTTTTCTTTTCCTCAGGCGTTCAGACATAATGATAATTACTTCTCCTTTCGCTCTAAGGCCCAGGAAATCAGGGTTTTAATGACTACAACAGGGTAATGCTTTTTCTGCTAGAAAGATTACCTTCTGTTGATCATGAATAGAATATCAAGACTGGACACAAATTTAAAGGGAATTAAAAGAATTATATGGATTTTTAATATTTTCTGGGAATAAGATAAAAAGAACTATATGAATAGAATTAAATTCTAACAACATAATTAAACACACAACATAACTGCTATTTATCTGAAAGATATTGAAAAAAAGCAGACCACAATATCTGGTAGTCGGCCTTTTCGTCTAAAAGCAGTATCCTGCTTGTGATATGGTCGATTACATTCTACAAATCAAGCCGATTAAAATTGCAGATTACTCCAATTATGTAGATAAGCCGATCCTTTAATCACTGCTGCAGATCACAGCCTTTCCCGATCCTGCAATGAGAGAATAATATCGATTGATTCCGCTTATAAATATGGCCTTATGTTAAAGACTACCGACTTTGGAAGTTAGAAAAAGTTCACCAACTGTTTTATCATGTAGTAGACAAGGGGAATAAATATGGCGGGAAGCATGTTGCCGACTTTGATTTTTTTAATTTCAAGCAGGTTAATGGCGATGGCCATGATCAATATGCCACCGACTCCGGACATTTGATTAATGACAGCGGGAATTAAAAACGGCTTCATTAATGACGATGTCAGGGTTATCATCCCCTGGTATATAAAGACGGATATTGACGAAAACAGTACGCCGATTCCGAAAGAAGACGCAAAAATAATGGAAAAGAGGCCGTCTAAAGCGGATTTTGCAAATAAAGTTTGATGGTTGCCGGAAAGCCCGCTTTCCAGCGAGCCGACAATGGCCATGGAGCCGACACAAAAAACCAAACTGGCAACCACAAAACCTTTTGCGATGCCGCTCCCGGGCTTTGAGAATCTGGTTTCAAGTCGTTTACCCAAGTGCTCCAGTTGGCCCTCGATATTTATGAATTCCCCGATTAAACTTCCGATGACCAGACTGAAAATAACCAGTAAAATGGCGTCGGTTTTCAACGCCATTTTAAAACCGATCAGCATGACGGCAAGGCTGATGGCCTGCATCGTGGTAACGGTAAATTTTTTGGGTATACCCCCTCTAAAAAGAAGTCCCAATAGACTTCCGACAATAATAGCGACAGTATTGATGATGGTTCCTAACAAATTCAATCCTCCAAAAAAATATGATTCTTCTCCAATTTAATTGGAGAAGAGGGTTCAACGTTTAGGGTTAAGGATAAAGAAGGCATGAAGATCCGAAATTCTAATTACAAATGTTCATTTTCCCAAAAAAACGCCCGGCTCATTGAGAACCGGGCGTTTTAAACAATTTTGAATTTATATTATTCTGTTGCAGTGCTGGTCAGAAACTCACGGGTGAATTTTTCATTGTCTTCGGGGGTCATCTCTTTGGGGATTCTTTCCATGGCTAAATTAAGTGCAGTATCTATCAATTCCTTCCTGAGAATGAATTTCGCCTGAACAAATTGAAAATCAATCCTTTGCTTGGCATTTTCCAGCATCATTTTGCTCTGGTTTTGAGCGGATTCGATAATTTCTGCTTTTTTCCTTTCTCCCTGCTCAACAATTCGATCTTTTATTTTAGCAAAACGAGTTTTACTTTCATCAACCATTTTATTGATCTCGGTGACTTTATCAGCGGCCTGTTTTTTCTTTTCCTCTATCCTTTCTATTTCCTGGGCAATTTTATCTTTGCGACCACGCAAGAAGTTCATTAACGGTGTTTTACCATACTTAATAAAAACAAAGACGATGATTCCAAAATTGAACCATAACAGAACCTCGTCATATATGGGTCGCCAACCGCCTGAACTTTCAGATGCAAGGGCTTCAAATCCCAAAAAATGAAGACTCATGGTTTCTGCCATGATAAAGTATAACAACCCAATTTTTTTAGTCACTCTTTTCATGGAACCAGTCTCCGATCCAGCACCTTTTCTATGATACTGACCGCCAGGAATTCAGATTCTTTAATAATATCCTTTCTGGCTTCAGATATCTGAGTGTCAACTGCTTTTTGAGCCTTATCCTTCAACGTTTTAATCTCTTGTCTAGCAGAATTAAGAATCTCAGCAGCCTTTTCTTTTCCCGTATCTTCGATTTCTTTTTGTAATTTAGAAGCTTCATCTTTAACAGCTGATTCCTGTTGTTGAAGCTGGTTAGTCAAATTCTCAAACTCATTTTTTGTGTCACGAATCTCTTGCAGAATCTTATTGATATAGTTATCCCTCTCACCCATAACATTTCGCAAGGGACGAAACATAAGCCGGTTGATAATAAATAGAAAGATCAAAAACGAAATCAGCTGAAAAAATAACGTTGCGTTTATACTTATGAGAGCAACATTGCTGGCTATATGCATTGGCTGCCTTCCAAATGATTACATATAAAAATATTGCAAAAAACCCCTGACTGACCGAATTGACGGCATCATATATAACTACCACTAATAATGGACAACCCGTTAATTTTTTATGTCAGAGGATAACTTCTCGTTAACCTTATTTCGGTTATAATACCGAAAAATATTAAAACAGAACTTATACAACAAACAAAAGCAATAATGCAATAACAAGTGAATATATTCCGGTTGACTCGGCAACTGCTTGGCCCACCAGCATTGTTCGGGTCAAGAGTCCTGCTTCTTTGGGGTTTTTACCGATTGCTTCACAAGCTCTTGCGGCAACCAGACCTTCACCTATACCAGGGCCGATTGCGCCAAAGCCCATTGAAATACCTGCTCCGATAAAAGCCGCTGCTTTAATAATATCTACACCTTCAATTGCCATTTTTTCCTCCTATAAGTTTTTTAGCTATATTTTTTAAATTGAATCACGCCACAAAAATCAGAATCAGGGCGATAACCATTGAATATATCGCTGTTGATTCGGCAACAGCCATGCCCACCAGCATTGACCTGGTAATAACTCCAATAAGCTTTTGGTTCCTTGCTATCGCGTTTACTCCGCCGCTGGAGGCTATGCCTTCACCTATTCCCGGGCCAATAGCACCAACCCCCATACATATACCCGCTCCCAGCAGAGCCATGGAGGGGGCAAGCGAGTCTGTCGCGGGAAAACCCTTATATATCAGAATAAAGCTGACTAAAAGTCCCAAAATGGCCGGAGTTTGTGCAATTGCTTGCCCCAAAAGCATCACATTGGTCACAGGTTTCATAGTTAGAGGCTGCCGAGCTATGCCCTCGCAACTGGATTTTGCAACCACACCTCCACCAATACCCGAGCCTATGGCAGCCAATCCGATAGCAAGCCCTGCACCCAGCATAGCCGCCCATCCGGGTGAAACCGGGATTGCTGAAAAGTTGCTAAATAATAAAATAAAAGATACTACCAACGCAAAAATAGATGGAGTTTGGCATACCGCTGAACCAATTAGCATGTTGGTCGTTAAACGGCCGGTCATGGCCGGCTGTCGGGACATCCCGGTACAGGCCGCCCCGGCCGGGTAACCTGCGCCTATGCCGGAACCGATAGCCCCAAACCCCATTGCCAGCCCTGCTGAAAATACGGCAGATACTGTTATCCATGATTCTGCCGAAAACCTCGTAAACAGCAATATCATTGCAATTACCAGGGCAAAAATCGCCGCGGACTCAGCAATGGCCTGTCCAATCAACATGGATTTAAAAATATCACCGGCCATTTTTTTGTTCCTCGATATGGCCAAATTGGCTTCCGCAGCCGTATATCCCTCACCAATTGCTGCCCCGATTGCGCCAACTCCCATGCATATTCCGCCCCCGACAAAAGCAGCAACATTTACCCATGTTTGAATGTCATATGCCATCTGTTAATGTACCTGTACTGAAATATAAACAAGGGTTAGCATCGTAAAGACAAAGGCCTGAATTGCACCTATGAAAATCACGAAAAAGAAATTAAGAAAAGGTGGCAGCAGTATGCTATAAGTCAGATACGATACTACTAGGATAATGATCGAGCCGCCCATGATGTTGCCAAACAGACGAAAGGAGATGGAAACGACCTTGGCAAGTTCTCCGATCACATTCAGCGGCGCCATCAAAAAGATCGGATGGCAATATTCTTTAAGATACGTACCGATACCCTTGGCTCTTATGCCGGCATAATGGGCAATAAAAAACCCCATGACGCCGAGGCTTAAAGGCGTATTAAGATCCTTGGTCGGTTCATGCATATGAGGAAACAGCCCTATCCAGTTGCAAGTGACCAAAAACATGAACAAAGCACATATAAGGGGGGCATATGTCTTTGAACGTTCTTCCAGCGCGTCTTCTGTCAGGTCATAAATCATTGTGACAATCAGTTCTCCAAACACCTGTACCGGTTCGGGCAGCAAACCTGCTTTACGAGTGGCAAAATAACCGAAAACAAGCAACACCGAGATCACAATCCATGTCATTACCATGGCATCAATATTAAAAATGATGTCACGCCCCATAAAAGGGATGATCAATTGATGTATCTTACCTAAATCTTGCATAATACCATTTGCCCTAAAATTGTTTTCTTCGGGTTGAAGATATATAATTAAACAAATGATCAACAATTATAAAAAATTGGACCAGAAAGATACCAGCAATTACGGCAAAAAGATTGAATTGTTCAAATTTAATAGCCATAATAAGCGGGATCGCCAAAATTATATATCTGAAATATATCGAACCTAGGGCTACCAAAAAGGTTTTACCTTTTGATTTGCCAATTCTATGGGGAAGGGTTTCTCCCATTAAAATGAAATTGACAATACTGAAAACAGTACCCAGAATCAAACCTTTGCCAACAGGCTCTTGACCAGCCAGGATAAAAAGAAATCCTGCGAAAATTGCCACTGTAATTGCTGTGGAACAATATCTTTTTTGGGTTTGCCTAACCCCTTCCATTATCGGAATTTGTTTTATCATTTTCCTGCTGATCGATTATCTCAAGAATTTGACGATATACTACGTTTGCGCCGCCGATAACACCCAAAATGATAAAAATGGTTATAAAAATGCCTTTGGTTCCCAACCATCTGTCAAGGTATAATCCAACAAAAAAACAAAAAGTGATGCAACCGGCCATCGTAAGGCCCAGTTGCGTTACAATGTAAAGATTTTCGACCCAGGGGCGGTCTCTTTTATAGTCGAAAACCTTTTTCTTTTTCGACATTGCGCCTAACTATAATCATTTGAACTTGTTGAATTGTTTTAGAATTTTATAAATGCTTCTCGAAGACGTTAGTCTGATAGCAGATAATATTCTATACTGTCAAGGAGATATGTGAAATTTATTGTGTACTTTTTCTGGTTTCAAAAAGAAAAATGTATTATTGCATAAACTTATTTTGTAATATATTCTAACGCCGCAGTATCCTACGAGGGAATCGACATATGGCAATATCGAATACACAGAAATTGCGCCGCTTTTATGATCAGTTTGTTGGCGATGACAATGTTCTCATTGTTATTAATGCCGATCCGGATGCCATTGCCAGCGCAATGGCGGTTAAAAGACTGCTTTGGCGCAAAGTGTCCAGTGTAACCATCTCCAATATCAATATCATTAAACGACCGGACAATATTGCCATGATCCGGCTCTTGGGCATCGATATCGTCCCAATCAAAGATGTTGTCCAAGATCACTTCTCCCGGGTTGTCGTTGTCGACTCTCAGCCGGACCATCATGAAACATTTAAGTGTTTCCCACCGGATGTAATTGTGGATCATCATCCTGATACGGGCGTCCAGGCGCCTTTTGTGGATATCCGATCTAAATACGGCGCTACGGCCAGTATAATGACCGAATATTTGAGAGCGGCGAAAATCAAGCCTTCCACCAAGCTTGCCACCGGTCTGTTTTATGCCATCAAGACGGATACCGACAATTTCGTACGTCAGACCTTAATTGAAGATGTCAGGGCATTTCAGTTTCTTTACCGTCATGCCAACCCCCACCTTGTCAACAAGATCGAGCGATCGGAGTTGAGGCCCGATTTTTTAAAATATTTCGAAATCGCCATTGCCAATCGGCGTGTTCGAAAAGGGCGTATGTTTGCCCATCTCGGTCCGGTGGTAAATCCTGATGTCTGTGTGCTCGTTGCAGATTTTTTTATAAAAGTAAGTACGGTGAACTGGAGCATTGTGTCGGGTGTATTTAATAAGAAACTGATTCTTATCTTGAGAAACGACGGGCTTCGTAAGGATGCAGGAAAGGTCGCCCACCAAAGTTTTGGAGCCCTCGGTTCCGCCGGCGGCCATAAAAGTGTGGCGCGTGCTGAAATTCCGCTTGCAGAGCTTAAAGAGGTTGTGGAGCCTAAGGATAATAAAAAACTTTTAAGGTGGATGATACATAAAATTGAAAAGAGAGCGGGAAAAAAATGACTTTTGATCCGGTTGAAATGACTGTAACCATTCTAGGTTCAGGAACATGTGTACCTTCACTCCGGCGAAGTTCCTGCTCGATGCTGATTAAAATAAATGAAAATTTGCTGCTGTTCGACTCGGGAGCCGGCACCATGCGAAGGCTTCTTGAAGCCGGTTTTGAAATCTTCGATGTTTCTTTTATTTTCTACAGTCATTTTCATCCCGATCATACCGGTGAACTGGTCCCGTTTTTGTTTTCCAACAAATATCCGGACGGAAACCGACGTAAAATTCCACTTACTTTGGTGGCTGGAAGGGGATTTGCAGAATTCTACGACAACCTGAAAAATGTTTACGGTTCTTGGATGGAACTTGCTCCGGGTTTTTTAAACATTGTTGAACTCGACAATAGCGCCCATGACATAAGAAGGTTCGGTGATTTTCAGGTGGAATCACTCCCAGTAAATCACAACGACGAAAGCATAGCATACAAAATAACAGGTTCCGGCGGAAAATCAGTGGTCTATTCCGGTGATACAGATTTTTCCGACAACCTGGTTACACTTTCCAAAGACGCGGATCTTCTAATTTGTGAATCGGCACTTCCCGATGAATTGAAGGCTAAAGGACATCTGACGCCGTCTCTGGCCGGTGAGATTGGAACCCGGGCAAATGTTTGCAACCTGGTTCTGACGCATTTTTATCCTGAATGCGACCTTGTGGACATAGAGAAACAATGTCGTAAAACATATGACGGCCCGCTGCTTCTGGCAGAGGACCTGATGATTATAGAAATCTGAATTTTACATGCCAAATTCAGAAAAAAAGACCTAAGTTGAGTGATCAATTTAGGTCAGATAAAATAGGTCAGATAAAAAGAGAATGCAAGGTGCATGATTCAAAATACATAAACCCAGAACTCGAAACGCTGAACCCAGAACGGAGAACCCAGAACCTATTTCGATGAGATATTATCCAATATTCCTTGATATACAGAACCGAAATTGTCTGGTGGTGGGCGGTGGTTCTGTGGGCACCCGAAAGGTGATGACGCTGTTGGAATGTGGCGCGATGGTCTCTGTTGTCAGCATAGAAGCAACTCGAAAACTGCAGGAACTTTCAGCCAATGGCAAAATAAGACTTGAAAGACGACCCTTTAAGACTTCAGATCTTCATGGTAAGTTCCTTGTTATGGGTGTAACAGACAACTCGGAAATAAACCGGCATATATATGCCGAGGCCCGGCGTCTGGGTGTACTGTGTAATATTGCCGACCATCCTGAAGCGTGCGATTTCATCCTCCCGGCCATTGTAAAAAGGGGAGATTTGACCATTGCCGTATCGACTTCCGGGAAGAGCCCTGCTTTTGCAAAAAAACTGCGCAAAGATCTTGAAAAGGAATTTGGAACCGAGTATGCCGACTTTCTCAAACTTATGGGTGAAATCCGTAAAAAACTCTTAAGTGAAGATCACGAGCCCGAGGCCCATAAGCATCTTTTCGAACAGTTGATAGAAAGAAAGCTCATTGGAATGATAAAAGATCGCAATATCACGGCTGTTAATTCCTTACTTTTTGAAATTTTTGGTGAAGGGTATATGTACGAATCATTAATGGGGTTGCATTCATAAATGGCCAATTAATAATGTGGACTTTTTTAAATTTTGGATCAGCTGTTAACGGGCCGTTAGGGTAAACTCGCAAAGGACGACATACGTGGAAATTTTTATTTTTATTGTCATTATATTTTACCTGCTGAGCACCGTAGGATATTTTGCTTATCTTTTTCTGCAGAAAGAAGTCTTCCAGCAGACCGGGTTTTATTTGCTTGTTGCCGGTTTCTGCTGCCACACGGCGGCAATCGGTTTCCGGTTTATTCAATCCGGACATTTTCCGGTCAATAATCTCCACGAAGTTCTCTCTATAGTGGGCTGGACGGTTGCCGGTGTTTTTCTGGTCTTCCAATACAGGTTTCAACTGAAAATTCTGGGGGTGTTTGCCGCTCCTCTGGTATCTTTTGTAATGGTCATTGCAGCCAGGTTTCCCAATGCACCCGATCAGATCAACAATACCCTGAACAACTTGTGGCTTGTGGTCCATGTCGTTGCCGTATTTATCGGAGAGGCCTCGTTTGCACTGGCATGCGGCGTCGGGCTTTTATATCTTCTCCAGGAGCATGCGATAAAATCAAAAAAACATGGTTTCTTTTTCAGGCGTCTTCCATCTCTGGAACTGCTCGATACAACCGGATATGCATGCATCCTTACCGGTTTTGCCATGCTCACTTTTGGATTAATTACCGGTTTTGTATATGCCAAAGTGGTCTGGGGCAAGTTCTGGAGCTGGGACCCCAAAGAAATCTGGTCCGGCATTACCTGGCTTTTGTATGCAGCCCTGCTCCATCAGCGTCTTACCGTTGGATGGCGGGGACGCCGAGCGGCCATTATGGCAATCATCGGTTTTGCGATTATTCTATTTACTTTCCTGGGCGTCAACTTTCTTTTGCAGGGGCATCACGGAGAATTTACCCGAATGTAAATGGGGAGCTATGTGCCCTACATTGTACTTTTTGACATATTTTATTTCAAAGGAACTTCTGAACTAATGGAGTGTGAAATGCCTAAAGTGATCTAAAGTGCCTAAAGTTAAGGTATTCAGCTATTTTTGTCACTATTTTCTCCAGAAAATAGGGAACAGATTGTTAAATACCGCGCCGAAGGCGCACCTCAACTTTAGCTCATTTTAGTTCACTTCAAACTTTAGTCACTTTTACGGTTTATTCGGGTTGGTCATTTCGAACCTATATAATATGCAATTACATTTATAAATTCACGCATCAAGAAATATGTTAGATATCGTATTAATGGGATTGAATCATAAAACAGCGCCGGTGACGCTGAGGGAGTGCCTCGCCTTTTCAGAAGATGAGACTTTCGCTGCTCTGAAAGCTTTTCAGGAATCTCCGGCTATCAGCGAGGCGATGCTTATTTCAACCTGTAACCGTGTAGAAGTTCTCATGGCCACCAGTGATACATCGAATGCCGCGGATACCGTTAGAGTCTTTTTTTCCGAATTTAAGAATCTGCCTGTTTCTGAATTTGAAAAATCTCTTTACATCCATGAGGGGGATGATGCGGTTCGGCATATCTTCAGAGTTGCATCCAGTTTAGATTCTATGGTGGTGGGAGAGCCTCAGATTCTGGGCCAGATAAAAACGGCGTATCAAATCGCAACCTCAAAGAAGACCTCCGGTGTTCTTTTGAACAAGTTGCTTCATCGAACCTTTTCTGTGGCAAAACGCGTTCGGAGTGAAACCGGAATAGGAGACCATGCGGTATCCATAAGTTATGCAGCCATTGAACTGGGCCGTAAAATATTCGGTACCTTTGAAGAGAAAAAGGTGCTCCTGATCGGCGCCGGTGAAATGGCCGAACTGGCGGTGGAACACCTGATTCGAAACAGGACCGGGGATATTCTGGTTGCCAACAGAACTTTCAAAAACGGTGTTGAGCTTGCCAAGAGATTCAACGGGCAGGCGATCCGGTTCGAGGAGATTACCGGCTTTTTAGAACACGTGGATATTATTATCAGCTCAACCGGTTCGCCCGATTACGTGGTTACACGGGATCAGGTCAAAGGGATTATCCGCCGCCGCCGCAATCGGCCCCTTTTTTTTATCGATATCGCTGTCCCCCGTGATATTGATCCGGAAATAAACCGGCTCACCAATTCCTATGTTTATGATATCGATGACCTAAAAGGGATCATCGATGAAAACATTGAAGATAGAAACCGGGAAGGAATCAAAGGAGAAAGAATTGTCGACGAGGCGGTGATCAGTTTCCGGCACTGGTTTGAAAGCCTGGATGTGATACCGACCATTGTCGAATTGAGAAACAAAATGGAGGATATTGCAAAAGGAGAAATGAAAAAGACGTTGCAGACACTAAAGCATTTTTCGGATGACGATCAACAGGCCATCGGCAGAATGACGAACGCAATGATCAATAAAATACTTCACGATCCCACTTTGTTGTTAAAGAGCAACGGGCACCATCAAAACAAATCTGTCTATCTCGACGTCACCCGAAAACTTTTTAAACTTGATGAGTGAAAGGAGGGCGCTTTGAAAAAAACAGCATATCTTTTCCCAGGCCAGGGTTCACAGGCTGTTGGAATGGGCCTCGATTTTTATCAGGAATTTGATGTTGTTAGAGAACTTTTTGATATAGTGGAGGAGATTTCCAGAATAAATATATCAAAACTCTGCTTTAAAGGCCCTTTTGAGGATCTTACCGCAACCGTAAATCTTCAGCCCGCAATTACAGTGGTTAACCTGGCCTGTTTTACGGCTATGGAGAAAGCAGGGCTTGAGCCCACCATCTCTGCAGGTCACAGTCTCGGTGAATACAGCGCCCTGTGCGCATCGGGCATTGTTTCCCGGGAAGAGACCTTTAGACTGGTCTTTAAAAGAGGTGAATTGATGCATCGGGAAGCCACCAGAAACAAAGGCGCCATGCATGCAATTATAGGACTTCCCATAAATACCGTGGAGGAACTCGTTGCAGAGATTCAGAAAGACGGCGTTGTTGCCGTTGCGAATCACAACGCTGAACTTCAAATAGTGATTACCGGCGCGCCTGAACCGGTGAACAGGGTTTCCGATCTGGCCGTCTCACAGGGCGCCAAGGCTATACCGTTGAAGGTGAGCGGTGCATGGCACAGTGAGTTGATACAGGGCGCCCAAGACGAATTCAAGGACGTTATCGAGTCGATGCGTTTTAATACACCCCAAAAACCGATGGTGTTTAATGTTACGGCCGACGTTGAAAGTGATCCTGATGAAATTAAATCGATCATGGCCCGTCAGTTTTGCAGCCCGGTCAAGTGGTACGACTCCATGTGCAGGCTCATGGCGGAAGATATTGAAATTTTTGTTGAGGTCGGTCCGGGGAAGGTTCTTGCGGGTTTATTAAAAAAGATCTTGCCCAAGGATTATTCACGAAAAATCTATAATATAAACAGCATGAAGAGTCTGGACCGATTTTTGAATGAAACCATATGAGTTGTTTTTAAAAAAACATCAATTTTCTTCTTTACATCGAAATTTCATTAGTGTAAAAATATAGTTTTACAAAAAAACAGGTCTTCAATGAAATTTCAAAGGTTTTGTCATGAAAAAGAAAGATGTTGAATACTTTAAAGATTTTCTGAAAAATCGGTTGGAAGAGCTCTTAAGTCATGCCGACGATACGGTTTCAGGCATGACACAGCCCAAAGAAAATTTTCCGGACCCCACAGACCGTGCTTCCCTCGAGTCGGAACGGAATTTTATGCTTCGCATAAGAGACAGAGAGAACAAACTGATTAAAAAAGTCAGAAAAGCCTTAAATCGTATCGAAAAAAGCACGTTTGGCATTTGCGAAGAGTGCGGTGAAAATATTTCCATTAAACGTCTTAAAGCCAGGCCGGTTACGACGCAGTGTATCGATTGCAAAACCAAAGAAGAGGCTTCAGAAAAAGCCCTTGGGTTATAAAACGCATGTGAGAATCGATCTTCATATTCATTCAACTGCTTCCGATGGGACCCTGTCATCGCCGGAACTGCTCGATCTGGCTCAAAGCCTCAATCTCGGGGCGATAGCGATTACAGATCACGACACCATAGACGGTTCAAAAGAAGCCCTCGCGTATGGAATTCCCCCATCGATAAAATTTTTAACCGGTATTGAAATAAGTGCCAACCCACCGCCGTCGTTTTCCTGCTCGGGAAGCCTCCATATTTTAGGCTATGCTTTTGATATCGATGACCCTGACCTTAACCGTTCCCTTTCCCTGCTGAAAGCATCCAGGAAGAATAGAAATCCCAGGATTCTTGAACTGCTTGCCAAAATGGGGATTGAACTTACCTTAAACGAGGTTCGAAATTTAACCGGAGACAGTCAGCTTGGAAGACCTCATATTGCACAACTTATGGTAAAAAAAGGCTTTGTCCGATCGATTAATGAAGCATTTGATAAATATCTGGGAAAAGGTGAGCCGGCATATGTCGATAGATTTCGTTTTGACTGTGAGAAAACAATCCAGACCATACTGAATGCCGGAGGGATCCCTGTTCTGGCCCACCCTTTTTTTTTAAACATGAATAATGAAAAGATCTTCGACGGTCTGATGGCAGTTTTAACGGAAATGGGGCTGAAAGGCATAGAAGTCTATTATCCGGAACACACGGCGGATCTCACGAACTATTATACCCGGATCGCAAATCGCTATAATTTGTTGATCACGGGGGGTACAGATTTTCACGGGGCTGTAAAACCTGAGATAAAAATGGGATCCGGTAAAGGAAATTTTTCCGTGCCTTATGAATTATATGAGAAACTAATTTCAACCCTAAATGAGCGTAAATAAAATTGAGATGACACAGACGAATCTTTCTGAAATCCAGCGTAAACTAATATATGAGTTTAAGAATGTCGATCTCCTTGTGGAGTCTCTTAGACACAGCTCATTTGTCAATGAACACCCGGAAATGGATATTCAGGATAATGAACGTTTTGAGTTTCTAGGGGATGCAGTTTTAAATCTTGTTGTCGGACACATCCTCATGCAGCGTTATCCGGATCTAAAAGAAGGGGAATTGTCCAGGATGCGCGCCAATCTGGTCAATGAATCCCGGCTTGCATCGATTGCCGACAAAATGGACTTTGGTTCTCATATACAACTGGGCAAGGGTGAAATCCAGTCTAAAGGCTGGGATAAAAAATCGATACTGGCAAACACCTATGAAGCTGTTATTGCCGCAGTCTATTTGGATGGTGGATTTGACGCTGCATTTAGAATCATAGAAGACGCCTTCTCTTCTTTGATGGATTCCGTGGCTCGGCCGAGTGCCAATCACGATTATAAAAGCCAGATTCAAGAACTTGTCCAATTGAAGTACCAAAAAATACCTCATTACACCGTTGTACATGAAAGCGGTCCGGATCATGACAAAACCTTCCATGTGCAGCTGAGAGTTGGAGAGATCCAGACAAAAGGCGTTGGAAAAAGCAAAAAGGCGGCCGAGCAGGATGCGGCCAGGAAGGGCCTTGAAATTTTACACCCTCAATTAAAGTCTGATGCTTGATCGAATCTCCAACAACCGCCCTTTTATCATTCCTATTTTCCTGCCCCATGCCGGGTGTCCGCATCAATGCGTCTTCTGCAACCAAACCGCCATTACCGGCGTAAAACAGGACATTGTTTCTTCAGAAACAGTGGACCTTCTCATCGATGAATTTCTCGAATATAAACGGCCGCACCGCCGACCGGCTCAAGTGGCATTCTACGGTGGGAATTTTCTTGGCTTAAAGAAGGACGCCATCCGGCGCCTTCTTGGATACACGATGAAATCTGTAGTCAATGGACGTGTTGACAGTATTCGTTTTTCCACCCGACCGGATACCATTGACCGAGAACGTCTTGAAATTATTTCAGATTATCCGGTTTCCACCGTTGAAATCGGTGTTCAGTCTATGGATGATCGGGTGCTGGCCATGGCAAAACGGGGGCATACTGCCGCAGATACGGTAAAGGCGGTGATGCTGTTAAAAGAGCGAGACTATACCATCGGTCTGCAGACGATGGTGGGGCTGCCTGGCGATGATGAAACCGGATCCTTTTATACGGCCCAAAGGATTGCAGAACTCGTTCCAGATTTTGTCAGGATTTATCCGACGATTGTTCTTGAAAACAGCCGTCTTGGAAGGTGGTATACACAAGGGAAGTATAATCCCTGGCCCCTCACACGATGTGTTGAGCATGTAAAAGATCTTTACCTTTATTACAAAAAAAAGGCGATTCCGGTCATTCGTATGGGCCTTCAGGCATCTGAGGATCTTGAGAAAGGGGCAACCATATTGTCAGGGCCCCATCACCCGGCCTTCGGGCATATGGTCCATTCAGAGATCTTTATGGAGATGGCCGCAGAAGTTATGGAAAAACAAAGCGCCTTTGAGGATACAGTTACCATAAAAGTTCATCCCCGGAGCATATCTAAAATGAGGGGTTTAAAAAACAAGAACGTGGACGCCCTTAAAAAACGATTTCACATTAAATGGCTCAAAATTGTCCCGGACACCTCCCTTCCCGAAGATAGATTGACCGTCTTGGCTTAGAACCCTTTCTCCAACTAAATTGGAGAAGAACCAAATTTGATGAACTCGTAAAAAGTCTGATTTTGCTCGCTCCGCAAGCAATTTCGGGATTCATGACTCGCCTGGCTAAATCGCAAGAACTCGGGCTAACGCCCTCAAACAGCTTGCAATTTTTAACACCAGACTCATCATAAATCTTTCTCCAAAATTGCTCGATGTCGCTCACAAAAGACTTTTTACGACGACGTCCAATTTATAAATAAGCACTAACTAGAAGTCGATATGTCGAGGATTTTTTTTGAGGTATATTCGCCAACGTCTGCAAGGGCATCTATGGATAAAAACGAAAGGGCGTTGTTTGAAAAGAGACAGGTGGCGGAAGCAGAAAAATCGTCATCCGCTTCATAGAAGATATAGCATAGGGCTATTTTGGGCAGCGGATAAACCACAAAGGAAAAATCTCCTTCCACACCAGTCGGCGCTTTGTGCCCGTTTAATTTTTCCATAATCCGTCCACGCGATTTTTCGATATCTTCAACCTGGTGCACCAGAATCTGTTGGGTGTGAGTAACAAAGGCCCCGGCATAGGGCATGCTGTTGGAGAAATCCTTGAAGGATTTTAGGGGTTCTGTCAAACAGGTTTCGAGGTTGGCATTGAGCGTATAAAGGGAGATCAGAATTCCGACGACTCCGGCCTGCCGGACCTGGCCCAGAAAGATTCCTTCGGGTCGTATCTCACAATTTTCCCCAAAAGCTTCGAACAAAAAGTTTTTTCCATCCTGTTGGGCAGGTAGAGCCCGGGCAAGATCTTTTGGGAGATTTCCATAAAGCCTTTTAAGATTATCCTGAACAATTTTAGCGTAATTATCGCCCATCATTTCCATCCTTAATCATCATTTATGGACGGGGCAACCGCCCGTTGAAGTTGCCGCTGGTTTACTTTATCGTACCCGGCGATAATGTCAAACTGTGTATGTATGTCTTCAAAAGGTTTTGGACAAATCAGGCATAGAAATAAGAGAGGGTTTCTGATTTCAAATACCTTTTTCCGGTCGTTTAAGCAACCGTCAAAGATCAGTCAAAAAATCTATTCTGTTTGAATCATTGAATTTTTGAAGCGCTTTCTTGCTGTATAGGGGAAAAGGGTGATTTGAAGGGCATAATGAATGTGATTACATTGGCTACGCATGGAACATATATGAAAGAAGAATTTATGATTAAATGAATTAAATCAATTGATTATAACACTGTAGCTTTTAATGTATCTGCTGTAGCCATTGGTTACACTATATCATCAAATAATATTTGAACCATATGATTTCAACAACAATAATGATCGTGAAGTCCCTTGCAAATACTATCTTTTTAGAATGGGCTTTACAGGGGAGAAAGCCGGTCAAAACAACATGTTGAAATGGATACTCAGTGGTAGGATCGTCGCATGGACTTAGCATGATAGTATGCCTAAAATTTAATGCCTTTTTTAAAAAAAACCGCCTTTGGCCTCCACACTTCCCATCAGATTGTTTTTTTGTACGACCCATATCCGGAAATCGTCGTAAAAACCACCGCATTGGGACCGTTTCTTGGTAAGGGTGTCTATGTCGTCGATGTGCTGACCTGGACGTGTACACCGGTTTTTTTATTTGGCTTTTTTTCTTGTCTGGTACTTATTGTCAGTATATAATGAAAAAACGGAAAAATTCGTTATTAACATTTGATAAAATTGTAAAAAGTGAAACGTGAAATGTAAAACGACTTCATTTAGTACATTTAGAGGCAATATTACACAACATATAAACTTTTCACGTTTAACTTTTCACGGAACTATCACATTTTAAGGAGTGAGAATATGGATAATGTTGACAAAGTAGCCGTGTTGATCAAAGACATCGACCAGCAGTATGAAGGGTTGCGCACCAGCCTGGGTTTGCTCCTTGAAGCTTCTTCGGTTCAGATGTATGTTTTGGGTCATGAAATTGCTAACCCGGACGAAGCCTACCTGGATAACATGGAATTTATCGATGAAATGGAGGGGGAACGTTACTCCAACCATCCGGCCAACGTCGAAAAATACGACTTTCAGTCGATAACCACTGAGGAATTATTGGTCAAGCTCAAAGATGTTGACCTTATTATTCCCTTTTAGAGGGCAATTAACCATGAATGTGCTAAATATTGTTCGGTCAGCTCCCGATGATTTGGAAAAGAGATTCATAGAGACTTTTTCCGAAGGTGAAGAGAACAAAGTGATCACCCTGTATGAAGGAGATGTGGACTGGTCGGCTCTCGTGGACGATATTTTTTCATATGACAAGACCATATGCTGGTGGTAAGTCGTCTCTATCTGGAAATGACCTTTTTTCATCATTTCGGGGTCAAGCTGGGGAATTGATGGCGGATTGTGCAGCATAGACCATGAATGCCGCACGATTCATTGATTTCCTTGACTTTGCGGAAAACGCATTTTTGGATTACAACCATTTGGTTTCAAGGGCGTATTTGCGGATCGGCAACACTCAGTTACTGTCAATGTTTCTCGTCTCCTCGACATTAAAATCGTTTGAAGTCGAAAACGTGACTTCAACATTAATTTAAAAAGGGGTTTATGCCATGGCTAATAAATTAGGGATTCTCGTAAGCTCGGATAAACACCTTGATTATGTCATCGCCTTAACCACAGCTGCCTATGATAAAGGGAAAAGTGTTCAGATATTTTTTACCGGCCGAGGCGTGCTTCTCACCCAAAAGGCTGAGTTTGCAGAACTGGAAGGGAAGGCCAAGCTGGCGGTTTGTGACGTAAGTTTCCGTGCCAATGGTTTTGAAGGGGATGTGCCTGGCGTCGGCTTCAAGGATTTCGCCACACAGGCAAGAAATGCAGAGATGATCAAAGATTGTGACCGTTACCTGGTTTTTTAAACAAACTGCTGAGCTACACCACGAAGGCCAGGTCAGAGTTCAACGCCAGGGTCAGCTACTGGTTGGATTTGATTCGAACGGCGTTAAGGAATCTGTACTTGACAACCCAGGCATTTGGAATAAATTTTTGGAGAATTTTAACCAAAGATCCTTTTCATCAAGGGAAAAGAATTTACCCTCTTCCTTGATGACCCCTCACTTTTGACGAATCTTCCCCCATAATCAAATGCTTTTCCGAGCTTTCTTTGCAAAAAAGACCATAAAGAATTATAAGCAGTTTTTATCATAAAAGCCCTTGACACAAAGCTGGCAATGCTCTATATTCCAAAAACAGAATATAAGGAGCAGCCATGAAAACATTTGTCAAAGTCATGAAGGCCCTGTCGGATCCCAACAGGGTAAAAATCGTAAAATTACTTCAGCAAAAGGTGATGTGCGTCTGCGAGCTTCAGGCGGCCTTGAAAATTTCCCAGCCTAGCGTTTCCAAGCACCTTAAAATACTAGAAGAGGCCGGATTAGTCGATTATCAGAAAGATGGTTTGTGGGTCAACTATTATCTGGACGACGGTCATCATAGCCCCTATGCCGCAAATCTTCTGGGGAATATCAAACACTGGTTGAACGATGATCCTGATCTCGCTGATTTAATGAAACAAGCTCCGTTTTTTAACCGGGAAGAAATATGTAAGTCGTAATTTTTTTTGATTTAGATATATAGTTAAATAAGCATATTGTAATTTATAGGCCTTCGTCTTGTTTCAAGAACATATAAAACTTAGGCGTTTTTTTGGGGACACAGATTCCCAAGATTCTTAAATCAAAAAATAATATTATCTGTGTATTCCTGCCCGCTCGTGCCCCAGGCCGCCTCGCCTTGCCCGTCCGCCATGGGCGTCGCCTCAGGCGAATGCCGGGTGGGCTTGGCTGGCGGGCGAGCTCGCATGGCAGGCGGGTCTGTGAAAATCTGTGTCCTATTAATTATAATGAGGAGGATGAACGGTGGGTAGCGCAACCATGACCCAAAAAACACCGAAAGCGGTGGAAGAAACTGATGATATTGAAGCGGACATTCAACCGAGCCTGATCGACTGGAAGCAGATATGGAAACCCCTGAGTTTTATCGTGGGCGGTTTTGCCATTTTTTTCTGGCTTCCAGTGGACAACACCCGGTTTACAGGGGCCGTAATCGAATCCCTCGCCCTTGCAAAATGGTATGCCCAGGAGCACGTGATTCTCTGTCTGGTACCGGCATTTTTTATCGCCGGTGCCATTGCCTGTTTCGTGTCTCAGGCGGCTGTCATGAAATATCTGGGCGCCGGTGCCAAGAAAGTGCTGGCCTACGGTGTGGCTTCGGTATCCGGCTCTATACTTGCGGTCTGCTCCTGTACCATTTTGCCACTTTTTGCCAGCATCTGGAAACGGGGTGCCGGTCTGGGACCCGCCGTCGCGTTTCTCTATTCCGGTCCGGCCATCAATGTGCTGGCCATTGTGCTGACCGCCCGGGTGCTGGGTTTGGCTCTTGGCACGGCTCGGGCCGTGGGCGCCATTATATTCAGCATTATCATCGGGCTGATCATGCATTTTCTTTTTAGAAAAGAAGAAGAAGCCAAAGCCCAGGCAGCCATGCACATGCCCGAACCCGATGTGGAACGACCCCTGTGGCAGAATGTGATCTATTTTGCCACCATGGTGTTTATTCTTATTTTTGCCACCTGGGGAAAACCGGCCGAATCCACCGGCCTCTGGCATGCCATCTTCAGTATCAAGTGGCTGATGACAGGACTTTTTGCAGTAACCCTGGGCTTTCTCCTCACGGTCTGGTTCAAGGTAAAGGCCTATAAGGTCGGCCTGGCCGGTGCAGCGGTTCTGCTTCTGGCGCTCCTTTTCCCGCACGAGCCGCTCATCGCTTTTTCCACAGGTATCATTGGACTGGTGTGGATGATTACCACCACCCGTGGAGAGACCGAAAACTGGTTTCTCTCCTCTTGGGATTTCACCAAGCAGATCATGCCGCTGCTCTTTGCCGGCGTTCTGGTGGCAGGGCTTCTTCTGGGGCGGCCCGGCTCCGAGGGCCTTATCTCGTCGAAGTGGGTGAGCAGCCTGGTGGGTGGAAACTCGCTGGGAGCAAACCTGTTTGCTTCTGTAGCTGGCGCGTTCATGTACTTTGCCACCCTCACGGAGGTGCCGATTTTGCAGGGACTTCTCGGATCAGGCATGGGCCAGGGACCGGCACTGGCACTTCTGCTCGCCGGACCGGCGCTGAGTCTGCCGAACATGCTGGTCATCCGAAGTGTCCTGGGCACCCAGAAGACGGTTGCGTACATCATCTTGGTGGTTATCATGTCCACTATCAGCGGGATGATCTTCGGGCATTTTTTTCGATAAAAGGCAACTCATTCAGCCACTAAGGACAAAGCCACAAAGAATATGTATGAATCAAAAATCGCTCAATTTAGGTTATAATTTTTGGTGTCTTCGTGTCTTTGTGGCTTAGCTATTACGATAAAAGGGGATAGCATCATGTCAGACGACAAGATAAGTCAAATAAAAGTCGGCGGACACGCCACCGGGATCATCGGCTTGAAACCGATTCTCGAAGAAGTGGCCAATGAATTTGCAGGCAAGACTGACGATGAAATCAAGGCCGAGCTTTTAAACCGATTGTCCAAAAAAAACTACATAAGCAGTACAACTAGAGATGTTTACGGTCAGGCGTTTTTAAGAGAATACAAAAAATTAGTTGGAGAACCCTTTGAGGATACTGAAGCCGGTGGACTGGAGATCAAAGTCTTAGGTCCTGGCTGCCCACGGTGTGAAAAACTTGAGCAGGATCTCATGGCAATAATGGCCGAGCTCAATATTGCTGCCGGGCTCGAACATGTTCGGGATCCATTAGAAATCGCAGGTTACGGTGTTATGGGAATGCCGGCATTGATCATCAACGGGCAAGTTAAAGCCGTGGGATCCGTCCCACCGCCAAACAAACTCAAAGAATGGCTGCTGGAGGCAGCAAAGCGTTAAATATGGTAAGTTCTAAAAATTAAGCAGACTACTCAAAAAGTTATTCATTTAACTATTCGACAAAGTTAGAAAGGAGAAGACCATGGAAATTAAGGTATTGGGGCCCGGATGCCCAAAATGTAAACAGACCGAACAAAACGTAAAAGAAGCAGTGGCGGAAGCTGGTGTTGATGCTACGGTAGAAAAAGTGACGGACATCATGGAGATCGCCGGCTTCGGTGTTTTCGGAACACCGGCGGTGATAATTAACGGCGATGTCAAATGCGTCGGCAAAATTCCCACAAAAGAAGATGTCAAATCATGGCTTTATAAATAGTCTTTTCATATTATTATTCAGATATCTTTTATTGGTAAAGTAGAAAAAGAGTAGAAATACGTTATTTGTTTGCAAACAGTATATTATAACTATAAACACGCTGAACACACAATTCGAATACAAAATTAGAATATGAAAACAAACGTTAAAAAATTACGACCAGCAGTCTGTTTAACAGCTTTCGTGTTTTTGGTTCTATTGATCCCGATGCAAGAGATTGCTAAAGGGGACGGTTTCAATAATTTGCCGGTTAAAGGCATGGTGACCATGATCGATCTGGGGGCCAAAAAGTGCATTCCATGCAAGATGATGGCGCCGATCATGGAAAAGATGGAAAAAACATATAAGGGCAAGGCCGTGATTGTCTTTATTGACGTTTGGGAGCACCGTGAACAGGCCCAACGGTTCAGAATCAGGGCAATTCCTACCCAGATCTTTTTCGATAAGGACGCGAAAGAAGTCTATCGACATGTTGGGTTTCTGGCTGAAAAAGATATTGTGGCACGACTGGAGAAGATGGGGGTCAAGTAAATCGTCATGATTGAATCATTCTTTTTGACGGTTAACGAGTGGATTACCGGGGGGACGGCCATTGCAGCCCTGGGCTGTTTTGTTTGGGGAATGATCAGCGTGCTGTTCAGTCCGTGTCATCTGGCATCGATTCCACTGATTATTGCTTATGTGGGCGGCCAGAACCGGACATTGACGCCCAAACAGGCAAGTTCTTATGCCGTACTGTTTACCCTGGGATTGTTTATCACCATTGCTGTCATCGGCATCGTTTGCGCATTACTGGGGCGGATGCTCGGGGATATAGGGAATTACTGGCAGATTCTCATCGGCTTGCTACTGGTCTGGGTGGCCTTGGGGATGCTGGGTGTTGAGAAGTGTACCATGTCCGGAAATTTGCTGTATCGTATGAACTTAAAGGGGAGATTTGGGGCCTTTGCACTGGGTCTGGCCTATGGGGTTCTTTCAGGTTCCTGTACCTTCGGATTTATCGCCCCGATCCTGGCGATCATTACGATCCAGCAAAAAATGGCCGCTGGGATTCTGTTTATTGTGCTGTTCGCTGTCGGCCACTGCCTGCCGATCGTGGTTGCCGGAAGCTCCACCGCAGTAGTCAGGCGACTGATGGAAAACAGCAAATGGCAAGAAGCCGGAAACTGGTTCCGAAAAGGAGCAGGTGTTTGCATCGGATTTCTGGGCATCTATTTTATCGTGAATACATTAGTGATATTGTGAAATGGCTTCTAAAGGTTCCACTGGAAATGAAAGCTATTGACCGGGAATTCACAATGTCTGATATTTCAAGGGAGAGGAAGATGCAAAGAAGATATATGCGACTTAATATTTTGCTTGACATCGGCATATTGTTGGTACTACAATGTGTCATAATCTAACGGTAATGCCATGATAAACAACAATCAATCCATATCGCACGTTTCCAGAATGATGTCCATGATGCCCACCCGAGGTGCGCCCATGGATTGATCATTGAAAATTTTCAATCGTAAAAGCCGTGGGTGCTCAAAAAACCCACGGCTTTTTTTATTTTTTAGACAAGGATTCATTGAATGTCTTTAACACTTTCTACATCAAATCTCCAGGCCATTACCCTGGATCTCCGGGAATGCCTATGGATAATGTCGGGGCTCCTGCGGGAGCCGTTTGATCGAAGTTAATCTTGCTTTCATTAATTTAATAATAGACATTTCTTTTTTGGACACAGATAGACACAGATTATCAAGATTCTTAAAATAATAATATTATCTGCGTATACCTGCGAAAATCTGTGTCCTATTTAACTTGACCCTAATAAGGAGATATACCCATGGCCAAAACCATAGAAGAAATCAATGCTAAAATTCGTTCGGGAAAAGCGGTAGTGTTTACCGCCGAAGAGATCATAGAAGTTGTTAAAGATATGGGTATAAAAAAAGCAGCTCTAAAAGTGGATGTGGTTACCACCGGGACCTTTAGCCCCATGTGTTCCTCGGGGGCGTTTTTAAACGTTAAACAACCGAAAGAAAAGATGAAGCTCGGCGGCGGATTTGCCACGTTAAACGGCGTGCCCGCATATGCTGGTCTGGCCGCAGCGGACATTTACGTGGGCGCAACGGCAATCCCCGACGGCGATCCTCGTAACAGCAACGGCCGCCCCGGAAGGTATCGGTATGGCGGCGCACATGTTATCGAGGACCTGGTTGCCGGAAAAAAGGTTCTGCTAAAGGGCGGTTCTTACGGTACCGATTGTTACCCGATGAAAACTCGTGAACAGACGATCGGTCTGGATGACATGAACGATGCGTTTCTCTTCAATCCGAGAAACTGCTATCAGAACTACAATGTTGCCGTCAATCTTTCCGATAAACCCATATACACCTATATGGGCAAACTCAACCCCAAGCTGGGAAATGCCTATTATTGCAGTGCCGGTCAATTGTCACCTTTGTTTAATGATCCGTATTTTCGTACCATCGGTATCGGCACCCGGGTATTTTTCTCCGGTGCCGAGGGTTATGTTGCCTGGCCCGGCACCCAGCACAATCCCAATGCGCCGCGGCTGCCAAACGGCACCCCGCAAACCCCGGCCGGAACCGTTGCCCTGATCGGGGATATGCGACAGATGAGCACCGAGTGGCTTCGGGCGGTTTCCTTTACAGGATACGGTGTGACATTGAGCGTGGCCGTCGGGGTTCCAATTCCCATTCTGGACGAAGACATGGTGCGTTCTGTTTCCGTTAGCGACGAACAGCTTAAAGCGCCGGTGGTGGATTACAGCGAATACTATCCCTTGGGCAAAGGGGAAGCACAGCTGGGGGAGGTCACCTATGAGGAGTTGAAATCCGGAAGTATTCACATTAAAAACCAAAAGGTGCCCACCGGATCTTTTTCCAGTTATGCATTGGCCCGTAAGGTGGCCCATCATCTCAAACAACGTATCCAGGAGGGGAGTTTCTTGCTGACGCAATTCCAGGCACCCCTTCCGGGTGCTGCTATCGAAAAGGAGGCCACACAATGAAACTTGTTCTTATTTTTCCGGAAACCATTGTCGAAGAACCCATAACCTATCATCTGATCTCCGACTACGGTATCCGGGTCAATATTCTCCGCGCCAGCATCGATCCCGGAAAGCAGGGGAAAATGGTTGTGGAATTGCTCGGTGAAAAGGTCCAAATTTCCCAGGGGCTGAACTACCTTGAAAGGGTCGGCGTGCAGGTGACGCCATTGGCCCAAAAGATCCAGCACCTCGAAGACCGATGTACCGGCTGCACGGCCTGTGTGCCCCTCTGTCCGACCCAGGCGCTGGATGTAGATCGTGAGTCCTGGAATGTATCCTTTGATCCTGAAAAGTGCATTGTTTGTTTCTCTTGTCTGGAAACTTGCATTTATCACGCCATGTCGGTGGAAGAACAGTTTGTATAGGAATTCAATGTTTTTTACCACGCCGCAGCCGTTTTTACGGCTGCGGCGATCGTCCGTCTCAGATGAATTGTCAAAGATATGACTTGTTTGAGCGAATTAGAGAGCCTTAAGAAAAAACAGCGAATTAAGATAATCATAACACTTTAACTTTTTGAAAGCATTATCGCTTCAGATATAATTAGATTTTTACTGAAAGATCACGCCAAAGGCGGATAAAACTCGTGAATATGGGCTCGTAAGGAAAGAACCTGCCTGGGCTATTCATAAAGGTCTTGTTTTTACATTTTTTTCCTTGAAATTTTAAGATCTAAAGGGTTATTTTAGCTCGAAACCGTTGAAGAACATAAAAGATACACAAAAAACGCCTGTGGAGAGAATAATGTATCGTGATCTTAAGGTTTTTTCCGGGAACTCAAACAGAGGCCTTGCACAAATAATCTGCCGACATCTCAACATCCCCCTCAGCAAACTGGATATTTCGAGGTTTTCCAATGACAACCTGTTCGTACAGATCAAGGAAAACGTGAGAGAAAAAGATGTTTTTATCATTCAGTCCTTTAGCAGGCCTGTGAGCAATCACATTTTAGAACTGTTGATTACCCTGGATGCCCTGCGCAGCGCTTCTGCCAAAAGAATTACCGCTGTTGTTCCATATTACTCGTATGCAAGATCCGACAAAAAAGACGCCCCCAGAATCTCCATCGCCGGTAGACTCATTGCGGATCTGCTCAAAACCGCAGGTGCCAACCGAGTGCTGACCATGGATCTTCATGCCGATTCGGTACACGGGTTCTTCAGCATACCGGTGGATCACCTCACGGCCATTCCCATCATCTGCGACCATTTTCAACGTCGTCTTGACATCTCAAATCCCGTCGTCGTTGCAACGGACGCCGGCGGCGCCAAGAGAGCCGGCCGTTTTGCCAATAAAATGAACACGTCCATGGCCATCATCGATAAGAGACGAATCAGTGATACGGATGTTGTTCAGGGATTGGTGGTGGGCGATGTGAAAGGAAAAGATGCCATTATTTTCGATGATGAAATTTCCACAGGGGGCACCCTGACAACTTCCGTAGAGACCCTTGAAAAGGCCGGGGTCAGAAAGATCTTTGTGGGCGCCACCCATCCTGTTTTGTCCGGGCCGGCTGTAAAGAACCTGAAAGACTCGTCTATAGAAGAAATCGTCGTTACGGATACGGTGGAAATCACGGATAATAAAAAAATGGAACGGTTAAACGTGCTGTCTGTGGGGCCTCTGTTCGCCGAAGCCATAAAGCGAATACACATCGGTGAAAGTGTTGGGGCTCTGTTCAGCTGATCGCCACCCTTTTGAGAGCGTTAGCCGGAGTTTTTGCAATTTAGCCAGACGAGTCATGAATCCCAAAATTGCTCCCAAAGACCAATTGCAAAGAATGCGGTCAATCCACCTGCATGGTTTTTGCTACCCAGATTGCCGAAGGGGCAAAAGGATCTGAAGACTGCCCGCCCTTGGAAGATGCAAACAGAGAACAACTGTCGAATTACTTGGGTCAATTCCGTTTTGATTTTTAATTGTTAAGGGGAGGAAATTATTTATGGGAAATGATGCTGTTTTGAACAATGATCGAAAAATGACCAGTATTTTCGAGCGATTCTTGTCCCTATGGGTGGTGCTGTGCATTGTTGCCGGCATCCTGCTCGGAAAAATCGCCCCCGGCGTGGCGCAACGCCTCGATGGTCTGGCCATCTATGTCAAGGGAGCGCCAGTGGTTTCCATTCCAATCGCAATCTGTCTGTTTTTCATGATGTATCCCATCATGGTCAAAATCGATTTCAGTGAAGTTATTAAGGCGGGCAAAAGCGGAAAACCGGTGTTTTTGACCCTGTTTGTCAACTGGTGCATCAAGCCGTTTACCATGTATGGGATCGCTATTTTTTTTCTCGGCACGCTGTTTTTTAATTTTATCGGTCCGGATGCCGTGGATTTGGTCAAGATGCCGTTCGGTCTCGACCTTCAGGTAGGTGCGACCCACGGAGCCGGTACAGTGGTGATGACCGGTGGCGTCAAAATGCTGGAAGTTCCGCTTTGGCGAAGCTATCTGGCCGGTTGCATTCTGCTGGGGATTGCACCGTGTACCGCCATGGTGCTGGTTTGGAGTTATCTCTCAAAAGGAAATGACAGTTTGACGCTGGTGATGGTGGCCATCAACTCCCTGACCATGCTCGTACTTTATGGCGTTCTGGGCGGGTTTTTGTTGGGCGTGGGACGTTTACCGGTGCCCTGGCAGGCGTTGCTGCTCTCCATCGGTATTTACGTGGCCCTTCCCTTGGTGGCGGGTTATCTTTCACGCAAATGGGTCATCTCGGCAAAAGGCGAAACATGGTTTAAGGAAAAGTTTTTACACGTTCTTACCCCCATTACGATTGTCGCGCTGCTCATTACCCTGGTACTGTTGTTTTCCTTTAAAGGCGAGGTGATAATAAGTAACCCGCTGACCATTGTGTGGATTGCGGTTCCGCTCTTCATTCAGACCATGCTCATTTTTTGGCTTGGCTATGGTCTGGCGCGGCTGCTGAAACTCCGTTACGCGGACGCGGCTCCGGCTGCCATGATCGGGGCTTCCAACCATTTCGAAGTGGCCATCGCCACATCCACCATGCTCTTCGGTCTGTCTTCGGGCGCTGCTCTTGCCACGGTTGTGGGTGTGCTGATTGAAGTCCCACTTATGCTCATGCTGGTCAAAATATGCTTGAAGACCGAACACTGGTTTTCTCGAGAGGTATAAGAATTTTGTTGGAAAACTGCCGGTGATCCAAAAACAACCGGGATGTCTTACAAGATCAATGCCCATTACACCCTATCTATAGATCCTCTATATTACAAGCTTTTGCCGAATGGGCAGTGTGGATAACTGCATTCCGGGCAGTCCCGACAAAGACCGCCATGCCCCAGGAAAGCCAATTCTTTTTTACCGATACGTTGTCCAGCAAGTATCCGAGATAAAACCAGATCCAGAACGGTCACCCGATGATGTAAACCGCAGGCCGGAACGCCCAGCAGGGGTATATCTCCGATATAGGCTACCAGAAACATGGCTCCCGGGAGTGCAGCGGCACCGTAATGTATCTCATCGGCTCCGGCAAGGCGAATCCCTTTTCGGGTGACATCATCGGGGTCCACGCTCATGCCTCCGCTCAGTAAAATTAAGTCACAGCCGCGTTCAATATGAGCGCAGATTGCTTGGCGAATAATTTCGGTATTGTCTGGAGCAAAAGAAATGCGGTTCACTTCGCAGCCCAGATCGATCAGTTTGCGGCTCAGGATGGGTGCGAAACGGTCTTCGACAAGGCCCTGATAGATCTCGTTTCCAGTGATGATAAGGCCTGCGTTTCCCTTTCGAAGGGGACGAACGGAGACCACGCCTCCATTTTGTCCGGCAATGGCAGCGGCACGCTCCACAGGAGCGCGCTTCATGACCAGGGGAATCGCCCGGGTGGCGGCCACCATTTCATCTTTTTTCACCAGCGTGTGGTTATGTAACGTAGCGCACATGACCTCTTCAATCATGTTAAAGGCTGCCAGGGCCGCAGTGTCGACGAACAGCAGACCGTCCCTTTTCGCTACCAGACTTATTTTCCCTTCACGTGGTTCATTTTCCCACACCACCCCTTTTCCGGATAGAGCTCCGGCCATAATGGCCGCAGCTTCGTTCTCATGAATTTCGTCTTCTTCCAGATCGATGAGGTAAAGGTGGTTTTTCCCCAACTTCTGCAGGCGACACAAATCTTCATCGCATACAGTGTGTCCTTTGAGATATGCCGGCCCCTTGAATTTCCCGGGCCGAATTTCGGTGATATCATGGGCCAGCTTCGTACCCACCGCATCTTTTAATTTGATTGTTTTAATCACTTTTTATCTCCCTATTTGTTTTTACCTCATCTGCCTTAATAATATGTTTATGTTAAAATTAACATAACAATGTATAAAAAAATTTGCCCTTACATCGTCTGGTTAAGTCACAAAGCCGGAACTTCATACACCGGGCATATGATTTTTTGTTTATTCTTGATCAAGGACCTCATTAACCCAGCCCAGAGCGGCGATCATATTCGGGAAACCGGTGGTTGTCAGGGATAAGAGGACAACATGGGCAATCTCATCGGCTACGGCGCCGGATGCCAGTGCCTTTCGAACAGAAGACATCACCGCACCTCTGGAATTGGCGCCAATGGCAATGCCGAGTTTAATGAGGTCCTGATATTTACGCTCCAATGGTCCGGCCTCCCGGCAGACTTTGCCCAATTGCTGGTAATTTTTCATGATTTCAGAGAATTTATCTGAAAAATCTTCATATGTCTTCGGTAAATACATGATCCCTCCTTTAATAAATAATTTGTAACACGTTTAACTTTTTACTTTTCACGGAACTATCAATGTTGTTAATGAAGTCTAATATAACGACTGTAATAGATTCCGTTAATCAGCATATAGAGCCCAAAGCCCAAAGCGGTGTACCCGAAAACAAAATAAAGCCCCCGGTACCAACGAGCCGGTGGTTTTGCCATTGAAAGTTCTAATTTTCCTTCCTTCTTTAGGCGCTCTACCCAGGCTGGTTTTTCCTTTAAAGCCTCGTCCAGGTGGACACTGCCTGAGAACATGGCTTCATGCATGGGAAAACAAGAGGGTCTCAGGTGCCCGATAAAAAAATGCACGATAAAGATGTAAGAAGCCGCCAAAATCGCCTCGGCCCGATGCAAAAGGGCTGCAATATTCAACACCCATCCAGGCAATACAAGGGTTGTCAGCAAGGGGAATTTCAGCATTATTCCTGTAATCGCCAAAAGCGGCAGACCCCAATAGACCGCCCAGTAATCGAACTTTTCCCAGTAAGCCCAACGGTCCAGTTTAGGCAGCGAACCTTTACCAATGGTCCACAGAATTTTTTTTAAAAGATGTTGTGCATCTTGAGGTTGAGCACCAGGGAGTCCGGACTAAGGATGCTTTTTACAGGATTTTTCCAATTGATCTTTGATAGCATGTAAATGCTGTGCACCAGAAAACCGGCAATCAACAAAACACCCACCCAGAAATGGATCACAATGGCGGTTTCATACCCTCCGAAAAGGCGGCTTAGCGACCTGCCGAAGTCCGTGGTAATAAACAGGCGACTGAAGCCGGTACCCGTCTGAATCAGAAAGGTGACCACCAAAAAGAAGTGCGACAGGCGCTGGATTCGATTAAATCGTTTAAGAAGCATCCGGGGCCTCATTTTTCGGGGGTTTCTTTTTTTCAAAGAATCTGCGTATGCTCGCTCTGAATCGCTGAAGCAGCGGCAGCACCCATTGGTCGGTCAAATTTTTAAAGCTTTTGGTTTCAGATAACTCCCGGACACCCACCATAAAACTATGTGGGACAAAAAAAGCCAAAGTGCCAAGAAACAGCAAAAGCATCCCCCAAGAGGCATAGAACAAAACCGGAAAGCTCTCGCGAGTTGACAGCGCAGTGCCCGGAGGCTCGTGCACATAAAAGCCGGCAAAAGCGGCATTCGCACCTTCGTGGCACTTGGCACAGATATAAGCATGCCGGCGAATGGGATTCATCGGCGAGTAGTAGTGATTGACGCTCGCAATCGGCTCCGGCCCGTGGCACTGACGGCAAGTAATCCCGGCCCGCTCCGAATGGATGTTACGGGCCTGTTGTGGGTGGCACTCGATACAGGTATTGCGATAGTAGAACTTGAGCCCGCGATGGGAGTCCGGTAGCCGGGTGCGAATCCGTACCATCGCCGAGGCCGAACCGTAAGTTAAGATACCCCGCCCCCTTGTTGGCATCTTCATTACAGCTCTCAGGCGACGGGGACTGACTTCATAGCCTTCATAGTACCCGGTTGCCACCCGCTCGCGATAGCGATAGATGGGTGAAGTAACCTCTTTCTGAGCCAACGTCGGTCGTGACGGAACAAATAACACCGCGGCGACGCAGATCAGGAGCACGACCGCTCCCCAAAAACATATCAAACGAACTCTCATTACAGCCCTCTATCTTAATGATTCGTCCATTACCTTTTCGGCTGCTCCGGTCGTTTATGCACGGAAAAAGGCAAGGGAGTATCGTTCTTCTTGGCGGCCTCCAGAAAACCTGCCAAGGCCTCTAAAGGCGTATTCTTATGATGATGGCAACTGCTGCAAGAATTGGGCACCTTCTCGTTGCCCCCCGCCTTCAAGCTGTTCTCCGGAGGCATGAGCTTGAAGGTGTGGCGCAGCACTGCACCCGATTCAGCGCTCATAGCGACTCTGGGCATGTGACAGCCGATACAGTTTGAAAACGAGTGGATGGCATGGGCGTATTTGTTAGTGTTACCGGTATGGCAGTTCAAACACTGCCCCGACCCAGCCCCCACGGTCTGGAATTGCGTCGGCGGCAGGCCCAATTGATGAACATAGTGACACGATGTGCAGGAGACGCCCTTCTGGGCGTGTATAGATTGTTGCCAGTCGTTGTATTGCCGGTGATGGCGGTCCACCGACGTGTCGTCGTAAAATTGTGCAATGTCTCCGCCTTCGTCGGGGATTTCGTTCTGGAACGGCCCCAGAGCCCGGCCTGGCAAAAAGCCCACCGGCCAGTCAATGGTTTTGATTCTGGACGACCGCCCGCTGCCATGGCAAGCGCCGCAGGTCTGAGTTCGAATGCCCGCAGGCAGCTTTGAAGGATTGACAATGGTCAAGCGTTTGTCAAAGACCGCCGTCTTGGGCAGGACGACGTGGTGGGAAGCAGGGCCGTGACAGGCCTCGCATCCTACGCCCGCTTCAGCGAAAGTACCTTTCTCCAGATCAACGCCGGTTGCGTGACAACCGCCGCATTTCTCTATCCAGGGGCGCTTGTCCCAGTCTGCCTCGCGGTAATTGCCCCAGTCGTGGTTCCAGGCATCGTACTCGATTGGAGCAATATAGAGTTTGCCCTTCTTTTCAACGACATAGCGTTGCCGCCACTGAATGCCCTGGGCGTATTTAATTTCCTCGATGTTGGGAATATAGAATTCATCCACCGGCACCTTCAACTCTTTTTCCCGCTTCTTCAGGTCAGCCCGAATGGTTTCGGGATCGATGTCGGTGATGATCGAATCCTTGTTGTGGATCACGTCCTGAAGTGTGCGGCTGTGAAGGGTCATCTTCCAGGAATCGTAATGCTCCAGGTGGCAGACCTTACACTGCTCAGAACCGACGTAAGTTTTGGGGCCGGACACGACTACCTCAATATTTTTTTCTGGACCGCAACCGACCAGCACGGCGGTCAACAGCACGGTTAAAGCTAATGCGATCCATCTGCTCGTTTTCATCTTTTCTCCCATTTGTTTCAGAAAGTTAATCTGATGTATTTATTGACCTTGAGCAGTGTGGCTGCCTCCTTCTTTTAAGGGCAAAAACTTTATCCCCAGTGTGTAAATCAGCAAAAGGGCCCCCAGAATCCCGCCGATCAAAAGCATCTCCATAACAGTCGGCCGATATGACAAAAGGGGTTGCTGTTTTTTGATGAGCGGATATGCCTGGCTGGCAACGACAAAGTTGTATCGCTTCACAAAATAGCCCGCCAAAACCATGATTGAGGCACCCAGTACGCCGGTAATTTTTCGCTTCCGGGCGGCATAAAGCAAAATCAATATGGGTAAAACAAAGCCGATAGTGATCTCAAACAACCAGAAAGACTGGCTGAAAGGCCCGTTCAAAAATAGCAGGATTATTTTGGCTTTGGCCGGCTCAAACAGCCCGTGTCCCATCTTATAAGCGGTAAACAGCAGTCCGACGCTCAAAAGCAGCGCCAATATTTCGGCCATTTCATAGAATAGATCTTTTAACTTTGCCGGAATCACTTCACCTGTTACTTTGTAGGTAATTACTCCCGCAGTCATGAGCCAGGCAATGCCGCAGAAAGTGGCGCCTAAAAAAAAATCAATCGGATAAAGGGCGCCATACCAGAATGGCCGCGCTTCGATGTGGGCGAATAAAGAGCCTTCCACGCTGTAAGCCAGAAGTCCGAAAATAAGGGTTAGGACGCCGACAACCCGCGTCCATCTCAAATCAGCGCCCTCGGAATCCAACGACAGGCCCATGTTTTCCAGAGGAAGCAACCGGTAGATCCAGGCTTCTATCTTTTCCAGGGGCAAAATCCGGCCGAGATGGGCTTTAAACCCCTCCAGGGCCATCAGCCGGTAGACCCCGGCCTTCAATCCCTCGGATTGGGCGGCGATTTTAGACAGTTCCGCCCTGGCCAGGAGCCAGTACCACACCGCTGCCAAAGCGATGTATGGCGGATAAAAGACACCCATCCACCACATGGCTGAGCGCAGGTTGGGCGTCAGGACGTTATAAATCGCCCCCCTTTCGGGATGCCCCAGGTGAAGACCAATGGAAGACAATCCAAATATAATGGCTATCAGGGCCATAAATACGGCCCTTTTACCAATCAGCTTAAAACGTTTCAGCCCGAATACATAGCCCAACGACGAAACAATGCACAGCCCGATACTGGAGCCGACCAGAAACACGTAATTGGAGACCATCATCTCCCATGGGATATTGGTGTAAAACTCCAATATCTCCATGCTGTCAATCAAAGACATCAGCAAGGCATAGCCGCCGAGAAAAACCAGGGAAATCAGGAAGCTTACCCATACGTAGAAGCCGGGTGATCTCTCTATCTCGGTTAATACCGAGTCAAGTTTCTTTTTTATCCGACTGATCATGATCACCTTTGGTTCCTTCCCGCGTCAATGCGGCGTAAAGGTGCATCAATCCTGCCAGGACCGACGCCCCCATAACCCCTGAAGCGGAGATTCTGATCTTGTCCAGGTTTTTGTTGACGATTTTTTGGGGTGCTACAACCATATTCAAATCCTGGGGCCTGGTGGGCAGGATCGTCAGCATATCCGTTCCACCGGCCTCGGTAAGTCCCATAATGTAACTCGACCCGCCCCTTTGCTGGATCCGCCGCTTGGCCTCTTTTATTATTTCATGCTTATAGTCAAAGCGTAGCGCTCCTACCGGACAGGCGGCCACGCAGGCCGGTTTCATATAGTTGAGAAGCGGTGTTCTGTTGTAGCACATGTGACATTTCCGGGTGACGCGTTTTTCAAAATCAAATCGAGGCACCTTGTACGGGCAGGCTTGAAAGCAGTAACGGCAACCGATGCACCGTTTTTCATTAATGACTACCGGCCCATTGGACAGCTTGGTAATGGCTTTGACCGGACAAACCCCGGCACAGGCCGGCTGAATACAGTGCTGACAAGCCCAGTGTTCATAGGTCTTCCTATTGCGATTTTTGGAGTCGATGAGCAAATTGACCACCACCCAATTGTTGGCGGTGAGATCCGTCTCACGGTCGGTGATCATTTCATCCCGCTCAACTTCTAAATTGTTCCAGCGTTTGCACGCCGACATACACCGTTTGCAGCCGATGCATCTTCTCGTATCCACCAGCTTGCCGTAGCGCTGTGTCTCGGCTTTAGCAAGGCCGACAGACCCCGGTGCAGCAAAAGCCGGGACGCAGGCCAAAAACTTTAGAAATCGCCGCCTGCCTATTTTTGCCGTTCCACGATTCATCATTCCTGCATTTATTTTTTACGAATCATTATCAAAAGCCTAGTGACGTTGATGAACGGTAAAAGGCTTGGGCATGTCATTCTTTTTGGCTGCTTCTAAAAAACCGGCCAATGTCTCGACAGGCGTATCTTTGTGATGATGGCAGGCGTTGCATGCATTGGGTTGCTTATCCAGACCGCCGGCTTTAAAGGTAGCTTGAGGAAACATAAACCTGAAGGTGTGGCTGTGCGCATCTCCAGCCTCACCGATCTTTGCGACTCTGGGCATATGGCATCGGACACAACTTCCAAAAGTGTGAATGCGATGGACCGATCGATACTGAACGGTTGAGTGACAGCTTTTGCACAACCGGGTCCCTCAAACAACCGGGTCTTGGAGCGGATAATCACCAGAGGGTTTGGCACCTCTCCAACGGCTTGCAGCGCACTACTACTTCTGTGTACGTCGTGGCAGGTGATGCAGGTCACACCTACTTTAGCATGTTCGCTTTTTTTCCAATCGAGATACTGCTGGTTGCTGTGACGAGATTCCCCGCTCGGCCAAAAAAGATCGGGATCACTGTGGACAGTGGCCTCGTCGAAAAACAGCCTTATGTTGGCTTCTCCCTTATAGATCTGATATTCGACCGGATAAGCATACTTGCCGCTCTTGTCATGGCCTCCGGTGTGACATGAGCCGCATATCTGAGCGGCCAGGGCCGGGGTGAGCCGAGATGCTTGAATGACCGTAGGAATCTCAAAACCGGGAATAGCCTCCACGTGGTTGCTTCCGGGTCCATGGCAAGCCTCACAGGCGACCCCCGTCTCAACAAAGGTCTTCTTATCAGGATATACGCCGGTGGCGTGGCATCCGGCGCATTCTTTAAACCACAATCTTTTATCAGGTTTATCAGGCAAGTAAGCCTTCCACTCCCCGGTGAAGACATTGTACTGAGCGGGAAGGACAATCAGATCATCCCCTTCTTTTTTCAAATACTGCTGCTTCCATTGACTGCCCAGCACGTAAGCGATGTCTTCCTTGGTAAATGTTCTGACATCGCTGGGACTTTGAAAATCGCCGATATTTGCCAGCGGCTCAAGCTTGACATCCCGTATCATCCTGGAGTGAAGGGAGGTGCGCCACTCCAGATAGGTCCTTTCGTGGCACTTTTTGCAGGTTTCAGAGCCGACAAAGGTGGCATCGAATCTGTCTTTGAATTTGCCCTTAAGCTGAGTCTGCTTATTGACCAACTCAGTTTTTTTCAATACAATTGTTGACCCAATAACGATCATCAATGCAATGGTGAAAATGGCGCCAATTATTATCGGTATCTTTGGAATACGCTTCATTTTTCGGCTTCTTGGCGTCTTTAATTGACACCATCTCCATTCCTATTCATTTCTTGGATTTCAAATTCTATAAAACTTCGGGTCAAAGCTGCTAATGCGCGATAAAATGGTAACTCCGCCTGTTGCATAACATTCTTGCAGAAATCGGGAATCCATCGGACAAGGTGTCCCTCGATGAATTTCTTTTCGGTCTGCCGGCAAGAAACTGCCGCATCCGCATCCGCATTCATCCAAGCTTGTTCTTCTCGAAGTGTAAGTTGCTGCATGAATTCCAGCTCTACAGCAATATGATCCGGCAGTCCCTTGAAATCTTCAGAGTACGTTAGTCCTGTCGATTCGACAAATTTCTTGACCTTCGCGGTTGAAGCTCCCCAGAGTTTGCCCCACTGTCCGTCATCTTGCTGGTGATGGACGGATTCATGGGGGGAGATGTGTTTGCCGGGGCCCAAGAAAAGCCGGGTATATTCGACTGCCAGATCTTCCAGCAACTCCGCTTCAGGTTTTTGTAAAAACGCATCGATTTCCTCAGTTCCCTCTGCCTCAAGGTCGGTCAAGATCTCCAGAAACTGAGTCCCTTTCACTTGCTTAAGGAGATCCGAAGACATTTCCTGCCGGTACACCAAAGCCAACATGCCGTAAATATTGCTTCGGTTTCCGGCAGCGGTTCTATTTTCATCCATTTCCGTTTGATTCAATTTAACCTCCGAATTAGACTTTGTCTTATTGCTAAAGCTGTTATAGAAATGAACCCAATTCGTACATGTTCACGTGGTGCACTCCCCCGCTTCACTTTTGCGTCTACGTGGCTGGTCATTTCAATAACTTAGCAGCGGTGGCATTCCTGCCCCCTCCGCGTTCTCCCGCAAAAACCATGCGGGAGCCGCGGTCTCCCCCACTGCTAAATCATTGAAATGACGAAGCCACTCCGCCGATATCGTTCACGGGGAAGCACACCCCGTGAACATGTACCCCAATTCTTTACGCTCTGGTCACCTTTACCACTGTATCCAGCATGGCCCACTGACCGCTGATTGGATCCGTTTTGTTAGCCATGATCCAGTTCGGATGAACACCGTAGGTATTCCAGGTCTTGAGGGTGGGATTCGGGTTGTTGTCCCCGGCCAGAGGAGCTTTTTTTCCCGAGGCATAGCGCCCGTATTCCCAGTGCCCAAGATGGTGTGAAATGGCGATGACGCCCGGGACAACGCCCTCGGTTACTTTCGCTGTAGTCGTAATCTCACCGATTTCGGACCTGACCTTGATCTTGTCTCCGGTTTTGATCCCCAAGCGCCCGGCTGTTTTAGGATTTATCCAACCCGGATTGTCGTGACAAATCTCGGTCAGCCATTTGCAGTTTGCCGAACGGGAATGAATATGAACCGGAACTTTATAGGAGGTCAGGATCAGATCATCCGGGCCCATTTTTTCCTGGGCGGGAATGGGCGTGTAACTCGGCAGAGCCGGAAAGTTCTTCATCTCAAGCAATTCGGAGTAGAGCTCGAAATATCCGGATTTATTGACCTTATCCGGCTTGAAGCCCTTATAGACCTTGTCTCCGATCTTCTGCCCCACATAGCCTTTGTAGGCATTTTTGGTTTTCACGTAACCTTTTTCCCCGGCTTCGACTTCATTTTTGGCTTTTGACTTTTTCCAGTTCCAGTAGGTACCGGTTGCCGGGTCCAGGATAACGCCTTTTGCCTTTAAATCTGTTTCTTTGACCTCTTTCTTGTACATGTAGTACTTTGGTTTGGCCTTGGGATCATGCCAAACCCCGTGGGTTTTCATGTACTCAAACCCACCGGCCTTTTTGATGACCGGAGTCATTTCGCACGACATTTTGACAAACTCTTCGGCCGAGTTGAACCCCAATGGAAAGCCCATTCTGTCTGCCAATTCACACACCACATCCTTGAAATCGCGGCTCTCTCCAAGGGGTTTAACAAAGGGTTGACGGATGTAGTACTCGGGGACCTGTGTCGGTGAGACCATATCTTCCCAGTCCCACCATTCCAGATAGGATGGATTGGGAAGAATCAGATCCGCCAGGGCCGCAGATTCATCATAATAAGCGTTGACACAAACCGTAAAGGGTATCAGGCTTTCATCCTTCAGGATGTCAATATTTTCCTGACACTCGCCATGGGAATAAACCGGAGTGTAACAGTACCACATGTAAATTTCCGGCCGGCCGGCTTTACCGTCCTTGATCACCTTAAGGATCTGGTTATTGGCGTGGTGGGTCGGATAGGCGATGTCTCCCTTGAATCCGTCGAGGATTTTGAGCCCTTTGGCTTTGGGCTTATTTTTGGGTCCTTTGGGGTATTTCCATTTGGCGCTTACGGCCCGACAGCGTCCGCCGGGGTTGTCGATATTGCCGGTGATGGCAGCCAGCATCTGAATCGCCCTTTCGGTATCGGCGCCAAAGTGATGGGCCACCGCACCCCGATAGCTGATGACGCATGCCGGTTTGGTTTTGGCAAGCTCCAGTGCGATGGATTTGATCTTGGCCGCAGGAACGCCGCTGATCTTTTCCGCCCACTGAGGTGTATAATCGGCAAGGTGTTTCTTTAAGGCAGCCACTTTTTCATCCGTACTTGCATTTTGATTCTTGGTGGCCTTGATGAATTTGAAAAAGTCTTTGTCATATAGCCCGGCGTCCATGATTACTTTGCACATGGCCAAAACTACTGCACGATCTGTTCCCGGTTTGACGGGAAGCCATTCGGTGGATCTGGCGGCTGAATTGGAAAGTCTAACATCAAAGGTGTACAATTTTACCCCCCGCTCGACCATGGCGGTAACCAGTCTCTGGGCCACCGGAATGGAATTGGTATGGGCTTCTAGCACATTGCTGCCGAAATTGACCACCAAGTTGGTGTTGTCAAAGTCCCAATTGTCGTAATGCTTGCCCCAGGTCAGCTCTTGGCCCGTCCATTTGGCGCCCTCACAAATGGAGGTGTGATTGCCGATGGTTTTGGTGCCATAGGCAGCCAAGAAGACGCTTTTGATAATCTTGCTGGATGAGGCCTTCATGCGACCGTAGTGGAACATGAACTTTTCCGGTTGGCCTTCGTCGCGTAGTTTTTTCAGACGCGCCGAAAGATCGGTCAGGGCTTCATCCCAGCTAATACGCTTCCACTTGCCTTCACCGCGTTTGCCAACCCGCTTCATGGGATAAAGAATTCGGTCCGGGTCGTAGAGCTGGTTGATGCCTGCTGCTCCCTTGGAACAAATCTTTCCCAATCCTCTGATGGAATCGGGGTGTCCTTCCAACTTGACAAGCCTTCCGTCTTCGACAAAGCCGATCATGGAATCTCTGGTGACACAGTTCCAGCAGGCCGAGGGTATCATCTTTCTTTCAGCGCCGGTCTTGGGCGAAAAATCCTTCCCGCCTTCAACAAGGTCTATTGTTCCGGCCAGGGCGTTGGAACCCATGGCCTTTCCGGTAGCCAGAACCGCCGCGCTTGCTACGCCTAACTTAAAAAGATCCCGGCGATTTATCTTTTGTTTCATCTTATATCCTCCTTTTTTAGATAACGTCCACGATGGCATCGTTTTTCTCGAATTTCTTCTTGGCTGCAGCCATCTTCGCCAGAGTCCCTTGGGGATCGATGTAAAAGCACATGGGTACAGTGTTTTCGTCCGGGAGTAAGGTGGTTTCCTTGCGGTGGGTCTCAAACTCGAACTCCTTGGCCAGCTTGGCGATCTGGCTGTGTGGATCGTTAAGATCCCCGAAGATCCGTGCCCGCCCCGGACACATGTTAACGCAAGATGGTGCTACTCCTTTCTCGACTCTGTGTTTGCAAAAGTCGCACTTGGTGATGCCGTTTTTAGTTGAGTCTTTACCGGAGATTAGAGCTTTGTCGAAGTTTCTGGCGCCGTAGGGACACGCTTCGATGCACTTGCCGCAGCCGGTGCAAAGTTTGTTGTCGAAGAGGATGAGTCCATCGGGACGTTTGAAGGTAGCACCGCCCCTGTAGCGGATCTTTTTGCCTTCGACAGTGACAAACTCTCGCCGGTCTTTGGGGTATTCAGGGCATTCCTTGACGCAAGGCGGAACTTTGTCTTCCTTGTTCCCCTCGCAGTGGTTGCAGAGCCTGGGCAAGAAGAGTTTGTTGGAATTGGGGAAGGAACCGGTAACCTCCTCGTAGACGGCGGCACGGAAAGCGCCCAACGGTACGTCGAACTCGGCCTTGCAGGCGACGGTACACGTGCGGCAGCCGTAACAGCGCCGCAGGTCGACCACAAACGCCAATCGTGGTGCTTTACTCCGGGCCGCATTGGCTTTGCCTGCAGACACAAGGCTTACCGCTCCGGTGAGCGCAGCAGCACCCGCACCTTTGAGCACCTGCCGTCTGGAAATGGACAATTGTTCATGCATGACAACCTCCTTTTCTTAACACTGTTATTGTTAATCTTCTTCGAGATAATCGATCATATCCTCAAAACGGTTTAAGGCAGCATCAATAAGCATAATGGAATATTTCTTATTGTGGACCCCGTTCCCGAATTTGACGATGTTTAGATTTTCTTGTCCTTGTTTGAGCATCTGCTCGGCTTCGGCCAGCTTGGATTTAGAAAGCTTGAGCTTGGCTTTTTTAAGAGCTGCCATGGCCTCTTGTTCGATCTCCTTTGAATATTTGATTTCCTCTGCCAGCTCCTTATTCCAATCCTTGAGCATCTTTTTATGATCTTTGGTGTGGCAGCTAACGCAGGTTTTGGCTGAGGCCGTCAAAATCATTTGACCTTTGGCGTTGAACTTTTTTTCTACGTGACATCCAAGGCAGTTGGTCCGGGCCTTGTACATGAAATCCGGAGTTTTTGAGACGCCCGGACGTTTCGGTCCGGATGCCAGAAGACGTTGATAGCGATGGGCCTGGGGATGGCAAACCGCGCAGCCGGGGAGTTTGGGCTGGTTTACAGGTTCATTTAAATGTGAATCGGCATAGGCTTGGATGATAGGCTGGTCTAAATCCGCCTTGGTGTGTAAAATTGGCTGGTGACAGTCCAGGCAGCGGGCGTTTTTAACGGTCACGTGTTTCTGGTGCATCAGTTTTTCGTTGATGTCTCTCTCGGTGAACTTGGTCTGGTCATGACACGCGAGGCAGTTCTCCTTTTTGATTTGTCCGGCATTCAGGATTAAAGCGGTTTTAAGCTCGCCGTCTTTGAAAAAGGCCTCGTATTGGCCGCCTCCGGCGGCCTGGATGAGCTCAATATGGCAGCTGACACAGGGGACTTTTGCCTTTTGGAGCATCTGATGGGTAATCGGTTTTTCGCCGGATGTCTGGATCGGTTTTTTGGGCAGCTCATGGCAGAGTTCACATTTGCCTCGGTCCTCGTTGAACTTGACGTGTTTAAAGTGACAGAGGTGACATGTGGCTTTGGCCACCTCGAATTTTTTCTTGTCGGTCTCATGCTGATGACAGGAAGTACAGTTGATTTTTTGACCTTTGATCTGGTGTTTCTTTTCCAGGTGAGGCTTGTGAACGAAAAGCACTTTTTCGGTGAATTTGATCTTTTTGGTTTTGAAGTCGTCGTCCGGTTTGCCGTGGCAATTGGCGGTCATGCAACTGGCGTCGGATATCCTCGGCCGGGTTCTGACGGTCTCACCGCCAAGCTGAATATAGGAGAATCGCTCCGGAGGTTTGTTGGGAATGTGAGTGCTTATGGTCGCCGTGCCTGAATCCAATGTCTTTTCCAGCCCTTCGGTCCCCTTGGGCGGGTAGTGGCATTCAACGCAGCCAACTTTATTATGTTTGCCTTTTTTCCAAAGATCATAGCCTTTTTGAACTACACCCGGGTAGGTCAGAATGTGGCAGTATCCACAAAAAAACTGAGGCTGAGGGGGATCCGGCTGCGAAAGCTCGGTACCAAGCTGCGCCTTTTGATCCGCCCACAACACCGAGCTAAACAAAACAAGGATTACCATCGTGAGCATGAAAAAAAACCGAAATATGATCCGGGGTTCAGACTTCTGTCTTATCTGTTGGATCTGAGTCATTTTTGTAGATACTCCTTAACCAAAAGAAAAGTTCCTCCGGATCAACCGGTTTGTTAATACATGCATAAATGTGGTTGCATAGCGCCTCTTTTAAATGCGGATGAAACCGGTCACTGGACAAGCATAGAAAATAAACCTTCGGGTATTTTACTGTCAGCTTTCGGATGGCCCAGTTGTCAATCTGAACAGTATCAATGTCCATAAGAACCACAAGGCATTCGACTTCCTGAATCAGCTTTGCCAGATTCGATAAAGAATGTATTGGGATGGTGCGATATTGACGATCATTCAGCATAGCGCACAGCCCATGGCACTGGTTTTCATCAGCATCGAGAACCATTATCTTCTTTTCCATCCGGACGCGTTCCCCCTGGGCTATTCATGAGCGAAAAAAACGAGGTCGAATTTGCAATTATGATACTACATTGTAGCAATTTATAGGCCAAGATCGTGAGTTCTGCCATTATCGTGGGGCAATTTTTTGAATACATACAGAAGTGTTAATTTAACTATCTAAAACAAATGCTTAAAATGTCTTTTAAGCGAAACAGACCTGTGGACAAAAAATTTCGGGAAAGGGCGGGAATAGCGGGGGGTATACCGACAAAGAAATCACAGTATATGTCATGATTTGGGACATAAAGAGCTCGATTTTAATATTTATTGTAAAAAAAGGAACTTGCCTCTGTTCCATAACGGGACATCTTTTCTTCTGCATTACATTTTGGACACAGGTTATTTTTGATATGCGATATGGGATGGGAATTAATGTGTGGTGGGTCTATTAATTTTGTATTTTTTGAGTTTAACATAAAGGGTGTTACGGCCGATTCCCAGGTGACGGGCTGACTTCTTAATGTTCCAGTTGCATTCTTCCAGGACATCCTTAAGGAGTATTATCTCATTTTCCATCAGGGTTCCGTGCGATCCAGCCGGAGCTGATGTGCATGTATTACGAAACATAGGGGGCAGATCTGAAACCTCTATCTGATTACCTTTGGCCAATACGGTTGCGTGCTCGATACTGTTTTCAAGTTCACGAACATTGCCGGGCCAGGGGTAATCAAGAAGAAGCCGCATCGCATCTGGGCTAAAGCCTTGAACATCCTTGCCCTGTTCTGCAGAGAATCGGTTCAGAAAGTGCCGGATCAGAAGCGGGATGTCGTTACCCCGTTTTCTGAGTGGCGGCAAAAAGATCGGAATTACATGAAGACGGTAATAAAGGTCCTCACGGAAGCTGCCGTTTTTCACTTCCTGAAGAAGGTCCTTATTGGTGGCGGCCAGGATACGCAAATCCACGGAAAGGGTTTGTTCACCGCCTATACGCTCAAATTTTTGACTCTGGATCACCCTTAGTAACTTGATCTGCGCTGACGGTGAAATTTCTCCGATTTCATCTAAAAAAACGGTGCCGCGGTGAGCCTGTTCGAAACGCCCGGCTTTCTGACGAAGGGCTCCGGTGAACGCTCCTTTTTCGTGGCCGAAGATTTCACTTTCCAGGAGCGTTTCCGGATAGGCGGAACAATTCACCACCACAAAAGGCTTGTCCTTACGATGACTTAGGTGATGGATGGCATTGGCTACCAGCTCTTTGCCGGTGCCGCTTTCACCCTGAATAAGAACAGAGGTATCTGTGGGGGCAATATCCTCAATAAGCTTGTAGATTCGCTGCATTATAGGATCTTTTCCAATGATTCCGCTAAAAGCAGTTATATTTTCAATGCGGCTTTGGAGGTGGCGGATTTCTTCCTCCTGCAACACGGCACGCTTGATTGCTCCGGAAGTTTGATTCAAAATCAGTTCAAGCAACTCCATTTCTTTGGTTTCGCCACGGCATTTTTCAGAAAAGGCTACGAGCATTGCGCCCAAAGACTGATTCTGATGATGAATTGGAAAAATGGCCAGATTCTCTCCTTTTTTAAAGCCCCTCGGGACAATGGGCGGGTGAAAGGTGTTGGTACTGATCCATGTTATTTTTTGCAACCCTTCCAAAACCGAATCGACGGCCTCCAAGGGCTTTTTTCCAAGAGTTTTGGATTCACTATCTGATAAAACGAAAAGTGTATCCCGACTGCCGGTGAAAACGAGAAGCACCATTTCCTTGCAGGCCAGGATACGTTGAAATTTTCGAATTAGATATGTGCCGACATCACTTAAATTCGGTAGCGCTCCGATTTCCTGAACAATAGCTAAACAGCTTTGGGTCTGATTATGAGCTCGATCCAACTCTTTGGTATTCTCTTCAAGTCGAATAGTATAATCTTTAATGCGAACGATCATTTTATTGAAAGAAGTGGCCAACTTTCCCACCTCATCATCATGACCTTTCAATTCAATTCCCGCCTCCAGGTGTTTTTCATCAATATTTTCGACGGCATCTGACAGCTCCGTCAGCGGTCTTGTGATCCGTCTAATGAAGAAAAAGCTTAAAGCCAGTGCCAAAAGAAGGATTACAAGTGTGAAGGCGCTCATTTGAAACCATAACAGAGCTATTTGACGCTTAAAAGGTGCTTCGGAAAGCCCCAGACGCAGTACGCCTGCCTTCCCGGAAAAAATTGGCCAGGCAATATCAAGATAGCGTTTGCCGGTGATCGATGCTATTTTCTGAAAATTTCCGGTTTCGCCGGCAATGATATGGTTGGCATTTATTAGCTCTGTCGGAACTCCCTGGCTAAAGGTATGGGCCAAGATCTGGTTGTTTTTGATAATAAAAAAGTAGCTGAGATTTGGATTGCTGCTGATCTTGTCATCCAACATTTTCTGAAGCGCGACCAAATCATTGATCAGTATTTTATCCGCGGCATCCATCGCCAAATCATGAGCCAGGTTTTCTGCCTGGGCTTTTGCCGCCATGAAAATGCTGCTGCTGTAATGATGCGTAACCAGTAGAGAGATGAGCAGGCCGCTGGTGACCACAAGCATTGAGACCGCCACCAGCAATTTACTTCTTAAGCTTTGCATTCGCATGTGTTGTTTTCTCCGAAAGACTCAACGTCTGTTTCATTCGTCGAATAGGATCGTACCATGTTTTTTTGGGAACGATGAAGCGATCAATCATCAATTCGGCGAGAATTCTTTTGCCGTCGGAGTCTATATGCATGGAAAACAGCGCTTGACGGATACGTTCTTTAACTTTTCCCGAAAGATATGTGGAAGCCACTACCGGGGGATTGCCGAATGACTCTGATTTTCTTATGATACGGGTTTTGGAGGTGTTGACAGGGTCTCTACGATTGTAATATTCCCAGATGTGGCCGTCAACGGCGGCGCCGTCCACCAGTTTTCTGGCCACCGCCAGGATCGAATTGTCGTGGCTGTAAGTATAAATGCTTTTTTTAAAAAAAGTGTCAGGTGTCTCCCTTTGCTGCAACAGCCAATAGACCGGGACCAATCTCCCGGTATTAGATTCCGGATCAGTAAACGCAAAGGTTCCACCTCTTAAGTTTTCCAGGTTTTGAAACCGGCTATTCTTGTGAACGATCAGGTAAGACTGGTAGAAGTTTGATCCATTTACCTGCGGGATGGCAAGAACTTCAAAACCGTATTCTTGATCTCCGCCAGTATAAGGACCCGAACATATAAAGCCCAGATCAAGCTGCCGTTCAACAAAAAGCTCGTTGATTTCGCCATAGGTTTTTCTCTGAATAAGATGAACTCTTCGTTCCAATTTACGGCCAAGATAATCTAACAGTTCGCGATAATGAACAACGGTCTCTTTCGGAGAGACCATAGCTGCTACCGCCACTCTTAATCCAGTGTTTTCATCATATCGGCTTTCTGTTCGATTCACTTTGACGATTTTGGAAAAATCGACCGATGTATAACCGGTTTCATTGTTGCAGCTTAAGGAAAAAAGCAGTATCAAAACGAGAAAAAATCTTAAAGGAAATAGGGGGGTGTTCGATGTGATAAGAAGTCGTCTCATAAGTTTCCCTTTATAGAAATATATTTCCTTGCAAATTGCGATCACTAACCAAAGGTTTCATAAAAGAATTCAATGTATACTACAATGTATCATTTAATGTCAACGGAATATTCTCCAAATCAAGTCAAAACTCGATTGGGCGTTATCCCTATTGTTTGCGCAATGTCGGATTATTAAAGAACTCCTTAGTAGTGCCCATCCACGAATTTTTGGTCCCCCTTCTCCAACCAAATTGGAGAAGAACCTAAAGAATATCAGGCGTCCTTCCGAAAAGGTTGACAATGCAGGATCGTGTCACTATATTTCATCCAATTGTTGAAAATTTTTAGAAAAAAATAAATGAAAGGAAATACGGTTATGGCAAAGGGAATTATGGAAATAGGAGACAGCAGTTTTGATTCCGAGGTGCTGCAGGCTGAAAAACCTGTTCTGGTCGATTTTTGGGCACCTTGGTGCGGGCCATGCAGGGCCATCGCACCCATCGTCGAAGAACTTGCAGAAGCTTTTGGTGACACGGTCAAATTCACGAAATGTAATGTTGATGAAAACCCGGTTACACCTACCAAATATGGCATAAAATCAATCCCCACGCTTATTTTTTTTAAAGACGGAACAGTTCTGGACAAAATTGTCGGTATCGTTGCCAAATCAAGGCTCGAAGAGATGATAACGAATACATAACGGGAAATTTGCAGATGAAAAACGTTGATTACGATCTCGTTATTATCGGCGGTGGACCCGCAGGGCTTACCGCCGGTCTTTATGCATCACGTGCCAGATTGAAGGTAATTCTGGTTGAAAAAATCGTGGTCGGCGGACAAATCGTTATCTCCGACTGGATCGAAAATTATCCCGGATTCCCGGAAGGGCTCAGCGGTCCCGACCTGGCTCAGAGATTGACCGAACAAGCCAAAAGATTTGGCCTCAATATCGAAAATAATGAGGCAGTTTCTGTGGATTTGTCTGATCAGGTCAAGACGATCGTTTTAAACGACAGAAGTGTTACGACACACACCATTATTATTGCAACCGGTGCTTCTCCCAAAAAACTGGGTGTCCCCGGGGAAGAAATGTTTTACGGCAAAGGCGTCTCTTCTTGCGCCACTTGTGATGCCCCGTTCTTTAAAGACCGCATCGTCGCTGCTGTGGGCGGGAGCGATACCGCTGTAAAAGAGAGTTTATTTCTGACCAAATTTGTTGAAAAGGTCTACCTTATTCATCGAAGAGACCGATTACGTGCAGAGATGATTCTTCAGGAACAGGCACTTGCCAATGAAAAAATAGAAATTATATGGGATTCTGTATTGACAGGTATTAAAGGTTTTACCAATGTAGAAAATATTACCGTTCAGAATGCCAAAACAAAAGAAGAAAAAACACTTTCCGTGGATGGCTGCTTTATATGGGTGGGTGAGATTCCCAATACAAAATTTCTGGCCGAAGGGATCAAATTGGATGAAAAGGGTTTTATTGTAGCAAACTTAAATATGGAGACTTCAGTTCCCGGAGTATTTGCGGCCGGTGACGTCAGAAATACCCCTTTGCGCCAGGTTGCAACCGCTGTGGGTGACGGTGCTGTTGCCGCTTTCTCAGCGGGACATTACATTGAAAACCTTAAGAAATGAAACGGATTATTGCCTTACTTCTGGTTTTATTGCTTGTAATTTCAGGGTGTGCTTGGTTTGAGACCAAAGAGGAGAGAACTGCACAGGAACTTGTAAGCGACGGGATAGATCAATTCAATGACGGAGATTATAAAAAAGCGATAGAATCCTTTGAAAACCTGAAAGATTGGTACCCTTTTAGCAAATTCGTGATTCTCGCGGAACTTAAAACGGCCGATTCGTATTACCATTTAAAAAATTATGAAGAGGCTGTGGCCGGATATGAAGAGTTTGAAAACCTTCATCCCCGGAATGAAGCCATTCCTTATGTCATCTATCAGACCGGACTCTGTTATTTTGAGCAGATCGATACCATTGACAGAGATCATACCCCAGCCAATAAAGCACTGGAAATTTTCATGCGTCTTCAAAAGCAGTTTCCAGGGGATTTATATGCAAACAGAGCTGAGGAACATATTAAAAAATGCATAAAAATTCTTGCCGGGCATGAATTTTATGTGGCATTTTTTTATTTTAAGCAAAAACACTACAAAGCAGCCCTGAGCCGTTTCAAGTGGGTCCTCACCAATTATCCGGATGTGGGGGTTCACGAAAAGGCGCTTCAGTATATTGCGCTCTGTGAAGATCTCTTAAAAAAACAAGAGGGAAAATAGAAAAAAATCTTTACATACATAATGTTGTGATGTATAAAACCGAGTTCTCATACCCTAAATGAGCACAAAAAAAATTGAGAAAACCCATTGAACCTTGTGCAATCCGACGTTCAATCGATTAGGGTTTTAGATTTAAAAGGAGTCATAACCATGTCCAAAATATGTGAAATATGTGGTAAAAAACCGATGGTTGGCCACAATATAAGCCATGCCCATAATTTAACGAAACGCCGATTCAATCCAAACCTGCAGCGGGTGCGAACATTGCATAACGGCAGGGTCAAAAGAATGGTCGTCTGTACCAACTGTATAAAATCGGACAATATCGTTAAAGCGCCCTAGACCGCAAAAGGTCCTGCCCCACGGATTAGTTGTCCATTCTCTTTACTTCCTGAATATGTTTTATCTTTTTGATGGACAGGAGAATCTTATTTAATTGGTTGGTATCTTCAACGGTTATGGTAAAAAAACTATCTACCATTTTGTTTTCCCGTGTTTCGGTGTTTGCGCTGATTATATTTGCCTCGTTTTTACTGATAATGGCCGCAATATCAGCGAGTAATCCTACTCTGTCGTAAGAACGAATCCGGATTTTTACAGGATATGCATCTGTAAGATCCACATTCCACTCCACGTCAATTTGTCGTTCGGGACTCATTTTCAAGGCATTAACACAGCTGGTTCTGTGAACGGTAACTCCGAAACCTCGCGTAATATAACCTGTAATCGGATCACCGGGAACCGGCTGACAGCACCTGCCGAACTTGATAAGGATGTCATCGACGCCTTTTACCATCACACCCGCTTTCAGTTTCTTTTTCCGTACACGGCCGATGATTTTGTTCAGTATCGATTCGTCCTCTTCTTTCTCGGGTTTCGGCACGATCTTTCGAATGATCTGAAGGGGGGTAATTTTCCCGTAACCGACGCTTGCAATGAGATCGTCCACCTTCTTAAAGCCGAAATGCTCTACCACCTTTTCCATCTCTTCTGATTTCAGTTGGGTATTGAAATTGAGGCGGTATTTACGGAAAGCCTTTTCACACATCTCTCGGCCAAGTGTTATACTCCGTTCTTTTTCCTGAATTTTGATCCACTGTCTGATCCTGGATCGGGCTTTGACGGTTTTGACAAAATTGAGCCAGTCTTTGCTGGGGTGGTGTTTTTTGGATGTGATTATCTCCACCGTATCACCGGTTTTTAATTCATATTGCAAGGGGACAATACGGCCGTTTACTTTGGCACCGGTGCACTGATTCCCGACTTCTGTGTGAATTAAATAGGCAAAATCTACAGGTGTTGCGCCTCTGGGAACCGTTTTGATTTCCCCCCGAGGCGTAAAAATGTAAACATCATCAGGGAAGAGATCGATGCGGACATTTTCCAAAAATTCATCTGGATTTTTATAATCTTCCTGGTTTTCTACAAGGTTTTGTATCCAGGAGAACGCTTTATTGGTCTTCTCATCGAGGTGAAGACCTTCCTTATAACTCCAGTGTGCAGCAATGCCCGATGAGGCGACCTTATCCATCTCCCAGGTTCGAATCTGTATCTCTATTCGTTCACCCACCGGCCCGATAACGGTGGTATGGAGGGACTGGTACATGTTCGGCTTGGGAACACCGATATAGTCCTTGAACTTTTTAGCAACCGGTTTCCAAAGAGAATGGATCAAACCGAGCACTTCATAGCACTGAGATATTGAATCGAGGGTTATTCTAAACGCAATAATATCGTATACTTCTTCAAATGAAAGATTTTGTGAGATCATTTTTTTATAGATGCTGAAGAGGTACTTGTACCTACCACTGATTTCACCTTTAAGATTGTGTTCATCCAACTTATTCTCGATGAGGTTTTTGACCGTTTCTATATATTTTTCACCTTCCTCTCGATCTTTGTTTACAAGGCTTTCAATCTTGGAATATTCTTCGGGCTGAAGATACATAAACGATGTATCTTCGAGGTCCTTTTTTATCCAATAAATACCGAGACGTCCGGCAATGGGGGCATAGATATCGAGGGTTTCCTTTGCAATTTTTTTCCTTTTTGCCTCCGAGTGAAACCTTAATGTTCTCATATTGTGAAGTCGATCCGCCAGTTTGATCAAAATGACCCGAATATCATCCGCCATGGCGAGGATCATTTTTCGGATGCTTTCGGCCTGGCGTGCCTGAGAGCTGCTGTCAAAGGGGAGTACGCTCAGTTTGGTCACACCCGAGACGATATGTGTCGTTTCCTTCCCGAACATCTCATCTAATTCTTCCAGGGTGGCGTGGGTATCTTCGACCACATCATGCAACAGCCCCGCCGCAACGCTGACAACGTCGAGTTTCATGTCTGCCAGAATGCCGGCCACCGCCAGGGGATGGTAAAGATAGGGTTCACCGGAGAGGCGAACCTGTCCATCGTGTACTTTGGCGGAAAAAATATAGGCACGATCGATGAGGTCAAGATCGGCATCCGGGTAATATTCGGTAACTTTATCGATTATGTCGTTGATACGGATCATGGTAGAACTATACTCCAACTCCCTCCGCAATTGAAATACTGGAATAATGGAGTCGTGGAATGATGGGATTAAAGAAATCTTGGATATTTAAAAATGTTATTTTTTTTATCCCCATTGTTCCAATATTCCATCTCTCCAACATTCCATATAGGCGTCACCAATCTGTTGCAACTTTAAAGCTCATGGATTCAGTGTGTTGTAGAAATTGCAAGACCTTTACTCAATACGCCTTTGCAAAGACAACCCGTTCAGTGCTGGGAGTGTCACAGCATATACACTTGCCGTTTTCAGACGGGTTCTCCAGGGGAATGCATCGGATCGTAACACTCAGGTCTTCCTTTATTTTCGATTCGCACTGATCTTTCCCGCACCAGTGGGACAGCGCAAATCCACCGTGAATTTCAGGTTTTTCCGGGGTGTCGGGCGTGAAAAATTCATAAAAATCTTTATTGTCATCGATAGCAATGGTATTGGCTTTTCTGAACGACCGGGTACGTTCAAGAAGTGTGTCCTGTATTTCGTCCAGGATCTTGGCGATATCTCCAACAAAATGATCCCGTTGGGCAGATATCTTGTCCTTATGCCCCTTGTCTCTCCGACCCACATATACGGAATTTTCGGCAATATCTCTGGGGCCGATTTCTACCCGGACCGGTACCCCTTTTTTAATCCATTCCCATCCCCTGGCACCGCCGATGTTGCGTTCATCGACTTCCACACCAATGCGACGATTATGATAAAATTGATCCTTCAGCTCTTTTTCAAGACTTTCCACATAGGTCATAACCTTCATCCGGTCTTCGGGTTTTCGGATAATGGGCATCAAAACCACGTGAGAGGGAGCAACTTTGGGCGGAAGAATGATACCGTCATCGTCGCCATGGGACATGATGAGACCCCCGATCAGTCGTGTGGATGAACCCCACGAAGTTGTCCAGGCGTATTCTTCCGTTTCTTCGGCGGTCTGATACTTTATTTCTGAAGCCCTGGCAAAATTTTGTCCCAAAAAATGTGAAGTGCCCGCCTGCAGGCCTTTTTTGTCCTGCATCATGGCTTCGATACACAAGGTGTCAACAGCTCCTGGGAATCTTTCGACAGCCGTTTTTCTTCCTTTGATGACCGGCATGGCCAGGAATTCTTCGGCAAGTCTTGCATAAACATCGAGCATCATTTGCGTCCGTTCTCTGGCTTCTTCTGCAGAAGCGTGGACCGTGTGGCCCTCCTGCCACAGGAATTCGCTGGTCCGCAAAAAAAGACGGGTTCGCATCTCCCATCTGACAACATTTGCCCACTGGTTAATCAGAATGGGAAGATCGCGATAGCTCCCCACCCACCTGGAAAATGATTCTCCGATTATGGTTTCAGACGTCGGTCGGACAATCAGAGGTTCATTCAGCGGGCCTGCGGGTTCAAGTTTGCCGACGGCGTTTTTTTCAAGTCTGTGGTGTGTAACAACAGCACATTCTTTTGCAAAACCTTCCACATGCTCAGCTTCCTTTTCTAGGAAAGAAAGGGGTATAAAAAGCGGAAAATATGCATTTTTTACCCCGGTTTCCTTGAACATGTCATTGAGTACGCCCACGATATTTTCCCAGAGGGCATATCCCCAGGGTTTTATCACCATGCATCCTCTCACCGGTGACCGTTCCGCCATATCCGATGCTTTGATCACCTGCTGATACCATTCCGGATAATCTTCAGTTCGCGTTGGTGTAATTGCAGTTTTGATTTGTTTTCCCATTTAATAATTCCTTGTTGATTTCGTGAAACACGTCGTTCTGTCAGTGAGAACCTATTAGATTCTTGAAGCCAAGCCGTTGGGTCAGAACGCAAATGCTCAAAAGTCTAAAACCCTCAAAATACGTTGTCCTCAGGATAGTGTCCGTTCAAGTTTGTCGACTTCAGCCAGTAAAACATCCACAAGTTTGTCTTCAGGAAACTTTTTTATTACCTTTCCTTTCTTGAACAGAATTCCTGTCCCATCACCGCCGGCAATGCCGATATCCGCTTCTTTGGCCTCTCCAGGACCGTTTACCATGCAGCCCATGATGGCCAGTTTAATGGGTAAGGGTTTTAACAACAAAGCCTTTTCGACACGTTCTGCGATATCGAACAGGTCTATTTTACAGCGGCCGCACGTTGGGCAGGAGATAATGTCAGGTCCGTATCGCCGGATTTCGAGTGCTTTGAGGATTTCAAAGCCGACCCTGACCTCTTCCACAGGGTCCCGGGTTAGAGAAACACGGAGGGTATCTCCAATACCCTCTCCAAGAAGCATTCCTATCCCCAGGGACGACTTGACGATTCCCGAATAGAGTCCCCCCGCCTCTGTTACACCCACATGAAGTGGCAGATCGGTCTTTGACGAAATGAGCCTGTATGCCGCAACGGTACGATGAACATCCGAGGCTTTGATTGAAATTTTTATATTCTGAAAATCGAACGACTTTAATAAATCAATATGTCGCATAGCACTTTCAGCCATGGCTTCGTCGGTTACCCCATTATATTTCTTCAGGATGTCTTTTTCAAGGGAGCCAGAATTAACCCCGATCCTGATGGGGATGTCGAAGTCCGCTGCGCAATCGACAATTGCTTTGACCTTTTTTTCACTGCCGATATTTCCGGGGTTTATCCGCAGGCCGTCGGCGCCTGATTTAACCGAAGCTACTGCCAAACGGTAATCAAAATGTATGTCCGCTATAATTGGTATGGAAATCCTTTGCTTGATCGAAGAAATCGCCTTGGCAGCCTCAAGGTCAGGTACGGCGACTCTGACGATTTCACACCCGGCCTTTTCCAGGCGATGTATTTGTGAAACCGTTTTTGGAATGTCCTGGGTAAATGTATTGGTCATGGACTGCACCACAACTGGGGCTGTTCCGCCCACTTTTACATTCCCGATTTTGATCTGGCGTGTTTTTTTTCGTTTTATTATAAAAGGCATAATGGCTTGCTACTGAAATAGGTATTTTTTCCGAAAACTATATAAATAACAGACTGCTCGTTTAAGTTCAACCTAAATCCTTCACGAACTGTTTCCGGAAAAGGGTCGGCAAGCAATAATTGCAAAGGAAAATACCGATTTTGTATTTGGCTTGTAAAAAATATGCCGATATAATACAAAAGAGTTCGTTATTTCTGGGTTGTCTCCAAAAGAGTTGGTGATCCTAAACCCCTTTCTCCTGCCTATTGGGAGAAGAACCTATAAAATAGAACCCTAATTGAGCGAAAGGATCGTGAAATGAATATTGATACGCCCAAAAATTTTTCTGCAAAACACGGGCCGGATGCAACGCCGGATCGTTTAATTGAAGAAGAAATTTTAAAACAGGGAAAAAACAAGGAAATTCCCTGTGCGAAGGCATTCGAAATTGCAGGAACGTTACAGGTTTCACCCGATGCGGTGGGCATGACCGCCGATCTGATGAACTTCAAATTGACAAAATGCCAGCTTGGATTGTTTGGATATCAGCCCCAAAAAAAAATTGTCAAACACCCGGATCGCGTCACAGAGGATTTGAAAAACGCTATTGAGGATCAGCTTGTCCAGGGGAGATTGTCCTGCCGAAGCGCATGGGACATCGCATCCGGTTTAAAGATCGGAAAAATGAAAGTCAGTGGTGCCTGTGAAGCCATGGACGTCAAGATAACGGATTGTCAACTGGGAGCATTTTAGTCGGATAAAATTTTAAGGATTCAAGGGGCCAAGGATTCGAGAGAAATGCTTAATAAATACAGGATGCTGAAGGTTTTACAAAACATATAGATGATCCGATGTTGAAATCACCGCTTCCTGCACTCAACGATATCGAAGGCCACAACATTCCAAGCGCGTTGCCGTTTGTTGTGGACGCCCATGTTCATATATTTCCTGACGGTATTTTTAAGGCGATCTGGGATTGGTTTGACAAATACGGCTGGCCGATTCGCTACCGGTTGACGTCTTTTGATGTCCTCGACTATTTGCTGTCTCGAGGTCTCGGTCATGTTGTTGCCCTTCAATATGCGCACAAACCCGGAACTGCTCGCGGGTTGAATTCCTATATGGCGAAAATTTGTCGAAAATTTCCCCATAAAGTCTCCGGCATGGCCACCGTATTTCCGGGAGAAAACGAAAGCGAAAGGGTTCTGAAAGAAGCTTTTGAAATGGGGCTCAAGGGTGTAAAACTTCATGCTCATGTGCAGTGCTTCGACATGAACGGTGCAGATATGGATATCGTTTATGATCTATGTTCATCCGAGGGAAAACCGATAATAATCCATGCTGGAAGAGAGCCCAACAGCCCGGCATACAAATGTGATCCATATGTATTGTGTAGCGCGGAAAAGTTGAAACAGGTGATTGAAAATTATCCAAAACTTAAAATTTGTGTGCCGCATTTAGGGGTAGATGAATTTCTGCGTTATAAACAGCTCATTGAAAAATACGATAATCTTTGGCTCGATACGTCCATGGCCCTCGCCAATTATCTTCCCATAAGAAATCCTGTAAAATTAGAGGATATGCGGCTGGATCGTATCATGTACGGCTCTGATTTTCCGAACATTCCCTATGCTTGGGATCGTGAAATCAAGCGGATTAAACAAAGAACATTACCGTCTGAATCCATGGCGCTGATCTTGGGGGAAAACGCAGTCGATTTTTTTAATATAACGCTCTCTTAATTGACCCTAATCGTTGAGAGTCCTTCCACCCGTTGGAACCAGAAGATATTTATCGCCGTCTTTTTCAATTTTTAGGCCGTACATTTTTATGGTTTCCGTAATCGGACGGCCGAACAGAAAATCTGTCAAATCAGATTCAAGGCCTGCTTTTCGGACCACCAGTTCTCTGATTTTTTTATCGTGTTCGATGATTTCCAGGATACCTTTAAGTGCGACATCTTTTTTATCTTTGTTCAGGGCATCAATAAATAGGGTGAGCATGTCGTATGCGCACTGTTTCTGGTGGTCCTCCACAAGGTCCCATAACCCTTCAATGCTCGAGATAAGATCTTTTCGCGTCAAACGGTTTTTTGCATAAATCTTTTCGATTTCCCGGGTATCCCAGCATTTAAGCACTCTGCATTCCATGGGCCGTGTGTCGTAAATGGTACATTCATTGTTCTTTTCATCGAAAAAAACACAGGTCCATGACCCTTTCCGGCCTTTTATTTTTATGATGTCCGTAGATGCCGGCAATATACATTCTTTAACATTGTCAAAGGAAAGCTCACCTTTTCGAATCGTGTAGAGGTGCCTTGATAAAATGATGCCTTTTTCAATGAGCACCTTATCTTCTATATGAAAAGAAGGACCGCCTTTCTTGCAGCAGGTGCCGCAGCGGCGACATTCCGTGATCGTCCTGTCAGGTTTTGGTTTTGAATCGTTTAACGTCATTGTTCAATCCAGCAGATTCTCAAAGAAGTCGTTTCCCTTGTCGTCCACAATGATAAAGGTGGGGAAATCCTTGACCGTGATCATAAATATGGCTTCCATTCCGAGTTCCGGATATTCCAACGTCTCGATGTTGGTGATACACTCTTTCCCCAGCCGGGCAGCAGGACCGCCGATGGACCCCAAGTAGAACCCGCCGAATTTTTTGCACGATTGGGTAACTTCTTTTGAGCGGTTCCCCTTTGCCAGCATAATCATGGAAGCGCCGTGGGTCTGAAAAACAGGCACATAGGGATCCATTCGTCCGGCGGTGGTGGGACCGAATGATCCGGAAGGATGCCCTTCCGGGGTTTTGGCGGGTCCGGCATAGTACACGATGTGATTCTTGAAGTATTCGGGAAGACCGTCACCTTTATCCAGACGATCTTTGAGTTTGGCATGGGCGATGTCCCTGGCCACCACGATTTTTCCGGTTAACAGCAGGCGAGTCGCCACCGGATATTTGCTCAGTTCGGCCCGGACTTCATCCATGGACCGATTCAGGTCCACGGCAATGGCTGTTGAATCCGCACCGCCGGGTTCCGGCATGTATCTGGCCGGGTTGGTCTCGAGGCGTTCTATGAAAATGCCTTGTTTGGTAATTTTGGCCTTTATGTTCCGATCTGCGCTGCAGCTGACACCCAGACCGATGGGGCAGGATGCGCCGTGTCTCGGCAGACGAATGACCCGGACATCATGACAAAAATGTTTTCCGCCAAACTGTGCACCGATGCCCAGCCGGCGTGATATTTCGAGCACTTCGGCTTCAAGCTCTGTATCCCTGAATGCATGTCCCAATCGGTTTCCTGCTGTGGGAAGATGGTCAAGATATCCTGCGGATGCCAATTTTACGGTTTTCAGGTTGATTTCAGCGGAGGTGCCGCCGACTGCAAAAGCGAGATGATATGGCGGACAGGCCGCCGTGCCGAGGGTTTTCATTTTCCGTTTCATAAAAGTGATGAGGTTTTCAGGGGTCAACGTCGCTTTGGTCTCCTGGTAAAGATAGGTTTTGTTGGCAGATCCGCCGCCTTTGGCGATGAAGAGAAAGTGATAGGAGCCGCCCTCCACCGCATAAATTTCAATCTGAGCAGGAAGGTTGCAGCCGGTATTAATTTCATCATACATGGTTAAAGGAGCGTTTTTGGAATACCGCAGGTTGTTGGACGTATAGGCGTTAAAAATACCTTTTGAAAGTGCTTGTTCATCGCTAAAGCCGGTCCATATCTGCTGGCCCTTCTTTCCCATTACAATGGCGGTTCCGGTGTCCTGACACATGGGGAAAATGCCTTCAGCGGAAATCACTGCATTTTTCAGCAATTCAAGGGCTACATAGCGGTCGTTGTCCGAACTTTCAGGATCATCGAGGATCTTTGCCAGAAATTCCAGGTGGGATGGCCTCAGCAAGTGTGAGACATCCTTGAAAGCCTGTTCAGCCAGAAGGGTCAGCCCTTCCGGGGCCACAGTTAACATCTCGGCACCTTTAAAAGCATCTACTGAAACATGCGCATCGGTGAGCATCCGATATTCGGTGGTATCATCTCCCAATGGAAACATTTCCTGATATTCAAATTCCATCATATGTATTCTCCTTCAAACCCAATATCTTCGCGCATGGTTTTTGAAAAGATTAAACCTCAACGTTGCAAAAATCGAGGATGCCTTAGATCCGCGGCGTCAAGGGTGAAGTCGTAGTCATTTACTGCGAACCCTTGACAACAAAGGAGATGGGGTATCCTCGGCTTTCCCATGGGTAAACAACACGGTGAAAAAAGATTCCTTTTTGTATATCACTGGCAGTCGAATCCAGTATATTGGCAATAAATGAACACAACGCTATGGTTTAAGCAGTTTTACACAAATCTCATCGTGTTGTTTATGCAACTATGAGGAAAAATAAACCTCGGCACTTGTTTACGATCAATCAGGGTTAAATAAAAAAGCCCTCCTTATCAGGAAGGCTCTTTGACAGTCGTTTTCCGGGGCTGTAACTCCATGAAGAGGACAGCGGATCATTTCTCCAGAGTCAACTGAATATAATGGCAGGGACATTCTTTGGCACACAGACCGCATCCCTTGCAGAAGTCCAAGTCGAATTCGAATCCCCCGGTGGACGGCGATATCTTCACGGCATTGTCCGGGCAATACATATAGCAATTGTTACAGTGGAAACAGAGGCCGCAGCTGAAACAGCGTTTCGATTCTTCGATAATATCTTTCAGATCAAAAGATGGATAGATCTCTCTGAAATTTTTCAGCCGCGTGTGAATAGACACCGCCTCTTTGGTAAACGGTTTCTGCTTATTGTAGTAGTAGGTGTTCAAATCCCTGGAGTAGACCACCGGTGGTTGTGCCAGGGTGCTTTCATCATTTCCTTCGATGTAATCTTCAATGGAGGAAGCGGCCCGCGTACCCTGGCCGATGGCCAGAGAGACCGTTTCCAGACCGGCCACGGCATCTCCGCCGGCAAAGACACCTTCCATACTGGTCATTAAATGTTCGTTGGCATACATCCATTGATTGTCTACCGATTGAACATCGATCCCGTCATAATCGACCGCCTGTCCCGTGGCCATAATGACCGTATCCGCAGGGAATAAACGCCTCTGAACCGGCAATGGGTACCGGCCTGGCCCGGCCGCTGGCATCAGGCTCTTTTAACTCCATTTGCACAGATAAAATACCCACAACCCGGCCTTCATCTGCAATGAATTTAACCGGATTAGTGTGATAACGAAACATGATGCGCTCTTCCATGGCCTCATCAATCTCGGCTGTAATTGCAGGCATTTCCGTACGGGTTCGACGATAAACCACGCTCACGTTTGCCCCCAGCCGTTTGGCGACACGGGCGCAGTCCATTGCTGTATTGCCGCCGCCGATCACTACCACGTCACTGCCGATTTCCATCCATTTGCCGCTGTTGACCTGTTTTAGAAAATCCACACCCGTATAAATATTCTCCGCCTCCTTGCCGGGAACATTTATAGAGGTCCCTATCTGGGCGCCAATCCCCAAAAATATCGCATTGTATTCCCGGATTAATTGATCCAGGGGGATGTTGACCCCCACTTTGACATTGCACTCCAGCTCGATACCCAATCGGAGTATATTATCAATTTCTTGTTGAAGGATGTAATTGGGCAGACGATAGGGTGGGATACCATACCGCATCATACCGCCCGGCTCACTGTTGGCCTCAAATATTTTTACCTTAAAACCTCTTTTGGCCAGATGAAACGCACACGAAAGCCCTGCCGGGCCTGAACCGATCACCGCGATTTTCTCTTTGCGCCCGGCCACAAGTTTCTTGTGTTCCAGATTATTCTCAAGACCGTAATCGCCCACACAACGCTCACTGCTGTTAATGGCCACAGACGAATCAAAGTCTCTGCGGTTACACCCTGCTTCACAGGGATGCGGGCAGACACGGCCGCATGTTGCAGGCAGCGGATTGGTGCGTGTCAGAACATGCCAGGCTTGCTCATAATCTTCCTTTTCTGCGAGAACTCTCAAGAATCCGCGAATGTCATTTCCTGCCGGACAGCTATTGGTACAAGGTGGGGTCTGCATGATGTTTACAGGCATCAGTGTACGCCATGAGCCAGTTTTATACGGAACCACTTTGTGCAAATCGATGACCAATCCTAAAGGTAGTTTTTCCATTATAAATTAAACCTCTCTATGTTTTGGTTGGCGATTTTCTGAATTTCGGCCACTTCCGGTGTGGGTTCGCCCTTTTTGAAAAGGTGCTTGAAGCGACCCTGCAATTTCAAATATTCTTCCACCGGAACTTTTGTGGGAATTTTCCTTACATTCGCCACTTTTCCTTGGATAATTTCATATATGGGAAATATACCGGTATCTTTGGCCAGCCGGCATATCTCGACCGTAAGTTCTCCATGATGACCCCATCCCAGAGGGCAGGGAGCGAGGATGTGGATGTATTTTGGACCTTCAATGGAAAGCGCTGTTTTTACCTTGCGCTGAAGATCTCGAAAATCATCCACCGTCGCGGTGGCGACATACGGAATGCCGTGATCGGCTGCAATCAGGGGCATGTTTTTCTTGTGGGTGGTGTTCCCCATGGGCGTTGTGCTGGTTTTTGCGCCATAGGGTGTAAAGCTGGAACGTTGAACACCTGTATTCATATAAGCTTCATTGTCATAACAAACATAAAGAACGTTATGGCCCCGTTCAAACATGCCGCTTATGGATTGAAACCCAATATCGGCCGTACTGCCGTCACCCCCCTGTGCGATGATGTTAACCGGCCCTTTGTTCAATGCCTTGTATGCTGCTTCCACCCCGGAGGCAACCGCTGCCGCATTCTCGAAAAGACTGTGCAAAAAGGGAATGCGCCAGGTAGGGTCGGGGGAAGGTGCGCTGAATACTTCCAGACACCCCGTGGCCACGCAGGCAATGGTATTTTCACCGGATGCATCGGCCACCAAACGGGCGGCAAGAGCCTGTCCGCATCCGCCGCAGGCCCGATGCCCACTGGTAAATAAATCCTTTTTCTCTACGGTGTTGAGTTCTTCAGCGCTTTGTTCCATGATTATAAATCCTTCTCAGATATCAATTCTTTTTTTAGGCCTAAAAATTCCAATTCAACCGGCTCTTTTTCGACTTTTTCAACCATATACCGCAAGTCATCCATGGGTATGTTGCGGCCTCCCAAACCGGCAATGAAACTGCTGATGTTACGATCCTTTTTCTCTGCTCTGGGAAACGACCAGCGGATATCACTGGCAAGGATGCCGCCTCTTCCCAAAGAAACCGATTTTTCAAGCACAACGATGTTCATTTTGTCTTTTAAGACATTGTAAATTTCATGCCTGGGGAACGGGCGGTAGGAACATATTTGTACGAGTCCCACTTTTTTCCCCTCTTCTTCCATCTGGTCGATGAGTTCCTTGATGGTGCCCACCACAGAACCCATGGAGACAATGACCAGGTCTGCGTCTTTAAGTTTATAAGTTTTGATGAAACCCCCGCTGTCCCTGCCAAAAGTCTTGGCAAATTGAGAGCTGACATTTTTAATGGTCTCTTCTGATTTTTCCAGGGCTCTGTGTAGAATATAGCGCGTTTCCAGATAAAACCTTGGATCCGCAAACAGACCGAAGCCCTTGGGTGATCTGGGATCAACGATATTTTTCGGCGTAAATGGGGGCAGGAAATGGTCGACCTCTTTGGGTTCGGGGATGTCCACCGGTTCATAAGCATGGGTCAGAATAAAGCCGTCCATACAGACCATCACCGGCAGGCTGGTTTCCTCGGCAATTTTGAAGGCCTGTATATGCAAATCAGCTGCTTCCTGGTTGTCCTCTGCGTGAAGCTGAATCCAGCCCGCATCTCTTATCGCCATGGAGTCCTGTTGATCGTTCCAGATGCTGAGCGGCGCGGATATGGCACGATTGGCGCATGTCAAAACAATGGGCAATCGCATCCCGGCAATGCAATAAATGACCTCGCACATTAATAAAAGTCCCTGGGATGAGGTTGCCGAGTAGGCTCGGGCACCGGCCGCGCTTGCCCCCAGGACAACCGATGCAGCGGAAAATTCACTCTCCACATTAACAAATTCCGCATCCAGTTTCCCCTGGCCGCAAATCATGGACAGATCTTCTACAATGTGGGTTTGAGGGGTAATCGGATAGGCGGAAATCACATCAGGCCGGCACATGGCCACAAATTCCGCAACAGCACGAGATCCTTCGATTTGTTTAAGCATGAAACTACCTCTTTTGCATTATTTCATGGGCCCGTTCAAGGGCAGCCACATTGTTTTCACCAACCCTGCCGGGAAATTTTCCCATGATCGCTTCCTGCACTGCATCCAGGCTCACCAGACCGGTAATGGTACAAAATGCACCGATCATCACCGCGTTGGGTATGGGTCTGCCGATGATCTCCAGCGCAATTTCAGTGGCAGAAATGGTTTCCACGGATGCAGTGGTTTTGAGTTGCAATTCTTCGGGTTTTTTTTCCGAGTTTACCAGGATCAAACCATCCGGTTTAAGCCCGTCCAATACAGGCACGGTCTCAATTAAAAAAGAGTCCTGGACGATCAGATAATCCGGCGTCCGTACATCTTCACGGGTGCGAACTTTTTTGTCATCAATTCTAACAAAGGCCATGACGGGGGCACCGATTCGTTCCGCTCCAAAAGAAGGGAAAGCCTGGGCAAACTTGCCGTCCTTGAAGGCAGCAATAGACAAAAGTTCTGCAGCGGCAACATTTCCCTGTCCGCCTCGACCGTGTATTCTAATTTCAATCATATTTTTCACCCTATTATTAACTTTAGTGTATTAACAACGCTGCACACTCCGATTATAACAAATTCCTTTCCGGGGCAATCAAAACCGGATTCTTTTGCTCCGCATGTTTTTTTAAGGATATAGATTCATAATTGGTTAGGTGTCAATAAAAAAAGGTCTGTCATTAACCTCTGTCTTCTTAACTTGACGATGCGTTTTTCAAAAAACTCTTTATCTCAATAAGTTATTACATATTTATGCCATTTTTCAACAAATCATGGGCGGATAAAAAACCTGTTTTTTGTTACGTAAATCCTAAATTGACGGATCATGAAGTTACCGAAAATGTCAGGTTACACTATTCTTGCATGAAAAATCTTAAACCGGTCGAGTTTTTCAGAAAGGACATTTACACCGGTTCCAGACCCATCAGGGATTTTTATGAAGCCGTCCGGCTCGAGAACCACGGGCTTGTCAATGATATCTTCAGAAAAATATCGTGAGGTTTCAGATGTGTCGCCCGGAAGGACAAACCCCGGAAGTGTTTGAAGATGAATATTGAAGGCTCTTCCGATCCCGGTTTCCAGCATACCTCCCGACCACACGTCGATATTTTTGTCTGTGCAGTACGCAGCAATCGCTTTAGATTTCATCATTCCGCCCACGCGTCCCTGTTTGATATTGATTATTTTACAGCTTCCGAGTGCTACAGCGGTTTTTGTATCGTTGAGATTCTTTATGGATTCGTCGAGGCAAACCGGCGTATCGATTTGTTTTTGCAGGAATGAATGAAGATAGATGTCATCGTAGTTCAACGGCTGTTCGATCATCATGAGATTAAATGCATCGAACTGTTTCAAAATGTGGATATCTTCGAGAGCGTAATCGGCATTTGCATCGGCCATCAGGCGTATGAAGGGAAATGTTTTGCGAACCGCTTTCAATATTTCGACATCTTTGCCTTTTTTAATTTTTATTTTGATTCGATGGTATTTTTTGTCACTGGCCTCTTGAATCGATTCAAAAAGATCGTCCATATCGTCTTTGATCCCAATACTGATTCCTGACATAATTTTTTGATCTTTTCCCCCGATCAGTTGGAACAGCGGTATTTCATACTGTCTGGCCAAAAGGTCCAGCAGGGCATTTTCCACAACAGCTTTTGCCATATTGTGCCCTCTAATCCGGTCAAATTTTTGGAACACTGTTTCAATGGAAAAGCTTTTCAGGGTCATCAGAATGGGGATCAAAAAACCTTTTATGATGTCCGATGACGTGGAATTGGTTTCGTAACAGTAGTAGGGATCCGGCGCAGTGACGCACTCTCCCCACCCGGAAACGCCGTCCGAAGTGATTTTTAAAAGCAATGCCTCTCTGTGGGTCTGGACGGAAAAGCTGGTTTCAAAAGGTTTGACCAGAGGCAGCCTCACAACATACATGTCTACCGAGTCGATCTTTTTAATTCGTTTCACCTATTGTTTTCTCCTTAATCTACAATCGCTTCCCGATTGTATAACTTATAAAAAACTCTCTGTTTATCCTTGGAAAATACGAAATCTTCGACAACATAACCTTTCTGGAAGGCCGATTCAAAAAGATGCCGCGTTTTCATCCGCCATTCAATGGCCTCGCTTAAACGCGTCTCTTTCAATGCCCGTATATTTTTGGGAATTTCGATGTAAGCCGTGTCGTTTGAAAAATTTTCCAGATTTTCTTCGGGGATATCTTCCAGAATAGACGGATCTTTTTTTTCCATTTTTTTTTCAACCCGATCCGAATCGAGTTTCCAGGTGGAGATCAGCCTGTCCGTAGGGAGCCCTTTGTGGAGGCCGCTTTCTCCGGTTCCGTAGATATCTCTTTCATATTCAACGCTGATAATGCCAAGCCGGTGGATATTAAAAAAGGCATTCATGGATTCCAGGGGATCGAAATTCCAACGCATCAAATGGTATCCCATTTTTTGAACTTCGTCTCTTTGTGCTTTTTTCAGCAAAAAGCCGAACCCTTTGTCCTGGTGCTCTTTCTTTACCGCGGTCTGGTGGGAATAGACAAAGTACTCTTTGTCCCATTTGCCGATGAGCGCATAAGTATAACCGGCCAATTCGCTGTTATAGAAGAGTCCCTGTACCAGTCCGCCATATTTCTGGACCCGGGTCATCACGTGATGGGGCTCGATATCAAGATCTAAAAAACCCCAGGCACTTCTCTGAATTTCGGTTATTTTCTTAAAATCATCGATCTTTTTTATTCTTTTCAATTCAATCATCTTAAATCTCCTGAAAAAATAACCGGCAATTTCAACTGTTATGCCTTGAAAAAATCTCAAACAGCTCGCATCAATGTGATACCGGCTTCATCATGGTTTCAAAACCATTCCACCCAATAGGTTATGGCAGGCATTCCGGAATTTGATCAATATTCTAAGCAGTTTCATTCGGTTGCAACCCCTTGAACTTTGAACCCAGAACCGATCAGTTTAGGATAAAGATAACATTAAGGTAATTTTTGTCAAACAGTTAAGGTTCTTCTCCAATTTAGTTGGAGAAGAGGGTCCAAGGTTCCAAGGGATCCCTTGGAACCTATTTTTTTAAGCATTTCACTCGAACCCTTGAATCCTTGAACCCTTTATAAACACCCCTACTCAATTGGAGATGACACACTTATTTTACCCGAATTAACTACAACTAATCGGGAGATGATTCGAAATTAAATAACTTGACAACATTAATGAAAATAATTAGGTTGTTTGCGAGTATATACTCATAAAAAAACAGGGATGGCGGAGTCTTATGGCACGACCTAAAAAGCGTCGTATGGTGGCGTTTAACCCGGACATAAACTATTTCAAACCCAGGGGCATTCCCATGCGGGATCTTTCCGAGGTGCGTCTCACGGTGGATGAACGGGAGGCCATAAGGCTTGCCGATCTTCTCGGGATGTCCCATGAAGAGGCCGGCCGTCAAATGCATGTTTCAAGGGCCACCTTCGGACGGATCATTGAGCGGGCCAGAAGGGTGGTTGCAGACGCTTTGATCAACGGGAAAGCCATCAATGTGGAAGGCGGAAATTACAAGATGGTCGATGAGATTCGGACATTCGGATGTCGCAAATGCAACCACAGATGGGTGGAGCCTTGGGGTACGGGAAGGCCGGAAAACTGCCCGAGATGCAATAAGGAAGATTTTTTTCGGTGCAGAACTTAGAACAAAGGATTAGGAGATACAAATTATGGTACAAATTCATGACAGTGTTGAAGGTGCACAGAAGCCGGAAAAGGCGCAGACGGAACAGGACATTTCTGTGGATCGATCCTTAAAAAAAATAAAAAACAAATTCATTATTCTGAGCGGCAAGGGGGGTGTGGGCAAGACGAGCACCTCGGTTAATCTGTCCTTGGCCCTGGCCGACAAAGGGTTCAATGTGGGGATTATGGATGTTGACCTGCATGGCCCGGACGTGCCGAGAATGCTCGGTCTTACGGGCATGCTGGATCTGAATAAAAACAACAAGCTGAATCCGATAAAGTATTCGGATCATTTAAAGGTGGTTTCCATAGAGTCTCTCATCGCAAGCAAAGACGATGCCATCATATGGCGGGGGCCGCTTAAGTATTCCGCCATCCGACAGTTTATTGGAGAAGTGGAGTGGGGTGATCTCGATTTTTTGATTATCGATTCTCCTCCGGGAACCGGTGATGAACCCTTGACCATCGCTCAGACCATCAAAGATGCCAAAGCCGTCATTGTCACGACCCCCCAGGAAGTTTCCCTGGCGGACGTCCGGAAATCCATAAGTTTCTGCAGAACCCTAAAGATGGATATCTTCGGTCTTATCGAGAACATGAGCAGCTTTACCTGCCCTCACTGCAATAAAATGGTCGACCTGTTCGGGTCCGGCGGCGGAGAAAAAACCGCCCGGACAGCCGGGATTCCGTTTCTGGGAAGAATACCGTTTGACCCCAATTTTGTAGCGTGCGGAGACAACGGCATCTCGTTTCAGGAAAAATATGCGGATTCCCAGGTGGCCCGGGCATTTAGGGAGATTGCCGAGAAAATATCCAATTCCTAAATGTCGAATAATTTCTAAATCCGCTTTCCACAAATAAAAACAATGTCTTACTTATACCTTAAATCTGTCCACTTTCCTTTGAAACGATACATCGACACGGGCCACTGGGCAGTAGTGTTTAAGAAATGTAGACAGGGTTGAGACCTTTGTCTAATGTTCTTGGTGTTCCTCTTCTCAACCCAACCTACGAGTTATTGGCAAGAAACAAAGTAAGTCCGCCACAGATCTTATGGTGGGGCGTCTGTCCTGCAATAAGATTCGATGTAACTTGAAAATTAGGAATGTCAATCCTATTTTTCAAGAAATCAAGGAAGGTCGTCGAAGATTGTATTGACATTGTGGAGATTTGTGTATATATTGTCGTCATTTTACGTGGAATAATGACGACAAGATGGTCAATATGGTTCTCCAAAGAATACTCAAGGCCCCGAAACAAAGCTTCTTCCTCCTTGGACCCAGGGGCTCCGGCAAGAGCACATGGCTTCGAGCCACATTTCCAGACGCTTATGTGTTCGATCTGTTGTCCGAGGAGGTTTACCAACGGCTGTTGGCAAATCCCGGCCTTTTCGCGAACGAAGTGCGTGCCGTTTCAACCGACAGATGGATCGTCGTTGACGAGGTTCAGAGGCTGCCCAATCTACTGAACGAGGTGCACCGGTTCATCGAAGAAAAGCGTCTACGTTTTGTCCTTTGCGGGTCGAGTGCTCGTAAGCTCAAGCGAGCGGACGTCAACTTGCTTGCAGGGCGGGCACTGCACCGTTCCATGCACCCCTTTGTGCCCGAAGAAATTGGCGCTCGATTTGTTCCGGAAGAGGCCCTTCGGTATGGATTATTACCAATCGTCTGGGACTCAACGGCTAAAGAAGAAACCCTTGCAGCCTACGCACGGCTCTACCTGAAAGAAGAGATCCAGTCAGAGGCTCTTGTTAGAAACTTGTCTGGGTTTGCCCGTTTTCTGCCTTTGGCGGCCCTTGCTCACGGCCAAACCATCAATGTGACCAACATTGCCCGAGAAGCCGGGGTGGCAAGGACAACGGTGGCAGGTTACCTGGATATCCTGGAAGAGACCCTTCTGTGTTTCCGGCTTCCGGCATACGAGGCCAAACTGCGCGTGCGGGAACGGAAGCTGCCCAAATGGTACTGGTGTGATCCTGGCATTGTTCGGGCCATGAAGCGCGCAAAGGGTGATTTAGTTGCAGAGGAAAAGGGTGCCCTGTTTGAAGGAATGGTTGCTCAGTTGTTGCGGGCATATAAGGATTACCGTGGAATTTGTGACCAGATGTATTACTGGGCACCTGCCGGTCAACCCAAGACCGAAGTCGATTTTCTGCTGCTGCAAGAGTCGGGAATAATCGCGATCGAGGCGAAATCCGGCAGCACATTCCATGAGGGTTGGTGCAGGGGACTGCGTGCCGTGGCAAAGCTAAAGGGATTGCGTCGTCGGATAATCGTTTATCCTCGCGGACCGGTATTGCGAACAAAGGATGGCATCGATGTCTTTCCTTTTCAGCACTTCACCGACCTGCTGGCTGGCACCTTATGCACCACACTTGATACCGGGTTATGAGTTGCATCGATTTACAGTTAACCTTGCGGGCGATATGATGTTTATTTCAAGCCTGTTTGTTTTGGGGGGTGATTTTTGGGACAAAATCACCGCTCTGTTTATCTGGGATGCGACTGCCCGGCTTCCTGTGTTAAAATCGAATTGAAGTTAGCTGTTTTAATTAATTTCAATATTTGGTACAAACAACGGTCTTTACTATGAAATGCGATGCATCTTCATAAACTCAAATCTTTTGAGAAAAGGAGGTATTAAGATGAACTTTGGATTCGCAAGTATACGTAAAAGGAATTTGACAATCGTTACCGTCATGGCCATCATGACGCTATGCTTCATGGTTTTTCAGTCAGCCGACGCTTATGCCGCCACTGCCAAAGAGATCGATGTAAGCGTTGATGTCGCTCTGGAAAACTTTGATAAACATGTTAAAGGCGGTAAGGAGTTTTTAAAAGCAGCTAAAGGTGTTCTGGTGTTTCCCAGTGTTTTTAAGGCCGGTATTGGAATCGGAGGCGAATATGGCGAAGGGGCTTTGCGCATCGGCGGCAAAACCGTGGATTACTATAATACCGCTGCAGCATCATTTGGTTTTCAACTCGGAGCACAGAAGAAAACCATAATTCTGGTTTTTATGCAGCAAGGGGCACTGAAAAAATTCCGGGCCAGTTCCGGCTGGGAGGCTGGCGTGGACGGATCTGTTGCTCTAATTGAGATTGGGGCCGGCGGTTCCATTGATACGACCAATATCAAAGACCCGATCGTCGCTTTTGTATTAGGCCAAAAAGGTCTGATGTATAACCTGACCCTTGAGGGATCCAAGTATACCAAACTAAAAAAATAAACTTTTGAAAAGGAGGAAAGTTATGGCCAAGCGTTATTTGAGAGTATTGTTTATTTTAATGATCAGCACCCTGCTGATCAGTTGCGGTGGCAAAAAAGTTATGAAAACCGCGCCGTCTTTTGAGTCCTACAAATTTAACGCAAATCAGTATGTACCCAAGGTTGACAATTTTGTGGTGATCCTGGACACGTCTTCTTCAATGGCTGATAAATATGCGAAAAAAGAAAAGGCCAAAATCGCCAAAGATTTCTTAAACGCCATGAATCAGACACTTCCGGAGTTGAAGTATAATGCAGCACTCAGAACATTTGGCAACAGTTCCAGCCTACCCGAAAAGGCGACCCTGCTTGTTTACGGACCGACTCAATATTCGACCTCGGGATTTGGAGCGGCCTTAAATTCTGTAAAGGGGTCCAGCGGGACTAGCGCTCTTCCTCTGGCAAAAGCCATCAACGCTGCCGGCGACGACATGAAGTCGTCCCAAGGTCCAATAGTGGTTATTATCGTCAGCGATGGAAAACATGTGGACCAAAGACCACTAAAAGCTGCTGAGGCCATGAAAGGCCAGTTCGGTGACAGAGTTTGCATCGACACCGTACAGGTGGGAGATGATCCTGCCGGCAAAATGACGCTGCAACAGATTGTCAAAGCGGGCGGGTGTGGCATTTCAACCACCGCCGACAGACTGGCTTCCTCGGCGAACATGGCCGGTTTTGTAGAAGGAATATTTTTAGCCAAGCCACCACCCAAGCCAGCGCCTATGCCGGTTGCAAAACCGATGGACAGTGACGGGGACGGCGTGACGGACGATAAGGATCAATGCCCCAATACGCCCAAAGGCGCCACCGTAGATGCACGGGGTTGCTGGACATACGCAGCGGTGGTACTGTTTGACTTTGACAGCGCTGAAATTAAGTCTGATGCCCACCCCATGCTTGATGAGGCGGTGGTAATATTGAAAAAGAATCCGTCCATTAAAGTTGAGGTCGATGGGCATACGGACAATGTTGGTCCTGCCGAGTATAACATGAAACTTTCTGAAAGACGGGCAAATTCGGTCATGGAATATTTCATTGGTAAAGGGGTTGACGCCAAGCGGCTTACGATAAAAGGTTTTGGGTTAACCAAGCCGGCCGCCGGCAACGATACCAAGGAAGGACGTGCTAAAAACCGCAGGGTTGAGTTAACACCTGTCAAATAAAATGTTCGGTCATCCATGACCAAAAGGGTTTGAAGATGGGGTAAGGCAACAAGATTGCCGAGCCCCATCTTCAAATTATCTCAAAAAATAATCGGAGCGAATAATGAACTCCTTTGTATGCGTTATCGAAATTAGGGTTGGGGCTTGATCCAGATTCCCTCCTTTAAATACTGTTGGGTAATCTCTTTGAGGGCTTTTTTCTGCTGGATGAAACGGGATCTCATGCCCAGGAGCCATTGTTTGTGCGCAAGGGCCGCTTCCTTGCTGGAAAAGAAATCGTGGTCGCTTTTGCCTATCTCGAAGGTCGGGCCGGCCGTCTGCCACGCGCATTTTCCCCGAATTGCTGCACAGCATGCATCGTACGGTGTCGTTGTCCATAAATCGAAACGTGTCGCCGCCGCATTGGGGACAGCACGGACCTTTTTTTTCAGCAGGCGGAGCGAAACAGCGCTGACGCCAGTTCTTTTGCTGTGCGCATATTCTCTTCATCCATAAAAACTTCTCCGGGCAGGGCGCCATAGACAACCCGGGAATCTTTGTCATCTGCAAAAATCAGCTTTAAAAAACTTTGAATGCCCAGCAGGCTATACCCCTCTTTCCCTCGAATGCCGGTTGTCACAACACCCTACGGCCGGTTTGTCCCCATAATTTTTCAATATGCGAGTAAAAGGAAAGCCCCTCTGTCCAGGAAGCATTTTACGGATGCGTTGAGACCCAGAAAATAGGTGGGTGCCGATACGATGAGTGCGTCGGCATCGACAAGGGCCGTTAACGCCCCGTTTAAATCATCATCCAGAACACAGCCTTTCGGTTTTGAAAAGACACTGGTAACATCCCCTGCACGGGAGAATTTTGAAATCCTGAAGTCGCAAAAGATTCAATTCATGGGGAACGGATATATGTCTGCTTATTTCTTTGACCATGATTTCGCTGTTGCCGAGTTTTCTCGGCGAACCGATAATACCTAGAATTTTTTTCATGCGATCACCTGCAATAATATTATTGTTTGCTGAATCCTAAAACAGTTTCTTGCTATCTATCAATATTTATTTTATAAAAAGTTCGGAGTTTTGCTGCATCACGTCCGAGTGGATGCTGAGAGGCTTGGGACATTTTTTCGTTAAATAACTAGGGATTGCTCACCATGACCAAGAAAAAGACGAATCTAAGCGTTGATATCGGAGGGATAAAATTAAAAAACCCCGTAATGACGGCATCCGGCACCTTCGGCTATGCCTCCGAGTTTGAACATCTTATGGATTTGAATCGCCTGGGGAGCCTTTGTCGTGAAGGGCTTATCCCTTGAGCCCTCCAAGGGGAATCCGCCGCCCAGGATCGTTGAAACCGCCTGCGGCATGCTGAACGCCATCGGTCTCGAAAATGTCGGTCTGGAGGCCTTTAAAAAAAATAAACTGCCCTTATTGGAAGGGGTAAAAACACCCATATTCGTCAACATCTATGGTAAAAGCGTCGCCGAATATGCTGAACTGGCCGCCCGCCTTGAAGATGTCGGAGACGTTTCCGGCATCGAGGTCAATATTTCGTGCCCCAATGTCAAATCCGGGGGAATCGCCTTCGGGGGGTATCCGGAAACTGCCGCCGAAGTTGTCCGTGCGGTGAGGAAGCGTTCCACCCGTCCAATGATGGTCAAACTTTCGCCCAATGTCACCGACATTACCGAAATCGCAAGAAGCGTGGAGGCTGAAGGTGCAGATTCAATCTCTTTGATCAATACCATCACCGGAATGGCAATCGATGTCGACACCCGACGTCCGAAACTTGCCAATATTACCGGCGGGCTCTCAGGGCCGGCAATCAAGCCGGTGGCCCTGCGCATGGTGTGGCAGGCGGCCCAGGTGGTCAAAGTTCCGGTGATCGGCATCGGCGGCATTATGACGGCAGAAGATGCACTGGAATTTTTGATAGCCGGAGCCTCGGCCGTTCAGATCGGGACCGCCAATTTTATTAATCCCCATACCGCTATAGATATCATCGACGGAATCGAAGCATTTATGGTGGAACGGGATATTTCCGATATCGCGGATATCATCGGTACGTTAAACGTATCGCCTCGTTAGCTTGCGACGCAATTTAATTTGTGAAAGGAGAGAGATAATGAAAAGACTAGTGGTCATAATTTTAGCGGTCTTCCTGATGAGTCCAACGGCGGTTGCAATGCAGGTTGGTAAAGTCACGCTCCCGGACAGCCTCATGGCCGGCGGGGATACATTACTTTTAAATGGCGCCGGCTTACGAAAAAAATTTTTTATCAAGGTTTATGCCGGTGGCCTTTATTTAAAACAAAAGGATGCGGATCCCGTAAAAATCATCGATGAAGATGCGCCCATGGCCATCCGAATGCACTTTATTCACAACGGAGTTTCCAGCAAGAAACTGGTGGATGGATGGAATAAAGGTTTTAAGAATGGCACCGGCGGGAACATTGCGCCCATTCAAACGGAGATCGATCAGTTCAACGCTTTTTTCTCGGAAGAAGCAAAGAAGAACGATGTCTACGACATCATCTACGTTCCGGAGCAGGGTGTCAGTGTTTATATCAAGGGGGAACTTAAAGGTATCGTTAAGGGACTCGAATTCAAAAAGGCTGTTTTTTCAATATGGCTGGGTGAAAAACCGGCGGATGCAAAGTTGAAAAAAGGGATGCTGGGTCAATAGATCGAAAAAAAGAGTCCTAAAATTTAACAGAAGGGGAAGGGGCCTGCGCGGCCCCTTTCCCTTCTGTTATTGGGGAAGAATGGTTAGTCTTCTTTTTCAAATCTTTGTAATTTTTAAGCATTTCACTCGAACCCTGGAATCCTGCCTCCGGCCCATAGGGAATCCTTAGAACCCTCTATGATGACCCCTGCTCAGGTTGTTGCCATCACCGGATTGGCTTTCAAGTACTCCAGCCGGTTGAGTCCGTTGACGTAGGCCTTTGCACTGGCGGTGATAATATCCGGATCGGCGCCGCGGCCCAGGGCAATCAAACCCTTTTCGCTCAAGCGAACCGTGACTTCGCCCTGGGCGTCCGTTCCGCCGGTAAGGGCGGTGACCGAAAACCTCAAGAGTTCGGATTCCGTTCCCGTGAGTTTGGCGATACTGTTGAATGCGGCATCGATGGGGCCGTTGCCGTAACCGGCGCCCTGGACCGATCTCTCATTGATGGCGAGCTTGACGCTGGCCATGGGGAAGACGGTGGTACCGCTGATCACATGGAGATATTCCAGGCGGAAAATATCGGCGGTCCTCAGTATGCCTTCGGTAACAATCACTTCCAGATCTTCATCCACAATCTGTTTTTTCTTGTCGGCCAGTTCCTTGAATCTCGTAAAGACAAGCTGGAGTTCTTCGTCGGAAAGATCGTACCCCATCTCCTTTAGATGGTTACGAAGGGCGTGTCTTCCGGAGTGCTTGCCCAGAACCAGTTTGCTGGCGCTGAGCCCGATGGTTTCAGGCTTCATAATCTCATAGGTCATGGGATTTTTTAGTACGCCGTCCTGATGGATTCCGGCCTCGTGGGCAAAGGCATTGGCGCCGACGATGGCTTTGTTGGGCTGGACGATGATACCGGTGATCATACTCACCAGCCGGCTTGTGGGTATAAATCAGTTCGGTATTGATATTGGTGGTCATCGGCAGATAATTGGGCCGGGTGTGAAGCGACATCACCACTTCTTCCATGGACGTGTTGCCCGCCCGTTCTCCGATGCCGTTGATGGTGACCTCCGCCTGCCGCGCACCGCTGTTCAATGCGGCCAGGGTGTTGGCCGTGGCCAGGCCCAGGTCGTTGTGGCAGTGTACACTGACGACGGCCTTATGGATATTGGGCGTATGGTCTATGACGTATTTGACCAGGTCGGCGAATTCTCCGGGGATGGCATATCCCACCGTGTCCGGAATGTTTATGGTTGTGGCGCCGGCCTCAATGGCCGCCTCGAACACCTTGCAAAGGAAATCCCGATCGCTCCGGGACGCATCTTCTGCCGAGAACTCAATATTGTCGGTAAGGCTCTTGGCATATTTCAGGGCTTCAACAGCCGTGTTGACGACCTTATCCCGGGACATGTTGAGCTTGTATTGCATATGGATGTCGGACGTGGCGATAAACGTATGGATCCTCGGTTTTGCGGCATGCTTAATGGCGCCCCAGGCCCGGTCGATATCCCCTTTGGACGTCCGGGCCAAAGCCGCGACCTCGGTTTTTTTAAGTTTTCCTGCTATGTTGGACACCGCATCGAAATCTCCCTTCGAGGCCGCCGGGAATCCGGCTTCCAGTACATCGACACCGAGCTTTTCCAGCTGGGTGGCAAGGCGCATCTTTTCTGCGGCATTCATGCTTGCGCCGGGAGACTGCTCACCGTCTCTCAATGTGGTATCAAAAATAATGATTCGTTCTTTCATGATTCTGCTCCTATTCTTGAATGTATGGGCAATAAATTGTGGTTCTTCTCCAATCTAAACAACGAGCAAAATCGTAACGAGCATGGGCCGCAGGACTCGACAAAAGAATCGTCCCGCGGCATTTATTCCATCTCTTTTTTTCAAAATTCTATTCCTTTCATCCAGTCCCGATTGAGCAGAAGCACTCAATAGGGTGCTGCTTAACCTTTTAGAGAAACCGGGTTAATCTTTTCCCATAGCCAGCTTGTATTGGACACTTTCGGCCAGGGCATGCCAGCTCGCTTCGATGATATCTTCTGAAACGCCGACGGTACTCCAGATATCGTCCTGATCCCGTGATTCTATGGTTACCCGAACCCGAGCTGCGGTTCCTTCGCGTCCGTCGATGACCCGCACCTTGAAATCGATCAGTCGCATGGCCGCCAGCTCGGGATAGAATTTGTCCAGGGCCTTGCGCAGCGCGTTATCCAGAGCACTCACCGGTCCGTCTCCTTCGGCGGCGGTTATCTCCTCCTTGCCTCCCACTGAAATCTTGATGGTGGCATGGGCGGTGCAGGGGCGATCCGCATCCTTTTCAATGTGGACCCTGAAAGATTTGAGTTCGAACAGGGGCTGATACTGGTCGGTAAATTTCTCGAGTAGTATCTTGAACGATGCGTCGGCCATGTCGAACTGATACCCTTCCTGCTCCATGCGTTTGATTTCCGAAACGATTTTTCGACTGTCATATCCGTTGGTACCCAGTTCGATGCCGAGTTCCTTGGCTTTGTATTCGATGTTGCTTTTGCCGGAAAGATCCGATACCAGAACCCGTCGCTTGTTGCCCACCATTTCGGGCTCCATATGTTCGTAAGCCCTGGACACTTTCATGATGGCGCTGACATGGATTCCCCCTTTGTGGGCGAAGGCACTTTTGCCCACAAAAGGTCTGCTGTTCAAAGGGATCATATTGGCTGTTTCGCTGACAAACCGGGAGAGGGATTTCAGCTTGGACATATTTTCTTCGGGAACACACTTGTGGTCCATTTTATAATAGAGGATCGGTATGATGGAGGTCAGGTCGGCGTTGCCGCATCTCTCTCCGTATCCATTGATGGTTCCCTGGACCATCACCGCACCCGATTGTACCGCTTCGATGGAATTGGCCACGGCCAGACCGCTGTCGTTGTGGGTATGAATCCCGAACTTGAACGGAAGATCGTCGGGTTGGGTGTTGTATTTTTCGCCCAGTGTTCGGCGGACATCGTCGATGATGGATACCAGCTCGAAGGTGAGGGTGCCGCCGTTGGTGTCGCACAGCACCAGAAACTCCGCTCCGGCGTCCACAGCGGTGCCCAGGGTCTCGAGGGCATAATCTCGGTTGTTTTTGTACCCGTCAAAAAAATGTTCGGCATCGTAGATGACCTCGCGACCGTGCTGTTTCAAAAACGAGACAGAGTCCCGGATCATCGCCAGGTTTTCCTCCAGGGTATTGTTCATGACCTGTTTCACATGAAGATCCCACGTTTTGCCGAAGATGGTGACCGCAGGAGTGTTGCTTTTTATCAACGCCTGGAGATTCGGGTCGTCGGCCGGATCGATACGGGGTTTGCGTGTGGAGCCGAATGCCGTAATTCGAGCATGTTTAAATTCAGTCTTCTGAGCCAGGTCGAAAAATTCCATATCCCTGGGATTGGAGCCTGGCCAGCCGCCTTCGATGTAGTGAATACCGAAATCATCCAGCCGCTGGGCGATCTGAATCTTTTCTTTGGCACTGAAACTGATGTTTTCCCCCTGGGTACCGTCTCGCAAGGTGGTATCGTACAGCATGATCGGTTCCATAATCTGTTCTCCTAAAAAATTTTTTATAAAATCGGGTTTTAGCGATTTTCAGGCCTTAGACTCCTTACCGCAGCCCCGGCCTGCCACATTTCTGAATTCTTGATGATATCTAGTTCTTTTTGCAGTTTTTCGCGGTAGTCGGGTGCGCTGTTTGCTTCCAGGACTCTTTTGGTTTCCACACCGGACACCACGCTTTGGTAAAGTTCGTCAAACAGCGGAACCACGGCGTCCCGAAACTTTGGGGCCCAGTCCAGAGCGCCCCGCTGGGCGGTGGTGCTGCAGTTGGAAAACATCCAGTCCATGCCGTTTTCAGCCACAAGTCGGATCAGACTCTGGGTGAGTTCCTCCACGGTCTCGTTAAAGGCTTCGCTGGGTGAGTGTCCGTGTTTCCGAAGAACATTGTATTGTGCCTCCATCACGCCGGCCAGACATCCCATCAGAACGCCCCGCTCACCGGTAAGATCGCTGTGGACCTCATTTTCAAACGTGGTGGGGAACAGATATCCGGAGCCGATGGCGATTCCCAATGCCAATGTCCTCTCCTTTGCACGGCCGGTAAAGTCCTGGTGTATTGCAAAGCTCGAATTGATGCCGCTGCCGTCCAGAAAGTTGGTGCGAACGGTTCGGCCCGATCCCTTGGGGGCCACCAGGATGACATCGACGTTTTCAGGGGGTATAATTTCCGTTTGATCTTTAAAGACCATCGAAAAACCATGTGAAAAATAGAGGGCATCCCCTTCATTGAGGCATTTTTTTATGTTCGGCCACGTGGCCACCTGGCCGGCGTCTGAAAGCAGAAACTGGATAACGGTCCCTTTTCGGGCGGCTTCCTCCAGGGGGAAGAGGGTTTTGCCGGGAACGAAACCGTCTTCGACGGCACGGTCCCAGGAAGGACTCTTTTCCCGCTGTCCAATAATAACGTTGATTCCGTTGTCTCTCATATTCAAAGCCTGTCCAGGTCCCTGAACCCCGTAGCCGAGGACCGCCACGGTTTCATCTTTGAGTACTTCCCTGGCATGTTCCAGGGAAAATTCATCTGATGTAATGACTTCTTCTTCCGTACCTCCAAAATTGATCTTGGCCATTCTGATCTCCTTTTATGGTTTGATTCTTTTTATCCGCCTGCAAAAACAGTAAGCTTGAAAGTGACTAAAGTTTGAAGTGAACTGAAGTTGATGTATTTGCCTTTGGCACGAACCATTTAAGTCA
>PVMK01118613.1_pt1 | contig 82061 bp, 80 predicted proteins | sample 1853481 | NCBI WGS metagenome assembly PVMK01 (sample SAMN08533507, study PRJNA380276) | Marine sediment metagenome, whole genome shotgun sequencing project.
ACATTGTCTACCGGGCAGGTAAAAAAGCCCTGGATCTGCTCGGCGTGCAGATCTACGGTCAGCACCCGGTTAACCCCGACGGTCACCATCATGTCCGCCACAACCTTGGCGGTAATGGGTACCCGCGCGGAACGCACACGCCGGTCCTGGCGGGCGTAGCCGAAGTAGGGCACTACCGCTGTGATGCGATGGGCCGAGGCCCGGCGCAGGGCATCGATCATGACGATCAGTTCCATCAGGTTGTCGTTGGTCGGAGCGCAGGTCGGCTGCAGGACGAAGACGTCCTTGCCACGCACATTCTCGTTCAGTTCGACGGCGATCTCGCCATCGCTGAATTTACCGACCTTTGCCTTACCCAAAGACAAATACAGCCTGCTGGCGACTTTCTGGGCCAGTTCCGGGTTGGCGTTACCGGTAAAGACCATCATTTTTGAGGACACGGTGCGTTACCTGTGGGTTGTTCGCAAATAAGTACTGTTACATTAAGTCATGGATCAATCGGGTCTGACCCGAATGGCACTGACTTAAACGAAATGCCAGGGTCTCCGCCCAACCTGTAGGGTCGAATGAACTCGACCAGTGCCAGAGTTGGTTCGATCCCTGGCCGAATAAATTCGACCCTGCACCGCTTAAGTCAGTGCCATTGGAGTCTGACCCCCTTGGCCTGAGCCTGCTCCTACCTGAGCCTGCTCTTAATAGTTTCACCGGGCGACCCCTTTGGGGTCGTGGGCGGCAGAATTGACTCGGGCCTGTGGCCCTCGGGGCTTTGCCCCGTCGCCGCTTTGCGGCTCCGCCCAAACGCCTTTGGCGTTTGTCGAACCTTCGGTCCGACGCATCGGCGGTTCAAATCCTGCCGGGCGGGCAATGATACTTCAATCGGGCAGCTTTGTAGCTGCGGGATCGAAGGACCTTTTATATGGCTGGGGCGGCAGGATTCGAACCTGCGAATGCTGGGATCAAAACCCAGTGCCTTGCCGCTTGGCGACGCCCCAATCAATCTGTCGGGTCAGACTAAGCTCTTCAGTATTGGCGACTCGTTTACGCCCTGTGCCACGATCCCCACCCAATTGTGTGGCAGTTGTCGCTGGGCCGCCCTGGCTGCTGATGCCGTGCTGAAACCGGCGAATACACATGCCCCGGTTCCAGTTAGTCTGGCCTCTCCAAAATTATCCAACCATTTCAATGACTTGTCGACCTCTGGGTAGAGGCGCCTGACAAGCGGCTGGCAGTCGTTTCGAGAGTCCCCCTCAAAAAAGGACGCCATTTTGATGGGAGGGGAGTTGCGTGTCAATTGCTGGTGGGAAAATATTTCAGCGGTGGACACACGGCAATTGGGCACAAGAATGAGAAACCACTGCCGGGGGAGGTCGATTGGGGTGAGAATTTCGCCGATTCCCTCCGCCCAGGCCGTGCGGGCACCGACAAACACGGGGACATCGGCGCCTAATTCGCCGGCCAGCGCCTGTAGCTCTGTCGGTGCCATATTCAGGTCCCACAGGTGGTTCAGGGCCAGCAGCGTGGTGGCGGCGTTGGAGCTACCTCCGCCCAGGCCACCACCCGCCGGAATGTGCTTGTCCAGAGTGATATGAGCGCCCAGTGGCCCCCCCCGCAGCAATCGGGCTGCCCGGATAATGAGGTTTTCTTCCAGCGGGATACCCAGGTCAGTGCTGTCGAGAGTAATTGCGCCACTGCGGTTGGGGGTGAAGTGTAATTGGTCCCCCCAGTTTAAGAGCTGGAACAGGGTCTGGAGCTTGTGGTAGCCGTCGGGCCGACGGCCCGTGATGTGCAGGAACAGGTTGAGCTTGGCCGGCGACAGGGTGCGCAGGGTCGCGACCATCAGCTGGCTTGAGCCTGCCAGTCGCGAATAATCATGCGGGCGCTGGTGGTGCCGCGCTGGATTCGCAGGCGTGTGGGGAGAGTGAGATCTTTAAACTGCTGGTATTGTTCGTAGTGAATTTCCCAGTCGTCCTGCTGCAGGTCGCGCAGCAGGTTCCTGTCCGGGTCCAGTTCAAGCAGCTGCACCGGGGAGTGGGGTGACGGAATGCCTTTGAGCCAGTAGGGCAGGGCGAGCAGGGGCAGATCCCAGCCGGTATTGAGGGCAATGGCATCGTTTGTGGATATATCGACGGTTTTGAGTTCTTCGCCCTGGCGTACCTCCATGTGCTGGCCGTCACTGGTAATCGTGGTGGCACTGATCCCCATGGGGCCACTCAAGTGCAACTCGGTGTTGTTACCCCTCTGTTGCCACAAAATAGTCGCCGCTTCTGCCCGTTCACTGGAGCGCAGGGCCAGTTTGCCTCGCGCTGTCCAGTGACTGAGTTGCTGTATCTGGCTACTGTGTTCCTGCCAACTCAGCGAGTCCGCCTCCCGGGTGTGCTGGCCGGCGCACCCCGCGAATATCAGCAGCACCGGCAGCGCCAGGCAGAGAACACGGGACATTTAGGGCGGGGTCTCCATGGCTCTATCGTCGTCTGGATTATTGCCAGCCAGCGAACTAACGCCCAAACGCTGGAGTGTACTGAGCAGTATTTCGTGGTCCGGGTCTTTGGTCAGGGCTCCGCGCCAAATTGCGGTGGCGGCGTCAGTATCTCCTGTAACCCATAACACCTCACCCAGGTGAGCCGCTACTTCCGGGTCGGGAAACGCAGCATAGGCTCTTGTCAGGTATTCCAGCGCCTCCTCGTAGCGTCCGGTGCGATACAGTACCCATCCCATGCTGTCCAGGATCGCGGGTTCATCGGGTTGCAGCACCAGAGCCTGGGATATCAGGGCCATGGCTTCCGTGTAGCGCTCAGTGCGGTTGGCCAGGCTGTACCCCAGTGCATTGATGGCGGTGGCGTTGTCAGGGTCCCTGGCGATGATCGCCCGTAAATCCTTCTCCATCAGGGCCAGGTTCCCCTGCTGTTCGCGCAGCATGGAGCGCGCGTACAGCAGGGACGTGGATGCCGGTGCCTCTTCCAGGGCCTGGTTCAGTACTTGCACGGCGGCATCCAGTACGCCCGCCTGGATCAGGAGGTCCGCTTCCAGTCCATAAAGTTGTTCGCGTCGCTGCGTGTTCTCCTGACGCTGCTGGTTGAACCAGGCGAGACTGCGCTGCAGTTGCTCCGTTTCGATAAGAATGCGCCCCAGGCGATTGTTAGCCGCCAGAAACTCCCGGCTGTCCTCCACCTGCATATACTGGGACACGGCTTCCTCTGGATCGCCGGCAGCTTCAGCGATACGCCCCAGGTAAAAGTGGGCCTCATCTACATTTTGTTCCAGTGCCAATAGCTGCTCAAGGTAGGCTTTGGCAGCCAGGTCGTCGCCGACCTCGCGGTTGATCAGGGCAAGGGAGAGTAGCAGGTCGCCATCCCGGGGTGACTGCGCCGAGAGGATTTCGAACTGCCGCCGGGCGGCTGACATATCGCTGGCGGTCAGCAGGCGAGCGTACTGCAGCCGCAGGCGCTTGTCCTGTGGGTTTTCCTTTAGCGCTTGCTGTAGCCGTGCAAACGGCTTTTTCGCCTTCACCGTCAGCAGTATTTTGGTTTCCAGCAGGATGGCCTGGGGCTGGTCGGGCTCCAGGTCAAATAGCGTGTCTAATTTATCCAGCGCCAGATCGTATTGGTTATATTCGGCATGGATCAGGGCCTGGGTCAGTAACAGCCGGGTGTTATCGGGAAATTCGGCGGCCAACTCGTTGATCCCGCCCACCAGTTTGGCACGCTGTTGTTTATCCAGCTGATTGAAGCCATTAAGTAGTGACGGGAAGTTTGCCTGTGCGCCATTGCGCTGCGCCAGGGCTAAATGGGGCAGGGCTTCGACGGTGCGCCTCCGGCGTATCAGTAAGCTGCCCAGGGTGACGTTTGCCTCCACATTATCGGGATCCAGCTCAACCCACAGTTGCGATGCGCTCAGAGCCTCGGGCTCCCTTTGCAGAAACTGGGCCAGGTGCGTGGTATGTGCGCTGATACCGGCATCGCGCAGAATCCGGGACTGGGTGAGGTAATGGTCTAGCGCCACGTCATAATCGTGCCGCCTGAGGGCGAATTCGGCGACCAGGATAGGATACAGACTGTCGTCAGGGAATGGTCTTTCCGGGGGCTGCACCAGGGGAGTTTCCCCTCCGGGGGCTGCTGAGCCTGGCTCTTTACCAGCCGCAGGCGGTGCTGCCGGGTCTTGATCCGGGGGGGTCGCGTGGCCGGCGCAGGCGGTCAGCAGCACACAGGTGGCGGCAATGGACAGGAGGCGCAACATAGTGAGTTACAGCGAGATGATCCAACGATAAGACAGCCTCGATGATGACACAGACCGACGCTGAAACCCACAGCGTTGCTCGTTCATGTGTTCGGCGCATTTATCGTGCGCGGGATGTGCGCTACAAGGCCACTGTCATTTGGCACGTAACTTGTTAAAATCAAGGGCCATTTTCGCCCATTGTGCTAAGGTGCGCCGGTTTGGAGGCCGCCAGTCGGGACGGCGATTACCGTGCCACTATTGTAGCTATCGTGCCGTGGAGGCACACACCCGTTATGAAATTGATCGCCCTGGGAATCAACCACAACTCTGCCGCCGTCGAGGTGCGCGAGCGGGTGGCGTTTGCCCCGGAGCAGGTCAATGAAGCCCTGGTCGATGCCTGTACCACCGCCGGGGTGGATGAAGTGGTTATTCTTTCTACCTCGCAATCGCACCGAGCTCTACGCCATTGTGCCGCACGGTATCGCCCTGGCTGATAAGGCGACGCAACTGATCGACTGGGTTGCCAATTACCACCACCTCTCGGCGCAAGAGTTGCGCCAGGCTGCCTACCATTTTGAAGCCCAACAGGCCCTGCAACATATGGTGCAGGTAGCCAGTGGCCTGGATTCCATGGTGCTGGGCGAGCCGCAAATTTTTGGGCAGCTCAAGTCAGCATACGCGGTGGCCTCCGAGTCCGGCACCGTGGGCAGCGAGTTGGGCCGCTTGTTCCCTCGGGTGTTCTCCATCGCAAAACGGGTTCGTACCGATACCGCCATCGGGGAAAATCCGGTGTCGGTCGCTTATGCGGCGGTGGATTTGGCCGGGCATATATTCGCCGACCTGAGCCAGTCCAATGCCCTGTTAGTGGGGGCCGGCGAGACCATCGAGTTGGTGGCCAGACACCTGATCGAAGCGGGCGTGAGCAAAATTGTCATCGCCAATCGCACCCTGGGTCGGGCCCGGGAGCTGGCGCAGAAGTTTGGCGCCGAAGCGGGGTTGCTGGCCGAGATTCCGGAGCAGTTACTGGATGCCGATATTATCATTACCTCCACGGCCAGCCAGCTCCCTATCCTCGGCAAGGGCGCGGTGGAGCACGCGCTCAAGGCGCGCAAGCACCGTCCATTCCTGATGGTGGATATTGCCGTGCCGCGGGATATCGAGTCACAGGTGGGTGATTTGCGCGATGTTTACCTGTACAGCGTGGATGACCTGCGCGAGATCGTCGACCAGAATATGCGCAGCCGCCGCAATGAGGCCTGTAAGGCTGACCTGATCATTGAGGAAGGTGTCAGGCAGTACGTGCAGGAGATGCGCAGCCTCGGCGCGGTCGATGCGGTGAAGGAGTATCGCCAGATGGCGGAGCAACTGCGCGAGCAGGAGTTGCAACGCGCACTGCGCGCTCTGGCCCGGGGTGATGACCCGCAGGTAATCATGGCGCAGCTGGCCCGAACGATTACCAATAAGTTGATTCACGCACCCACCGCCGGGCTCAAGCAGGCCAGTGCGGAAGGGCGCCTGGACACGGTGGCCAGTGCCCGCAAGTTGCTGGGCCTGGAGGGGGCGGAACAGGCTCGGGCTGCCACTATGGCTGCCGAGACAGACGAACAAGAGGAATTTGACCTGCCGCCCTCTTCCGTACAAACATCCAGGCGCACACTACAATGAAAGCATCTCTACTGACCAAGCTGGAAACCCTCACCGACCGGCACGAAGAAGTATCGGCCTTGCTGGGGGACGGTGAAACCATCGCCGACCAGAACAAGTTTCGAGACCTCTCCAAAGAGTATGCGGAACTGGAGTCCGTGGTGAAATGCTACACCGAATACAGCCAGGTCAAAGCGGATCTGGACGAAGCCCGGGAAATGCTGGACGACGCCGACCCGGATCTGCGCGAGATGGCCAGGGAGGAAATCGAAACCAGTGGTGGGCGCCTGGAGGAACTGGAGGCGCAATTACAGACCTTGCTGCTGCCCAGGGATCCGCAGGACTCCCACAACGTCTTCCTGGAGATTCGCGCCGGCACCGGTGGCGACGAGGCGGCGATTTTTTCCGGCGATCTGTTTCGCATGTATTCCCGCTACGCCGAAAACCGTCGCTGGAAAGTGGAGGTGTTGTCGGAACGGCCCGGCGAGCACGGCGGTTACAAGGAAATCATCAGCCGGGTGGAGGGGCGGGATGTGTACGCCCACCTGAAGTTTGAATCCGGCGCCCACCGTGTGCAACGCGTACCCGAGACCGAGTCCCAGGGGCGCATCCATACCTCGGCCTGCACCGTGGCGATCATGCCCGAGGCCGAGACGGTGGACGAGATTGAGATCAACAAGGCCGACCTTCGTGTTGACACCTACCGGGCATCCGGTGCGGGCGGCCAGCATGTGAACAAGACCGATTCAGCGGTGCGCATTACGCATTTGCCCACCGGTGTGGTGGTGGAGTGCCAGGACGAGCGTTCACAGCACAAAAACAGAGCCCGGGCCATGTCACTGCTGCAGGCCAAATTGCTCACCAGCGCCCAGGATAAACAGGCCGATGAACAGGCCGCCCGGCGACGCAACCTGGTGGGCACCGGCGATCGTTCTGATCGCATACGCACCTACAACTTTCCCCAGGGGCGCCTCACCGACCACCGTATCAATCTCACCCTGTACAAACTGGCGGAGGTGATGGAGGGTGACCTGGAGGCGGTGATCAATCCCCTGCGCCAGGAGTACCAGGCGGATCAACTGGCGGCACTGGCCGACGACTGATGGCGACCGTGCAGGAGTTGCTGCGCGCCGGGGGGGAGTTGCCTTCAGGCAGCCCCAGGCGCGACGCGGAAATCCTTCTCGGCCACTGCCTGCGCCGGTCCCGTACCTGGTTGTATACCTGGCCGGAAGCCGAGGTGGCGGCCGAACGCGCGGCGTATTTCGAACAGCTACTGGCCCGGCGCGCCCAGGGGTTGCCGGTGGCTTATCTCATCGGACACCGGGAGTTCTGGTCACTGCAGCTACAGGTCAATAGCCATACCCTGATTCCGCGTCCCGAGACTGAGCTGTTGGTGGAGTGGGCGCTGGAACTATCCCTGCCGGATGCTGCCGCGGTACTGGATCTGGGCACAGGTTCGGGTGCCATCGCCCTGGCCGTGGCTGGTGAACGCCCTCACTGGCAGGTGACGGCGGTGGATGCCAGCGCAGCGGCACTGCAGGTGGCCCGTGACAACGGGTTGCGAGCAGGGCTGGAGCGCGTGTCTTTTTTGCAATCCGACTGGTACCAGTGCGTCCTCGACCGGCGGTTTCACCTGTTGCTCAGTAACCCGCCCTATATTGACGGTGATGATCCGCACCTGGACCGGGGCGATGTTCGCTTTGAGCCTCACGCCGCCCTGGTGGCAGCAGATGGCGGCCTCGCCGATCTGGCCCGGCTGATAGCGGGGGCGCCGCGGCAATTACACCCCGGTGGCTGGTTGTTACTGGAGCACGGCTGTCAACAGGGGGCGGCCGTACGCGAGTTGCTGCACGATGCGGGCTTTTGCGAGGTGACCACACGTGTGGATATGGCCGGGCACGAGCGCATCACGGGGGCATACTGGCATGCTGAGTGACGAGCAGTTAATGCGTTACAACCGGCAGATTCTGCTGCACGATTTCGATGTGGCGGGGCAGGAGCGACTGCAGCAGTCCCGCGTGTTGGTGGTGGGCCTGGGCGGCCTGGGTTGCCCGGCGGCCCTCTATCTGGCGGCGGCCGGCGTGGGTAAATTACTGCTGGCTGACGGGGATGATGTAGAACTGAGTAACCTGCAGCGCCAGATAGCCCACCGTGGTGAAGACATCGGAACGAACAAGGCCCGGTCAGCAGCGGCTGCCATCACTTCCCTGAATCCAGAGGTTCAGCTCGAAGTTATCCCGCGGGCGCTGGTCGAAGACGCTATGCCTGAGCTGGTGGAGAGGGTCGAGCTGGTGGTGGATGCCACCGATAACTATCCGGTGCGCTTTGCCCTGAACCGCGCCTGTATTGCGGCGGGGGTGCCCCTGGTTTCCGGCGCTGCGGTTCGCTCTGAGGGACAGGTGGCGGTGTTCGACCCGGTGCGCGGTGGCCCCTGCTACCGCTGCCTGTATGCCAGCGATGAGGCCGCCACCGCCCTCAGTTGCAGCGACAGCGGGGTATTGGCGCCATTGGTGGGTGTCATCGGTTCCCTGCAGGCCATGGAAGCCCTGAAGCTGCTCTCGGGCTTTGGTGAAACACTGCGCGGTAAATTGTTATTGCTGGATCTGCGGACCATGGATATCCGGCGGTTGACCCTGCCGCCGCGGGCTGACTGCCCCGACTGCTCCCATTTGCACGGGAGCTGATGACAACCACTCAGGCTCCGCCGGCTTGAATGTCACTGCCGGTATCGACGGCTGGCAACGGTTTTTTCAGTGTGTAATACAATCGCCAGATGATCAGTACGCTGCTGATGGCAATCCCCGCGATCATACTTTTCCAGAATCCTACGGTGCCGTCGAGGGCATTGTCCGCTGAAACTATTCCCAGCCAGTATCCCAGGGGCAGGGTGATCAACCAGTACGCAATGCACAGTACAACAAAAGGGAAGCGAGTGTCCTTGAAGGCGCGCAGGCAGAATGATGCGGCGACCTGCCCCGCATCCAGCATGATAAACAACGCGGCGAGGCGTATCAGCGTAATGGCCATACCGTGGATGGCCGTATCGTTGGTGTAAGCTTTGATGATGGGGCCGGGGGCGGCCAACAGTATTGCCATACACAACAGACCCACCAGCAGCGTCATCGACGTACCACAGGTAATTGCCAGGTTCACCTTTTTCTTGTCGCCACCGCCGATCGCGTGACCCACTCGTGTGGCCATGGCCGAGCCGATACTGATCAGCGGCATATAGACCACGTCCCATACGTTGAACGCAATCTGGTGAGAGGCCATGGCGGTGTTGCCCAGGGTCGCGATGCACAAGCCAATAACCGAGAACACGGTAACTTCCAGGAAGAAGGTAAGCCCGATGGGCAGACCGAGGCGTGCAATTTCCTTGATGCTGGCGAAATCCGGTAACACCAGCTGCAATGGCGGTAGGTAGGGTTTGAGTTTCTCGGCCCTGGTCATATAGAAACTGATCAATACCGGGCCCAGCCACATGGAGATTGCCGTCGCCCAGCCGCACCCGGCGGCCCCCAGTTCAGGGAAGCCCCATTTGCCATAAATGAACGCGTAGTTGAGGGGGACGTTGGCAATAAACCCCAAGACACTGGCTACCGCGAAGGGTCGCATGATCCCGACCCCCTGGGTATGGCAGCGCAGCGCCTGGAACACGGCAGCGGCAGGCATGCCGAACGCCGTTGCCTGCAAATAAGCCAGGCTCTTGGCGTGTGTTGCAGCGTCCAGGTTCAGCAGGCCAAGTAACGGGGTCGGCGAAATAGCACAGGGGCCCGGCGATCAGGCCCAGTGCCAGGGCTAGCCACAGGGCCTGGGGCAGGGAGTCGCGAATCCGTTGTATCCGTCCGGCGCCAAAGTCCTGGGCAATAATGGCGGTAGCGCCCAGCATGACACCGACAAAAAACAGGTAGATGGGCAGCCAGATATTGTAGCCGATGGCGATGGCCGCGAGATCCATCGCGCTGTAGCGCCCCGCCATAATGGTATCGACCACACCGGTACCCATCTGTGCCAGCTGGGCGATCATCATCGGCCCGGCAATGGCCAGAAGTGCGCGGCTTTCAACGAGGTAGGCGGGAAATTTCTTCAATGGGATGTGGGAATCAGTATCGTAGTGTGAAATTAAAACATCCGATGTGCCAATACCACGGAAACCTTTTCACCATTTCCGTTGTCACAGAACCAAGCCCACAGGGAATAGTTATATGAATGCATTAGCCGAATGGTATTACAGTATACACAACGCGATTTTCCCGCGCCTGCGGTATCTCGATGGCCTGGCACCACTGGCCATGCGTCTTTACCTGGTGCCGGTGTTCTGGATGGCGGGCACCCAGAAAATTGCCGGTATGGAAAATACCATCGAGTGGTTCGGTAATCCCGACTGGGGCCTGGGCCTGCCTTTTCCGTCCCTGCTGGCGCATATGGCAGCTTACACGGAGGCTGTCGGAGCATTGCTGTTGCTGCTGGGGCTGGCCACACGGTGGATATCGGTGCCTCTCATCGTCACCATGCTGGTTGCGGTGTTCACGGTGCATTGGGGTAGCGGCTGGGCCGCAATCGCCGATTCATCCGCGCAGGAGGTCGCAGTGCGCCTGGGAACTGCCCGGGAAATCCTGCAGGAATATGGCAATTACACCTGGCTGACGGAGAAAGGGCAGCTATGTGATTCTCAACAACGGTATTGAATTCGGCGTGACTTACCTGGTGATGCTGCTCAGCTTGCTGTTCACCGGCGGCGGGCGCTTTACCAGCATAGACTATTATCTGTCCAGGCTGTTTCCAGCCCGGGCTGATTCCCGGGAGTTAACGATGGCGGGCATGGCGTACCCTACGTAGTGTGCCGCGGCAGGGCGTGCAGAGCCTGCCGCGTTTTACCGGGTACTGTGCGCCACCAGAAAACAGCCGATTACAAGATTGGTAATTGCGCCACCTTTTCTGTCCTGAAAATGGTAGACTGGCGCGTTTTTTGACCCGTCATAGGATGTACAGAGTTGATCAAGAATTTAGTAGGGCGTCTGGCAGGCAAGGGCGGCGCGGTAAAGGATCATAGTCCGGCATCTTCCGGCCATGGCCAGCCCCCCCCGGCAGGAACCCTCCCACAAAGCCGCGCCGGACGGTAAACACGGTGAGGACGGCGGGGCGAAGCCCCAGGGGCCGAGGCGGCAAGCGCCGCGGTCGCGGAGGCAAGGCGAAGGCCGCCGCGCCATGGTCTGTGGATGATTTCCCGGTGGAACCCAAAGAAGGTGAGACCCGCTTTCACGACCTGGGCCTGCGCGACGAGCTGATGCACGGCATTGCGGACCTGGGCTTTAAGTATTGTTCGCCCATTCAGGCTGCCGTGTTACCCCATACCCTGCAGGGTCACGACGCTATCGGCAAGGCCCAGACGGGCACTGGTAAGACGGCGGCATTCCTTGTCACTATATTTAACGATCAGCTGTGTCACCCGCCCGAAGGCGAACGTTTTGCGGGTGAGCCTCGTGCCCTGGTCATCGCCCCCGACACGTGAGCTGGTCATGCAAATCGCCGCAGATGCCGAAGAGCTGGCCAGGTACACCGGGCCTGAAAGTCGCCACACTGATCGGCGGCATGGACTACCAGAAGCAGCTCAATCGCCTCACCAATCATGTGGTGGATCTGGTGGTGGCCACTCCGGGGCGCCTGCTGGACTTCATGGGTCGCCGCGATCTGTACCTGGATCACGTGGAAATCCTGGTGCTGGATGAGGGCGATCGTATGCTGGACATGGGCTTTATTCCCACAGGTGAAACGCATTGTACGGGCCACTCCACAGAAGGAGAACAGGCAGACCCTGCTGTTCTCCGCCACCTTTACCCAGGACATCATCAACCTCTCCCAACAGTGGACTTATGAGCCGGTTTCGGTAGAGATCGAGCCGGAGAGTGTCGCCACCGATACGGTGGACCAGAAGATCTACCTGGTCAGTAGCCAGGAGCGTTATAAGGTACTCAACAACCTGCTGCGCAGCGAAGACACCACCAGCGTGATCGTCTTTGCCAATCGCCGCGACCAGGTGAGACGCCTGCACGAGCGCTTGCGCAAGTCGGGGCGTGAGCGCCGGCATTCTGTCAGGGGAGATACCCCAGGCCAAGCGTACCCGCACGCTGGAGCAGTTCAAGTCGGGCGCTATCAAGGTCTTGGTGGCTACGGATGTAGCCGGGCGTGGTATCCATGTGGAAGGTGTCAGTCATGTGGTCAACTACAACCTGCCGGAAGACCCCGAGGACTATGTGCACCGTATTGGTCGCACCGGTCGCGCTGGCGCCACCGGGTACATCCATCAGTTTTGCCAGTGAGGATGACGCTTTCCTGTTGCCCGACCTGGAAGCGTTATTGGGCACCAGGCTCGAATGCACGCACCCCGCCCCAAGGAACTGCTGGTTTAGGAGCTGCTGGTCCAGGAACGGCTGGCCTGGAACTACTGGTCCAACTCCTCGCACCACAGCAACGTGGCGCCCACCACTGCGGCGGGCACCACGAAAAAATTGACAATGGGGTATGGCGGTGCAAAGTGCCACCAGGCCCCCGAAGCCCATGGTGCTCAGGCGCCGGGCTGCGCACGGCTTCTTTCACATCGGCAAAACTCAACTGGTGGTTATCCATGGGGATAGTCCACAAACTGAATACTCATCATCCACGCCCCCAGTAAAAGCCACAGCACCGGCGCCACGGCGTTAATCCCGGGGATAAATGAGACCACCAGTACAAAAATCGCCATGGGCACGTAATACAGACAGCTTGGACAACTCCCGCAACATACTCCCTGGGCAGGGCCAGTAAGGCGGCGCCCAGTCCCTCCAGTGCATCCACCGGGCGGCCGGTAACCAGTTCCTCGGCCTTTTCTGCCAGCAGGGCGTTGAAGGGTGAAGCGATAATCAGGGCCACGGCGGTAAACAGATAGCCCTGTTATCAGGCTGACGGTAATGCCGATCAGTGGCCACAGAATCCACTCGATGAAACCCAGCCAGTCCGGAATAGCCCAACAGCAGTGATTCCATCATGGCGCTGAGGTAGCCGAAGCCCGATGCCAATCAGGGAGCCGAAAATCAGGATGTTGACCATCAGCGGTATGATGACGAACAGGCGTAATTTGGGGTGGCTCAACATACGCGCCCCCCGGGTTAAATAGCCGGCGCCGTGTGCGATATTACCTTTCACTTGCAGTCTCTCCTTTATAGTCGGCTACTTTATTGGCCGCGGGCGCATTTTATCGGGCGCAGGCGCATCCGCTCGGCCACAGGCGGGGCAAAGGCAGCGCACGCCGACGGACTCCGCGGGGAATAGCCGGCTAGCGCCGCCGCACTGATGCTCACAGCCTGGCACCAGCAAGACTCCGCTGGCCCACCCGCCGCCATGGCGCAAAGGTTGTCACCACCGCATAGCGGGCAAATTTGTTCCTGTCGCAGCAGTTTCGTCATCGTTCAGTCAAAATTGTTGGTGTCAGGCGCTATAATAGCGAACTCAAGGCAGGGTGTAATTATGGCCAGTGATGAAGATAAGACATTTCTGGATGAAATGTCCGACGTGGTGCCCTCTGGTGCGGGAGCCGCGTGTCCCAGTGCGCGGCAAACCACAAACTGGCAGGGATTCCTCACTGGATCACCGGCGCCGGGCCGCGGTACAGGGTAAAGCGCTGGACCGCAATACCCTGACCGACGGTGACATAGCCCCCTCTGGACGCCTGGTTTGTCCTGGAATTCAAGCGCCCGGGCGTACAAAACGGCGTATTTCGCAAACTCAAGCAGGGCCGCTATGAAGCCGAGGCAAGGCTGGACCTGCATCGCATGACCGCGGCGGTCGCCCAGGCGGGAGGTGTTCGAGTTTGTGCAGGAATGCTACAAGCTGGGTTTGCGCAGTGTGCTGATTATTCACGGCAAGGGGCAGAGCAGGTCTGAAAAAGAGCGCAGCTCCACTCTAAAGGGCAGTGTCGATCATTGGCTGCGGCAACTGGAAATCGTGCAGGCGTTCAGCAGCGCCCGGCCAGCGCATGGTGGTACCGGGGCGGCTTATGTCCTGCTGCGCAAGAGCGAGGAGAAAAAGCGGGAGAATCGGGAGATGTTTTCTAAAGGGCGGGTTCCGTACGATCCGGCTTAGTGGGGGGGAGTGCTTCTATCGGGGGATCTAGACGGCGCCAGAAGTGAGATGCTTGCATGCTGGACACGCCGTAAATACATCCATGTAGGCTCGGGCTCGGCATCCATGCCTCACACGGTCCCGCATGCAAGCATCTCACTTCTGCCGCCTTGGTGCCTTGAAAGAAAAATTTCTCTACAGACTTTCTTTGGTCTGACACACGATGAGAGGTCACCGGACATTGACCGGCTCCGGCCCCCCCTAACCTAAGCAGCCCCAGCAGCCCTCAGAATGTCAGCGTACTCAGCCATGGCGGTGCGTGGAGACGATATCAAGCAGTGTACGCCCGTCCTTCCCCGTGGCATTGATGTCGCGGCTCTCGCTGCTGAAAAACCCCACAAACAGCTCAAAATCCGCGGCCCGCATACTCTGGTAGGCCTTGAGTAACATGTAGAAGTTCTCATCCGAGCCATCGTGAGGGCGCACCTGCAGGAAGCTCTTTACGTGGTCTTCAGTCCAGACCTCGTCGAGGACCTTTTCCTTGTCTTTTCTCATCGTTAGAGCTCCTATACCAGCTTTTTCGCCAGCAACTGGTTCACTATCTGTGGATTGGCCTGGCCTTTGGATAGCTTCATCACCTGGCCGACAAAGAAGCCTATCAGCTTCTTGCGCCTGGCCTCATCCGCCGCCAGGTATTGTGCCACCTGGGCGGCGTTGCCGCTGATGACCTCGTCGACCATACTTTCCAATGCGCCGCTGTCGCTTACCTGCTGCAGGCCTCGCGCGTCGATGATCTCATCGGCACTGCCCTCGCCCTGCCACATGGCCTCGAATACCTGTTTGGCAATTTTGCCTGAGATACTATTGTCGAGAATGCGGCGTATCAGTCCACCCAAATTCGCGGCGGACACCGGACTTTCATCTATGTCCAGGTCGCTGCGGTTGAGCTGTCCCAGCAATTCCACCTGTACCCAGTTGGCGGCTATCTTGGCATCGTTGCAATCGGCCACCACCGCCTCGAAGTAATCCGCCAGTGGGCGACTGTCGGACAGGACGTTGGCGTCGTAGCTGCTCAGATTGTACTGTTCCACGAAGCGCTGGCGTTTCTGTGCAGGCAGTTCGGGCAGGCTCTCGCGGATAGCCTCGACGTAAGCGTCGTCTATCACTATAGGCAGAAGATCCGGCTCAGGAAAGTAGCGGTAGTCGTTGGCGACTTCCTTGCTGCGCATGGAGCGGGTTTCGTCCCGGTCGGCATCGTACAGGCGGGTTTCCTGTACCACCACACCGCCATCTTCCAGGATATCCGCCTGTCTACCGATTTCGTAGCGAATGGCCTTTTCTACGAAGCGGAAGGAGTTGACGTTCTTGATCTCCGCCCGGGTGCCCAGGGTCTCTGAGCCGGCCCGGCGCAGGGATATATTGACATCGCAGCGCATGGAGCCCTCGGCCATATTGCCGTCGGAGATGCCCAGGTAAGTCACCAGGCTGTGCAGCGTCTTGAGATAGGCCACCGCTTCAGCGGCGTTGCGGATATCCGGTTCCGATACGATTTCCAGCAGGGGGGTGCCCGCGCGATTCAGGTCGATACCGGTCTGGCCGTGGAAGTCCTCGTGCAGGGATTTGCCCGCGTCCTCTTCCAGGTGGGCGCGGGTGATGCCGATTTCACGGACGCTGCCGTCTTCCATAAGGGCCTCGAAGGTGCCACGGCCGACTATGGGCGCTTCGAACTGGCTGATCTGGTAGCCCTTGGGCAGATCCGGGTAAAAATAATTCTTGCGGTCGAATACCGAGCGCATGCCAATTTCCGCGCCTATGCTCAGGCCGAATTTCACCGCATAGCGCACCGCCAGCTCGTTCAGTACCGGCAGCATGCCGGGCATGGCCAGGTCCACAGCGCTGGCCTGGGTGTTGGGTGGCGCGCCGAAGGTGGTGGCCGAGCCGGAAAAAATCTTGGATTTGGTGGCCAGTTGCAGGTGCACTTCCAGGCCGATAACGGTTTCCCATTGCATCAGGACTGCCCTCCCGCCGGTTGCCGCAGATGCCAGTCCGTGGCCTGCTGGTAGCGGTGGGCCACGTTGAGCAGCCGGGCTTCATCGAAATGGCGGCCAATCAGTTGCAGGCCTACCGGCTTGTCGTCCACGAAGCCCGCGGGTACGGACATGCCCGGCAGCCCCGCCAGATTGACCGCCAGTGTGTAAACATCTTCCAGGTACATGGCGATGGGGTCATCGGACTTGGCACCCAGTGCAAAAGCCGGGCCAGGGGTGGTGGGGCCGGCGATGACGTCCACCTGTTCGAAGCAATCCATAAAGTCCTGTTTGATCAGGCGACGTATTTGCTGCGCCTTTTTGTAGTAGGCATCGTAGTAACCGGCGGACAAGGCATAGGTGCCCACCAGGATACGGCGCTTCACCTCATCGCCAAAGCCCTCTTCGCGGGTGCGCGTGTAGAGATCATGCAGGTCGGTTGGGTTGTCGCAGCGGTGGCCGTAACGCACCCCGTCAAAACGGGACAGGTTGGTGGAGGCCTCCGCCGGGGCAATGATGTAATAGGTCGGGATCGTCAGCCCACTATGAGGCAACGACACGTCCACCAGGGTTGCGCCCTGTGCTTCCAGTTCCCCCAGCGCGGCATTGATGCGCTCTCCAGTTGCTTTATCGAGCCCGTCGCTGAAGTATTCACGGGGCAGGCCAATACGCAGGCCGTCCAGGCTGTTGTCGAGTCTGGCGCGGTAGTCCTCCACAGGCATCTCAGAGGAGGTGGAATCCAGGGGGTCAAATCCGGCCATGGTATTGAGCAGCAGGGCGCAGTCCTCGGCGCTGTGTGCCATGGGGCCGGCCTGGTCCAGGCTGGAGGCGAAGGCCACCATGCCCAGGCGCGAAACACGGCCGTAGGTGGGCTTGATCCCGGTAATACCGCAGAACGCCGCCGGCTGGCGAATAGATCCCCCGGTATCTGTACCGGTGGCCGCGGGGGCCAGTAAGCCGGCTACCGCGGCGGCGGAGCCGCCGGAGGAGCCTCCCGGCACAAGATCCGTATCCCAGGGGTTCTTCACCGGGCCGTAAAAGCTGTTTTCGTTGGATGAGCCCATGGCGAACTCGTCCATATTGGTCTTGCCCAAAATTACCGCACCGTCCCTTTTGAAACGCTGGATCAGGGTGGCATCGTAGGGCGGTACGAAGTTGTCCAGCATGCGCGAACCGCAGCTGGTGCGCATGCCTTCGGTGCAGAAGATGTCCTTATGGGCAATGGGTATGCCGGTCAGGGTGACGGCATCACCGCCGGCCAGTCGCTTATCGGCTGATCTGGCAGCGGCCAGGGCCGATTCCTCATCCACACTGATAAAGCAGTTGTACCGGCTATCGTGTGCCGCGATGCGGTCCAGGAAGCAGCGGGTGACTTCCACGCTGGAAAACTGCTTCTCGCGCAGCCCTTGTACTAACCGGGCGACAGATTTGTTGTGCATTATGGCAATCCTGGTGCGGCGTCAGCCGCCTAATCGATAACTTTGGGAACGAGGTAGAGGCCGTTTTCAACGGCGGGGGCAATGGCCTGGAAGGCTTCGCGGCGGTCGCACTCGGTGACTTCATCCGCGCGCAGGCGCGCGGTGGCGTCCAGTGGGTTGGCCATGGGTTCGATATCGCGCGTGTCCACGGCCTGTAACTGGTCCACCATCTGCAGTATCTCGGTGATACGCTGGGTCACCTGGCCGATTTGCGCAGCGGAAATGCGGATACGCGCCAGTTCCGCTATCTTTTCAATCTCGTCTTGTTCTATAGACATATTCTCAACCATAAAAAGCCACCCTCAAGCGGCAGGGGGCGTAAACTTATCACATTTGCGCCTTGCCCAAAATCCCCGTGATTGATACAGTTGCGGAAATTATACAACTTCAAAAATAGATCATCTCCGCCCGCTTCCCGGCCGGGAGTGCTGGGTAGCCAGGGAAGCAGGCAGGACTCCCCAAAGGAGTCCCCCGTGATGTCACAAGGTAGTAAGATTTAATGCTGAAAAAACTGCGTGGAATGTTCTCCAATGACCTTTCCATTGATCTGGGTACGGCCAACACTCTGATTTACGTGCGTGATAAAGGAATTGTGCTGGATGAGCCCTCGGTGGTTGCCATCCGTATTCACAACGGCCAGAAGACCATCGAAGCGGTCGGCACCGAGGCCAAGCGGATGTTGGGTCGCACGCCCGGGAATATTACCGCCATCCGCCCCTTGAAGGACGGGGTGATCGCCGACTTCCAGGTCACCGAGAAGATGCTGCAGCACTTTATCGCCAAGGTACACGAGAGCAAATTTATACGCCCCAGCCCGCGGGTATTGGTGGCTGTGCCCTGTATGTCCACCCAGGTGGAGCGTCGGGCGATCCGGGAATCGGCTCTCAGCGCCGGTGCCCGGGAGGTGCGACTTATTGAGGAACCGATGGCGGCAGCCATTGGCGCCGGGCTGAATGTAGAGGAGGCCATCGGTTGCATGATTGTGGACGTTGGTGGCGGTACTACCGAAGTCGCTATTATTTCCCTCAACGGGGTCGTTTACAGGGATTCCGTTCGCATCGGGGGCGATCGCTTTGACGAAGCCATAGTCGCACACGTGCGTCGCCGTTATGGCAGTTTGATTGGCGATGTCACCGCCGAGCGTATCAAGCTGGAAATAGGCTGTGCCTTTGCCGGCAGCGAATTACGAGAGATCGACGTGCGCGGCCGCAACCTGGCAGAAGGTGTGCCTCGCAGTTTCACGCTGAACAGCGATGAGATTCTGGAATCCCTGCAGGACCCCCTGTCCGCTATCGTGCAGTCGGTGAAATCTGCGCTGGAGCAGTCTCCCCCGGAACTGGCCGCTGATATCGCCGAGAGTGGTATTGTGCTGACGGGCGGCGGTGCCCTGCTCAGGGACCTGGATCGCTTGATCTCAGAGGAGACCGGCCTGCCGGTCATTGTTGCAGATGATCCATTGACCTGTGTTGCCCGTGGTGGCGGCCAGGCGATGGAGAGAATGGACCGCCACACGCTGGATTTGCTGTCTACCGAATAACGCGCCGCCACCAAAGAGGTACATTTGCAGCCTGGTTAAAAAGACCTCAGACTGTCGTTTGAACTGACCGGAAACATTGAGGATCTGACATCAAGCCGCTATTCGTCAAAGAATCCTCCCTGGGCTTGCGTGTATTGCTGGCCACCCTCGCTGTTGTGATCCTGATTACGGCAGACCTGCGTTTTAACCGCATGGAAACTATCCGCTCCCTGCTCGATACAATGGCGACGCCAGTCTACTGGCTGGCTGATATCCCCACGCGCCTTGGCGATTGGAGCGAGGTCCACCTCCAGTCCAGGTCCCAATTGCTGGAGAACAACGAGCGCCTGCTGCAGAAGAACCTGTTGTTGGAGGGGCGTTCTCTGCAGATGTCTTCACTGCAGGCGGAGAATGTGCGTTTGCGCGCGCTGTTGAATTCCACCGCCCTGTTACGCGATGACGTTCTGGTCGCTGAGCTTATAGGGATCTCTCCGGATCCTGTGCGTCACCAGTTGATACTCAATAAGGGGCGCAGCGATGGTGTTTTTGTCGGCCAGCCACTGATTGATGCGGATGGTCTAATGGGACAGGTGGTGGAAGTCAGCGCCGAAAACTCACGCGCGTTGCTGATCACTGATGTCACGCATTCCATTCCGGTGCAGGTCAATCGTAACGGGGTGCGAGCCATCGCCGAGGGTACCGGCGCACTGGGAACGCTGGAAATTCGCCACGTATCAGCCACCACCGATATTCAGCAGGGCGACCTGTTGGTGAGCTCTGGTCTGGGCGGGCGCTTCCCCGTGGGGTATCCGGTAGCGGTTGTCAGTACAATTGAGCGGGATCCCGGGGAGGCTTTTGCCCGTATCCTGGCTGTTCCCAGTGCTGCACTGGATCGCAGTCGTCATGTGCTGCTGGTGTTTACCGCTGGCCCAGGCGAGGAAGATTGACCCTTGGTAGGCGAGGAATCCCATGGCTACTGGGTCGTACTGCTGAGTTTTGTCGCGGCCTACGTGCTGGCGGTGCTGCCTTTGCCCCAGTGGCTGTTGTGGGGTCGCCCCGAGTGGCCCGCACTGGTGCTCATTTACTGGACCATCGCACTACCGCACCGGGTGGGGATTGTGACCGGCCTGTTGCTGGGTGTGGGGCTGGATATATTGGAGGGGGCCGTGCTTGGCCAGAATGCCTTCGCGCTTGTGGTGGTCGCCCTGCTGTCCCTGACCCTGTACCAGCGCCTGAGGGTATATGGCCTGTGGCAGCAGGCGGGGGTGGTCTTCGTCCTGATAGGAATCAACCAGCTGATTTGCCAGTGGGTGCAGAACCTGCAGGGGATTGGTGCTCGCTCGTTGTTGTTTTTGCTGCCCGCTGTTTCCAGCGCGCTGTTGTGGCCAATGGTGCTACACATCCTGCGCGTTTTGCGCCGCCACTACCGGGTGAGCTGATATGGCCGGCGCGTATTTGATTTTGGCGTCCGCCTCCCCGCGCCGCCGGGAATTGCTGACCCAGCTGGGGGTAAGCTATTTGTGTGATCCGGCGGATATCGATGAGACGCCCCTTGCAAGCGAGACCCCTGAAGACTATGTACGGCGCATGGCGCAGGAAAAGGCGGCTGCTGTGGCTGCCCGTTATCCGGCGCCACAATACGCGGTGTTGGCTGCCGACACCACTGTGGTTATCGATGACGATGTGTTGGGCAAACCGCGGGACCACTTTCATGGACTGGCGATGCTGGCTCGTCTCAGTGGTCGGCAACATTCGGTACTAACAGCGGTCTGCCTGCATAGCGCCTCCGGGCTTCGCTGTGAACTGGTGGAAACCCGGGTGGAGTTCGCGCAGCTGAGCCGGGAGATATGTGAGGCCTATCTGGCCACTGAAGAACCCTGGGACAAAGCCGGTGGCTACGCCATCCAGGGCCTGGGGGGTGCCCTGGTCAAGGCTATCCACGGCAGCTACAGTAATGTCGTGGGCTTGCCCCTGTGCGAAACCTGGCAGCTACTGGCGTCACATGGCATTGCAACCGCGCTGGGACCGATCGATGGGTGAGGAAATTCTGGTCAACGTCACCCCCATGGAAACGCGGGTCGCCGTGGTGGACAATGGTGCAACCCAGGATGTTCATATCGAGCGTGCGGCCAGTCGTGGCATCGTGGGAAATATCTACGCCGGCAAGGTGGTGCGCGTTCTGCCCGGTATGCAGGCGGCCTTTGTTGATATCGGTACCAAGCGCAGCAGTTTTATCCACGTATCGGATATCGTCAGCGCCTGCCGCAATGGTCGGGAAGACAGAAGCCGCCACTCACAAAACATCGGCGACCATTTGCACGAGGGTAAGAAAGTCATCGTGCAGGTTACCAGGGACCCCCTGGGCAGTAAGGGGGCTCGCCTTACCACCGCGTTGTCGGTGTCCACCCGCTATCTGGTGTTGATGCCACAGACGGACCACGTGGGTGTCTCCCAGCTTATCGAGGACCCCGATGAGCGTGAGCGGTTACAACGGGTGCTGGCTGAAGGGCTGGCGGCGCAGGACATGGAGGAGGCGGGCGGTTTCATTCTGCGCACCGCAGCGGAGGGGGTTGGCGTCGAAGAAATCAGCGCCGATTTACGTTTTCTAAAGCGTCTCTGGGCTGTAGTTTCCCGCCGTGCCAGGGAGGCCGCCGGGGCTGAATTATTGTATGAAGATCTGCCTCTGTACCTGCGTACGGTGCGTGATCTGGCACGTCCCTCGGTAGAGCGCATCCTGATCGACTCTCGCGAGGGATTTACCACCCTGCGGGAGTTTTGTGGGGACTATGTGCCGGAGGTGTCGGGATTGCTGGAACATTATGGTGGTGAGAGGCCCCTGTTCGATCTGCACGGGGTCGAGGATGAAATCCAGCGGGCGCTGGGTCGCAAGGTCGAACTCAAGTCCGGTGGCTATTTGATCATCGACCAGACTGAGGCCATGACCACGATAGATGTCAACACCGGTTCCTTTGTCGGCAAGCGCAACCAGGAAGAGACCATTTTCAAGACCAACCTGGAGGCGGCTAGCGCGCTGGCGCGTCAGTTACGGGTGCGGAATCTGGGTGGGATTATTATCATTGATTTCATCGATATGAACTCTCAGGAGCATCGCCGCCAGGTGCACCGGACACTGGAAAAGGCCATGCAGCGTGATCCGGCCCGCAACAAGATCACCGGGGTGTCCGATCTGGGCCTGGTGGAAATGACGCGCAAGCGCACCCGGGAGAGCCTGGAGCAAACTCTGTGTGAGGAGTGTCCGGTTTGCCAGGGCCGCGGTGTGCTGAAGACACCAGAGAGCATCTGCTACGAAATATTTCGGGAGATCATGCGCGATGCCAGAGCCTATGAAAATGACACGCTCATGGTGCTGGCTACCCAGGCCGTGGTTGATCGCTTGCTGGATGAGGAGTCAGCCAATATGGCGGGCCTGGCTGAATTTATAGGCAAGACCATAAGTTTTCGGGTAGAACCGACGTACGCTCAGGAACACTTCGACATCGTACTACTGCGAAGCAGAGTACTGTAATCTACACTTTATCTGGATAGAGGCGGTGACGATTGTCGCGGTCATCAGTAAAATCATCATAGCGCGGGATAATCTTTGGAAAACTCAATTTTCCACAGGCTGAGCAGCTTACTCTGGGGTGTCATCGTCACCCTGATGGTAGTGCTGGCGATCTATGTCAGCCTGGGCCGTATGCTCGCCTTCAACTTGAGTACCTGGCAGGCGGATATCCTGCGGGAACTCAATAGCCGTGTGCCCTTTACGATTGAGGCGCGGGGGGTCAGTGGAGAGTGGCAATCCTTTACCCCGATAATTGTCTTGAAAGACCTGAGCCTGAGCGCCCCCGACAGTACGGCTCCCCCCCTGGAATTGTCTGAGGGGCGTATTGGCGTGGATGTGTTCAACAGCCTGCGCACACGCTCGCTGCAGATGACGCGTGTGGCTCTGGACGATCTTAGTTTGTATGGTGAACTCACCGCCCAGGGCAAACTGCAGATCAGGGGCTTCGAGGGTGGCGGTGGGCAGATAGGGGAGTGGCTTCGGGAATTTCTGCTGAATGTCGAGTTCGTCGCTCTGCGCAATAACTTATTGCACTTGACCATGCCCAACGGCGAAGTGCGCGACCTGGCCCTCGACTTACTCCTCTCGCGAGACGGCAGCCACCGACGGGTGGAAGCGAGCCTGCTGTCAACTGCGGGCACTGATATCACCATACTGGCCGAGGGCGTGGGTGATCCGTTCGAGCCGGATTTGTTCAGCGGAGAGCTGTACCTGGACATCCAGTCCACCGATCTGGGGGCGGTAAAGGAACTGTTGGTTAAGCCGCCGGCTTTCTGGGCCGACGGCACACTGGAACTGGAGCTGTGGTTGGCCTGGAACAAGGGTAAGCCCACAGTTGAGGCACGGCTGGAGGCCCGCGATTTGCTCATAACCGGGCAGGATCAGTCCTGGCAGATACCGCTTGATCGTATTGGGGTAGAAGCGCGACTGCTGGAACGCAGGAATCACTGGACCCTGTTTGCCTCCGAACTGGAAGTGGAGAAAGACGGGGTGGCGATGCGGCTTCCCAGGTTGCAGCTGGATACGTGGGGCAATGCGGTGCGCTTGCGCACCGTCGATGTTTCCCTGGCGCCGATCAATGACATTGTGACGAGTCTGGACGCCATTCCGGTGACACTGGCCGATGTGTTCCGTGTATTGCAGCCGCGTGGCACGCTCTCATCCTTGCAGTTCAGTATGGGCGATATTGGTACGCCGGCTGAAGACTGGGAGGTAGAGGCCAACTTCGAGGAGCTTGCGGTGGACGCCTGGAAGGGAGCGCCGGGGGTGACCTCCGCCAGGGGTTATGTGCAAATGACCTCTGATGGTGGTTTTGTGGTGCTCGATAGCCAGCAGCTGACCATGGATTTTCCCTCGATCTTCCACCAACCTCTGCACTACGAGGACTTCCACGGAACGATAAATATCGACTGGGGCAGAGATACCTTGAGCTTGTCCAGTGGCCTGGTCACCGCGCTGGGCGAGGAGGGCACAGCGCATTTGCTATTTGGCCTGAGTATTCCACTGGTGCCGACCGATATTGGTATCGAGATGGACTTGCTGGTGGGCCTGAAGGATACCCATCCCACACATCGGGTCAAATATGTGCCCGACGTTCTCAATCCGGTCCTGAGAGGCTGGTTGTCCGCTAGCATCGGGGAGGGACGCATAGAGCAGGGCGCTTTCGCCTGGCGCGGCACTGTGCGGCCCAACACCGCGCCCTTGCACACGATCCAATTGGCATTCAATGTCGCGGATACCAGCCTCAATTATCATCCTGACTGGCCTCCCGTAACGATTTTGGACGGCATCATCCTGATTGATGATCTCGATGTCAGCGTGTGGGCCGGTCACGCCACTTTGTTCGACTCATCGGTGGAACATCTGTCTGTGGAAACCTGGCTAAATGAAGCGAGGCAGATCATGCTGGCGGTCGATGGTAGTGTGCGGGGGCCGGCGGCGGATGGTTTGGCCGTGCTGAATGACTCGGCGCTTAGCCGAATAGTGGGAAGTGCATTTGCCGACTGGAAATTAACGGGTGACCTGCACACCGATCTCAAGCTAGAGATGAACCTCACCGACAAATCCACATTCCCCAGAGTAGAAGTTACAACCCGGTGGCACGACGTGGGCCTGGATATTACGCCGGGGAATTTGCCCATTCGCAAGTTAAATGGGGAGTTTACTTACAGCACTACTGAGGGATTCAGTTCCACGGACCTGGCCGGAGAGCTGTGGGGGAAATCCCTGAGTGCCAGTGTGGGACAGCGCAACCTGGCGCCCGGTAAGGGGTATGACCCGGGCAGCTCTGTGGTGGAAGTCGCCATTGCTACCAAAGCGGATATGGCGGATGTGAGGCAGTGGCTGAATCTGGAGCCCCTGGCGTTCGCCCAGGGGAAAGCCGCAGCCGATATCAGGGTATCGATTGCTCCTGGGGAGTCTCCACTTCTTGTTGTGGACAGTGCACTGGCCGGCGTCAGCCTGGATCTCCCACAGCCCTGGCGAAAGTCCGCGACAGATAAAAGACAGCTGCACCTGGAGATGCCCCTGGCCGGTGGCGGCAATCGCCTGTCGCTGGTTCTGGGGGAACAGCTAAAACTCGAGCTGGATGTGGCGGATGGAGTGCTGCGCGCCGGCGCCCTGGCCATCGCTGCACCGCCTGCCCCTCTGGAGGAGGGGGTGTTTCGCATCAGTGGCCACGCCCCGTTGATGCAGGGGGATGATTGGCTGCGCTTTGTTTCAGAATATTTTGTCACAGGCTCGGTAGCGCAGGATGAGGAGACAGCCGCCGGGACAAAAACCGCCCCGGAATCGACACCCGTGGTAGATCCCGCCGCGGGGGCGGGCAGTGATGATGAAGATTCCAGCAGCCGGGAGCTGGCGATTATCATCGACCAGTTGCAGGTGGATACCCTGGTGATATGGGGGCAGGAGCTACAGGATGTGCGATTCAGTCTGGCGATAGAGTCCGCTTTATGGCGCCTGTCCTTTGATACGGACTGGGTGCGGGGGAAGTTATTTTTGGCGCAGGATGACACGGTGTCACAGCTGGAGATCCAATACCTGAATCTATCGGCCCTGGATCAGTTGAACCTGGCTGTTGATGAAGATCGGCAGGTGCTGGAGCTGCCCGACATAGATGTGACAATACATGACCTTTACCAGGGCGAGCAGCGCCTGGGCGAACTCGCTTTTGACCTGCGCAGCCAGGGCGAAATACTGACGGCGGACAATATCATCGGAGACCTGGCCAGTATGGCGCTGCGCGCCGAAAGTCCGGGGAAACTGGTCTGGCGGCAGGGAGCGGAGAGCCAGACCGAGTTGCTGGCCACGGTTAGCTTTGACGACCTGGGGCAGACCCTGGCCTATTTTGACTACCAGAAGATTCTGGAGACCAGGAAGGGACAATTTGATATCAACCTGCGGTGGCCCGGCCCTCCACAGGGGTTCTCCCTGGCGACCGGGCGGGGATCTATGCGGGTTGATATAGGTCGCGGTAATTTTCTGGAGGCACCCTCCGGCGCAACCGGTGCTCTGCGGGTAGTGAGTATTCTCAACCTTGCCGATATAGTCAGGCGCCTGAGTCTGTCCCACATGTTTGAATCGGGAATCCCCTTCGACAGTGTGGAGGGCGAGATATTCCTGCACGGTGGCACCATTGAAGTTGCGCGGATGGATGTGAAAGGTGGCTCCAGCTTTCAGTTCAGTGGCGTTTCCGAGGTAACGGCCCGAAGCCTGAACGGTGAACTGGTGGCGACGTTGCCGGTGGCCAAAAACCTGCCGTGGATGGCGGTGCTGGCAGCCAGTTTGCCGGTAGCGGCGGGTGTGTTTCTAGTGAGTAAAATATTCGACAAGCAGATGAACCGCTTGTCCAGCGCTGTGTACAGTATCAGTGGCTCCTGGGATGATCCCCAGGTGGAGTTTGACCATATCTTCGATGCGTCATCCCAGCGCACTGGCAGCGCGGCGGCACAACAGATAAAAGATGACGAGATGCTGCGAGCAAATCCCGGGCCGGGCGGGGAGTTACCAGTTACCGCTCCGGATCCACAGGCGCCGGGTCCACAGATTCAGGGTCAGTCGGGCGTTCCGTAGAACTCCTGCAACTCCCTCAGGTAACGAAATAGCTTGCGACTCGCCGCCGGTGGTTTTCCCCGTTGTACCTCCCGCTGGTGTTGCAACACCAACTGTCGCAGCTGTTGCCTGTCGGCCTCGGGCCAGCGCGCGATCGCCAGTTCCACACCGGACAGGCCCGCCACCAATATATCCTCGCGCAGCTGTTCCAGCTGGTGGAAGGCTTCGTCATTTTTCTGCTTACCCTGGTGTATGGCCGCCATGGCGCGCTCTATCGGTTGTGGGTCGACGTGGCGCATCAGTTTTCCGATAAATTGCAGGTGGCGCTTGCGGGCACTGTTACTGCGGATCTGGCGGGTTTCGCGCAGAGCCAGCAGCAGTTGTTCATCCTCGATGGGAAGCTGTGCCAGTTGTTTGTCATTTAGCTCAAGCAGGGATTCTCCCAGTTGCTGTAATGCCAGCATCTGGCGTTTTACCGCGCTTTTACTGGGGGGGAGTTCCTCTTCGAAATCGGCGGAGTTACTGTCGTTCGTGTCAGGCATAGAACAGTGTCGCAAGTCCCAGGAAGGATACAAAACCCACCACATCAGTGACTGTGGTGAGGACTACGCCACCCGCCAGGGCGGGGTCAATATTAAGGCGGGTCATCAGCAGGGGTAGAACCGCCCCGGTCAGTGCCGCCGTCACCAGGTTGATGACCATAGCCGCGGCGATGATGAAACCGATATTCCAGTCGTCAAACCAGAGGGAGGCGGCTACCGCCACTACCACGGCCCACAGCACGCCATTCATCAAACCGATCATCAATTCCCGGTTAATCAGCCAGGCCTGGTTGTTCCTGCCGATCTGGCCCATGGCGATACCCCGTACCAGTATCGTAAGAGTCTGGGTGCCGGCGATCCCGCCCATGGAGGCGACTATGGGCATCAGTACCGCCAGGGCGACTACTTTTTCGATAGTACCCTGGAACACGTTAATGACTGAGGCCGCGATAAAAGCGGTGATGAGATTGACACCCAGCCACACGGCTCGCCGGGGCGCAGCGCGGTAGAATGGGGCGAAAGTATCCTCTTCTTCATCCAGTCCGGCCATGGACATGAAGGAGTGATCTGCGTCCTCACGTATCACGTCAACCACGTCATCAATGGTGATCCGTCCCAGTAAGCGGCCGTTGTTATCCACTACTGGTGCAGATACCCAGTCATTGCGCTCGAACAATCGCGCCACCTCGGTGTCCGGCATATTGACCCGGATGGGCTCCTGGTCGGTGACCATCGTTTCCCGCACCGATGCCGATGGATCGGATACCAGCAGGGTGCGCAGAGGCAGTAATCCGATGAACTGATCTGAGCGGTTAACCACGATCAGGTTGTCGGTCATCTCGGGGATTTCATTGAGGCGTCGCAAATAACGCAGCACCACATCCAGGGTCAGCCTGGCCCGGATGGTGATGGTGTCAGTGTTCATCAGGCCGCCGGCGATATCATCCGGGTAATGCATCACCTGTTCCAGGCGAGCCCGACCCTGGTGATCCATTGCGTTGAGGACTTCACGAGTGACGCGATCAGGCAGTTGCTGCAGGATATCGGCGACGTCGTCGTCATCCAGGTCCTCGGTAATGAGGGCTACCTCGGCAGCATCCATATCGCTGAGAAAATGTGCCTGAAGTTCGTCGCTCAGCTCACCAAGCACCTCCCCTTCACGCTCCACCTCTACCATCTGCCACAGGATGTGGCGGAATTTGGGCGGTGAGGATTCCAGCAGGTGGGCGACCTCGGCAGGGAGCAGGCCGTTCAACATGCGCCGCACATCCACGAGGGTGCCGCTGTCCAGGGCCAGGGACAGTTTGTCGAGAGTTCTCTGGGATGTCGCTTGTGGCTGAGTCATTGTTATTCCCGAAAATCTCCCTCAGAATAGTCTCTGATCGCTCAATTATCCGGAAAAGGAGTGGTTACAACAACGGGATTAGTAACAGATTTGATGCTTACTCGGCCTCGTCGAAGCGGTTTTCAATCAGGGTTTGCAGCGCTGCAAGGGCTTCTTCTTCGTCACTTCCATGTATTTTAAGATCCAGTACCGTGCCCTTGCCCGCAGCCAGCATCATGACCGACATGATGCTTTTGGCATCGACAAGTTGTCCATCCTTCCCCGCCTGAATGCGGCTGGAAAAAGAAGAAGTACAGCTCACGAACTTGGCCGCTGCCCTGGCGTGAAGGCCGAGTTTGTTGATTATTGTCAGCTGGGTCTGGATCACGCGTTTATCAGCCTAACCTATCGGGTGGTTGAAGCACTATCGCAGCTCCCTGTGTCTTATATGTACGTTTGGAAATTGCTCACGGTAATGCTGGAACAAACGGTCGGCCAAGTATACTGACCGATGTTGTCCACCGGTACAACCCAGAGCCACAGTTATATAGCTGCGGTTGCTGTCGCGGTAGCGCGGTAGCCAGTTATCCAGATAGTGACAAATGTCGCGATACAATTCTGTCGTCATGGGTTGGGACTCGAGGAAGGATTGTACCTCGTCGTCGAGGCCGTTTTGCAGGCGCAGCTCCTTTACCCAGTGTGGATTGGGCAGCATTCGCACATCGAAAACCAGGTCTGCATCCGCGGGTACGCCGCGTTTGAAGCCGAAAGACTGTACCAGTATGGACATAGTGCCGAAGGGTGTTCCGAGCAATCGCTGCTTGATGGTATCGCGCAGTTCGTAAATGGTCATCTGGCTGGTATCCAGAGCCAGTGAGGCATTGCCGGCTATAGCTTCAAGCAGTTGGCGCTCCTTGTCGATGGCTTCGGCCAGGGAGGTGATCTCACTGCTCAGGGGATGCCTGCGTCGGGTTTCGCTGAAACGTTTTATCAGGGTGGCGTCCTGGGCATCGAGAAACAGGATTTGAGTGTCCACCGAGTCAGGCAGGGCGTCGAGAATTGCGGTGAAATTCTCCAGGTCCTTGCGGGTATTACGGGCGTCGATGCATACCGCCGTACCTTGAAAGTGCTGAAAATGTTCACGGCCGGCCTCCTGCACCAGAGATGGCAACAGGGCCACCGGGAGATTGTCGATGCAGTAGTAACCCTCATCTTCCAACTGGTGTAGCGCGGTACTCTTACCCGAGCCGGAACGGCCACTGATAATGATCAGCTGCATCCCGTGTGCCTCGTCACTCGCCCGATCCGAACTGGCTACTGGCGATGTCGTATAACGCCTGATCGTCCGGAGCTGCCCGCAATTGTTGGCAGAACTCGGTTTGGCTGAACAGACGGGCAATGCCGGCCAGAATATCCAGGTGTTGCTGGTGAGCCTCTTCTGGCACCAACAGCACGAACAACAGGTCTACAGGCCTGTCATCCGGTGCGTCGAAATCTATGGGATCCTCCAGGGTGAGTAGAGTGCCCAGTGGGTGGGTGCAATTGCCGGCCCGGCAGTGGGGAATGGCAATGCCCTGGCCGAGCCCGGTGCTGCCCAGTTTCTCTCTGGCGATCAGGTGGTCCAACACCTCATCGTAGGGCAGGGACAACTGATCTTCACTGATAATCCTGGCGATGGTTTCAAGTAGTCTTTTCTTACTGACCCCCGGGGCGCGACAGACAGTGCGTCCCGGGGTCAGGATCTGGCTTAGAGATTGCATAACGCGGCGTTTAGTGTCCTCTGTGTTTCTGCTTGTGCTTGATTAGTTGGCGGTCGAGCTTGTCGGCCAGGGCGTCGATGGCGGCATACATATCCTCCGACTCTGCGTGTGCGAAAAGGTCGGCGCCTGCGATATGGACCGTCGCCTCGGCCTTTTGCACCATTTTCTCTACGGTCAGGATCACATGGGTGGTGGTGATCTGGTCAAAATGTCGTTGTAGGCGTTCGAATTTACTCTCAACGTATTCCCTCAATGGAGTGGTGACTTCAAGGTGGTGACCAGTGATATTCAGCTGCATAAATAGCTCCTTTGCTACGTTAAACCGGGGCGGGCCCGATACCGGCAATGCCGGGTTTCTACCATTATTTCCAGACCAATATCTTTTAATTCTAGACCAATCTCTTGCGTTCGTTCGATGGCGGTATAAATAATGTGTCCCGGTACTTGGCAATGGTGCGCCTGGCCACTTTGATGCCCTGTTCTTCCAATAATTGAGTGATCTTGTTGTCGCTCAACGGTTTACGGGGGTTTTCTGCCGCCACCAGCTTTTTGATCAGGGCGCGGATAGCCGTGGATGAGCACTCGCCGCCAGACGTGGTTGACACATGACTGGAGAAGAAATACTTCAGCTCGAAAATACCGCGGGGGGTGTGCATATACTTTTGTGTAGTAACCCGGGATATGGTGGACTCATGCATTTCTACCGCTTCGGCAATGTCGTGCAAGACAAGAGGCTTCATCGCCTCTTCGCCGTATTCGAGAAAATTTCGTTGGTGTTCAACAATTTTACTGGCCACTTTCATCAGTGTTTCATTGCGGCTGTGCAGGCTTTTCAGGAACCAGCGCGCTTCCTGCAGGTTGTCTCGCAGGAAGGTGTTGTCGGCGCTGCTGTCCGCCCTTTTGATAAGGCTGGCGTAGCCGCTGTTTATACGCAATTTCGGTGCGATGTCCGGGTTTAGTTCGACCCGCCAGCGGCCTTCTTTCTTGCTGACAAACACATCCGGCACCACATATTCTATAGTGTCCGGCACTGCGGTTTGTCCCGGATTGGGGTCCAGTGTTTGTATCAGGGCCAGCACTTCTTTCAACTCGGGTTCCTTGAGTCGGGTGCGCCTGAGAATCTGGCTGTAATCGCCACTGCCCAGTTGGTTTATATGGCGGCTGAGAATCAATTTGGCCTGTTCCAGCCAGGGTGTGGACGGGGGTAGTTGCTGCAACTGCACCAGCAGGCATTCCTGCAGGTCGCGTGTACAGACTCCAGCCGGTTCAAACTGCTGCAGGCGATGCAGAACGGCGACCACCTCGTCCAGGTCTACATCCAGGTCCGCGGGCATGGACTCGTGAATTTCTTCGACGCTTATAATGAGCCGCCCATTGTCGTCGGTGTCATCGATAATGGACAGGGCGATCAAGCGGTCGGTGTCGGATAAGCGGGTAAGGCCGAGCTGCCACAGCAGCTGCTCTCGCAGGGTCTCGCTGGCGGAGTTGCGGCCCTCGAAATCCATATCGCTGAAGTCATCGCCCTGGGGGGGAGGGGCAGAGGCAGAGGGCAGCAGATCTTCCCACTGGGTATCGACGGGCAGTTCGTCCGGCAGGGTCATTTGCGCGGTGTCTGAATCCCACTCGGTGCCGTCACCGGAGGTATCCGTGGCTGCCTGCTCTAGGCTTTGTAGCGGGCCGTCACTGGTGATGGCTTCTCTTTCGTCACGCTGCTCCGGGAGTGTCTCGGATTCTTCCTCTTCGGACACTTCCAGTAGGGGGTTGCTCTCCAGGGCTTGCTGGATTTCCTGTTGAAGATCCACAGTGGACAACTGCAACAACCGGATAGCCTGTTGCAACTGCGGTGTCATCGTCAGCTGTTGGCTCAGTTTTAGTTGCAGCGTTTGTTTCATGTATGCGTTTGAAGTACTCCGGCGCTGCGGCAACGCCGCACTGTTTTCCTACGGTTTACGCTATCAGTGTAGCGCCGGCGGCCCGTGTCTGGCAACACTTTGGCGCGAAAATTGCTTGCGGGGGAATATGGGGGGTAGCCGGCTGGTTCTTTCACGTCATCGACACCCTCTAGGGGGTCGACATATCAGCCGGAAGGGGTACCTGCCTACATGCGGAACTGGTCGCCCAGGTAAATCTGGCGAACACGCTCATTCGCCAGTATCTCCTCTGCGGTGCCGGCGGCGATGATATGCCCCTCACCGACGATATAGGCCTTTTCGCAGATATCCAGGGTATCGCGCACGTTGTGATCGGTAATTAATATGCCAATACCGCGATCACGCAGGTGATTAATGATATGTTTGATATCGTTGACCGAAATGGGGTCTACGCCGGCGAAAGGTTCATCCAGCAGGATGAATTCGGGCTCTGTGGCCAGTGCCCGGGCTATTTCAATGCGGCGTCGCTCCCCGCCGGACAGGGACTGGCCCAGGCTGTCGCGCAGATGTTCTACGTGGAATTCCTCCAATAGCTCGTCCCGCCTTACCCGGCGTTGTTTCTTGTCGAGGTCGCGGCGGGTCTCCAGAATGGCCATGATATTGTCGCCCACGGTGAGTTTCCTGAAGATGGAGGCTTCCTGTGGCAGGTAACCTATGCCGCGCCGGGCTCGCTCGTGCATGGCTCGCGCGGTGATATCCTCGCCATTGATAGTGATAGTGCCGCGATCCGCCCGGACAATACCGATGATCATGTAAAAACAGGTGGTTTTGCCGGCGCCGTTGGGGCCCAGCAGACCCACGACCTGCCCGCCGTCTATCTGCAGTGACACATCCTGCACTACTTCCCGGCCACCGTAGGCTTTGGCCAGGTTACTCGCTTTCAGTTGCGCCACTGGCATTCTCTTCCGCTGCTGGTGGCAGGGGGCTGCCGGATGGGGTCTCGGTCTCGGTTTCAGTGCTCTTGTCCGGCTCGGTTGCATCGGACTGCACGTTGGGGGGGATTACCACGTTCACCCTGTTTCCTTCCACGGCCTGATCCGAATCTGCCTTGACCAGTTGTTCCGCGATATAGTAGTCGATGGAGTCACCACTGACCACGGCGCCATCCTGTTCGATGCGGGCGTTAGTTTGCAGATGTACCCTCTCTTCGCTCCTGAAAAACTCGATCACACCGGCATGCGCGTGAACCACTCCCTTGTCCAACTCGGGCTGTTGCTGCATTTTGGCTGGTCGGCCTTCGGCAATAATCTTGTCCACTTCCTGGTTGGCGTGGTAAATGGTCAGTTTGTCTGCTTCCAGGCGCATGCTGCCCTGTTCCATCTGCACGTTGCCACTGTATATGGTAAAGCCTCGCTTTTCGTCGCGCAGGGCTTTATCCGCGCTGATGTGGATGGGTTGGTCGCTGTCGTCCGGCAGAGCCTGGACCAGGCCTGTCGTAAAAATCAGCAGCAATAAGAGTGCCAGGTTGCGGCTGGGCATAGATGCTCTCCACCTTGGTTCCATTGTTTCTGTCTCCAAACAGGTGATCATGCCATAGCCCCGGGTTTTACTGTAATCATTAGGCGAATCCCGCCGTCACCGAAGACCATTCACCCCTGGCGGATAGTATAAATTCGCAAGCCTCTCGCACGGCGCCACAGCCACCATTATGACTGCTTACCCAGTCGGCGGCTTCACGTACGGTAGCGCTGCCATCTGCCACGGTCATGCCCAGGCCGGCGGATATGATCGCCCCCAGGTCAGGTAGGTCGTCGCCCATGTAGGCGCAGTCGCCCACAGTCAGTTCGCCGGCGCTGCACAACTCAAGCAGGGCCTGGCGTTTGTCTTCTCGCCCCTGGATGACCTCGGTGATACCCAGTTCACGGGCGCGCCTGGCGACAATCTCGGATTGGCGACCGGTGATGATCGCCACCCTGACGCCGGCGCCCTGCAGCAGCTTGATGCCCAGGCCGTCCCTGATATTAAAAGCTTTCAATTCCTCGCCGCTGTTGCCGTAGTAGATGCGGCCATCGGTCAGGATGCCGTCCACATCCAGGACCAGCAAGCGGATGTGTGCGGCGCGGTTTTGGGCGGTATGCATTAGCGGCGATTCCTTATCAGGCAATACCTGCGTGAAGCAGGTGTACAAGGTGAATGACCCCGGCCATCGCGCCGCGCTCGTCCAGTACCACCAGCGAGCTGATCTCGTTTTTTTCCATAATACGCATGGCCTCCGCTGCCAACATGTCAGGCGTGGCCGTTTTCGCGCCGGTGTGCATCAGTTGCTCGATGGGTGTTTCATTGATATCGACCCGTTCATCCAGGGCACGGCGCAGGTCGCCGTCGGTGAAGATTCCGGCCAGTTCATCGCCGGCACCGATCACGGTGGTCATGCCCAGTCCCTTGGCGCTGATCTCCAGCAATGCCTCGGATAGCTTTGTGGTCAGTCCCACTCTGGGAATGTCGTCGCCCGAGCGCATGACGTCTTCCACCTTGAGCAGGAGTTGCTTGCCCAGGGTGCCACCGGGGTGGGAGAAAGCGAAATCGTCTGCGGTGAAGCCACGGGCTTCCAGCAGTGCAATGGCAAGCGCATCGCCCATTACCAGGGCAGTGGTGGTGCTGGAAGTCGGTGCCAGATCCAGCGGGCAGGCCTCGGTCTCCACGCCCGTATCAAGATGAACATCCGAGGCCAGGGCCAGGGCTGACTGCTGGCTACCGGTCATGCTTATCAGCGGGATCCCCATTCTTTTCAGCAGGGGTAGCAGGGTGATGATTTCTGCCACGGCGCCGCTGTTGGACAGGGCAATCACCGCATCGGCCGCGGTGATCATGCCCATATCCCCATGACTGGCTTCTCCCGGGTGTACGAAAAAAGCGGGTGTTCCTGTGCTGGCCAGCGTGGCGGCGATTTTGCGAGCGATGTGTCCGGACTTACCCATGCCGGTGACGATAACCCGGCCTTCGGTTTGCAGTAAGAGCTCGCAGGCGCGGTCGAATTCCACGCCGATACGTTGTTCCAGTGCAGCCACGGCAGCGGATTCCATCCTGATGGTGCGTTGCGCTGAGCTTGCAAAGCTGATGGAGCTTGGCTCCGGCATAAAAAGTTCCTTTCCTATATGGATACGTGCAGCCAGTAATAATACAGTGCATAGAATGACACTAACAAGGTTCCGACAATGCGTCCCAGGTAGGAATGACCGTCGGTGGACTTAACGCGTTTGCGGCCGAAGTAAATTGCCACGGCGAGCAGTACCGTCATAAAAGTCATGACCGGGTAATCCCTGGTTATAACAGCGGGTTCCAACTGCTCCGGCCCAACAATTCCCGGAATAGACATCACGGCCAGTAAATTGAACATGTTGGAACCGATTATGTTGCCCAATGCGATCTCGGTGTGCCCACGCAGGGCGCTGGCGACGGTAGCGGCCAACTCGGGCAGGCTGGTACCTACCGCCACAATGGTGAGGCCGATAACGAGCTCTGATATACCCAGTTCTTTTGCTGTAAACACAGCACCCCAAACCAGCAATCTGGAACTTGCCACCAGTAACACCAGTCCGACACCGAAGCTCAGCCAGGCTCTTAGTGGCTCCAGATGGTGCAGGGGTTCCTCAACGACTTCTGTCAGCATGTCCTGATTCTTCTTCTGGCCGCGTACCATCTGCGCCAAGATGAGAAACAGAGCGCCCAGCATCAGCCAGCCATCGAGCTCGGACAGAACCCCATCCAACAGTAGCATGCCCACGGCAGCCGTGGTCAACAGTAGCAGGGGAACTTCTTTTTTCATGCAGCTCTGGTGCACCATCAGGGGTGCAATCAACAGCGTGACACCCAGTACGAGGCCGATGTTGGCGATGTTGGAGCCGATAGCGTTGCCGATGGCCAGCTCGCCGGAGTCGGCCATGGAGGCGTTGAGTGAAACCAGGATTTCCGGTGCGGAAGTGCCCAGAGAGACAATGGTCAGACCTATGATGATGGGCGACATGCCCATGTTTTCCGCGATTGAAGCGGCGCCTGCCACAAACAGGTCGGCACTCCAGATCAGTACAATGAAACAAATCAGAATGGTTGCTGCAGCTAACAGCATATAGGCGGATTTCCTGTTAAAGTATGCGCCGCGCAGTGCATTGGAACTGCGGCCGCAAGGCTGTTGTCATAGTAAAGTGAGGCAGCGTCTGCTGCCGGGGTAGCCAGTGCTACCTCTTTTCAGGGGCAGATTATACAGTGCATTGCGGGTCGGGGTAGTCACAAATTTGGGTTTCGGAGGCCGGGATGTTTTTTCGCGTACATAGAAGTTGGGCGGTGGGTTTATTGCTGTTCGTATCGGGCGCATGGGCGCAGCAGTCCACGGATGTATCCAGCGCTTACGTCGTTGTGCAGAACACCACCACGGCGGTGATGGAAGTGGTGGTGGCGGCGGATGAGTATGTCGACGCGGATCCGGAGCGCTATTACCAGGCGGTGCATGAGGTTCTCGACCCGGTGATTGACTACCGCGGCTTTGCCCGCAGTGTTATGGGAGATTACGCCAAGAGTGACCGGTATCGCTCGCTGGACGCGGCGGGGCGCGCTCAGCTGCGGGAACAGCTGGATCGATTTACCGAAGTAATGCGCGTGAGTCTGGTGCGAACCTATAGCAAGGGCTTGCGGGCCTTTGGTGGGTCGCGTATCGAGGTGGTGCAGCCTGTAAGCGATGTCTCCGGGGAGTCCCGGGTATCCGTGCGCCAGCTTATATACAGTGAGAATCCCACTCCCTATGTGATGATGTACCAGATGGGGCGCAACAAGGCCGGTAGCTGGAAGCTGCGCAACGTCATTATCGAGAGCGTTAACCTGGGTGAAATCTATCGCAATCAGTTCCAGGCGGCTGCACGCAAGCACGATGGTGACCTGGACAACGTTATTGACAGCTGGATTACGGCTGAAGTGGAAGTGGAAACATGATCGAATGGTGCATGGCATAAGCCATGCCGTATAGGGGGTGTAAGTCCCGCTGCGCGGCGCGGGTGGAGCCACTCTCGGTTGGAACCCCATGCCCTCAAGTGGCTCCACCCGCACCGCGCAGCTACCACTGACACGGACACGCCTATTGATTAGCACCGCAGGTAGCTGCTTGCGGGAGTTTTTTGCCTTGCAAAGGCATGGGGTTCTAACTGAGCAAGGCAAAAAACTCCCGGAAGTAGCGGCAAGGTGACATAGCCAATTTTGCTTTAAGTAAGTACCATTCGAACCAGGATATTTTGGAGATTTACCTATGGACGCCGCCACAGTGAAAGTACTACTGCAGGACCACATGAGCGAGTGTGAATTCCATGTGCAGGGGGAGGGCAACCACTACGATATCGTGGCGATCGGGGCTGTATTTGAGGGCCTGCGCCCGGTTAAAAAGCAGCAGTTGATATACGCCGCCCTCAATGAGCAAATCGCCGACGGTACAATTCATGCGGTCAATATTCGCACCTACACCCCGGCCCAGTGGCAAGAAACTTCAGCAAATTAAGGCGCTTGGCAATGAGGCGCGATGCTATGAATAAAAAACTGACTATTGCCCTTACCAAGGGGCGTATTCTAAAAGAGACTCTGCCACTGCTGGCCAGGGCCGGTATTGAGCCCCTGGAGGATGTCGGTACCAGCCGCAAGCTGGTATTTGAAACCAGTCACAGTGACGTGCAACTGGTGATTATTCGTGGCACCGATGTGCCGACTTACGTGCGACACGGCGCCGCCGACATGGGCGTGGTGGGAAAAGATGTGCTGCTGGAACACGGCGCTGAGGGCTTGTATGAGCCCCTGGACCTGGGTATTGCCCGCTGTCGCTTGATGACCGCCGGGCCAGTAGGCTGGCAGGGTACGGGAGCGCGCATCCGGGTGGCGACCAAGTTCGTCAATATCACCCGTCGCTATTTTGCCCGCCAGGGGGTGCACGCCGAGCTGATCAAGCTGTACGGCGCCATGGAGCTGGCGCCCATTATGAACCTGGCCGACCTGATCGTGGATATCGTGGATACAGGTAATACCCTGCGAGCCAATGGCATGGCGCCGCTGGAGGAAATAGCCAGCATCAGCTCGCGGCTGGTGGTGAACCAGGCCGCCATGCGCTCGCGCTACTCGACCATCCAGCGGCTTATCGATGATCTGACGGACATCGTTGCGGACAGTGAAAATGCAACGGCTTGATACCACGCAAGCGGACTTCGAGGCGCGCCTGGCGCAACTGACGGCCTGGCAGGAAGACATGGACCCCTCTATTTCAGAGTTGGTTGCGACGATCATAGCTGATGTGTCCAGGCGCGGGGATGTGGCTGTGCTGGAGTACACCGCGCGTTTCGATCAACTGCGGGTGGCCGCGGTGGCAGAGTTGGAGATATCCAGAGACAGGCAGGCAGCGGCGCTGGGCAACATCGATCCGGTGCACCGCCAGGCCCTGGAGCACGCCGCCAACCGCGTGCGCAGTTATCACGAGCATCAGTTGCAAGAGAGCTGGCAGTATCACGACGAGGCGGGCAACTTGCTGGGCCAAAAAATTACCCCACTGCAGCGGGTGGGCATTTATGTACCTGGCGGCAAGGCCAGCTATCCTTCTTCGGTGCTGATGAACGCGCTGCCAGCCAGGGTGGCGGGCGTGCCAGAGATTATCATGGTGGTGCCGGCCCCGGGCGGCGAATTGAATGAACTGGTACTGGCCGCGGCCCATATAGCCGGTGTGCACAGGGTGTTCACCATCGGTGGTGCCCAGGCTGTGGCAGCGCTGGCCTGTGGTACAGAGACCATACCCGCTGTGGACAAGATAGTGGGGCCGGGCAATATCTACGTGGCCACTGCCAAACAGCAGGTGTTTGGCCGGGTGGGTATCGATATGGTGGCGGGGCCCTCGGAAATTCTGGTGATTTGCGATGGCGGCACAAACCCGGACTGGGTTGCCATGGACCTGTTTTCCCAGGCCGAGCACGATGAAAACGCCCAGTCTATATTGCTGTGCCCCGATAGTGCGTACCTGGATGCGGTGCAGGCCAGTATTGAGCGTCTGCTGCCGGATATGGAACGGGTGGATATCATCCGCTCCTCTCTCGCAGCTCGCGGGGCGATGATAAAGACCCGTGACCTTGCCGACGCCATTGCTGTGAGCAATCACCTGGCGCCGGAGCACCTGGAACTGTCGGTGGCAGACCCCGAGAGCCTGCTGCCACTGGTGCAGCATGCCGGTGCGATTTTTATGGGGCCCTACACCTCCGAGTCACTGGGGGATTACTGTGCCGGCCCCAACCATGTGCTGCCGACTTCTCGCAGTGCCCGGTTTTCCTCGCCCCTGGGTGTTTATGACTTCCAGAAGCGCAGCTCTATCATCATGTGCAGTGAGTCGGGTGTGCAGGAGTTGGGCGCGGTGGCCTCGGTATTGGCCAGGGGAGAGTCGCTGACCGCCCACGCGCGCAGCGCCGAGATGCGTCTCAAAGGCGCAGCGGCAGAGTAAACCCGGTCTTATTGCCCGTTTGTTGCGCCGGATGACTGGCGCAGGACGCCGACCACAGCTCTCAGCTCGAAACTCTGCGCGTCGCGCTGTACCGCCACCGCCACGGTGTCCCCGGGCCTGAGCAGGGCGATGCGATGCATGGTCAGCCTGCCGTCGCGCACCGGTTCGCCGTCGATGTGGGTAATAATGTCGCCTGACTGCAGGCCGGCTTTCTGGGCCGGGCTGCCCTGTGCCACTGCCACCACGCGCAGTGCCTGGCTACGTGCATCGGTTGTAGATACAGTGCCAATGGGCTCTACACTTACCCCTAGCCAGCCCCTGATGACCTCGCCGTAATCGATCAGGTCCTGCATCACAAAAACCGCGAGATTCACCGGAATAGCCAGGCTGATACCAATACCTGTGGCGGTGTTTGTCGCCTGGCTGGTGGCAGTATAGATGAGTGTGTTGATGCCCAGTAAACGTCCGCGGGTGTCAATCAGCGCGCCGCCGGAATTGCCCAGGTGAATGGTGGCATCGGTCTGGATATAATCCTCGTAGGTGTTTCGCTGCAGGCCGTAGCGCCCCAGGGCGGAGACAATGCCCTGGGTCACAGAATGCCCAAACCCCAGCGGATTGCCTATGGCCAGCACCACATCGCCAACCCGGGCCGTATTGGAGTCCCCTAATTCAATGGGATGAAGATTGGGCAGCTCTATTTGCAGTACCGCCAGGTCGGTCGCGGGGTCTGTGCCGATAACGACAGCACTGGCCGAGCGACCATCGTGCAGTAGCACCTGTATGGCATCGGCTCCGGCAATCACGTGGTTGTTGGTCAGTATGTGGCCCCGCGCCGTCATGATGACACCCGAGCCGAGGGACTGCTCCAGGCGTTGGCGTTGCGGCGGGGCAAACTTGCGGAAATAACTGTCCTCCAGCAGTGGGTTACGCCTGGTGCTCACCAGCTTGGCAGTATAGATGTTGACTACCGCGGGTGAGGCATCGCGCACGGCGCGGGCATAACTGACAGGTTCCTGGTTCAGCCTGCCTGTGGCCGGGGTACCGGGCAATACCCAGCGATCCAGGATTAGCAGGGCTGCCAGCAGGCCTGCAATTGCGGGCCATGTGATAAATTTCAGGCTGTCTTTCATTGGATGCCAGCAGTGTGGGCAATATCGGCAGTCTGGCCGAGGCTACGCCCGCGGGCAAGCCTGTCAGGATTTCTCGGATTTCTCGGATTTCTCGGATTTCTCGGATTTCTCGGATTCCTCGGATTCCTCTGGGTTGGGCTCGGTTGGCTTGCGTTCCAGGCCGAACTCCTCGTTGAGCATGCCCTTTTCGTCGGGGGATGTCTTGGGAGCGTAGTCCAATGGGGGGTGAATGTCTGCCAGGTCTGCCGGGATCTCCGCGGTGTCACGGCCGTCCTCAAGACGGTCCAGCGAGATCGGGCCCTCACCCTGGCACAGGGTGGCGGCACCTTTGGCGAGGTGGTTGTGCACGTCCCGGTAACTTTCGGTCAGGTTGTTGAGTAGTTTGGCGGTGTCTGTGAAATGCTCGACCACCTCATCTTCATAGGCTTTCTTGTCCTGTAGAATCTGGTCAAGCTTGCGTTCCACGTCTCGATACTTCTGCTGGGCCGGTGATGTTCGGCGACCGAACAACAAACCAATTCCCAGGCCCACAATGAGCACGGCGACTCCCATCGCAATCAAGGTTCCCAGGCTAATTACCGCTGATTCCACGTACAATTCCTCATGCTGATACCACAAAGATGCGCAGTATACCCCTAATGCCGTGGAGACTGTAGCGGCTTGCGTCTCAAAGGGGCGATATTGCCAATGGCAGAGCCTCTGGGTAAACCCAGCAATTGCATTAGTGGTTCAGATGATTTTCATTGGCAAGTTAAGCAACGGCTGGGTAAAGTGTGCCGCTGGCAAGTAATCCGGTACCCGGCAGCCCCTCACATGACGACACCCTGGCAGCGCTATCAGACAGACCTGCAGCGCGAGGACTTCTCCCACGACCCCGCCCAGGAGCAGGCAGTGCGCCTGTTGCAGGATCTGTACGAACGGCTCATGGCGCGCCGCCTGCAACGCAGCGGGGGCCTGCTGGGGTGGTTGCGCGAGTTGCGCGGTGACAAGCCCGAGCCCGAAATCGGCCTGTATTTTTGGGGTGGCGTGGGGCGGGGCAAGACCTACCTGGTCGATACGTTTTATGACTGTCTGCCGTTTCGCCAAAAGATGCGCGTCCACTTCCACCGCTTTATGCAGCGTGTTCATGCTGAGTTGAATAGCCTTGAGGGCGAGAAAAACCCACTGGAAATCGTCGCGGATCGCCTTGCCGGCGAGGCCACCATAATCTGCTTCGACGAGTTCTTTGTGACGGATATCGGTGATGCGATGATCCTGGGGGGCTTGATGGAGGGGCTTTTCGCCCGCGGCGTAACCCTGGTGGCGACCTCCAATATTGCGCCTGAAAAGCTGTACGAGAACGGCTTGCAACGCCAGCGCTTCCTGCCGGCGATTGCCCTGGTGGAAAAATACACCAAAGTGGTGAATGTGGATGCCGGCGTTGATTACCGGCTGCGCACCTTACAGCAGGCCGAGTTGTATCATTTCCCCCTGGACGAGGGCGCTGACGAGAGCTTGCACGACAGCTTCGACCGCCTGGCGCCACAGCCGGGAAAACACTGGGAGCGGCTGGAGATCAACGGCCGTTACCTGACCTGCCGCTGTGTGGCGGACGATGTGGCCTGGTTTGACTTCGCGGAACTGTGCGACGGTCCTCGCTCCCAGAACGACTATATCGAGCTGGCCCGTATCTTCCACGCGGTGCTGATTTCCGGGGTGCCGGAGTTTGTGCCGGACATGGATGACCAGGCCCGCCGTTTCGTCAATCTGGTGGACGAGTTCTATGACCGCAACGTCAAGCTGGTGTTGGCAGCTGCCAAACCCCTGCTGGAGTTGTACGGCGGCGGTGGGCTGGAATTCGAGTTTCAGCGGACTCTCTCCCGCTTGCAGGAGATGCAGTCATACGAGTATCTGGCTCGGGAGCATAAGCCTTAGATCGCGGCCCGACCCCCCGATCCCAAACGGCTCGACGCCTCGATTCCAGCGGGACCTGGCTGCCCGAAAAGCCGTGAATTTTATTTAATTTACCGCTTGATATAGACCCACCCTTTGATTAGTATTCGCCCCCTCGAAATTGGACTCCTCCATGAGGCAGTTATTGATGAAAACTTTTAGTGCCAAAGCAGAAGAAGTGACCCACGACTGGTTTGTGGTAGACGCTGCTGACAAGACCCTGGGTCGATTGGCTAGCGAGATCGCGCACCGTCTGCGCGGCAAGCACAAGGCCGAATACACCCCTCACGTGGACACCGGCGACTACATCGTTGTGGTCAATGCTGAGAAAGTGCGGGTAACCGGTGCCAAGGCAACCGATAAAATGTATCACCACCACACCGGATACCCGGGTGGCCTGAAGTCGATTTCCTTCGAGAAACTGATCGACAAGGCACCTGAGCGGGTCATCCAGGGTGCGGTAAAAGGCATGTTGCCGCGTAACTCGCTGGGTCGCGCGATGTTTAAAAAATTGAAGGTGTACGCCGGCAGCGAGCACCCACACACAGCGCAGCAGCCGCAAGCACTGAACATCTAACGGATATTATTTATGTCAGCTACCCAATACTACGGAACCGGTCGTCGCAAGACTTCCACTGCCCGCGTTTTCCTGAAAAGCGGTGACGGCAGCATCACCATCAACAAGCGCCCGCTGGACCAGTACTTTGGTCGCGAAGTGGCCCGCATGATTGTGCGTCAGCCGCTGGAACTTGTTGAATTGAAAGACAAATTTGATATTAACGTGACAGTGGCAGGCGGCGGCAGTTTTGGCCAGGCCGGTGCTATTCGCCACGGTATCACACGCGCCCTGATGGAATACGACGAGTCACTGCGCGGCTCCCTGCGCAGCGCAGGTTATGTGACCCGCGATGCCCGTGAAGTGGAGCGCAAGAAGGTTGGCCTGCGCAAGGCGCGTAAGCGTCCGCAGTACTCCAAGCGCTAGATTTGCGCTGTCCCCGGTACCAGCGGGGCTATCCAGAGAACCAGAAACGCCCGTTGCCAAGCAAGCGGGCATTTTTTTATGCCCACGGACGGGCGGTACGTCGCGGTAGCCATGGAGAGCCTGCCCCGCTGTATCGGGTATGGCGAGAGCGACGCGCCATGGACCACTGCGATCTTCAATTGTTACCCGCGAGAGCCACCCCGACAAAGCGGGGCGCCTGGCGGCAGCGACGCGCCATGGAGAGCCGGCCCCGCTTCATCGGGTATCACCATGATCTTCAACCGTTACCCGAAAGCTCTGGCGCAAACCCAACTTCACTACCAAAAACTCAGTGAAATCAAGGCGTTTCCCTTGTAACGGCACGGTAAAATCATTACCATTTGCACCTTTTGAGCAGTGTGGTCACGGTCGTTGATAAATGGCCGCGATTTTATCTGTAATCCGGGGAGAAAAACATGAGTAGCGATGGCGTAAACACCGGCAGGAGACAGTTCCTGACGGCGGCCACGAGCGCGGTAGGGGTTGCCGGCGTGGTGGGTATTGCAGTGCCCTTTTTGGGGTCCTGGAACCCGTCGGCCAAGGCCAAGGCGGCCGGAGCGCCGGTAAAGGCGGATATTGGCAAGCTGGAACCGGGCCAGATGGTCGTGGTGGAGTGGCGCGGCAAACCCGTGTACGTCATGAATCGCACCGAAACCCAACTCGCGAACCTGCCCAAGCTGAACGACAGACTCAAAGACCCCGAATCCCTCGTTTCCAAACAACCCGATTACATTCACGGCATCGACAGGGCACTTCGGCCGGGACTTCTGGTGATCATAGGTCTGTGTACCCATCTGGGCTGTGCCCCGAAATTTCGCCCGGACGTCGGTGCGACTGATCTGGGCGGAAAGGAGTGGTTAGGCGGCTTCTTCTGCCCCTGTCACGGTTCAAAATTCGACTTGTCCGGTCGCGTTTTCAATAACGTCCCGGCGCCAACAAACCTCGAAGTGCCGCCCTATTCATTCGAGGACGACAACATCCTGGTAATTGGCGTGGATACGGAGGCGGTCTGATGATAAATATACTTATTGGTTTGCGTGATTGGGTTGATGCCCGCCTGCCTATCGTACGTGCGTGGAACACCCACATGGGCAAGTACTACGCGCCCAAGAACTTCAACTTCTGGTATTTCTTCGGGGTGCTGTCCCTGCTGGTGCTGGTCAACCAACTGATGACTGGTATCTGGCTCACCATGAGCTTCAACCCCAGCCAGGAAGGCGCTTTCGCATCGGTGGAATACATCATGCGGGATGTGGACTACGGCTGGATCTTGCGCTATATGCACTCCACCGGCGCCTCGGCGTTCTTCATCGTGGTGTACCTGCATATGTTCCGCGCCCTGCTGTACGGCTCGTACCAGAAGCCGCGGGAACTGATCTGGATTTTTGGCATGCTCATCTTTGTGGTGCTGATGGCCGAGGCCTTCGTGGGCTATGTGCTGCCCTGGGGCCAGATGTCCTACTGGGGTGCGCAGGTGATTATCTCCCTGTTCGGCGCGATTCCGGTGGTGGGTGAAGATATCGTGATCTGGATTCGCGGCGATTACCTGATCTCCGGCGTTACCCTGAACCGCTTCTTTGCCCTGCATGTGGTGGCCTTGCCCATCGTGCTGCTGGCGCTGGTGGTATTGCACTTGCTGGCCCTGCACGAGGTGGGCTCCAACAACCCGGACGGTGTTGACATCAAGAAGCACAAAGGCCCTGACGGCGTACCATTGGACGGCGTTGCCTTCCACCCCTACTACACGGTGCATGACCTGCAGGCAATCGGTGTCTTCCTGTTTGTGTTCTGTGGCATTATGTTCTTTATGCCGGAAATGGGTGGTTACTTCCTGGAGTTTGCCAATTTCGAGGAAGCCAATTCCCTGAAGACGCCTGAACACATTGCCCCGGTATGGTATTTCACGCCGTTTTACTCGGTGCTGCGGGCGGTGCCTGACAAGTTCTGGGGCTTTATTGCCTTCGCCGCCTCCGTCGCCGTACCGTTTATGCTGCCCTGGCTGGATCGCAGTCCGGTGAAATCCTGGCGTTATCGCGGCAATATCACCAAGGTCATGCTGCTGGTCTTTGTGGCGTCCTTCCTGATTCTGGGGGTGCTGGGTGTCAAGGCGCCGACCCCGGCCCGCACCTTCCTGGCCCAGATATGCTCGGTGATCTATTTTGGCTTCTTCCTGCTGATGCCCATCTGGACCAGTATGGACAAGACCAAACCGGTTCCGGATCGCGTTACCATGAATGGTGGTATCGGATTCTGGGGCAGCGTCGGTGGCTTCGTGTTGATCATGGCCCTGACCATTTTGCCACTCAAGGCGGTGGGTTCAGATTCCGCTCACAACTGTGGCAGCATGGCCTGTGACGAGATCGCGGTAAACCCCCACGACAAGGCCTCACTGCAAAGCGGCGCCAGGACGTACATGAACTACTGCATGGGATGTCATTCGCTGCAGTATTCCCGCTACAACCGGGTTGCGGAGGATCTCGGCATCCCCGAGGATTTGTTCATGGCCAACCTGATGTTCGATCCGGGTGTAAAAATCGGATCACTGATGACCAGCTCGATGGACGAGCGCAATGCCAAGGTCTGGTTTGGCGCGCCGCCACCGGACTTGACCCTGATTTCCCGCGCGCGCCAGCCGGAATGGCTGTACACCTATCTGCGCACCTTTTATAAGGACGATAGTCGCCCCTACGGTGTAAACAACAAGGTGTTCAAAGACGTGGGCATGCCTCATGTACTGTTGGAACTGCAGGGCATGCAGGAGTGTGCCATGGGCCCGGTGACGGCGCATAATGGCGGCGTCAAGCGCGACCCGTTAACGGGTACGGATATTCTGGAGGATCCCTGTGGCCAGTTCACTATTGCCGAAGCGGGGCAGATGACCCCGGAAGAATTCGATGTGGCGATGTACGATCTGGTTAACTTCCTGTCCTATACGGCGGAACCGATGGTAATCGATCGCCAACGTATTGGCATATTCACACTGCTATTTATCGCCCTGTTTACGGTGTTCGCCTGGTTGCTCAATCGCGAGTACTGGAAAGACGTACACTGATCACTGTCGATCAATATTGCTGCAGCGCGGTAGTCGCCGCGCTGCAGCATTTTCTGTAAGAAATAACTGAGGAATCCCCGATGGGTGTAGTGGCAAAACGGTCTTCGATGACATTCTTTTCTGATAGCACAAGTCATTACAGTCACCGTGTGCGTATAGTCCTGGCTGAGAAAGGTGTCACTGTGGAAATGATAGAGGCGGACGCGGCTCATCCACCGGCGGAATTGGCTGATCTCAATCCCTACAACAGTCTGCCCACCCTGGTGGACAGGGATCTGGTGTTGTACGAGTCCAAGGTAATGATGGAGTATCTGGACGAGCGCTTTCCGCACCCGCCGCTGTTGCCCGTATACCCGGTGGCCAGAGCCGAGAGTCGTCTGTACATCCACCGCATCGAGAAAGACTGGTGTACCCTGGTGGACGCGATCCTACACACGCGCAGCGAAAATGTGGTGAAGAAATCCACCAAGGAATTGCGCGATAGTATTATGGGCATAGCGCCTATTTTTGCTGAAAAACCGTTCTTTATGAGTGACGAATTCACCCTCGTGGATTGCTGCATCGCACCCATCCTGTGGCGCCTGCCGTCCCTGGGTGTAGATATTCGTTCCAGCAAGCAGTCCAAGCCGCTGCTGGCCTATATGGATACCCTGTTCAAGCGGGAGTCCTTCCAGGAGAGCCTGTCTGAGCAGGAGCGGGAAATGCGCCTTTAGGGCGCACTCCCCTCGCTACCCCCTGTTGCCATGACGTCCAGTCGCCCCTATATAATGCGCGCACTCTATGAGTGGATCGTCGACAATGATTGCACGCCCTATGTGCTGGTCGATGCATCCAGCGAAAACGTAGTGGTGCCCCAGCAATTCGTGAAGGATGATCAAATTGTCCTCAACATCTCTCCCGGCGCGGTCATGGACCTGAATATCTCCAACGAAGCGGTGGTCTTCAACGGCCGTTTCGGCGGTGTGGCCACGGATGTCTTTGTGCCGATTTCTGCGGTGGTGGGTATCTACGCCCGCGAGAATGGCCAGGGTATGGTGTTCGAGCCGGAGGAGGCCGCCGAGCCGCCGGATGATACGCCGCCGGAGCCGAACAAGATCGAAGGGGCGTCCCTCGCTTAAGATCGTCAAGTAGGGATTTCTGAGAATCAAAAGGGCCAGACTCGATTGATCAGGCTGTAAACCGGGACCAATCGAGTCTGGCCCTTTTGATTCGCTGGCTAATCCACCAGCTCAAACAAGCGCACCACCCGCTGCACACCGGAAATACCCGCCGCTTTATCGGAAACCCGCTGGGCTTCGGCGCGGGTGGCCAGCCCCATCAGGTAGACCACACCGTTTTCCGTGACGACCTTGACCCGGGTGCCCTCGCTGTCGGGACTGCCCAGCAGCCAGGATTTTACCTTGGCGGTGATCCAGGTGTCGCTGGTGCGGGTCATACCGGAACTGGGAGAGGCGATTTCCAGTTCATTGTAAATACGGCGGACGCCGTGGACCTTGCGCACCACTTCCGTAGCCCTGGCCTTCAATTTTTCAGTGTTGACCTGGCCCGCCAGGAGCACGTAACCGTTGTAGCACACTACCGATATATGTGCGTCGTAAAAGGCCTCATCTGCCGCATGGATGTTCACCGTGGCTTTGGTTTCTATATTGTCGTCTTCTATCACCTGCCCCATGGTGCGTTTCACCGGTTCGTCTTCGATGGTGTCGACTCTCATGGTGGCGAGGAAGCTGCCGCAGCCGGACAGGGCGAGTGTGCCGCAGGCTAGCATGACTATAAGGAGTTGCTTCATGTTTCAGGTTCCGAACAGGCTGTTATCTATCAGTTCGCAGAGACAGTGGATGGCCATGGTGTGCAGTTCCACTATTCGGGGTTGGCGCGGGGCGTCGACTCGCAGTTCCACATCTTCCGAGCGAATTAGCGTGCTGAGTTCGCTGTCGCCGGTGTTGGACAGTGCAACCACGGTCATGTTCCGCTCGTGGGCAGCCTGCACGGCTCGCAGCAGGTTGTTGGCGCCACCGGAACTGTTGATGCACAACAGGACATCACCGGCCTGGCCCAGGGCGCGCAACTGCCTGGAAAAAATATCGATCACGCCGCTGGAGTGTGCGATGGCAGTGATGCTGGCGCCATCGCCGCCCAGAGTCAGCGCGGGCAGGGCGGGTCTCTCGTGTTCAAAGCGGCTCACCAGGTTGCAGGTAAACAGTTGTGCCAGCGCCGCATCCACGCCATTGCCGCAGGCCACGATCTTGCGGTCCTCCAGCAGTGCCTGGGCCATCAATTGGCTGCCCCGCTCTATAGGCTCCGCCAGGTTGTCGACAGACAGGGCGATGGTCTCGATGGTGCCCTGGAAATTTTCAGCTATGATCTGGTAGTAGTCCATTCAGTCTGTTCCGGCTCTTTTATGTTAGCGCTTGTATCAGGCGGTAAAGGCGCTGCGAATCCAGCGAATTTCGGGGCTGGTGGCAGATTGTCGTGGCTCGAAGGCAATCACGTCAAATCGGCAGGGCATATTCGCCAGACCCGGATGGCGCTGCAGGAACAACTGCGCAGTGCGTAGGATACGCAGTTGTTTACGCCTGTCCACCGAGGCGGCGGCACTGGCGAAGTAACGGTTGTTGCGCGCCCTGACTTCGATAAATACCAGGACGTTTTTGTCTCTCGCCACGATATCAATTTCGCCGGTTTTGCCCCTGTAGTTACGCGCCAGCAATTGTAGGCCGCGGTCCTGTAGCCACTGCGCTGCGCGAGCCTCATAGTCGTCCCCCAGTGATTTCATGGCGATACCTCACGCTGCTGCCTTTTGCAATGAGGTTCAGTCTAGCTACTGTGACTTGAGGGCGCCTCCATCAAATGTCGCCAGCGACAGTTCCCTGTGGATTCGTAACTGCGGATCCATGCTCAGCAGGCCTGTGTCGCCCCTGAGCAGGGCATCGGGACCGGCCTGCAACTGGCGGAAGCTGGACTGCAGCAGGAAGGCATCTGCGCCCAGGGCATTGAGGCGGGTGTAATGGTAGCTGCCGGTATCACCGGCAGCTATGGCCACTCGCAGGCCGGGGTTGGACCCCAGCAGCCAGGGTATCTCCACCAGGTTAATGCCGTTCAAGTCCCTGTCCCGCGCATCGGGAATTCCACTGTAAATACTGGAAGTGGCATAGACCGGGAGGTCTCCCGCGTAGTGGAAGGCCAGTAGTGGCTTGATGGAGCGCGCCTCCGCTCCATTGCGGCTGAGCAGGAATACCACATCGGGGTCCTGGCGGCGTCTGGCGGTAAACTCGATATTGGTGGCCAGCATACTGCGCACATCGCGCGCCCTCTGTTCACTGGCGGGAAGGCCCAGTGCACTTTTTACGCTGTTGGAATAGTCATCCCGGCTGGTGTAGGTGACACTGTTGGTGACTGTACCGCCCAGTGCTGCCCAGCGCGTCTGCAGAGCCTGCTGCACCTTGTTGCCCCAGTCACCGGCAGGTCGCACGATCAGCGCAGCGCGGGCACCCTGGCCAAAGGCGAGCTCAGCGATGCGCTCTGCCTCGTCTTCAGGTGCCAGCGACAGCTGTACCAGCGCGCTGCCGGTGGCGGGCAGCACCTGGTCAATACGGTTCAGTGCCAGTACCGGAATGGGGCGCTCCAGACGTGTGCCCAGCTCAGCAACAGCTTGTTTACTGAGAGGGCCGACCACCAGGTTTGCTCCCTGGGTCAGGGCGTCATTGTAAGCGCTATTTGCAGACTCGTAGCTGTCCATATCCAATACCAGTACCTCATGGTCGCCCTGGCCGGCGGCCCGCGCGGCGTAGTAGTTGGCCAGGTAGCCATCGCGCACGGCTTTGCCCGCAGGGGCCAATCGCCCGCTGAGGGGTAGCATAAGCGCCACCTTGTCCAGTGGCGGAGTTTGTTGCAACAGGTAGTCGAGGCCGCCAGGCAGGGGCGCTGCCGCGGGATGTCCAGCATTGCTGTTGCGCCAGGCGGACAGGTCGTTGATCGCCAGGCCGTAGCTTTCGCGGCTGAGCAGGGTGAGTTCCAGCCAGCCATGCCACTGTGGGTCTGTTGCGGCAGACATGGCGGTTTGCAGCTGCCTGGTATCGAGTCGCTGCAGGTCTCGCCATATACCGCGTTTCAATGCGGCGGCACTTTCTGCGGGGGCCCAGCGCAGGATTTGATCTGTCAGTCTGGCGCTTTGAAGATTATCGCCCGACATCTCTACAATGTGGCGCCTGAAATTGAGGATGCGGTATTGCAGGGCAGCATTCATTCCGGGATAGGTCAGCTGCTCGAGTTGAGCCATGGCCTGTGCCTGGTAGCCCCGGGAATACGCTATGCGGGCCTCCAGATAACCGAGGTAGGTGCGGTCATTGGCTGTTAGCTGTTCTGGTGGGACATCCTGCAAGGCCACGCTGGCCGCCATCCAGTCAAAGCGGGCAAGAGATTGCTCGGCGCTGCTGAATTCAACGTTAAACTCGCTGTGAGGGAGTGTCAGAGATATACCGGGTTTTTGCGGTTGCTGCACCGGGGGTGGTGTCGGCTCGACGCTCTTCTGTTCGGGTGTGCCGGAGCAGCCCCACAGGCCCAGGATTAGCAAAATCACGCTTATTGCGGGGAGGCGGTTGCGTCGGTGGGGAGGAGAGTGTCTCATGCTATGCTTCACCGCTGTGTATGTGGAATCCATTTTTTGGGTGCTACGATTGTTCGACATTATAAGGGGAAAATGTGGACTGCGGACTCTATGTTGTGGCAACACCCATTGGCAACTTTGGTGATATGTCACAGCGGGCAGTCGATGTACTGCAGGCGGTAGACATTATTGCCGCAGAGGATACCAGACACAGCCAGCGCTTGTTGCAACATTTCGCCATCGACACACCTGTTATGGCCTACCACGATCATAGCGACAAGCGCGCCCTGGGCAGAATCGAAGCCTGTTTGGCGGCTGGTGGCACAGTTGCGCTGGTGTCCGATGCGGGTACGCCGCTGATCTCAGACCCCGGCTACCGCCTGGTGCGCTTCGTGCAGGAGCAGGGCTTTGTCGTGCGGCCCGTGCCCGGTGCCTGTGCCGCCATCGCCGCTCTGAGTGTCTGCGGCCTGGCGACGGATCGTTTCCTGTTCGAGGGCTTCCTCCCGGCCAAAAGTGGCGCCAGGGCCAACCGCCTGTCCAGTTTGGAAGGGGAGACGGTCACGCTTATCTTCTATGAGGCGCCCCACCGGATAGAGGCCTGCCTGCGGTCAATGGTCGAGGTGCTGGGTGGTGAGCGGGAGGCGGTAATGGCCAGGGAGATGACCAAGACCTTTGAAACAATCAGGCGGGGCACGCTGGCGGAGTTGGCGCAGTTTGTCGCCGGTGACGGCAATCAGCAGAAGGGGGAAATCGTACTGGTGGTTGCCGGCAGGGAGAGAGTCGAGCAGGAGCTGGGCGCCGATGTGGCGGCGTTGCTGCGGCGGTTGGCCGAAGAGCTGCCCGCCAAACGGGCCGCGGCGGTAGTGGCTGATTGCACCGGCCTGCGCAAGAAACAGTTGTACCAATACCTCATTGCTGTGAAAGAAGAAGAGTGACAGGGGGCAAGCCTGAATGGCGCTTGCTCAAGGTGACGGGGGTATGTTCCGCTGCTTTCGGGTGTTTTCTGCCTTGCTCAGTTAGAACCCCATGCCTTTGCAAGGCAGAAAACACCCGAAAGCAGCTACCCGGGGTAGCATAAAATAGGCTTGGGTATGGCACCTGGTAGCTGCGCGGTACACATGAAGCTACCAGAGGGCGTGGGGTTCCAACCGATGGTGGCTTCATGTGTACCGTGAAGCGGCGACTTACTCTACCTTCGCAACAATGCTAGACCTGACCCTGAGCATTCTGTAGTCTTGTCGCCGAGTCGGTCAGGCGATCGCTTTTCAATCACTCTCGAGTGCTTGGGGGGAGGAAAGTCCGGGCTCCACAGGGCAGGGTGCCAGGTAACGCCTGGGGGGCGCGAGCCTACGGAAAGTGCAACAGAAAGTATACCGCCCCACTACTCACGAGTAGCGGGGTAAGGGTGAAAAGGTGCGGTAAGAGCGCACCGCGCGGCTGGTAACAGGCGTGGCGATGGTAAACCCCACTCGGAGCAAGACCAAATAGGAATCCATTCGCTGTGGCCCACAGTGGATTCGGGTAGGTCGCTACAGGCAGGTGGTGACACCTGTCGCAGATGAATGATCGTCCACGACAGAACCCGGCTTATCGACCGACTCGTTTAATTTACAGTAGCGTGAGTCCCGCCATGTGACTTCCGCTGCACGGTGCGCAGAGCCCGCCCGCTTTGTCGGGTGCTCGACTGGTCAGGCGAACGGCTGTATCCGCATCCCACGGCTCTCGGTCGCCCATGCCACCACTCGGTTGGAACCCCACGCCCTCATGGCGGTATGAGCGACCGAGAGCCGCTACTACCAAGCCATACGGAACCAAAAGGGTCAGACTCGAATGGCACTTACTTAAGCCCGTCATCCCCGCGCAGGCGGGGATCCAAGGGGCCTACAGCCCGCTGGATTCCCGCCTGCGCGGGAATGACTCGTAGAGAGAGTGGGTTTTCAGCCACTAAGTAAGTGCCATTCGGGTCAGACTCGATTGATCAAAGTCACTTTGCTTTAACTCAATCAATCGAGTCTGACCCTTTTGATTCCTTTTGATTCCAGGGTAGCGTATTGAAAGCTACCGTTGGTAGCTGCTTCCGGGAGTTTTTTGCCTTGCAAAGGCATGCTCTTCCTAACTGAGCATGGCAAAAAATTCCCGGGAGCAGCGGAACGTATTCACTTTCGCCTTCAGTAACTTCCATTTCTGGCATACCCCTTATACTTTTTTCTACTAAACAGTCCTTCGGGAAATGAGAAAATAACCTGTAACTTAAAGTAAAACATCAACAAGTGATTTTACTGTGCTGTTTTAGTACATTTTTTAGGGAAAAGGCGCCCGCCATACCTTCTCCTCTCCTCGCGAAAGTTGCGCTAATTATCTGAAATTACAACGTTTTTTCCGTCGGCTTGCTTGACAGTGTCTCGCACACAGACCTATAGTGTCGAAAAGTGGTAATAAGTGGGAAAAATTGGCTTTTTGTGGGTCTCAAAGTCAATTGAGTGGGGAGAACTGCCGTGTTCCGCGGAGTACAGCACATCAACATGGATGCGAAGGGGCGACTGGCTATGCCGGCGCGTCAGCGCGAGCCATTGTTGACCCAGTGTGCTGGTCAAATTGTCGTCACTATAGATACCCAGTCCGCCTGCCTGGTGGTATATCCACTGCCCGAGTGGGAGCGAATCGAGCGTGATATTCAAAGCCTGCCCGCCCTCAAGCCGGCCGTTAAGCGCTTCCAGCGTTTGATGCTGGGTTATGCGACCGATCTGGAGTTGGATAGCAGTGGTCGTATGTTGTTGCCGCAGCCGCTGCGCGAGTACGCGCAGCTGGACAAAAAGCTGGTGTTGGTGGGGCAGGGTAACAAACTGGAGTTATGGTCCGAGGCCCTGTGGTTGGCCGAGCGGGAGCAGGCGCTACAGGACTCCGGTCCTGATGCTGAGTTGCCCGACGAACTCATGTCACTGACCCTGTAGTGTCTGCACACCAGACAGTTCTGTTGCGAGAGGCGGTAGATGCTCTGGTGACTACGGCCAGTGGTTATTATGTGGATGGCACTTTCGGTCGCGGCGGTCACAGCCGTTACCTGCTGGAGTGTCTCGATGATGATGGTCGGTTGCTGGGGGTGGACAAGGATCCACTGGCCTGTGCGGCAGCTGAGGAGTTGGCGGCGACGGATTCCCGTTTTGAGCTTTATCACGGGTCATTTGCCGAGCTGCCCCATCAACTGCGTAGGATGGGGATCGACGCAGTTGATGGCATTTTGCTGGACCTGGGGATGTCCAGTCCGCAGCTGGATGACGGGGAGCGCGGTTTCAGCTTTCTGCATGACGGGCCGCTGGATATGCGGATGGATACCAGTCGCGGAGAAACGGCGGCGCAATGGTTGTCTCGCGCAGTTGAACGGGATATCGCCGATGTGTTGAAAGAGTACGGTGAAGAGCGATTTGCCCGGCGCATTGCCGCGGCGATTGTCGCCGCCAGGGAGGAGTCGCCCATTGCGACCACGGGTCGCCTGGCAAGGGTCGTCAGTGAGGCAAACCCCAGGTGGGAAAAGCACAAGCACCCTGCCACCCGGTCGTTCCAGGCTATCCGCATCAAGGTCAACCGCGAGTTGGAAGATCTGCAGGACCTGCTCGCCGGTGCACTGGATATGTTGCGCGTTGGCGGCCGGTTGGTAGTCATCAGTTTTCACTCACTGGAGGATCGCCTGGTTAAACGCTATATGCGCGATATGGCCAGAGGTGAGAAGTTTCCCGCCGGGCTGCCGATACCGGACAGCGCAATCAACCGGCGGATGAAGTTGATAGGCAAGGCCATCAAGGCCGGCACCGGGGAAGTGGCAGGAAATGTGCGGGCGCGCAGCGCGATTATGCGCGTCGCGGAGAAAATCAGTTAGTGGGTTGGTTGGGTAGATAGCGTGGCGAAAAGCAAAATGGTAACCGCTACCTTGGCGGAGCGCGATGAGCGCAGCGCGGCAGAGCTGCTCTGGTTCAATGCCGGCACGCTGCTGCTGATCCTGGTTTCTACCTTTGCGGTAATCCACTCCACCCATGCCTGTCGTGCGCTCTATGCGCAGTTGCAGGTGCTGGAGTCTTCTCAATGGTATTTGCATGAAGATTATGGCCGCCTGTTGCTGGAGCAAAGCACCTGGGCTTCGCACCGCAGGGTGGAAAAGGTCGCCAGGGGCGATCTGGGTATGCAGGCGCCCAACCTGGCGCAGTTCAAGGTAGTGCCCCGATGAGGCGAAATAAAAGCCAACCGATTCCAGTCTGGCGCTTTTACCTGGTAGTGGGCGTGCTGTGCTCGTTGCTGGCCCTGCTGGTCGGGCGCGTGTTGTCTCTACAGGTTCTGGACATGGAGCGCGGACATGAATTCTTGCAGGACCAGGGGGCAATGCGCTCGGTGCGCACGGCTGAAATACCCGCCTACCGGGGAGTGATTTCCGATAGGCGGGGTGAGCCACTGGCGGTAAGCACTCCGGTGGTTTCGATCTGGGCCAACCCGCGGATACTCAAGGGATCGGAGCGCCTGGGTGAGCTGGCCCAGGCACTGGGTATGAAGTTGCCCCGGTTACAGGAAAAGCTGGCCCGCTATGAAGGCAAGCAGTTTATGTACCTGCAGCGTCACCGCGTACCGACGGATGCAAGGGCAGTGCTGGAAAAGCGCATCAGGGGTGTTTACGGGGAGCGCGAGTATCGCCGCTTCTATCCCGCGGGTGAAGTGGCCGCCCAGCTGGTGGGTTTCACCAATGTTGATGACGAGGGTATTGCCGGTCTGGAGCTGGCCTACAACGACTGGCTGCAAGGTGTGCCAGGCAAGAAAAAATACATCAAGGACCTGCATGGGGAGGTGGTGCGTGATATCGGTGTGCTGGAGCCCGCCAGGCCGGGCAAGGATCTCACCCTGAGCATAGACCTGCGCCTGCAATATTTACAGCACCGTGAGTTGCAGCGGGCGGTGACCGCTCTCAATGCGGCCTCGGGCTCAATTGTTACGCTGGACGCGCATACCGGTGAAATCCTCGCCATGGTCAACTACCCCGTATACAACCCCAACAGCCGCAAGGGGGTGAAGCCGGCCAGCATGCGCAACCGGGCCATGACCGATGTGTACGAACCCGGTTCTACCATGAAAAGCCTGACGCTGGTTGCGGCCCTGGAAAGCGGCCGTTACACGCCGCAGACCATGATCGATACAACGCCGGGGCGGATTCGGGTGGGCCGCAAGGTTTATTCCGACCCGCGTAACTACGGTGACATCAGTTTGACCCGGGTTATCCAGAAGTCCAGCCAGGTGGGGGTGACCAAAATCGCCCTGGAGCTGGGTCACGAGCCTATCTGGGATGTATTCAACCGTTTTGGTATTGGACAGCCGGTCGGTACCGGGTTCCCCGGTGAGAGTGCCGGACAGCTGCCCAATCGCCCCCGCTGGCACGCGACAGAGAAAATTTCCCTGGCTTTTGGCTATGGCATTACCACGACACCCCTGCAACTCGCCAGAGCCTATACCGTGTTCGCCAATGGCGGTGTGCTGCAGCCGGTGTCGCTGCTGGCGCTGGAGGGAGAGCCATCCCCCGGCATCCAGGTGGTGTCGCCGCACATAGCCGCGCAGGTACTGGAGATATTACACGCGGTGACCGGGGAGCACGGTACAGCGCGCAAGGCGCGTGTCCCCGGTTACCAGATAGCTGGCAAGACGGGCACGGTACGCAAGGTCGGGCCAGGGGGCTATAGCGGTGATCATCACGTGGCCCTGTTTGCCGGTATTGCGCCCTCCAATGATCCCCGCCTGGTAACCGTGGTCGTCATCAATGATCCCAAGGGTAAACTCTATGGTGGTGGTGCCGTTGCCGCCCCGCTGTTTTCCGAGGTGACAAAGGGGGCTCTGCGCATACTCAATGTGCCACCAACAGAGCTCAGTGAAGTGGCTGAGACGACACCCTCCCCACGTGGAGGTGCAGCGTGATGATGGCTTTCAGTCAGAGCACGGCTGCTCCCCTGCCCCTGTCAGAACTGCTGGCCGGCTTTGGCTGTGCTGGTGGTGACACCATGATCGGCGGCATACAGTTGGACAGCCGCAAAGTTTGCCCGGGGGATCTGTTTCTCGCCATGCCCGGCGATGTGCATGACGGTCGCCAGTTTATCGAACAAGCCGTGGCCAACGGTGCTGCGGCGGTAGTGGCCCAGGCCCCGGTGTCCGGTTTCGTCGATGAGATTCCTGTGCCGCTGGTGGAGCTGCCGGAGTTGCGCCTGGAGGCGGGTCTTCTGGCTGCGCGCTTTTATCGCAATCCCAGTCGTGACCTGCACATAGTGGGTGTTACCGGCACCAACGGCAAGACCACCACCACTCGCCTGATTGCGCAACTGGGGCGGTCTCTGGGCAAGTCCTGTGGCGTGATCGGGACTCTTGGCGCCACCCTGGAAGACGACGTTGTCGAGGCGGCCAATACCACGCCGGATGCGGTGGCGATGCAGCGGCAACTGGCACAGTGGCGTGATCAGGGCGTGTACGCAGTGAGCATGGAGGTGTCTTCCCATGCCCTGGAGCAGGGGCGGGTCAACGGCGTTGAATTCGAGACGGCGGTCTATACCAATTTGTCCCACGATCATCTGGATTATCACGGCAGCATGGATGCCTATGGCCGCGCCAAGCTGCAATTGTTCGCCATGCAAGGGCTGCGCCACGCAGTAATTAATATCGACGATGAATTTGCGCCACAGGTGCAGGCGGTGCTCAACCCGGATGTACAGGTGCTGACCTATTCAGTGTGTGGCGGCGCTGCGGATGTGCGTGTCGAGAATCCGCAGTTCCACGTGGGTGGCGTGCGGGGCGAATTGCACACCCCTTGGGGTAGCGCACAATTTAATAGCCCCCTGCCGGGGGATTTCAACCTGGCGAACCTGGCGGCGGCCGTGTCGGCGCTGGCGCTGGCCGGGGAGGAGCTGCGGGCGATACTGGAGGTTGTTCCACGCTTGCAGCCGGTACCGGGTCGCATGCAGGCCATTCCAAATACCCTGGGCTTGCAGGTGATTGTTGATTACGCTCACACGCCGGATGCCCTGGAGCAGGTATTGAGGGCGCTCAAACCCCATGTGAGTGGCGCATTGGTCACTGTTTTCGGTTGCGGTGGCGACCGGGATAAAACCAAACGCCAGTTGATGGGCCGTGTTGCCTGTGAGCTGTCTGACAAGGTGGTGGTCACCAGCGATAACCCTCGCAGTGAGTCGCCTGTGGACATCGTGCGCGATATTGAATCCGGGTGCAGCGGGGACTATTCACTGGTTGTTGACCGGGCCGAGGCGATAGCGCAGGCGCTGACGGACGCCAGTGCAGGAGATTGTGTCGTTATAGCGGGTAAGGGTCACGAGGACTACCAGATCGTGGACGGCCAGCGCCTGAACTTCAGTGATGAAGCGCAGGCGCGCGGTGTACTGGCGCGGAGAGAGGCACCGTGATGCGCCCCATGACCCTGTCCGAACTGCAGGCGCCTTTACAGGCGCAGTTGACCGGTGGTGATCGGGAGATCCTGCGCGTCTCAACCGACAGTCGCTCCCTGCAGCGCGGAGATCTGTTTGTCGCCTTGCGCGGAGAACACTACGACGGGCACGATTACGTCGCGCAGGTCGAAGGCGGCGGAGCGGCAGCGGCTCTGGTCAGCCATCTGGTCGATATACCGCTGCCGCAATTGTGTACCGCTGATACCCAGCGGGCCCTGGGGCGACTGGGCGGTTATAACCGGCAGTTGTTCAACGGTACGCTGGTAGCGATTACCGGCAGCAGCGGTAAGACCACCGTCAAAAATATGGTACAGGCGGTGTTGTCACAGCGGGGTGTAACCCTGGCTACCCAGGGAAACTTCAATAATGAAATCGGTGTACCACTGACGCTGCTGCGCCTGGAGCCTGGTGTGGAGTATGCCGTGGTGGAGATGGGGGCCGCACGGGCGGGGGATATTGCCTGGTTGTGTGAGCTGGGCCGACCGTCGGTGGCCCTGTTGCTTAATGCCATGCCTGCTCATCTGCAGGGCTTTGGCAGCGTCGGGGCAGTCGCCGCGGCCAAGGGCGAGATTTTTGATGGCCTGGGTAGAGATGATTTCGCCATTATCAACGCGGACCAACCCTGGGCCGGCGAGTGGCGGGCGCGAGCGGGAGAGGCGACAGTGCTGGACTTCGGTCTGAGCCGGCCTGCTGCCATAAGCGCCAGTAACGTGCGCTGCAGAGGTATAGAGGGGATAAGTTTTACCGCGCTGACTCCCGCCGGCGACAGTCCCATTCATCTGGCTCTTCCCGGTGAACACAACGTGTCCAATGCGCTGGCGGCGATTGCGGTGGGCGTGGCTTGCGATTTACCCCTGGCCCGGATCAGGGATGGATTGGAGTCCGTGAGGCCTGGTGCTGGTCGTCTGCTCCCTTCAAAGTCGGCAGCCGGGGTGACAGTGATCGATGACTGCTACAACGCCAATCCGGGTTCGGTGCGGGCTGCCATCGATGTTCTCGCCTGTTGTGTCGGGCGTCGAACCCTGATTTTAGGCGCTATGGCGGAACTGGGCGACACCAGTGAATTATTGCACCGGGAAGTGGGTGAGTACGCACTGGCCGCCGGCATCGAACAACTCTGGGGTGTGGGGCCCAAGCTGCAGGCCACTGTTGCGGCGTTCGGTACCGGGGGACGGGGGTTCGCCGATCGGGCAGCGGCACTGGTTGGGCTGGAGGGTGAATTTGGCACTACCGATACCGTGCTGGTCAAAGGTTCCCGTAGCACCGGTATGGAACAGGTAGTGCAAGCCCTGCTCGCCGACAATAGCCCGGGGGAGAGCTGAAATGTTGCTGCTACTGGCGCAGTACCTGAGCCAATACGAGAGCGCTTTCCTGGTGTTCCAGTATTTGACCCTGCGCGGCATTCTGGCCGCCGGCACCGCGCTGGCCATTTCACTGCTGGTGGGCCCCACCATGATCCGCCGCCTGAACTACCACCAGGTAGGGCAGGCGGTCCGCGACGACGGCCCGCAGAGCCACCTCAGCAAGTCCGGTACACCCACCATGGGCGGCGCGCTTATTCTGGTTAGCATTGCGGTAGCTACCATTCTGTGGGGGGACCTGACGAACCCTTATCTGTGGGTCGCCCTGCTGGTCACCGGGGTGTTTGGTGCGGTGGGTTGGGTGGACGACTACCGCAAGGTGGTGGAAAAGGATTCCCGCGGTCTGCCGGCGCGCTGGAAGTACCTGTGGCAATCGGTGGCCGGGCTTGCCGCAGCGCTCTACCTCTACCTGGCTTTCGACACGCCGGTCACCACCGAATTGTACATTCCCTTCTTCAAGGATTTTGCCTGGAACATGGGGCCTTTGTTCATTGTGCTGGCTTACTTTGTGATTGTAGGCGCCAGCAATGCGGTCAACCTCACCGACGGCCTGGACGGGCTGGCCATCCTGCCAACCGTCATGGTGGGCACCGCCCTGGGGATCATTGCCTACCTCACGGGCCACGTCGATTTCGCCGAATACCTGCACATTCCCTATGTGGCCGGCAGTGGTGAGCTGGCAGTTTTTTGTGGCGCTATTGCCGGTGCCGGTCTGGGTTTTTTGTGGTTCAACACCTACCCAGCACAGATATTCATGGGCGACGTGGGCGCATTGGCCCTGGGTGCGGCACTGGGAACGGTGGCGGTGATTATCCGCCACGAAATCGTATTTTTTATTATGGGCGGTATTTTTGTGCTGGAGACCGTGTCGGTGATCATACAGGTGGCCTCATTCAAATTGACCGGCAAGCGGATTTTCCGCATGGCGCCGATTCATCACCATTACGAATTGAAAGGCTGGCCGGAACCGCGGGTGATTGTGCGTTTCTGGATTATTACCGTGATGCTGGTCCTGTTCGGGCTGGCGACATTGAAGTTGCGTTAAGTGTTGGGGGAGCTCTGATTAATGTCATTCCCGCGTAGGCGGGAATCTATAAGTCATTGAAAACTATGGACTCCCGCCTACGCGGGAGTGACAAATAATAAATTAATCAGATGTTCCTTGGTGTGAGGTGAGAAAAAGGTGGTAGCAGCAGTGGCACAGGATGTAATAGCAAGTAGCGTAAACCGGGTCGTGGTGGGCCTGGGTGCTACCGGCTTGTCCTGCGCGCGCCATTTGCATGCTCGCGGCATCCCGTTCACGGTGGTGGATACTCGCGCCGAACCACCGGGTCTGGCTGAACTGCATCGGGAAATGCCCGAGGTAAATGTATTCGCCGGCGACTATCCACCGGAGATTATCGACAGCGCAGCGGAGTTGATCGTCAGCCCCGGAATTGCGATGAATGACCCCATTGTGGTTCGGGCTCTTGCAGCTGATATTGCCGTGGTGGGCGATATCGACCTGTTCGTGCGCGAGGCCCGGGCGCCCATAGTGGGGATTACCGGCTCCAATGCCAAGTCCACGGTCACCGAACTGCTTGGGCAGATGGCCCGCGATGGGGGATTGAATGTAGGGGTGGGCGGAAACCTGGGTACGCCCGCCCTGGATTTGTTGGCGGATGATGTTGAACTTTATGTGCTTGAGTTGTCCAGTTTTCAACTGGAGAGAGCCGGGCGCCTGGACCTGGCGGTCGCAACGGTATTGAACGTGAGCGCCGACCATCTGGACCGGCACGGCACGATGCCCGACTACCACCAGGCCAAGCACCGAATTTTCCGTGGTTGCCGCAAAGCCGTGGTCAACCGCGACGACCCCCTGACGATTCCCCTGGTGGCCTCGGATGTAGAGATTGTCAGCTGGCGTGTGGGCGAACCCGAACTGGGGGGATTTGGCCTGCGTCAGGTCGATGGGGTGGAAGCTCTCTGTTATGAATTTGACGCCCTGTTGCCAATCGCACAGATGAAGCTGGCGGGACGCCACAATGTGGCCAATGCCCTGTCAGCCCTGGCCCTGGGGCATGCCGCGGGTTTGGGGCTGGACGCCATGGTGGCGACTTTGCGAGAGTTCGCCGGGTTGCCCCACCGCTGCCAGCAGGTGGCAGAAATTGATGGCGTCCGGTTTGTTAACGACTCCAAGGGCACCAATGTCGGCGCCACCGAGGCGGCGTTGAATGGCCTGGGCGGGCCGCGCGACATCATCCTCATTGCGGGTGGCCAGGCCAAGGGTGCGGATTTTGCCCAGTTACAGGCGGCGGTTGCCCGGCATTGTAAGTTGTTGCTGCTGATTGGTGAGGACGCCGCTCTGCTGCGGCGGGCCCTGGGTGACGTTGTACCGGTGGTGATTGAGTCGTCCCTGGATAGCGCAGTGATCACTGCCGCTGCAGAGGCCCAGCCCGGGGATTGTGTGCTGTTGTCCCCGGCCTGTGCCAGCTTCGATATGTTTTCTGGCTATGTGGAACGTGGCGAAGCGTTCTGCCGGGCAGTGGCCGGGTTGCCGGGAGGGCGGACATGAGTACCTCGCGCGCTGCGACACCATTTTCCTTCGCCCCGGATGCGACCCTGGCCCTGCTGGGCCTGGCCCTGTTGCTGGTGGGCCTGGTAGCCATTAGCTCGGCGTCTATCGAATATGCGGACTGGCATTACCAGAATCCCTGGTTCCATACCCAGCGCCATCTCACCTACCTGGTGATAGCGATAACTTCCGGGGTGGTAGTGTACCGGGTGCCCCCGCAATTCTGGCTCGACACCGGTTGGGGCTGGCTGTTCGCGGCCCTGGCCCTGCTCATTCTGGTGCTGATTCCAGGTGTTGGTCGGGAGGTGAACGGCAGTCAGCGCTGGTTGCCCCTGGGTCCGTTTACCCTGCAGCCGTCGGAGTTTGCCAAGATGGCGATGGTGATTTACCTGGCCGGATACATGGTGCGCCGGGAGCACGAGGTGCGCCACCATTGGCAGGGTTTCCTCAAGCCCATGGCGGTTCTGTTCGCCGCCACCCTGTTGCTGATGATCGAACCGGATTTTGGCGCTACCGTCATCGTGGTGGCCACGGCTTTTGGCATGCTATTCCTCGCTGGCGTCAAACTGGGGCATTTCATGCTGGTGCTGACGGGTGCCCTGGGCGCGATGCTGGTACTGGTGGTCAGTGCACCCTACCGGTTGCAACGCCTGACAGCTTATACCGACCCCTGGGCAGACCCCTATGACACCGGCTTTCAGTTGACCCAATCCTTGATTGCGTTCGGGCGGGGTGAGTGGCTGGGCGTTGGTCTGGGCAACAGTGTGCAAAAACTGTTTTACCTGCCCGAGGCGCATACTGACTTTGTGTTCTCCATCTGGGCCGAAGAAACGGGCTTTGTCGGCGCCATGACGGTTATTGCGTTATATGCCGCCCTGATCGGCCGTGTGTTGTGGGTGGGTCGCCAGGCCATAATGGCCAAAAATCCATTTGGCGCTTATGTCTGCTACGGCGTCGCGCTGGTATTTTCCGGCCAGGCCTTCGTCAACATGGGCGTCAGTTCGGGCTTGCTGCCCACCAAAGGCCTGACCCTGCCTTTCGTGAGCTACGGCGGCACCAGCCTGATTGTGTGCTGCGCCATGCTGGCCCTGGTATTGCGCATAGATCGGGATACCCGCCTTGATCGGCGTGTGGGGAGGCGCAAGTAATGGCTGCGCAACAACCCCTGGTATTGATGATGGCGGGTGGCACCGGCGGCCACGTCTATCCGGCCCTGGCAGTGGCCACTGAATTGCTGCGGCGCGGTTACCGTGTGGAGTGGGTCGGGACTGCCCGGGGACTGGAACACCGGGTGGTGCCGGCCGCGGGCATCACATTGCACTGCCTGTCAGTGCGGGGTGTCAGGGGCAAGAGCGTTCTGCATAAAATTTTCGGGCTGTTGTTCTTATTGTTGGCGTCCTTGCAGGCATTGTGGCTGGTATTTCGCCTGGCGCCGCGCTGCGTGGTGGGTATGGGTGGCTACGTTGCCGGCCCCGCGGGTGTCGCTGCCTGGTTGTTGCGCAAGCCGTTACTAATCCACGAGCAGAATGCGGTAGCGGGGACCACCAATCGCCTGTTGGCTCCGCTGGCGAGCACCGTTATTGCCGGATTCCCCGGGGCCTTCAGGGAGAATATTCAGTACATCGTGCTGGGCAATCCCGTACGCCGCGAACTGGTGGCTGCAGGGGCTGACAGTCACTACGATTATTCCGGGCAGAGACCACTGCGCCTGCTGGTACTGGGGGGCAGCCTGGGGGCGCGTCCCATCAACAATATGGTTCCCGGTGCCGTGCGCAACCTGGTAAAAGGCAATGATGCGCAGTTAGAAGTGTGGCATCAGGCGGGAGAAGATCATGCCCAGGTGGTGCGGGAAAGCTACGGCAGCTTGCTGGATCACGGTGTGCGGGTTACACCTTTTATTGAGGATATGGCGGGGGCTTATGCCTGGGCTGACCTGGTGTTATGCCGGGCGGGTGCACTGACCATCGCCGAGCTGTCCATCATGGGGCGCCCGTCCATGCTGGTGCCACTGCCGCAGGCTATCGACGACCACCAGAGCGCGAATGCGCGCTTCCTTACAGAGTGTGGTGCCGCCATTTTGTTGCGCCAGAGTGAGATGACCGAGGATTCCCTGGCGGCGGCCCTGCGGGGCTGTCTGTCCCACCCGCAAAAGCTGTCCACCATGGCGGACGCGGCCGCCGCCGCCGCCACCCCGGACGCGGCAGCACGTGTCAGTGACTATTGCGAGGAGCTGATGCATGTCCAATAGCAAGAGCGCCTATAACGTGCCGGAAATGCGCCGCATTCGACGTATTCACATGATCGGTATTGGCGGTACGGGTATGAGTGGTATTGCCGAGGTGCTGGTGAACCTGGGTTACGACGTGGGCGGTTCCGATTTGCGCGCCAGCGCGGTGACTAACCGGCTTGCGCGCAAGGGGATAGAGGTGTTTATCGGCCATGCGGCTGAGAATATAGGCAGCGCGGATGTGGTGGTGAGTTCCAGTGCCGTCGATGATGAAAACCCGGAGGTGGTTGCTGCCAGGCAGGCCAGAATCCCGGTGGTGCCCAGGGCCGAAATGCTGGCGGAGCTGATGCGCTATCGCCACGGTATCGCCGTCGCCGGCACCCACGGCAAGACCACCACCACCAGCCTGATAGCCGCAATCTTCGGTGAGGCGGGGCTGGATCCCACCTTTGTTATTGGCGGGCTGGTCAATAGTGTCGGCAGCAATGCGCAACTGGGCGCCAGCCGCTTTCTTATTGCGGAGGCGGATGAAAGTGATGCCTCCTTCCTGCACCTGCAGCCTATGGTTGCCGTGGTGACCAATATTGAAGCGGACCACATGGAAACCTACGGGGGTGACTTTGCGGTGCTGCGGCGTACCTTCCTGGAATTCCTGCACAACCTGCCTTTTTATGGAATTGCGGTGCTGTGTATCGATGATCCGGTGATCAGAGATTTGTTGCCGGAGGTGACGCGGCAGGTGATCACTTACGGCTTTTCGGAAGATGCCGACTATCAAATATGTGAATTGGAGCGGGACGGGTTGAGCACGCGGTTTGTGGTGCACCGCCCCGAGGGTAAACCGCCTCTGCCGGTAAACCTGAATATGCCGGGAACCCACAACGTACTCAACGCCACCGCCGCTGTGGCGGTGGCCTGCGATGAGGGCCTGCAGGATGCGGCCATGCAACAGGGGCTGGCCAAATTCGCCGGGGTGGGGCGCCGCTTTACACAACTGGGCGAAGTGGCATTTCCCGGCGGTAAGGCTCTGCTGGTAGATGATTATGGCCATCACCCCACCGAGGTGAAGGCCACGCTGGAATCCGCCCGGCAAGCCTGGCCCGAGCGGCGGGTGGTGATGGTTTATCAGCCCCATCGTTACACCCGTACCCGGGATCTCTATGAGGATTTTGTGGCGGCACTGTCGAGCTGCGATGTGCTGGTATTACTGGATGTTTATCCCGCGGGGGAGGAGGCCATACCCGGTGCGGACAGCCGCAGCCTGACCCGCAGCATTCGCCAGCGCGGTCAGGTGGAGCCGATTTTCGCAGAGCAAATCGAGGACGTTCCCGAATTGTTGTGCAGCATCGTCAGTGAGGGAGATATCGTGATTACCCAGGGGGCGGGAAATGTCGCCCGCCTGGCCCAGGACCTGAGCACCAGGAACTTTCTGGAGGTGCCGCAGGAATGAGTCTGGATAAGTTGTTTGAAGGACCGATCGCGGTATTGCTTGGGGGTAACTCCGCGGAGCGGGAGGTTTCGCTACTCAGTGGCCAGACCGTGGTGGCGGCGTTGCAGTCATTGGGCTGTGGTGTGCGCGCCGTGGATCCCGCCGACCCCGATTGGATGGCGCAGTTGCAAGGGGTGACCTGTGCTTTTATCGCCCTGCACGGGCCCGGTGGAGAGGATGGCAGTATGCAGGGCGCGCTGCAGACGATGGGTATTCCCTATACCGGTTCAGGTGTACTGGGCTCCGCTCTGGCTATGGACAAGGTGCGCAGTAAGCAATTGTGGCAGGGCATGGGCCTGGCTACCTGCGGTTTTGTGACTCTGGCTGCTGATACAGATTGGCAACAGGTGATTGATCGTTTCTCCAAGGTGTTCGTCAAGCCCGCCTGCGAGGGCTCCAGTATTGGTATGGCGTCCGCCGATAGCGCGGTCGCCTTGCAGCAGGCTTACGCGGTGGCCAGTGATTATGTTGGCGAGGTGCTGGCGGAGCAGTTTATCGACGGCCCCGAGTACACGGTCGCCGTGTTGGGCGATGAGGCCTTGCCGTCCATTCGCATGGAGACCGATAACGAATTTTACGACTACGACGCGAAGTATCTGTCAGAGGAGACTCGCTATCACTGCCCCAGCGATCTCAACCCGGCAGAGGAGGCGCAGATAGCTGAGCTGGCACTGCGGGCTTTTCGTTCCGTGGGTTGCACCGTGTGGGGACGTGTCGACATGATGCGCGATGCCGATGGCGATTTCTATGTGTTGGAGGTAAACACCATACCGGGTATGACCTCCCACAGCCTGGTGCCAATGGCGGCTGCAGTCGCCGGTATGGATATCGCCGCGCTGGTGCGCCGTATTGTGGAACTGAGCCGGGATGGGTGGCACTAGATGGCGCAAACGATGAAAAAAGCCCGTGTTGAGACCCCTGTGAGAAAGGGTCGCCCGGGTAAAGTTCGCCCGGGCAAGCGCCGTCGACCGACGGATCGCCCGGAGAAAGCTTCCAGGCGAAAGCCGGCCCAGGGTGCGACGCGCAATACAAAAGAGCCGGTGGAGCGTTCACGCAATTCATCTGTCTGGTTCAACCGGGCATTGATCCTGGCTGGTGCCGGCGTGGTTCTGCTCGCTGCCGTGCAGGCCTACATCACACTGCAGAGCATTCCCGTACAACGGATCACTGTCACCGGTGAGCTGGAGCACACCCGCGCCGAAGCTGTGCAGGAGATGGTGCAGCCCGCCCTGGCCGGTGGCTTTCTCAAAGCTGACCTGCAGTACATACGCCGGCAACTGGAGGGGCTGCCCTGGATATATGAGGCGACGGTACGGCGCAAATGGCCCAATGCCCTGGAGATTCATGTGGTCGAGCAGCTGCCCATTGCCCGCTGGGGCAGCGATGGCTTCCTGAATCACGAGGGTGAGGTGTTTCACTCCGCCAAGGTCGGTGAGTGGCAATCCCTGCCATTGCTGCGGGGGCCGGAGGGTGCGGCCAGGGACCTGGTGGCCAATTACCAGCGACTGGTGGAATTACTGGCACCGGTAGGACTTGCTGTAGAGCAGTTGGCGGTGGATGAGCGGGGACAGGTGGAAGCGGTACTGACGGGTGGGATGCAACTGATAGTGGGTGGTGATGATTTTCTGGAGCGCATGCATCGCTTTGTGGCGATTTACCGCACGGAGCTGGCCGCACGTGCGGAGGATGTTGAGCGAGTGGATTTGCGCTACGAGAGCGGTATTGCGGTCGCGTTTCGCGACGCATCGCCAGTGGCGGGTTTGTAGAGAGCCAGTGGCGGGCTTGTAGAGAGCTGAGAGAGATAGAGAAATAACGAGCAGCATAGGGGAGACACTGCCATGGGCAGCGCGCAGGACAAGAGGATGATCGTAGGTCTTGATATTGGTACTTCCAAGGTGGTGGCGATCGTTGGTGAGATCGGCCCGGAGGGGGACATAGAAGTGGTGGGCATAGGGTCCAACCCTTCCAGGGGCATGAAGAAGGGGGTGGTGGTCAATATCGAGTCAACAGTGCAATCCATTCAGCGAGCGGTGGAAGAAGCTGAATTGATGGCCGGCTGCCAGATTCACTCGGTCTATGTGGGTATTGCCGGTAGCCATATCCGCAGTCTCAATTCCCACGGTATCGTGGCGATCAAGGATAGGGAAGTGTACAGCCCCGATCTGGAGCGGGTGATCGACGCGGCACAGGCTGTGGCTATTCCGGCGGACCAGAAAATACTGCATATCCTGCCCCAGGAGTATGTGATCGATAATCAGGAGGGGATCAAGGAACCGCTGGGCATGTCCGGTGTGCGCCTGGAAGCCAAGGTCCACCTGGTGACCTGCGCGGTGAACGCGGCGCAGAACATCGAGAAGTGTATTCGTCGCTGTGGCCTGGATGTGGAGGAGATCATCCTGGAGCAGCTGGCGTCCAGCTATTCGGTACTGACAGAGGATGAGCGGGAGCTGGGCGTGTGCCTGGTGGATATCGGTGGTGGCACCACCGATATCGCCATCTTCACCGAGGGCTCCATCAGACACACCGGGGTGATTCCCATCGCCGGCGACCAGGTCACCAACGACATTGCCATGGCGCTGCGTACACCGACCAAGCACGCCGAGGAAATCAAGATCAAATACGCCTGCGCCCTGACCCAGTTGGCCGGTGCGGACGAAACCATCAAGGTGCCCAGTGTGGGTGACCGCCCTCCCAGGGATTTGTCCCGCCAGTCATTGGCGGAAGTGGTGGAGCCGCGCTACGACGAATTGTTCACCCTGGTGCAGGCGGAACTGCGGCGCAGTGGCTTTGAGGATATGCTGCCGGCGGGCATCGTCCTGACGGGTGGCACCTCCAAGATGGAAGGGGTGGTGGAGCTGGCCGAAGAGATATTTCACATGCCGGTGCGGGTGGGTTATCCGCAATCGGTGCAGGGACTAACCGACATCGTGCGCAACCCGATCTATGCCACCAGTGTGGGTCTGTTGCAGTACGGAATGGAGCACCAGGACGAGGCGGGAACGTTGGCGGCTGGCAAGTCCGGTGGATCCACAGAGAGTTTGTTGAGCCGGGTCAAGGCCTGGTTGCAGAGTAATTTTTAGCGGTTTTTTGTAGTAAGGCGTCGTGCATGCGTGCGGCAAATCAATAAAGGGGAGTAACACCATGTTTGAACTAATCGATAACATACCTTCAAATGCAGTAATCAAGGTCATTGGCGTGGGCGGTGGCGGCGGCAACGCAGTCAAGCACATGATTGAAAATAACGTGGAAGGCGTGGATTTTATCTGCGCCAATACCGATGCCCAGGCGCTGTCTGATATCGCGTCCAAGACTGTCCTGCAGCTTGGCAGCGAAATCACCAAGGGCCTGGGCGCCGGGGCCAATCCGGAGATCGGTCGGGCCGCGGCGATGGAAGACCGGGATCGCATCGCCGATGCCCTGCGCGGCGCCGATATGGTATTCATCACCGCCGGCATGGGTGGTGGTACCGGTACTGGCGGTGCGCCGGTAGTGGCGGAAGTGGCCCGGGAAATGGGTATTCTCACCGTCGCGGTGGTTACCCGGCCGTTCCCGTTTGAGGGGAAAAAGCGGTTGCAAATCGCTCACGAAGGTGTGGCGGAATTGCAGCAACATGTGGATTCGCTAATCACCATTCCCAACGAAAAGTTGTTGGAGGTGTTGGGGAAAAATACCAGCCTGCTGGATGCCTTTAAGGAGGCGAATGATGTACTGTTGGGCGCTGTCCAGGGCATTGCCGACCTGATTATCCGCCCGGGCATGATCAACGTGGATTTTGCCGACGTGCGCACGGTAATGTCGGAAATGGGTATGGCCATGATGGGTACCGGCCATTCCAAGGGTGAAAATCGTGCCAGGGAAGCGGCTGAGCGGGCAATCAATAGCCCCCTGCTGGACGATATAGACCTGGCGGGTGCCCGGGGTATTCTGGTGAATATCACGGCTGGCCCGGACTTGTCGCTTGGGGAGTTCTCCGAGGTTGGCGACACCATCGAGGAATTTGCCTCGGAAGAAGCGACGGTAGTGGTTGGTACGGTGATCGACCCAAATATGACCGAGGAACTCAAGGTGACGGTGGTGGCCACGGGTTTGGGCGGTCAGGCCGCGCGGGCGCCCCTGCAGGTGGTAGATGCACCGGCAAAGCCTGCGGCGGCTGATGTTGAACATGAGCCGGATTACAAAGAGTTCGACCAACCACCGGCTCTGCGCAAGTCGCGCAGAGCGGCGGGTGGGCAGACTGCGGTTGCCGCCCCTGAGGGCGCTGGCGAGGAATATTTTGATATTCCGGCTTTTTTGCGTCGCCAGGCTGACTAGGTACGCTGGGACCGTTTCCCGGGTGGCCTTTGCGGCTTGTGGGCTTGCTGATCCTGCGTTATCAGGTGGTTAGAGCACTAAGATGGGCACCGGGAACGGTTGGGAGAGATTTTGCTTCACCAGCGGACACTGCGAAACGCGATCAAGGCGACAGGCGTAGGCCTGCACACGGGGGAAGAGGTCTACCTGACTCTCAACCCGGCGCCGGTTGATACCGGTATCGTATTTCGCAGGGTAGATCTTGATCCGGTGGTGGAAATTCCCGCCCTGGCCGAGAATGTTGGCGACACAACGCTCTCCACCTGCCTGGTGGTAGACCAACAGCGGGTGTCTACGGTAGAGCACTTGCTTGCGGCCCTGTCGGGACTGGGTGTAGACAATGCTTATATCGATGTCAGCGCCGCGGAAGTCCCCATTATGGACGGCAGTGCCGGGCCCTTCGTGCTCATGATCCAGTCCGCTGGTATCGAGGAGCAGGATGCGCCCAAGCAGTTTATCCGCGTAAAACGCAAGGTCACGGTCGAAGACGGAGACAAGGTAGCCAGCTTCCTCCCCTTTGACGGCTTCAAAGTCTCCTTCACCATCGACTTTGACCAGCCCGTTTTTCGCGATCGCAGTGCACATGCCGAAATGGACTTTGCCAGCGCCTCCTTTGTCGAGGAGGTGAGCCGGGCCCGCACCTTCGGCTTCATGCATGAAATCGAATACCTGCGCTCTAAAGGCCTGGCCCGCGGCGGCAGCTTTGACAATGCCATAGTGGTCGATGACTACCGGATTCTCAATCAGGGCGGGCTGCGTTTTGAGGATGAATTCGTCCAGCACAAGGTGCTCGACGCCATCGGTGACCTCTATCTGGCGGGCAGCGCCCTGATCGGTGAATATCGCGCCTACAAGTCGGGCCACGCCCTCAATAACGCCGCGGTTCGAGCCCTGCTGGCACAGCCCGATGCCTGGGAGATAGTCACTTTTGAGGATGAGGCCAGTGCCCCGGTTTCCTACGCCATGGACACCGTTACCAGAGGTTGATTACTGCGCATGCGGGAACTCACCTTTTGTCATTCCCGCCTGCGCGGGAAAGACGGCAAGGTTGGCGGAGCGGCGTTTCCGGACGAGCACAAATAGTGGGCCGGGCGCGGGCGCGCCTTGGCATGGCAATCCGTGGCGGTTTGTGGCATAGTGCGCGGCCGATTTCGCGTATCTTGCTCTAAATGAAAGTTATTCTCATTAATCGCAAGCACGGCGGCTCGCGCTCTATTGAATTGGGCCGTTGGTCTCGTGCACTGTTGTCCCTGTGTTGCCTGGGTTTACCCCTGGGTATAGTGGCCGTGGGCTATCTGGCCGGACAGGACAGTGAAGCGCGCTCCATGCGCGGTGCCGCGCTGGATACCCTGCAGAACGAGTTGGATCAGCAAGCCGCCGAATTTGCAGACCTGCAGGGCCTGGCCGATAACCAGTTGCAGGCGATGACTCTGAACCTGGCGGAATTACAGGCCAGGATGACCCGCCTGGATGCCCTGGGACAACACCTCACGGCTATGGCCGACCTCGAGGAAGGCGAGTTCGATTTCAGTCAGCCGCCGGCTCTTGGCGGCCCCATGGCGGGTGAGTTCAGCGTCGATTACACCTCCATGGACCTGGGCAGCGAGCTGGGCCTGTTCGAGGCGCGCCTGATCGATCGCGAGCATCAGCTGGAAATTCTTGAGTCCCTGCTGACCAATCGCAAGCTCCAAGAGCAGAGCTGGTTGTCTGGTCAGCCGGTCAAAAAGGGCTGGATATCCTCTCAATACGGCCAGCGCACAGACCCTTTTTCCGGCAAACTGGCGCTGCATAACGGCCTTGATTTCGCCGGTGTGGAAGGGTCTGACGTGATTGCTGTGGCGGCCGGCGTGGTCACCTGGACGGGCAGCAAAAATGGTTACGGCAATCTGGTGGAAATTTCTCACGATGATGGCTATGTCACCCGTTATGGCCACAACAAGGAAAACCTGGTGCAGCCCGGCGATGTGGTTCACAAGGGCGAAACCATTGCGTTAATGGGTTCCAGTGGCCGTTCCACGGGAGCGCACGTTCACTACGAAGTCTACAAGCACGGTCGCCCGGTCGACCCCTCCAGTTATGTGGCCCGCACCCGGCGCTGAATAAACACCCCTCCTGTTTGATGTCTCCGCCCGGTCTGTGGCCCGGCGGTTTTACCTATTTCCAAAAAGATGAAACGCGATGATTAGCAAAACTCTGAAAACGATTTTTGGCACCCGCAATAGCCGCGAATTGAAGCGCATGGGCAAGGTGGTTAAACAGGTCAATGCCCTGACTGAGGATATCAAGGCGTTAACTGATGAGCAGTTGGCGGGCAAAACCGATGAGTTCAAAAAACGCCTGGCTGACGGCGAGAACCTGGACAAGATTCTTCCCGAGGCCTTTGCGGTGGTGCGTGAGGCGGGTGAACGGGTGCTGGGCCTGCGCCACTTCGACGTGCAGCTTATTGGGGGAATGGCCCTGCATGAAGGCAAAATCGCCGAGATGCGCACCGGAGAGGGTAAAACCCTGGTGGCCACCCTGCCGGCCTACCTCAATGCACTCACTGGCAATAGTACGCACCTGATTACCGTGAATGATTACCTGGCCAACAGAGACGCCCACTGGATGGGACCCCTGTATAATTTTCTGGGCATGTCATTCGGTGTGATCAAGTCGGGGCAGACGCAGGAGCAAAAAGCCGCGGCCTACAAAGCGGACATCATTTACGGCACCAATAACGAGTTCGGTTTCGACTACCTGCGGGACAACATGGCGTTTTCCCTGGAAGACAGGATACAGGGCGTGTTGAACTTCGCCATCGTGGATGAGGTGGATTCCATCCTGATCGATGAGGCGCGCACACCGCTGATCATATCCGGCGCATCCGAAGACAGTTCGGAACTCTACAAGCGCATCAACCGCATGATACCGTCGCTTAAACTCGATACGGAAGCGGAAGCGGAAGCGGAAGCGGAAGACGAGCCGGGGCACTACACTATCGATGAGAAACAGCGCCAGGTGGAGATGACGGAGGCCGGGCACGAGTTTATCGAAGAGTTGATGGTCAGCGAGGGGTTGCTGGAAGAAGGAGACAGCCTCTATGGGGCGACTAATCTCAACCTGCTGCACCATGTATATTCCGCCTTGCGCGCCCATGTGTTGTTCCACCGCGATGTAGAGTACATCGTGCAGGACGGGCAGGTGGTATTGATTGACGAGCACACCGGCCGCACCATGGCGGGGCGACGCCTGTCGGAGGGCCTGCACCAGGCTATCGAGGCGAAAGAGGGTGTGGCGATCCAGAGCGAGAGCCAGACCCTGGCATCCACCACTTTCCAGAATTACTTCCGTCTCTACTCCAAGCTGTGCGGCATGACCGGTACCGCTGACACCGAGGCTTTCGAATTCCGCCAGATCTACGGACTGGAGGTGCTGGTAATCCCCACCAATGTGATCCAGATGCGCGATGACCTGAACGACCTGGTGTACCTGAGCGGGGAAGAGAAGTTCGATGCGATCGTGGCCGATGTGAAGGACTGTATGGCCAGTGGCGCGCCGGTGCTGGTGGGTACCGCCTCGGTAGAGACATCGGAGGCCATGTCCACGCGTTTTCGCAAAGCCAAAATTGAGCACAAGGTACTCAACGCCAAATACCACGAGCAGGAAGCCGAAATTATTGCCCAGGCGGGCCGCCCGGGTGTGGTGACCATCGCCACCAATATGGCCGGTCGCGGTACCGATATTGTACTGGGCGGTAATCTGGAGGCGGAGCTCACTGCCCTGGGCGACGTGAATGACGCCAAAAAATCCGAGGTACGCGAGGCCTGGCAGCTGCGGCACAACCAGGTCATCGAAGCGGGTGGCCTACACATCCTGGGCACTGAACGGCACGAATCGCGGCGCATAGACAATCAGTTGCGCGGCCGTTCGGGGCGCCAGGGTGACCCCGGGGTCTCCCGCTTTTACCTGTCGCTGGAAGACAACCTGATGCGTATCTTCGCCTCCGACAGGGTGAAAAGCTTTATGCAGGCCCTGGGCATGGAAAAGGGAGAGGCCATCGAGCATCGCATGGTCACCAATGCCATTGAGAAGGCCCAACGCAAGGTGGAGGGGCGCAACTTCGACATCCGCAAACAGTTGCTGGAATACGATGACGTGGCCAACGACCAGCGCCAGATTATCTACCAGCAGCGCAATGACCTGCTGACTGAACCGGATATCTCTGAAACCATCACCGCGATCCGCCAGGATGTGGTCGGCGAGGCCGTCGATAGTTTCATCCCGCCCATGAGCGTGGAGGAACAGTGGGACGTGCCGGGCCTGGAAAAACAGCTGGAAGCCGAGTTCGCCATTGCGCTGCCGCTGGAGAACTGGCTGGAGGAGGACGACCAGCTGCACGAGGAAGCCCTGCGCGAGAAAATCTCCGCGGAGGTTCAGGCCGCCTATGACGCCAAGAGCGCAGACGTGGGCCCGGATATGCGCAAGATCGAGAAGCAGATCATGCTGCAGGTGCTGGACACCCTGTGGAAAGAGCACCTGTCCACCATGGACCACCTGCGCCAGGGTATTCACCTGCGCGCTTACGCCCAGAAGAACCCCAAGCAGGAATACAAGCGCGAGTCCTTTGAGTTGTTTGAGGAACTGCTGACCAATCTCAAGTACGAGGTGGTGAAGTTCCTCAGTCACGTACAAATACAGCGTCAGGATGAAGCGGAGCTGATTGAACAGCAGCGCCGCGAGGCGGCCCAGCGCGAGCATATGGCGTTCCAGCACGCTGCAGCGTCGAGCATGTTAGGAGCCGCGCAGGAGGGGCAGCCCAACGCCCGGCCCGAGGTCGCGCCCATTCCCGAGACCTTTACCCGGGCGCAGCCCAAGGTGGGCCGCAATGAGCCCTGCCCCTGCGGCAGCGGCAAGAAATACAAGCAGTGCCACGGCAAGCTGTAAGCGCCGCGACCAGGAATAAGCGCAGCTACGATCACAAATAACGGAGCGTTTTTGATATGGCCGTGGGCGAAGATACCCTACCTGAATTGCAGCCAGTGCGCGGGGTGCGTCTGGGCACTGTATCGGCGGGTATAAAGACACCTGGTCGCAAAGACCTGGTGCTGATTGAGGTGGTGCCCGGTACGACATGCGCCGCCGTGTTCACCCGCAACGCGTTTTGCGCGGCGCCTGTGACTGTGGCCAAAGAGCATTTGCAGGCCTGTGGCTACACGCCCCGCTACCTGCTGGTTAATACCGGTAATGCCAATGCGGGAACGGGGCAACCCGGAATCGATGCGGCGAAGTCCTGCAGTGCCGCAGCCGCTGATGTGACCGGTGTGGCGGTGGAGCAGGTATTGCCGTTTTCCACCGGTGTTATCGGCGAGCCTTTACCTGTAGCGCTAATTGAAGACGCAATTCCAGCCACCTTCAAAGCATTGTCCGCCGATGGCTGGGCCGATGCGGCGCGTGGCATTCTCACCACTGATACACGGCCCAAGGGCCTGTCTGTCCGCTTCAACTGTGAGGGCTGCGACTACGTGGTCACCGGGATTGCCAAGGGCGCGGGCATGCTGCGGCCCGATATGGCCACCATGCTGGCCTATCTGGCGACAGATGTGGCGGTGGAGCAATCGGTATTACAGGACATGCTGGCCGGCGTGGTTGAAACCTCTTTTCACCGCATTACCGTTGACGGGGATACCTCCACCAACGATGCCTGCGTATTACTCGCCACCGGGGAGGCGGGAAACTCAACCGTTCATGATGCCAAATCCCCTTTATACCGCGCTCTGTACGAGGCGGTAGAAGAAGTTAGTGTCACCCTGGCCCAGGGACTGGTGCGCGACGGTGAAGGGGCCAACAAGTTTGTGACAGTGCAGGTCAACGGTGGTGGCGATCAACAGGAATGCCTGGACGTGGCGTTTACCATCGCTCACTCACCCCTGGTGAAAACAGCCCTGTTTGCCAGTGATCCCAACTGGGGCCGATTGCTGGCCGCCATCGGGCGTGCCGGTGTGCGGGATTTGCAGGTGGAACTGATCGGCGTCTATCTCAACGACGTGCTGATCGCCGAGAAAGGCTGTCGTGCCAGTAGCTATACCGAAGAACAGGGGGTGGCCGCCATGGCGCCGGAAGAGATTGTTATCCGCATAGAATTGAATCGTGGGGAGGCCAGCGCCGCGGTATGGACCAGTGATTTTTCCTACGACTACGTGCGCATCAACGCGGAATACCGAACCTAGTGCGCATCCGGAAACGCCGATATTTCCCTGGATCGTCTTTCCCGCGCAGGCGGGAATCCATGAAAATCAAGGGCTTACTGGATCCCCGCCTGCGCGGGGACGACAATAAGGCGAGTTTCCGGATGCGCACTACCTAGTGCCCCGTGGCGGATAAACTGGCGGTTCACGTGGCGGTGGGCGTTATCCTGGATCAGGACCGCAATATACTGCTGACCCGGCGCGCCCCGCAGTCACACCAGGGGGGCTTGTGGGAGTTTCCCGGCGGCAAGGTGGAAGCGGGGGAGTCACTTGAACGGGCGCTAAGGCGTGAATTGCGCGAAGAGCTGGGTATTACCATTGGCCGTACCAGCGCTCTGCTGGAAATCACGCACGACTACGGTGACAAAGCCGTACTGCTGGATGTTCACATGGTGTGGGATTTTACCGGTGAAGCGCGGGGTCTGGAGGGCCAGCCTCTGGCCTGGGTCGCAGCTGAAGAATTGGCGCAATACCAGTTTCCGGCGGCCAATGTGCCAATCGTTGATGCAGTGACGAAATTGCTATTAGGTTGATTTGGAGAGCCCTGGTCCACGGAGCCCCCGAGTAAGGTCACCCCCGATTAAGGTCACCCCCGATTAAGGTCACCCCCGATTAAGGTCACCCCCGCGAAGGCGGGGGCCCATGGCTTTGGAGGTTGGCAGTCAACCCTTATTTGCGGAAGCTTCTACCCTGAGCAGGAACTCCTTGTGCAACTCCTCCACCACGCTGTCCAGTTCCTCCAGTGGTCGGGAGTTATCGATCACAATATCCGCCAGCGCCAACCTGTCCTCACGCTGCATCTGGGCCGCCATGATCCGTTTAACCTGGGCCTCGTCGTTGTTGTCGCGCGCCATCGTGCGTTCCAACTGGGTTTCTTCCGGTACATCCACCACTACCACGCAGTCCACCAGTTCCCTCTGGCTGGTCTCCAATAACAGGGGCGAACTCAGCAGGGTGTAGGCAGAGTTTGCCGCGGTGATCTGGTCCAGTATTTCCTGCCCGATCAACGGATGCGTCAGCTGCTCCAGCCAGTGCCGTTCGTCCTCATCGGCGAATATGCACTGGCGCAGGGCCGCCCGGTCCAGTGTCCCGTCGTCCCGAATGATATTGTGCCAAAGTGCTCCGCGATGGCGCTGAGCGCGGGTCGGCCCGGCTCTACAATCACCCGGGCGGCCAGGTCGGCGTCTACCACGGTGATTCCCAGCTGCTCGAAGCGCTGCGTTACCGCGGATTTGCCACTGCCGATACCGCCGGTGATACCCACGATCATCAGTTTGCTCCGACCATACCCAGGTAGCGGGACATAATGACGTCGCCCCACAAGAGAGAGATCCAGCCGGCCATGGCCAGGTAAGGGTCCGAAGGGAATAGGTATTTCCTTACCGCGACGCTTGATGATCATCAGGGCGATGCCACACACCGCGCCCACCAGGGAGGACAGCAGGATGATCATCGGCAGGGCCTGCCAGCCCAGCCAGGCGCCCAGGGCCGCCAGCAGCTTGAAGTCGCCATAGCCCATGCCCTCCTTGCCGGTAAGCAGCTTGAACAGCCAGTAGATACCCCACAGAATCAGGTAGCCCGCCATGGCGCCGATAACGGCGTCCTGCAGGCTGACATAAGTGCCAGCCAGGTTGAACAGCAGACCCAGCCATATAAGGGGCAGGGTGATGTCATCCGGCAGCAGCTGGTGGTCTACATCGATCATGGTCAGGGCGATCAGGGACCAGGTGAATAGTAGGGCGCCGAGCAATGCCGGTGATACGCCGAAGTAGAAACCCAGGGCCAGCGTCATTAATCCGGTGATGAGTTCTATGGCCGGATAACGCACAGAAATTGATGCTCCACAGTTGCTGCACTTTCCGCCCAGTATCAAATAGCTAAGAACAGGGATATTCTGCCACGGCTTGATGGCCGCCTTGCAGTGCGGACAGTGGGAGTTGGGAGTGGCCAGGTTGAGCGGGGCCTCGGCCTTTTCCTGCTCAACTTCCAGCAGCTCACAGCAATCACGGCGCCAGCGGGATTCCATCATCAGGGGCAGGCGGTAGATGACCACGTTGAGGAAGCTGCCAACCAGCAAACCCAGGCACAGCAGGCTCAGGGGGAGCAGCCACGCCAGTTGGTTGAATGCATCCGCCATGAACGAAGTTCCCGGTGCGAATCTGCCCGATCTAGATAACCGACCCGAGCATAAAGATGGGCAGGTACATGGCGATCATCAGGCCGCCTACCAGCACACCGAGGACGGACATGATCAGCGGCTCCATCAGCGTGCTGAGACTGTCCACCGCATTGTCTACCGCTTCCTCATAGTGATTGGCGACCTTGTCCAGCATGTCATCCAGCGCGCCGGATTCCTCGCCGATGGAGACCATTTGCAGCAGCATGTTGGGGAACAGGCCGGTGGCTTTGATCGAGCTGTAGAGGGTGGTGCCCGTGGTGACATCGTCCCGAATCTGGCGGATGGCCTTGGCATAGACCGAGTTGCCCGCCGCTCCCGCCGTGGAGTTCAGGGCATCTACCAGCGGCACACCGGCGGCGAAGGTGGTGGCCAGTGTGCGGGAAAATCGCGCGATTACCGCATCGTGGACAATGTTGCCGACAACAGGCGTTCGCAACGCCAGGCGATCCAGAAACTCGGCGAAAGGCACTGATCGCAGTTTGATCTCCCGGAACGCGAATATCGTGCCGATAATTCCTATCAGAATAATGAACCACCAGGCCTGGACGAAATCAGAGATGTTCATGACGAACAGGGTGAACGCGGGAAGTTCGGAGCCGAAATTCTTAAAGGTTTCCGCGAAAACCGGCACCACCTTTATCAGCAGGATGGCGCAGACAACTAACGCGACGCAGACGACTGCGATGGGGTAGGTCATGGCCTTTTTTATCTTGGCCTTGAGTTGCTCTGTTTTCTCTTTATAGGTCGCCACCCGGTCCAGCATAAGCTCCAGCGTACCCGAATCTTCACCGGAGCCGATCAGGCTGCAAAACAGGTCATCGAAGAGCCGGGGATGTTTGGCCAGGGAGGGTGCGAGGCCGTTGCCCGCTGCGACATCGTTCTTAAGGCTGGTGACCAGTGCTTTCATGCGGGGTTTGTCCGCGCCGTCCGCCACGATCTCGAAACTTTGCACCAGTGGTACACCGGCCTTGAGCATGGTGGCGAGCTGCCGGGTGAAGATCGCGATATCAGCGGCCTTGATGGCCTTCCCCTGGCCGCCAAACAAGGCTTTGGGTTTTTTGCGTACGCTTTTGGTTTTGATGCCCTGCCGCCGTAATTGCGCCTTGGCCATGGCCTGGCTGACAGCCTGGATTTCACCCTTACTGGATCGGCCGGTCTTGTCCGTGCCACTCCAGGTAAAGATGTCGCTTTTGATCGCGCTCGTTGCCATAATATTATCCGCCCCTGTCCCCGTGTATTATTGTCTTTAGCCTAATCCACTGTGATCCGGTTGGCTTCTTCCAGACTGATCAGTCCCTGCGCGACCTTTTGCAAGGCGGCCTCCCGCAGATCATTGAAGCCCTCGGCCTTGGCCAGTTCCTTGATTTGCAGGGAGTTCCCCTCTTCCATAATAAGCATGGCGATGGCCGGCGTTATCCTGACCACCTCGTAAATGCCGACGCGGCCCTTGTAACCTGAGTTACACTGGTCACAGCCCACGGCACGCTTAATCGTGGCGCCGTCCAGCAACTCCTCAGTAAACCCTTCCTCGATAAGTGTATCATGCGGAATATCATCCGCCGGTACGCTGCAGGCCTTGCACAGGCGCCGGGCCAGCCGCTGGGCGATGATCAGGTCCACAGAGGATGCCACGTTGAAGGCGGGAACGCCCATGTTGAGCAAACGGGTAATGGTTTCCGCCGCGCTGTTGGTGTGCAGCGTGGAGAGAACCAGGTGACCTGTCTGGGCGGCCTTGATGGCGATTTCCGCCGTTTCCAGGTCGCGAATCTCACCACCATGATAATGTCCGGATCCTGGCGCAGGAAAGACCGCAGGGCCTCGGCGAAAGTCAACCCTACCTTGACGTTCACGTGGACCTGGTTGACACCTTCCAGGTTGATTTCCACCGGATCCTCGGCGGTGGAGATATTGCGCTCCGGCGTATTGAGAATATTCAGGCCGGTATAGAGTGATACGGTCTTGCCGAACCGGTAGGTCTGTCACCAGAATCATGCCCTGGGGCTGGTTCAGCTTCAGGTACATTTCCTTCTGGTCCGGCTCGTAACCCAGGGCATCGATGCCCATCTGGGCGCTGGTGGGGTCCAGTATGCGCAGCACGATTTTCTCCCCGAACAGGGTGGGGAGGCTGTTGACCCGAAAATCGATGGCCCGGTTGCGCGACAGCCTCATCTGGATGCGGCCGTCCTGGGGGACACGGCGTTCCGAGATGTCCATCTGGGACATCACCTTGAGGCGTGCGGCCAGTCGGGGAGCCAGGCTCTTTGGCGGTCTGACCACCTCCTGCAGTACGCGTCGGTGCGAAAGCGCACCCGGTAGTTTTTCTCGTAGGGCTCGAAGTGGATATCCGATGCGCCCTGTTTGATGGCGTCGATCAGCACCTTGTTCACAAAGCGGACGATGGGTGTTTCGTCCAGCGCCTCACTGCCCTCCTCACCTTCGTCGCTTCGGCTCGCCTGACGAGATATCGATGTCATCCAGATCGGCGGCTTCCAGGTCAGCCAGGCCGTCCGCCAGCGAATCCTGGGAATCCACCCATTCGGTCAGGGCTTTTCCAAGTGCGCGTTCCTCCACCAGCACGGCATCTGTGCTGATACCGGTGTGAAACTTGATTTCATCCAGGGCCGCCAGGTTGGTGGGATCCGACACCGCGATAAACAGGCGATTGCCCCGGCGAAACATGGGCAGGGCGTGGTGCTTGATGACCAGGTCCGCTTCCACCAGCCCGGCAGGAATAGTATCGCGATTGAGAGCTTTGATATCAAACAGGGGCACACCGAATTCATGGGAGGCGACTTCGGCCACGCGCTGGCTGTCGCCATTCTTCTTCTCCACCAGATACTGCACGAAGTGCATCCGCTCCAG